>ERZ1292633.5582-Hain-H41-02um-R1-5582-length-11299-cov-5_pt1 | contig 11299 bp, 10 predicted proteins | sample MGYA00564406_ERZ1292633 | MGnify/ENA primary metagenome ERZ1292633 (study PRJEB36523, sample SAMEA6512639) | groundwater metagenome | collected 2019-01-08 | study: AquaDiva: Metagenomics assemblies of 32 groundwater samples
CCGGCATCCACTTTCTGGCAGAATGGCTTTCGAGTTGGCTGGCAGTGCAACTGGGTCCGCGCACGTTTGGTTTGCCGTACCGGCACGGACGCATTTGTTACCAACATGATTTGGAACAAGGTTGTCTGGTCGGTCGCGTGGAGGATGTCAAACGCGGCAACCACCTGAAATATCGAGCCGAGGCGGTGCTCGGCGCTCCGTTCGCGCCATGCGAACGCGGTTCGTTGGATGAGTGGTTGATGGAGCGCTACACCGCTTTCAACGCGGTCGGCCACACGCGACGCTTCTTTCGTGTCTGGCATCCGCCCTGGCCACAATGCGCGGCTCAGGTAAAACTGGAAGACCTCAGCCTGCTTCAGGACAATTGGGATTGCTTCAAAGAGGCCCGACTGGTGGGCGCGAACTTCTCGCCGGGCTTACACGATGTTTGGATGGGGCGACCGCATTGCGCCTGAGTTAAAACTGATTAACGCCGGTTGAACGCCACAGCATCCGCATAACGAACGCCTTTACCGCCGAAGATGTCCAGCGCCGAACCGATGGTCAGCCCGATCTTCCCCTGCCCGAGTCGCGCGACGGTTTCCAAGTCAGTCAGCGAATTTGCGCCGCCAGCGTAGGTGACCGGAATGTTTGCCCATTCACCTAGTCGGGAAACCAGTTCGCCATCAATGCCGCGACATAGTCCTTCCACGTCCACCGCGTGAACTAGGAACTCGGCGCACGAGTGCGAGAATTTTTCCAGCGCCGCAGCGGAAAGCGTCACGTCGGTAAACTTCTGCCAGCGATCCGTGACGACGAAATAATCTCCGTCGCGCTTGCGACAACTGAGATCAAGCACAAGGCGATTTTTGCCGATGAGTTGCACGAGTTCGGCAAGACGTTCCCAATCCACTTTGCCATCACGGAACACCCAACTTGTCACGATGACGTGCGATGCTCCGGCATCGAGCCAGCTCCGCGCGTTGGCGGCATTGACGCCGCCGCCGATCTGTAAGCCGCCGGGATAGGCCGCGAGCGCCGAACGCGCTTCGGCGTCGTTGCCCGCGCCGAGCATGATGACGTGACCGCCGGTGAGGCCGTCGCGTTTATAGAGTTCAGCGAACCACGCGGCGGGTCGCTCGGAGACAAAGTTCGTGCGCACGGCCGCCGGGTCGTTGCCCAGCGTGCCGCCGACAATCTGCACGACTTTACCGTCACGCAGGTCAATACACGGACGAAACATGGCGGCAAAGTAAAGTTCCCAGCGCGGAGTTCCAAGTTTCAAAACAGCGGACGCATGGATTTGTTCTCGACTTGTTTGTTTTGCTCCGAAAACTGTCGCGTGGTGCGAGTGTGCGTCATCTACAATCCGGCGGCGAAAGGGCAGAAGGCAGAACGCTTTCGCCGTTTGCTCGATACCATCTCCACCGAAGCCACACTCAAACAAACTGCCGCGCCGCGGGACGCGCGGCGACTCGCGGCTCAAGCCATCAGTGAAGGCTTTGACACCTTGATCGCCGCGGGTGGTGACGGAACGCTCAACGAAGTGTTGAACGGCATGGGCGATGTCCCGGATGGTTTTGCCAAGGTGCGACTCGGCATATTGCCGCTGGGGACAGTGAATGTTTTTGCGCGCGAATTGGGAATTCCCCTCAAGCCTGCTGCCGCCTGGCCCGTGCTGCAACGCGGGAATGAAAAGCGGATTGACCTCGCAGTCGTTGAGAATGGCGCCGGCGGCGAAACTGAGCGCACCTACTTTGCGCAGCTTGCCGGCGCCGGTCTTGATTCGCGGGCGATCGAATTGGTGGACTGGCCGTTGAAGAAAAAGATCGGTCCGCTCGCCTATGTGGTCGCAGGCCTCAAGGCAATGCGCGAACCCCATCCTCAACTTGTGATCTCCGACGGGACGCGCACCGTCAAAGGCCATTTGGTGCTGGTCGGCAACGGGCGCTTGTATGGCGGCACATTTCGGGTGTTTCCGAAAGCTGATTTTTGCGACGGCAAACTGGACGTGTGCATCTTTCCCCACGTCAACTGGCCCACGCTGTTGCGTTGCGGGTTCTCCTTGTTATTGCGCCGCAAGCTGCCCGAAGCAAAAGTGATCCGCCTGCACACGGCTTCGTTCAGCTTCATCGGCAAGAGTTCCACGCGCTTTGAAGTGGACGGCGAACTGGCCGGAAAACTGCCGGCCCGCTTCAGCGTTCAGCCATTGGCTTTGCGCGTGCTCGTGCCCTGAACTTTTCCCCGGGGCTGCCCCTGGCCCGAATCCGCAACTGCACCGGGACTTTTTCCCGACCTCGACGGGATTGTTGAAAACACTTATCGGTTGTATCTGTTATCCATAACGGTGAAGCCAAAAACAACAAACGAATTTATGAAAGATACCTGCCCGGCAAACGAAACCAGTCACACCAGTTGGCTGCGGCGCATGTTCAACAAGCCGGTGGATGCCAACTCAACGACCCCAGTTGCCACGCCGGAAGCCAACCCCGCCAAAAAACCTGCCAATCACAAAAAAGTTCTGGTGGTGGATGACGATCCGTTGTTCTTGAAGGTCACGGCGACCCAGCTTGAACAGGAAGGCTACGATGTCCTCACGGCCAAGGATGGTTGCGAAGCCATCGAAGCCGTGCGCAAACAAAAGCCGAACCTCGTGCTGCTGGACTTGAACCTGCCGCAGGACGTGACCGGCGTGCCGTGGGACGGTTTCCGCGTCATCTCGTGGCTTAAGCGTGTGGAAGCGTTAAAGGATATTCCCATCGTCATGATGACCAGCAGCGATCCGAGCAAATACACCCGGGAAGCAATCCGCGCCGGCGCCGCTGGATTCTTCAGCAAGCGCTTGGATGCGAAACATCTGCTCACAATCACGCAACAAGCTTTGACGCGGCGCGGCCTCAAACCAGCCGCAGCGGGTTTTGACACGAGCTTCCAGATCTAAATCTCAGCCAGCCCTAAACGAAACCGGCTTCGTGATTCACATCACGAAGCCGTTCTTGTTTTTAGATTGAAGCTTAACGCTGGATGCGCGCCGAGCCGCCTTTGGCAAAGGCCTTCACCTGCTCGACCGTCGCCATCGTGGTGTCGCCGGGGAATGTGGTGAGCAATGCGCCGTGCGCCCAGCCGAGGTTCACGGATTCTTGTTCGCTCGCGCCACTCAATAGGCCGTAGAAAAATCCGGCGGCATAACCATCGCCCCCGCCAACGCGGTCCACTACGTCGAGTTCGCACATCGGCGATTGGTAGGTTTTGCCGTTAATCCACGCGACGGCACCCCAAGTGTGACGGTTGGTGGAGTGAACTTCGCGCAGTGTGGTCGCGACGGCTTTGACGTTCGGGAATTTCTTCGTCGCCTTTTCGATGACGGCGTAGAACGCGCTCGGATCGAGCTTCGACGCGCTTTCCACGTCCTGTCCTTCGATGCCGAGACCTTTCTGCAAATCTTCCTCGTTGCCGACGAGCACGTCCACATTTTCGACGATGCGGGCTAACACCTTGACGGCTTTGTCCTGACCACCCCAGATGTCCCAGAGTTTCTGACGATAGTTGAGGTCGAAGGATGTCACCGCGCCCGCAGCCTTCGCGGCTTTCATGGCTTCGATGATGACTTCACCGGTGGTCTCGGAGAGTGCGGCGAAAATGCCGCCGGAGTGAAACCAACGCACGCCGCTGCCGAAGATTTCCTTCCAGTTGAAGTCGCCCGGCTTGAGCTGGCCGGCGGCTTCGTTGCTGCGGTTGTAGAACACCACGGGAGCACGCACGCCCTGGCCGCGATCGGAATAGACTGTGGCCATGTTCGGGCCGCGCACGCCGTCGTGTTTGAATTTCTTGTAGAACGGTTTCACGCCCATCGCGCGCACGCGTTCGGCGATGAGGTCGCCGATGGGATAATCCACCATGGCGCTCGCGATGCCGGTGTTCAGCCGGAAGCAATCGGAGAGGTTGGCAGAGACGTTGAATTCGCCGCCGCTCACATGGATGTCGCAGTGGTTGGCTTTGCGAAACGGGATGATACCCGGATCAAGACGGTTGACGAGGGCGCCGAGGGACAGGAAGTCCAACGCGCCGGTTTGAGGAATGTTCAATGCAGAACTCATAATCAATTTCAGGTTTCAGGTTTTAACGGAATCCGCCGGACCCGCAAGCGGGTCCGGCGGAAACAAATGAAGTATCAGACTTGTTCCAACTTTGCGGGCTCCAGCCGCGGCACCAACAGGTGAATGACCAGCAACGCAATCAAATACATGCAGCTCGCCATGATGAAAATGAGCACGTAGCTCTTGGTCGCCTGCAAAATGGCCCCGACAATCAGTGAGATGAACATGCCACCAATGGCCCCGGCTGTGCCGCCAATTCCCACCACCGAACCGACCGCTTTGCGTGGGAACATATCGGACGTGAGTGTGAAGAGATTGGCGGACCAGCCTTGATGCGCGGCTGCCGCAATGGAAACCAGCAGGACGGCCAACCAGAGTTGAGAAACCTGGGCGGCAAACATCACGGGCAAAACCGACAAGGCGCACGCCAGCATCGCAATCTTGCGAGAACGATTGGGCGTCCAGCCCATTTTCATAAACCGCCCGGAGAGCCAGCCACCCCCGATGCTGCCGACGTCCGCCACGAGATATATCGTGATGAGCGGCAAGCCGATGGATTTGAGATCCAACCCGTGATTGCGATTGAAGAAGTCAGGAATCCAAAACAGATACAGCCACCACACCGGGTCGGTGAGAAACTTGCCCAGCGCAAAAGCCCACGTCTGCCGATGCCCGAGCAATTTGCGCCACGGAATCTTGGCGGGGGCATCCGCCGGGTCGCTGCGGATATACGCCAGTTCGGTGGGCTTGAGGCGCGGATGATGTTCGGGCTGCCGGTAGGCAACCCACCACCAAGCCACCCAGATGAAGCCCAACGCGCCAGTGATGATAAACGCCCATTGCCAGCCCCAATGGCCCGCAATCCACGGCACGGTCAGCGGAGTGACAATGGCCCCGACGTTGGTGCCTGAATTGAAAATCCCGGTCGCCAGTGCCCGCTCCTTTTTGGGAAACCATTCCGCCACCGTCTTGATGGAAGCGGGAAACGCCCCGGCCTCCCCGATTCCCAACGCAAACCGGGCGATGGCCAGCCCCGCCGCCGCTCCGGTCAAGGTCACCAGCATGAATCCAGTCTTGGAATCCAGGTTCAGCATGGGAATGCTGCCTTTGAAATAGTGCGCCAACCCATGCGCCATCGCCGCAATGCTCCATAGCGAAACGGAAATCGCAAAACCCCGCCGCACCCCCACCGCATCCATGAAGCGGCCGGCAAACAGGAAGCCGATGGCGTAGGCAAGTTGGAAACAGAACACGATGGAGGAATAAACGCGCTCGTCACTCCAGCCGAATTCCTTCATCAAGTCGGGCTTCAAAATCCCGATGATCTGACGATCCACATAGTTGATGACGGCGGCGAACAGCAGCAGCGCGCAAATCATCCAACGATAATTCCCGACGCGAGGTTTGACCTCACCAGGAGCCGAAGCAGTTTCAGAAGACATAGTGATTTGGTTGGGACGCGAGCTTTGTGGCGAAATCGCGGGTTCGGGTCAACGTCTAATTGCTCAGAAAAATCGCCTTGATGTGCCGATCAAACAGATTGCCGGTCACTTTCTTCGCGACAATCGCCTGGTTGGCGCGGACGAGGTCGAGGTAACGCGGACCTTTCTTCGCGGCGATCTTGAAGCCGACGTGCAGCAACTGGCGCAGGTGTGGATTGAATTCCTTGCACGACTGCTCATGTTGCAACGCGTTGACGTATTGCTCGGAAGTCCACTTCGCCACGACCGAGCTCGTCGGCAGCTTGGCGCGATCAATATCAATCACCGTGGCGTACGGCGCGCAGAGTTCATCAATGTGTTCCAGCGCGGCAGCGTAAATATCTTTCGCGAGCACCAGCCCTTCCCCGCCTGCTTCGGCGAGGCCGATGACTTCTTCGAGCCACGTCGTGCCCGCTGTCTTGAGATGCAAACCCGCACCATGCTTCTTCACCGCGCGACGGATCGCCGGGTAGATGGAGAACTTATCGCTGCCGGAGTGAACGCTGAGTTTCAGATTGTCGGGCAAGCCGTACTTCTGAATGGCAAATTTGATAACGCAGAGGTCGTCGTTAAACTCCTTCTCGAACTGCGCGAGATCACCCACGTAATCCACGCCTTTGTTGAAACGTCCCGTAAACTTCGGCGCGATGGTCTGCACAGGAATCCCGTTGTCCGCGATGGCGGCGAGGATGATGAGCAACTCAATCGGCGTTTGGGGTGAGTCGGTTTCATCCATCGAAACCTCCGGGATGAACTTGCCCGTGCCCTTGGCCTTCTCGATGTGACGATAGATTGCGCCTGCTTCCTGCACCGCGAAAAGAAACTTGTTCGCCACGCGTTCAACTTCGGCGCGAGTGACGTTTGCGCCACCCTCAATGCCGGGAATCTCGACGCGCTCGATGAGTTCGGGATGCTTGTCGGCAAACGCCTTTACGTCCTCGGGCTTGGCGGGCTTACCGATGGAGTCGGCGACATCAATCGTGTAGAAGTCTGAGGCAGAGAGAAAACGATCCACGGTTTCGAGACGGATGTGGTCGGCGTCAATATGCCATTCCTTCGTCCAGCCAAGCTTTTTGATGGCAGCTTCGGCGGCGGCGCGGACCGATGCTGGTTCGCTGCCGATGATCATGTGTTCGCGATTAGACTTGTTCCAAACAGGGACGACTTCCGCACCCTGCTTCGCTGCCATGATGCAGGCGGTGAGTTGCGCCTCAGCCTCCTGCGCGAAGCGGTCGCCCATGCCCAAGGAAAACTTTCCGATTTTTAGAGTGTTTTGGCTCATTGAGTTGTCTGGTGATACTAACAAGACTCGGCTGAGAGACGCTAGTTTTTCGTAACAGCAATTCTGCATACGGTCTTGAATTTTTGGCATCACCTGAACTAGTGATAGCGCCGGGACCTGCATTCGTGCATAATTTTCACGACAAACTGCACAAAAGTTCAGGTGTGCATCGGCCCGCCTGGCGTTAGGCTGGAGCAATCAACGAAGACTCTCGCATAAATCAAACAACCACCAGTGAACATTCGTTCATCTTGATGCCTGCCGGGTTGGCTTGCTAGACAGATGCTCGATCAATCACCGCGAACCCGATGAAATTCATCCACGAAGATTTTCTCCTCCAGAGCAAGGCGGCCCGCCACCTGTATCATCAATTTGCCGAAGCCGAGCCGATCTTGGATTACCACAATCATCTCCCGCCGCGCGACATCGCCGAGAATCGCCGCTTCCGCAATCTCTTCGAGATCTGGCTGGAGGGCGATCACTACAAATGGCGGGCGATGCGTTCCAACGGCGTGGCGGAAAAATTCTGCACCGGCGCCGCCGAACCATTCGCAAAGTTTCAAGCCTGGGCGGCAACCGTACCGCACACGTTGCGCAATCCGCTTTATCACTGGACGCATCTGGAGTTGAAGCGTTATTTCGGCATTGATGAACTGCTGGATGAATCCACCGCCGCCCGCATCTGGAATAAGGCGAACGAACAACTCGCCTCCCCTTCCCTGACCACGCAAGGCATCCTGAAAAAATTTCACGTCACCGCGCTCTGCACTACAGACGATCCCACGGATGATCTGCGTTATCACGAATCCATCGCGGCGTCCAACTGCACCACGAAAGTTTATCCGGCCTATCGCCCCGACAAGGCGCTCGCGGTGAATCAGCCGGAAAGTTTCAACGCCTGGGTGGACAAACTGGAGATCGCCAGCAACGTGGACATCAACAACCTCGCCAGCTTCTTCAAAGCTCTGAAAGCGCGGCACACTTACTTCCATGAACATGGTTGCCGGTTGTCCGATCATGGCCTGAACCATTGCTCCGCTGAGTTCTGCTCGGACAAAGTCGCGGCGGCCATTTTCAGCAAGGCCCGCAAAGGTGAAGCCGCCTCCCCGCAGGAGCTCGATCAGTTCTCCGCCTACCTGATGGTGTTTTTCGGCCACCTCGATGCCGAACGCGGTTGGGTGAAGCAACTCCATCTCGGAGCGTTGCGCAACAACAACACCCGCCTGCTCAAACAACTCGGGCCGGACACGGGGTTTGATTCCATTGGCGATTTCCCCCAGGCCCAAAAACTTTCCGCGTATCTCAACCGGCTGGATCAGGACAATGCGCTCCCCAAGACGATCATCTACAACTTGAATCCGGCGGACAATTACGCATTCGCCACGATGATCGGCAACTTCCAGGACGGCACCGTGCCGGGCAAAGTCCAGCTCGGCTCCGGTTGGTGGTTCCTTGATCAAAAGGAAGGCATGGAATGGCAGATGAACGCGCTGTCAAATCTCGGCCTGCTCTCCCGTTTTGTCGGCATGGTCACCGACTCGCGCTCCTTCATGAGCTACACGCGCCACGAATATTTCCGTCGGGTTCTCTGCAATCTCATCGGCCAAGATGTGGAGAAAGGCGAACTGCCCGACGATGATGGCCTGCTTGGCACCATGATCAGCAACATCTGTCACGCAAACGCCAAGCGGTACCTGTCCCTGCCCGATCTGGCCACCGCGAAGAAATCTCGCGGCAAAACCGCCAGCATCTGAGCGCTCACTCTTCACCATCGTAGTAATCCGCTGGTTGCACCCGCACGGGGCGGGCGTGACCAGGCAGACTCCACTTGTCGCTGTCGGGATAATAACAAGCGTCAGACGCGGGATCATCCGTGATGAGATGATAAATCATGTCCACCGCGCCGGTGTTCAGCAGTTGATGCGCTTCGCCCGGCGGGTGCATGATGCAATCACCCTCGCGTACCGCCGTCTTGCCCGTCGGCGTCCGCACCACGCCCCGCCCCGTGATGATCTGATAATAAACCCAACGTGCGGAGTGCGAACGATACGGCCCATTGGCCGCACGCGGTGGCAGGCGCACCAGTTTCACCTCAAATGGAAAACGCACGCCGCTCATCCGATCGCCGTTGGTCTGGCGCATCGCCGAAAGCAGATCCTGGCTGAAGTGGCGGAAGCGACCCTTGGGTGAACGGGATTCCTGGACCGGCACGGCATCGAGATTGATTTTTTTCATCGGGGCGACAATTGCAGTGAGGCTCAGACAACAGCCAGTCCTTGAAATTCGCTTAACAGTTTCTCCAGCGCCATCGGGTCGGTATCCGTGACCTTGCGGGAGAGGAACACGCCGAGGATCGCGCCATCCTCCCGCTGCACACAATGCAAAATGGTTTTCTCATGCACCCACGTCAGACGCGAGGGCGGCAGTCGTTGCGCGCTCAACACTTCAAAGGTGTCCGCCACCAATCGCCACGCCTGCTCCAGTGCCGTGGCCGAAAAATCCCGCGCGTCCACGTCGCTCACGAACGTCTCATCGGCAAAGCGGACCCCGCGCACCAACGCGCCCCGCACCGTGGGCGTGGTTTGCAACCAGTGCGTGATGCGTTCCTTGAGTTCCGCGCTCATGCCTGGGGCGCTCCGGTCAACGGGTTCATCACTTCCTTCCGGGTTTTCACCAGCACACCGCGGTCATTGGAGATAATCACCACCGCCCGCGCGCCGCCGCTCTGGATTTCCAACCGGTCAAAATCCCCCAGCGGCAAAATTTGCGCGAGCCGTTGTCCGCGTTGCGAGGCGAACTCAAAAAAGTTCACCCACAGATCGGCGTTCGGACATTGCCATTGATACAACACCTCGCCCTGACCGGACAAAATCAACATCTCATCCACCTTGGGTCGCCACGCGACTCCCGCCGCCAGAACCGGCACCGTCTGATAAGCCGAGCTGGCTGCCGACAGCAACTCAGTTTTGGGTGACTTCGGAATATCGGACGTAACCGGCGCAGCCAGCTCGCTCGCCTTGCTGGCAGTCACGATGCGTTCCACTTCCGCAGCCACTGAAGCCGATACCGGAGCGGGCGCAGCATCCTGTGGCGGCACAACGGTCGGCGGCAAAGCCGCGAGCGCTTCCTTCGCTTCATCGCTCTTGCGCGCCGCTTCCATCACGAGAAATTCCCACTGCCCGGTGATGGTGCGACTCGGCGGTTCGCTGAACGGTTTGAGATTAAACTGCCCGCCGCCCAGCGCCAGCAGTTGATTGAAAGCTTCGTCTCCCGTCACGTTCGCCACTTGTGCGTGAACAATCTGTCCCGTCTCAATATAAATCTTCCCCGCCGCCCGGGCGTTCGAGATTTCCAGCACCGAGGAACTGCGCGCCAGACATTCCATCTGGATCACGTCCTGCAATCCTACGCGCCGCAACACGCCCCGAAACCCTTCCTCAGGCCGCATCTTCACCAACTCGTTCAACACGCCGTAAAGACTTTGCCAGCCGGTCGGATTGGTCGGCTTCTCCAGATACAACTCCGCGCCACTGCTCAGGCAGGCCGCACGATACTTCTCGCTGGCATGACCGGTGAGCACGACTTTCTGCACATTGGGATAACCGCGATTCAGCATCGAGAGCATCTGGATGCCGTCCATCACCCCCATCTGCACGTCAATCACCGCGAGGTCCACCGTTTGCGCCTGCAACACACTGAACGCCCGGCTCGCGCTCTCTGCCGTCAATACTTCCCAATGGCCTTCGCTCAACACACTCATCAACTCGCTTACCGTTCCGAGGAAAGCCAGATCATCGTCCACGAACAACACCCGCCGGGTCGCGGCGGGCGGGGCAGTTGGAGGTGATTCACTCATGGCCATGTTTCAAATGTGTCAGACGCATGATATTCAGGAGCAGTTGGATGAAAAAGTGAAGTGAATTCCACTGAAGTTTGTCCCGCCCACGAAAAATGCCGCCTCACCTCCCGCTCGTGATGGCCATCAAGCCGTCATCCGCCGCTTGTTTGACCCAACGATTTTTATCGCTCAACACGCCTTGCAATGCCGGGACGCTTGCCGGCGAACGCATCCGCACGATCGCTTCCACCGCCGCGAGCCGGACTTCATCATCAGGATCGCGCAACAAGTTTTGCAACAGATCAAACGCCTTGTCCCCCGACCGGGTGAAAGTCGTCGTGTTCCCGGAGGCCTGGAGTTCCATCGCCGACTTTCCGGTGATGCGCCGTAAAAGTCCGGCGGCAGCGAACTGGACCGCCGAATCGTGATGCCGCATCGCTTCCTGCAATTGCGGCACCAACGCCTGCGCCCGCGCCGAACGTTCCCAATACGGGTCCAATAAATTCAACGACCGCGCCGCCGCCTGCCGCACGCCCATGTGTTCATCCACCATCGCCAACACCAATCCCTCGATGGCGTTTTCGTCGCCCACGCGCCCGATGGCATCCACCGCGTTCTGGCG
>ERZ1292633.5583-Hain-H41-02um-R1-5583-length-11298-cov-5_pt1 | contig 11298 bp, 11 predicted proteins | sample MGYA00564406_ERZ1292633 | MGnify/ENA primary metagenome ERZ1292633 (study PRJEB36523, sample SAMEA6512639) | groundwater metagenome | collected 2019-01-08 | study: AquaDiva: Metagenomics assemblies of 32 groundwater samples
CTCGAATACAACAACCTCGAACCGGTGCGCGCGGTCTTCGACAAGCTCGGCAAGGACATCGCCTGCGTGATCGTCGAACCGGTGGCGGGCAACATGAACTGCGTGCCGCCGGTGCAGGGCTTCCTCGAAGGTCTGCGCGCGCTGTGCACAAAACACGGCGCAGTGCTTATTTTCGACGAAGTCATGACCGGTTTCCGTGTGGCCCTGGGCGGGGCCCAGGCGCACTACGGCATCCAGCCCGACCTGACCACGCTCGGCAAGGTGATCGGCGGCGGCCTGCCGGTCGGGGCCTTCGGCGGGCGCGCCGATATCATGGGCCGCATCGCCCCGGAAGGGCCGGTATATCAGGCCGGGACGCTTTCCGGCAATCCGGTGTCACTGGCGGCGGGACTGGCGACGCTCAGGGAAATTTCACGACCCGGCTTTTTCGAGGAACTCACCGCGAAGACGGCAAGGCTGGCGCAGGGACTGGCGGAACGCGCCCAGCGCGCGGGCATACCCGTGGCCACCCATTCCGTTGGTGGCATGTTCGGCATTTTCTTCACCCGGGAACCGGCCGTGACGCGCTTCGCGCAAGTCATGGCCTGCGACGTCGAACGCTTCAAAAAGTTCTTTCACGGGTTACTGCGGGAAGGGGTTTATCTGGCGCCGTCCGCGTTCGAAGCCGGCTTCGTTTCGGCGGCGCATTCCGACGCCGATATCGCGGCGACTCTGGACAAGGCGGAGAAGGTTTTCAAGACGCTATAAAAAGAAACGGGCCGGTGGTCCGGCCCGCATGTGCACCCCGCACATCAATTCTTTCGTCAGCTCACCAGGATATTCTCGGAAGCGAACCTGACCGTGGCCACCTGCGGACGGATCGCCTCGTCGCTGAGGGCGATGTCCACGCCGAGGATGGCAACCAGATTGTCATGGTCGCGCACGCCCGGCAGTTCTTCGCGCAGGTACCCATAATGCGTTTCGTTCATGTACACGACGTTCGGCCGCGCGCCGTGCATCACTTTGTAGTCGTTCACCAGATTCACGATGTGGCTTAACATGGTTCGCTCCTTTTGCCCTTTTCGGGCCGCCCGGAATCCGTTGTTGCGGTTGCGCGATTCCGTGTTTCTCAGTACCTGTAGGAGCAATACTCATGCCACACATGGGCCACAGTTAACCGGTTGTAATGAATAGGAATTTTATGACGTTGGCATGGACGGATTACGGCAGTCAGGGGGACAGAGGCTGAGCGAAGGCCGGCACCTGCCGCCGCACGGCAGAAAGGCTCCTGCCGCAGGGGTCACTATCAGACTTGGGGAGGGGAATACTGTCCCGGGCGACGTCAGTGCAGACCGGCCATGTATTCCGAGACCGCCTTGATTTCCTGCTCCGACATGCGGAAGGCGGTGCGGGTCATGGTCTCGCCGTCATTGGCGCGGGCACTGGCCTTGAAAGCCAGCAACTGTTTCTGAGTGTAAGCGGTATTCTGGCCTGACACCTTGGGGAAACGCGGCGGGATACCATGCCCCGATGGCCCGTGACAACTCATGCAGGCGGATACGCCCATCTTGGCGTTGCCCCCGCGGAAAATCTTTTGGCCCTGTTTGGCGAGCTGCGCATCGCGTGCCGCGCCGGGCTTGGCCTTGAGGCTGGCATAGTAGGCGCCCAGGTTTTTCATGTCGGTGGCGCTGAGCGCGGCCGACATGCCGGACATGACGGGGTCCTTGCGTGCGCCGGATTTGAAGTCGGCCAGTTGTTTGGCGATGTAATCCGGATCCTGGCCGGCCAGCCTGGGCCACAGGGGATCGGCGCCGCCGTTGCCATCCGCGCCGTGACAGCCGGCGCAGATTCCCGCCTTGGACTGACCGGCCGCGACATTGCCGCCGGCGTGGACCGGCGCAACCAGAACAAGCCACAGACAGGCGGTGGCGACAGACAGGATGCTCTTCATAAACCCCCCATGAAAAAACGGCTGAAACCCCTGATTTCTGGATCGCACCCCGGCTCGGGCGGAAATCAAGGCGGCTTTATATACCAAGAGCCCGCCTCCCGGTCAATTTAAAGGGTCAATTTTGCGGCATTTTTATTGTTGGGTGTGCACACAAAATTGCCAGGAGCAATTTTGGGCTGCCGAAGCAGTTCCGAAGCACGAAGTGCTGAGGGGTGACCTCCATTCATGGAGGTCACCCAGTTTCGCTCCAAGCGAAACTGGCTGCTGAGGCAGACCCGAGCCGCATCAGCGGCGAGGGCGAGGCGCAGGGGCGAGGCGGGAAAACGGCGAACGTCCGGTGGACGTTCGCCCCGCCGAGCGGGCTCACCACGGAAGGTGAGCCCAGGCTTTCGAGCGAAGCAGGGACTGCGAAGCGAAGAAAGCGCCGAGCAAAAAAAGCCCCGGAAACAAGGGGAGAGTGTCCGGGGCCGAACATGTCCCGAATGAGTTGCATCCGGGACTAGCCCCGCTCAGGGAGGTGGAGCAGGGCAGGACGATAGTTAAATCGTCCGTGACGATTATAGACACATTCAAAATAAAAAAGTTCGCGCTTCAACGACGCCATTGAAAACAATTGTTTCAGCCCATCCCATAATCTTCGTGGGTGTATGTAATCGCTGGAGCTGGGCGCAGGGCACTAGTGGGCTTCGTCCCAGTTGCCGCCAATGCCCACATCCACCACCAGTGGCACGGACAATGTCGCTACATCACTCATCGCGTGACGGATCGTATCGCGTGCAGTGTCGACTGTGTCCGCGCGGATTTCAAACACGAGTTCGTCGTGCACCTGCATGATCATGCGCACGTCGAGTCCTGATTCCTCGATCCAGTCATCCACCGCGAGCATCGCGAGCTTGATGAGGTCCGCGGCCGTGCCCTGCATGGGCGCGTTGATCGCGGCGCGCTCGGCGGCCTGACGCCGGTTCATGTTGGGCGCGTTGATCTCGGCGGTGTACAGCCGCCGTCCCATGAGCGTCTCGACATAACCCTGCCGGCGCGCGGTCTCGCGCGTGCGTTCCATGAAGTCGCGCACGCCGGGGTAGCGCTTGAAGTAACGCTCTACATATTCCTGCGCCGCCGCGCGATCGATGCGCAGCTGCTTCGCGAGCCCGAAGGCCGACATGCCGTAAATGAGACCGAAGTTGATTGCCTTGGCGGCGCGGCGCATGTCGTCGCTCACGGATTCGGGCGTGACACCGAAAACCTCCGCGGCGGTCGCGCGATGCACGTCCATGTTTTCGGCAAACGCGTGGATGAGCCCCTGGTCGCCCGAGAGGTGCGCCATGATGCGCAGTTCGATCTGCGAGTAGTCCGCGGACATGATTTGGTAACCGGGCGCGGCGATGAACGCCTGGCGTATGCGCCGCCCTTCGGCGGTGCGCACCGGGATGTTCTGCAGGTTCGGGTCGGTCGAGGACAGCCGTCCGGTCGCCGCCACCGCCTGATGATACGAGGTGTGCACGCGCCCGGTCTTTGAATCGATCATCTCCGGCAGCTTGTCGGTATAGGTGGACTTGAGTTTGGCAAGGCCGCGGTAATCGAGAATCAGCTGCGGCAGCGGATAATCGAGCGCCAGTTCCTGTAACACCTCCTCCGCCGTGGACGGTTGCCCGGTGGGTGTTTTCTTGAGCACCGGCAGCTTGTGCTTGTCGTAAAGGATTTCCTGGATCTGCTTGGGCGAGCCCATGTTGAACGGCTGGCCGGCGAGCTTATGTGCCTCATGCTCGATTTCAAGCAGGCGCTTGGCCAGCTCGCCGCTCTGCGCCCTCAGCATCGCGACGTCGATCAGCACGCCATGACGTTCCATGCGCGCCAGCACCGGCACCAGCGGCATCTCGATCTCGTCGAAAAGTTTTACCAGCGTCGGCGTTTCGTTCAACCGCGGCCACAGGTGTTCGTGCAAGCGGAAGGTGATGTCAGCGTCCTCGGCGGCGTAAGTCGTGGCCTGTTCCAGCGGCACCTCGCTGAAATTGATCTGATGCTTGCCCTTGCCCGCGACCTCCTCGTATTTGACCGTTTTGTAGCCGAGGTACTTGAGCGCGAGCGAGTCCATGTCGTGGCGCGAGGCGGTCGAATCCAGCACGTAGGACTCGAGCATGGTGTCGTAGCGCATCCCGGCCATCCTGATGCCGTAGTTGGCGAGCACGCTCATGTCGTATTTGAAGTTCTGCCCGATCTTGGGACGCGCGGCGTCTTCGAGCAGCGGCTTGAGTTTGGCGAGCACGGCGGCGCGCGCGAGTTGCGGCGGCGCCCCGGGATAATGATGCGCCAGCGGCACGTAGGCGCCGGCGCCGGCGCGGTCGGTGAAGGACACGCCCACGATCTCGGCCTGCAAGGCATCGAGACTGGTGGTCTCGGTATCGAAGGCGAAGAGTTCCGATTTCCCGAGCCGCGCCAGCCAGCGGTCGAGCGCCGCCATGTCGGTGACCATCTCATAGGCCGCGTTCGCGGCCGCCGGCGCGTCCGCCGTCGTGGCCACCGGGGCCGGATTCGCGCCGCCCAGGTCTGCCAGCCAGGTTCTGAATTCCAGGCGCGCGAACAACTCGCGCAGGCGCGCATTATCCGGCGGCGTGCGCCGCAGGTCCTGCGGGGCGAGCTTCATCTCCACGTCGCACTTGATGGTGGCAAGACTTCTTGCCATCGGCAGGTGCCCGAGTGACGCGCGCAGGCTCTCGCCCGCCTTGCCGGGCACGTCATTCGCGTGCGCCACGATCGCATCGAGCGAGCCGTATTCCTGCAACCACTTGGCCGCGGTCTTGGGTCCGACCCCGGGCACGCCGGGGATGTTGTCGGAGGTGTCGCCGACGAGCGCGAGGTAGTCCACGATCTGTTGCGGCGTCACGCCGAATTTGGCCACCACCGCCTCGTGGTCGTACTCGGCGTCCTTCATCGTGTCCACCAGCCGGACGTGCCCGTCCACGAGTTGCGCCATGTCCTTGTCGCCGGTGGAGATCACGGTCTCGCGGCCTTCCGCGGCGGCGGCGCGCGCGAGCGTGCCGATCACGTCATCGGCCTCGACCCCCTGGATCTGAATGAGCGGCAGGCCGAGGGCGCGGATGATGTCGTGGATCGGTTCAATCTGGGCCGAAAGCTCATCCGGCATCGGCGGACGGTGCGCCTTGTACTCGGGGTAGATATCGTCGCGGAAGGTCTTGCCCTTGGCGTCGAACACCACCGCCAGGTGCCCGGTGTCGTAGTCGGAAAGCAGCCGGCGCAGCATATTGACCACGCCGTACACCGCGCCGGTCGGTTCGCCGCGCGAATTGGTGAGCGCGGGCATGGCATGGAAAGCACGGTACAGATAAGATGAGCCGTCCACGAGAATGAGTGGCCCGCCTTGTTTCCTGCCTGCCGACGCTTCCGTGACGGCGTTTTTCTTCCGGTCTGTGGCTTTGGGGCTCATGTATTTGTCGGGTCGCTCGGGGCCTGATGGTTTGTGCTAAAAATGTATCTTACTGACAAGACGAACGAAGTAGGGCTACACATCTTATGAAAGGACGAACGCAGTAGGGCTACATTCATGAATGACAGAGATCCCAAAGATAAATTGCCACCGTTCCCCAAACCCAACGGCGCGGACACCCAGTTCCGCATCGAGGTGGCGCCCTCGGGCACCATGTCGCGGGAATCGTGGAAGATTTTCCAGATCATGGCCGAGTTTGTCGCCGGCTTCGAACAGCTCTCGCAAATCCAGCCTTCGGTCAGTATTTTCGGATCGGCGCGGACCGCGCCGGGCCATCCCTATTATGCCCTGACCGAGGAGATCGCGCGCAAGCTTTCCGACGCCGGTTTCTCGGTGGTCAGTGGTGGCGGCCCGGGTCTGATGGAGGCCGCGAACAAGGGCGCCTATGCCGGCAAGTCCCCGAGCGTGGGCCTGAACATACGGCTGCCGCACGAGCAGCATGCCAACCCTCACCAGAACATCACCCTGACGTTCCAGCACTTCTTCGCGCGCAAGGTGATGTTCGTGAAATACGCCAAGGCCTACGTCTGTATGCCCGGCGGTTTCGGAACCCTCGACGAACTGGTCGAGGCGCTCACCCTGATTCAGACCGGCAAGAGCACGCGCATTCACATCATCCTGGTGCACGCGCCATTCTGGGCCGGCCTGGTGGACTGGTTCAAGGACAAGCTGGTGTCCGAGGGCACGATCGACAAAAACGATCTCGAACTTTTCAGCGTGGTCAACAGCGCCGATGAGGTGCTGGAGGTGATCTTCCGCTATTATGAGGAAAGCGGTTTCGCTCCCTCGGAAGCGGAAAGAGAGATCAAGCTCAATCTCTGATACCCGGAAAAATACTCATGCGCACTTTTGTTTTTTTTCTGCTCGCCCTCGTGATGGCGCCCGCGGTGCTGGCCGAGACGGCGGCGAACGACGCCAAAGGCAAGACCGCGGCCCCGGCAACCGTGCCCGCGCCTCCGCCTCCGCCGGAGCATTACACCCCGCCGGCGGCACCCGAAATCCCCGGCGCCGGACAGCCGGAACCGGAAGTAACCATCACCACCAAGGGCACGGAAATCCACGAGGAGTATCGCCTCAACGGGCGGCTCTACATGATCAAGATCACGCCGGCCAAGGGCAAACCGTATTACCTCATCGACTACGAAGGCAGCGGCCAATTCCGTCGCAGCGATTTCGAGACGCGCATCTCCATCCCCACCTGGGTGATCAAACGCTTCTGATGTTCCCGCACGAAACCGGGCCAGGATTTTTTCCTTGCATGCCCTTCAGGGAGACCATGCATGAGTAATGGTTCTTCACCAGACAAGATCGCGCCCGGGGAAAATCGCGGAACCGGCCAGGGCATTGCCTGGATCGTCCAGGGCTGGCATCTGGTCCAGAAAAAGCCGCCGTTGTGGTTCGGCATGGCGGCGATTTACCTGGTATTCGGTTTTACACTCAAGCTGATTCCCTTCATGGGCGATCTGCTGCTTGTGCTTATCACTCCCATGTTGCTCGCCAGTGTGGTCGCGGTTCTGGCTCAGGAGAAAAGTGCCGTTCACCGGAATGTGATCGGCAAGGCAGCTTCGATGCCGGCCTGGCTCCAGGCCTGGCTCGCGCAACCAGCACAGGAGCTGGTAAGTATCTTTACCCGGGAGGACAAGGTATTCGGTGCCGTGTTGCTCGGCATCGTCACCCTCGGCCTGGCCATGCTGGTCAAGATCACCGGCTATCTGCTCATCGGCGGCTCGATGGTGTCCGGGTTGACGGCGGGCCAGTTGAACGCGTCCCAGACCACGACCGTGCTCGGCATGCTCGTGGTCGTCATTCTGTACCTGGTTCTGGCCATGGGCCTGCTGTACAGCGTGCCGCGCACGGTGCTCGGAAGTCGCCCCCCTTTCGAGGCGATTGCCGAGAGTTTTTCCGCCTGCCGCGATAACGCCGTGCCGCTGCTGACGCTGGCGGCGCCATTTTTTATTGTTTATCTCGTCATCATCGCGGCCTTCGCCAAGAATCACTGGCTGGGCTACCTGTTGGTGTTCAGCGCCGGCGGCGTCGCGCTGCCGGTGTTCGTGGCGTCGGTCTATTGCAGTTATCTGGTGCTTTACCCGCCTGATCATTCCACCTCACCGCGGTAATCGTTTTTCCGCTGGCTTGGGCGCTGGGTCCCGGCTTATATTGATCCGACACTATTCTCCTGAGAGTTGGAAATGCGTGTACGGCTCTATCACGGCGAGGCTTTGGCAGCCTACGGTTTCGGATCGGGTCATCCGTTCGGCCACGACCGCCAGGCCGCTTTCTGGCAGGAGGCCTTGCGCCAGGGGCTCGACTGGCAGACGGACATCGGCGTACCGGTTCCCGGCACCGAGGACGATCTCGCGCTGTTTCATACCGCCGATTACATCGCGCGCGTGCGCCGGCAATCGCAGAGCGGCCAGGGTTATCTCGATTCCGGCGACACACCGGCGTTCCCGGGCGTGTTTGAGGCGGGCGCGGTCGTCGTCGGCACGGTGCTGGACGGACTCAAAAATATTCTCGAAGGCCGGTGCCAGCGCGTGTTCGTGCCGATCGCCGGGCTGCATCATGCGCGCCGCGACACCGCCGCGGGTTTCTGCGTATTCAACGATATCGGCGTACTGATCGAGGCGCTGCGCCGGCGTCACGGCATCCAGCGCGTGGCCTACGTGGACATCGACGCGCATCATGGCGACGGCGTGTTCTATGCCTTCGAGGACGATCCCGATCTGATCTTCGCCGACATCCACGAGGACGGGCGCTATCTCTACCCCGGCACCGGCTTTGCCGGCGAAACCGGCGCCGGCGCCGCCAAAGGCACCAAGCTCAATATTCCACTCGAACCCGGCGCCGATGACGCGGCATTTCACCGGGTGTGGCCGCAGGTCGAGGAATTCGTGCGCGCCGGCCGTCCGGAATTCATTATTCTGCAGGCCGGCGCCGACAGCATCGCCGGCGACCCCATCACCCACATGCAGTTCACGCCCGCTGCCCACGCGCACGCCACCACCCGCTTGTGCGCGCTCGCCGATGAGTTCTGCCACGGCCGGATCATCGGCCTCGGCGGTGGCGGTTACAATCGCTTCAACCTCGCCACCGCCTGGACCCGGGTGGTGAAAGCCATGCTGGAGTGAGACGCAGAACCTGTCCATGAAATTGCGTTTTAAGCTCGCTAACCGGCGTCTCCCTGCGCCACTTCTCGGAATCGCCAGGGCCATCGATGCCGTCAACGAGCGCATCGGCCGTGCCGTGTTGTGGCTGATCTTGGCGGTGACGCTGATTTCGGCGGCGAACGCGTTGATGCGTTACGGTTTCGGCATGTCGTCGAATGCCTGGCTCGAGATTCAGTGGTATTTATTCGGCGCGATTTTCCTGCTGGCCGCCGGTTACACCCTCAAACATAACGGTCACGTGCGCATCGACGTGATCTACGGGCGGTTGTCGGAACGCACGCAGGCCTGGATCGACCTGCTGGGGACCCTGCTTTTCTTGCTTCCGCTGTGCGGGCTCATGGTGTGGCTGGCTTGGCCCGGTTTCGTGAATTCCTTTCAGAGCGGCGAGATGTCGCCAGATGCTGGTGGATTGATTCGCTGGCCGGTGCGCCTGCTGATTCCGCTCGGCTTTGCCCTGCTTGCTTTGCAGGGCGTGGCCGAAATCATCAAACGCATCGCCTTCCTGCGCGGGGAAGAAAAACTGTCGCGCGAGCAGCCGCAGGAGGAAATATGAGTTTTGCCTTCATGGCTCCGCTCATGTTCGCGGGGCTGGTGACCTTCCTGCTGCTCGGCTATCCAGTGGCGTTCGCGCTCGCAGCCAATGGTCTGTTGTTCGCCTTCATCGGCATCCAGTCGGGCTTTTTCGATTTCAGCCTGTTGCAGGCGCTGCCCGAGCGCGTCTACGGCATCGTCGCCAACCCGACGCTGCTCGCCATCCCGTTTTTCACTTTCATGGGGCTGGTGCTGGAGCGCAGCGGCATGGCCGAGGAATTGCTCGACACTATCGGCCAGCTGTTCGGCCGCGTGCGCGGCGGGCTGGCCTATGCCGTGGTAATCGTCGGCGCGCTGCTCGCCGCCACCACCGGCGTGATGGCGGCGTCGGTAATCGCCATGGGCCTGATTTCGCTGCCGATCATGCTGCGCTACGGTTACGACAAGCGCTTCGCGAGCGGGGTCATCACAGCCTCGGGGACGCTGGCGCAAATTATTCCACCCAGCATCGTATTGATCGTGCTCGCCGACCAGCTCGGCGCCTCGGTCGGCGACATGTACACCGGCGCGCTGGCACCCGCACTGGCGCTGGCCGGTCTGTATCTCTGCTATGTCCTCGGCATCACGCTGGTAAAGCCGCAAGCCGCGCCAGCCTTGCCGGCCTCTGCCCGTACATTGCGCGGTACGGCGCTGGCGCGGCGCGCGGCAGTGTCGCTGATCCCGCCGCTGGTGCTGATTTTTCTGGTGCTGGGGACGATTTTTCTCGGCATCGCCACACCCACCGAGGGCGGCGCGCTCGGGGCCGCCGGGGCCGTGGTGCTGGCGGGACTGCGGCGGCGCCTTACTCTCAATGTGCTGGAACAGGCCATGGACTCGACCGCGCGCCTGACCAGTTTCGTGATTTTCATTCTCATCGGCTCGACCGTGTTCAGCCTTGTGTTCCGCGGCGTGGACGGCGACCTCTGGGTGGAAAGCTTGCTGACGCAACTGCCCGGCGGTGCAATCGGCTTCCTCGTGGTGGTAAACCTGCTGGTGTTCGGGCTGGCGTTCTTTCTGGATTTCTTCGAGATCGCCTTCATCGTGGTGCCGCTACTGGCGCCGGTCGCGGCCAAGCTCGGCATCGACCCGATCTGGTTCGGCGTGCTGCTCGGCATCAACATGCAGACCTCGTTCCTGCACCCGCCGTTCGGCTTCGCGCTGTTTTATCTGCGCAGCGTCGCGCCCAAGAGCGTACGCACCGCCGACATCTACTGGGGCGCGCTGCCGTTCGTGGGGTTACAGGTCCTGATGGTGGTGATCGTGATTGCCTTCCCGCAGATCGTTGGTCATGCGCCCATCGCTCCGGAGAGCACGATCATGGAGGTACCGCTGGAGGTCGATCCCGACGCCGGCTTTCTGCCGCCGGAGTGGCGGTAGCGATTACAGATAACTTCAGGCGGCGTGCTTATGGACCCGCTTTTCCACTTCATCTCCGATGTCACGTTGCGCGATGCGCAGGTCGTAATCGGCTTGCAGCCCCATCCACACTTCCGGTGAAACATTGAAATACTTGCCGAGACGCAGGGCGGTGTCGGCGGTGATGGCGCGCTTGCCGTTGACGATAGCGCTGATGCGGCCCGGGGGCACGGCGATGTCGCGCGCCAGGCGATTGATGCTGACATCCATCGGCTTCATGAAATCCTCAAGCAGGATTTCGCCCGGATGGATGGGTTCAAGAAGTTTGCGTTTGGCAGCCATGACACACCTCAGTGGTAATCCACGATCTCGACATCGAATGCGTCCCCGTCCCGCCAGCGAAAGCAAATCCGCCATTGATCGTTGATGCGGATGCTGTGCTGTCCCTCGCGGTCGCGCTTCAGGGCCTCCAGCCGGTTTCCCGGCGGAACCCGGAGATCCTCCAGTCGCCGCGCTTGGTGCAGATACAGCAGCTTACGCCGGGCGACCCGCTCGATGGCCCGGAATCGGGGCGCATCCAGATCGTTGAACAGCGACTCGGTTCGGGGGTCGCGGAAAGAGCGGATCATTGACGCAAAGCATATTACGCGATACGTAATATGTCAAACGGCATAACGGTGACCGTGGGCCACGCACCCATCAGCGCGGAGAGCGGTATCGTGGAAGTGCCGATTGAGGCCGATCCGGGGGCGGCGTATCTGCTGCCACCTAGC
>ERZ1292633.5584-Hain-H41-02um-R1-5584-length-11292-cov-7_pt1 | contig 11292 bp, 9 predicted proteins | sample MGYA00564406_ERZ1292633 | MGnify/ENA primary metagenome ERZ1292633 (study PRJEB36523, sample SAMEA6512639) | groundwater metagenome | collected 2019-01-08 | study: AquaDiva: Metagenomics assemblies of 32 groundwater samples
GCTTCGATTCCGCGCACCTTCTCGACGCTGGAGCCTTTGCTGGTGAGAAAAAGAAAGGGCACGGTGATGCCGAGGGCGCGGATCTTGCGGCAGACTTCGTAGCCGTCCATGCCGGGCATCATCACGTCGCAGACGATCAAATCAGGCTTGGGGTTGGAGGGCTTGCCAAGATACTCGAGCGTCTCGGGGCCGTTCTCTTGCAAGATGACTTGGCAGCCCTTGAGCTCGAGGCGCAGTTTCAGCAGCCGCCGGATGTTGCGGTCGTCGTCGATGCTTAGGATCACGGGGGGCCGGTCGGCCGCCGGAAAGGCCTCGGCCGACGGCGGCGCGGTCATGGCCTCGATCTTGACCATGATGGTGTCGACGCGCTGTTTTTCGGCGACCATGCGTCGGATCTCGCCTGGAAACTCCGGGCTCGCCTGGGCCGCGGCCTTCGCGGCGGAGGTCTTCCCGAGCTCTTCCTGCAGTCGTGCGATCTCCGCTTCCAGGCGAGAGGCTCGTTCCAGAAGCTTGCCGACTTCGGAGAGATCTTTCACGCTGAGAGGGTCAGGCTCGGGCGTCGCGGGCGGAACCGGCGCCACGGGGCGCGGGGCAGTCAGCTCCGTGATATTCGAGGCCAGGTTCCACCCTCCACGGCCGCCGCCGGGCTCTTCGGGGGAGACCAAAGACTTAGGGTGGTAGCCGGGCAGCTTCAACAGATCGTCAACGGCGAAGGGACCGGCGACCTTGTTGTTTAGATATATCCAATATCTCGCCACGCTTGACGATTGTATCAAAGCCATGCGGCGGCGCGTGGGCGGGCCGGATGATGCCGAAGCGGTCAAGGTCCGGCCCGTTTGTTGAGCCGGATTTAACTTGAATTGTTTCTCAATGACAGCCATACTTCAATGCCGGCGAGGATGCCAATGAGCCATGGAAAATCCGAAGAATCCGCCTGACGAGGCCAAGCGCCTCGAAACGCTGAGAGCGCTCAAAATACTCGACACCGCAGCGGAGGAGCGCTACGACCGCATCACGCGCGTGGCCCAGTCGATCTTCGAGGTCCCCATCGTCCTGGTCAGCATCGTCGACGCCGAGCGCCAGTGGTTCAAGTCGCGTCAGGGCCTCGACGCGGCCGAGACCCCGCGAGACATCTCGTTTTGCGGGCACGCGATCCTCGGGACCGAGAGCTTCATCGTCGAGGATACCGCCAAGGATCCCCGCTTCGCCGACAACCCGCTGGTGCTCGGCGGCCCGAAGCTTCGTTTCTACGCCGGCGCCCCGTTGTCCGCGCCCAACGGCCAGCGCATGGGGACGCTCTGCCTCATCGACACAAAGCCTCGCCAACTGACGCCTCTGCAGCGTCAGGTGCTGCGCGACCTGGCGGCCATGGTCGAGCGTGAGATGGCGAATGTCACCCTCGCAGAGGCGCTGACGAAGGCCGCCGAGAATGAGTCGAAATACAAGGACCTGCTCGACGAGACGACGGACCTAGTCCTCCACTCCGACGATAAGGGGACCTTGATCTACGCCAACTCGGCGCTGCTGGCCGCGCTCGGCCTGACCGAGACCGATTTCGGCAAGGTCAACATCTACGACCTCGTTGCACCCAGGTCCCGGGAGAGGTACGTCGAAGGCATGGCCCAGGCGATCGCGGGCAGCGCTTGCGTTCTAATCGACGCCGTCTTCCAAGCTCGCTGCGGAGCGCTCGTCCTGGTCCGCGGCCGCTCTTGCGCTCACGCGCAGGAAGGGCGGACGCACTATGTCAGCAGCGTATTGCGCGACGTCACCATCCAGACGCGCACGCAGAAGCGCCTGGCCGCGCAGTTCGCGGCGACCAAGGCGCTGGCGCAGGCGACGACCTGGCGCGAGGGGCTCGAGGGCGTTCTGGAGGGCATCGGCGCGGCGATGGACTGGACCTGTGCTGGAGCCTGGGAGCTCGACGACGCGGGCGGCGAACTGTACTGCTCTCATTTCTGGAGCACAGGCGGCAAGAGCTCGCCATTTAGCCGCCAGTCGCGCGAGATGCGTTTTAAATCCGGCACGGGCCTGCCGGGACGGACCTGGGTTGCGGCCAAGCCTGCCTGGATCGCCGATGTGATCGCGGACCCGAATTTCCCGCGCATCAAGGCCGCCCGCGAAGAGGGCATCCGCATGGGCCTCGCGGTGCCGGTGATGATCGGCGACAAGGTCGAAGGTGTCATCGAATTCTTTGACAACTCCCCGGCCGAGCCCGACCCGGAACTCGTCGGGCTGCTCTCCTCCGTCGGCAGCCAGCTCGGCGAATTCCTGCGCCGCCGGCGCTCCGAAAAGGCCTTGCAGAGATCGATGAAGGCGACCGTCGACCTGCAGACGGCCCTCGATTCCTCGGCGATCGTGGTCGTGACCGACGCGGCGGGGCGCATAGTGTCCTGCAACGATCTTTTCACCAAGATCTCCGGCTACTCGCGCGAGGAGCTCATCGGCAAGACGCACAAGATCGTCAACTCCGGCCATCATCCCCACGGCTTCTTCAAAGAGATGTGGGACGTCATCAGCTCGGGCAAGACCTGGCGCGGCGAGATTTGCAACCGCAACAAGAGCGGGGGTATCTATTGGGTCGACACGACCATCACTCCCTTCATGGGCGAGGACGGCAAGCCGGTCCAGTACGTCGCCATCCGCAATGACATCACCGACCGTAAGCTCCTGAGCGCCGACTTCGAGGGCCAGGTCAGCGCCATCGGCAAGTCCCTGGCCGTCATCGAATTCAACCTCGACGGCACGATTATTGACGCCAACTTGAACTTCCTCGCGACCACGGGCTTCACCCTCGATGAGGTCAAAGGCAGGCATCACCGTATGTTCTGCGACGAGGCCTACGCGGCCGGGCCCGAGTACAGGGATTTCTGGGCCAAGCTCAAGAGCGGCGTACACCTGTCCGGCGAGTACAAGCGCTACGGCAAGAACCGCAAGGAGGTCTGGATCAAGGGCTCCTACAATCCGATTATAGGCCTCGATGGCAGGCCGACCAAGGTGGTCAAGTACGCAGTCGACATCACGGCGCGCAAGCAAGCCGAGGCCGCCGCCGCCGAGGCCGGGTCGAGACTTCAGGCCGTGCTCGATAACGCCACTCAGGTCTCCATCATCGCCACCGATCTCCAAGGAAACATCACGGTCTTCAATAAGGGGGCGGAGAACCTCCTCGGCTACAGCGCCGCGGAGATGCGGGGCCAGTCGCCGGCGCTCATCCATATCCGCGAGGAGGTCGAGGCCCGCGGCAAGCTTCTGTCGATGGAGTATGGCCGTCCCATCGAGGGCTTCGACGTCTTCGTCGAGTCCGCCCGCCAGGGCGGCTTCGATTCGCGCGAATGGACCTATGTCCGCAAGGACGGGACCCATTTCCCCGTCAAGCTGACCATCACCGCCTTGCACAACGCGAATGGGGCGATGAGCGGGTTCCTGGGCATTGCCGTCGACGTCAGCGAGTCCCGGCGCGCGAGCGAAGAGCTGGGTAAGGCCCGCGACGCGGCGCTCGACCTGGCCAAGGCCAAGGCCGAGTTCCTCGCCAACATGAGCCACGAGATCCGCACGCCGATGAACGCCGTCATCGGCATGACCGGCCTGCTCATGGACACCGAGCTTTCCCCTCAGCAGCGGGAGTTCGGCGAGACGATACGAAACGCCGGCGAATCGTTGCTCGCCATCATCGGCGACATCCTTGACTTCTCGAAGATGGAAGCCGGCAGCATGCCGCTCGAGGTCCTCGATTTCGACCCACGCATCGTCGCCGAGGAGGTCGCCATGCTCTTCGCGGCCCGGGCCCAGGACAAGGGCCTTGAGATCGCCGCGGCCGTCGAAGAGGGCCTGCCCCCGCGGCTGCGCGGAGACGCCGGGCGCCTGCGCCAGATCCTGAGCAACTTCGTCAGCAACGCCATCAAGTTCACCGAGAAGGGCGAGGTGTCCCTGCGCCTGCGCAAGCTCTCCGAGGACGCCGCCTCGGTGCGCGTGCGCTTCGAGGTCCAGGACAGCGGCATCGGCATCGATGAGGCCGGGAAGGCCAAGCTTTTCAAGGCCTTCTCGCAGGCCGACGCCTCCACGACGCGCAAGTACGGCGGCACGGGCCTGGGCCTGGCCATCGCCAAGAAGCTCGTGGAGCTGATGCAGGGCTCGGTCGGCATCGACAGCGTCCCGGGCAAGGGCTCGACGTTCTGGATCGAGGTGGTCATGCAAAAGGGCGAGGCCGTGCCCTTGGCGGAGATCCCCGAGGTCGAGGGCGTGCGCGTGCTCATCGTCGATGACAACGCCACCAACCGCGAGATCGTCACGCACCAAACCTCATCCTGGCGCATGCGCCCCGTTGCCGTCGATGGCGGCAAGGCCGCTGTGGGCGCCCTGCGCGCCGCCATTGCCGAGAAGGACCCGTTCGTGCTTGCTCTCGTCGACATGCAGATGCCGGCCATGGATGGCACGGAGCTCGCCGCTGTGATCAAGAAGGACCCGGCGCTCTCCGGCCTCAAGCTGATCCTGCTCAGCTCCATGTCGACGACCTTGGGGCGTGATGAGCTGATCAAGCAGGGCTTCAGCGGCGCCCTCACCAAGCCCGTGCGCAAGTCGTCTTTGTTCGACGCGATCTCCGACGTGCTGAGCATCCGGCCGTCTGCGGGCGGCGCGACTGCGGCCGGCAGGGGCCGGCCGGCCCTGGTCAAGGCCGCACCCGTGGCCAAACGCTCGTCATGGGCGAACCTGCGCATCCTTATCGCGGAAGACAACGTCATCAATCAAAAGGTCGCCCTGCTGCAGCTGCAGAAGCTGGGCTGCAAGGCCGACACCGTGGCCAACGGTCGCGAGGCCGTCGAGGCCGTTTCCACGATGCCCTACGATCTCGTGCTCATGGATTGCCAGATGCCGGAGATGGACGGCTTCGAGGCGACGAAGATCATCCGCGCGCGCCAGAAGTCGGGGGGGCGAAGGACGGTCATCGTCGCCATGACCGCCAACGCCCTTGAGGGCGACCGCGAGAAGTGCCTCGCCGCCGGGATGGACGACTACGTCTCCAAGCCCGTGCGCATCGACAACCTCGCCGCGACGATCGGGCGCTGGACCCCGACCGTCGATCCCGCCGCGCTCTCGGGCCTGCGCGAACTCAGCGACGAGACCGAGATCACCGCGCTCGTCGAAGACTTCATCAAGGACGCCGAGGGGCGGATTGCGACCCTGCAGTCGGCCGCGCGCGCCGGCGACGCGTCGGCCATCGAGAAGCAGGCCCACAGCCTGAAGGGCGCCTCGGGCAATCTCGGCGCCGTCGAGGTCCAGCAGCTGGCGCTCAAGCTCGAAACCATGGGGCGCGAGAAGCGGCTTGAGGGCGCGGACGCGCTGATCGCGGCGCTCGAGGCCGAGCTGACGGACGCGGCCAGGCAGCTGCGCGCCAAGCCGGTCCTAAAGCTCTAGGGCGCGGCGGATTTCGCTCAGGGCGAGGCGGAGCTCCTCGGCCTGCGGAGCGAGCGCGGGATCGGCCTTCTTCGAATCGAGCACGCGGTGCTCGAGGCTGGCGGCGACGCGGCTGGCTTCGGCGTAGCCGTAGGTTCCCGCCGAGCCGGCGAGGCGGTGTGCCGCCAGGCGGACCGCTTCGAGCTGTTCCGGCGTAGGCGGAGCGTTCGCGTTGAGGGAGACCTCGAGGGCAAGGAGCTGGGTGTGGCAGTCGTCGCGGTACTCCTTCATGACCTCGGGACCGAGCAGCTCGGCGGCCTCGTTGCCGGCAAGGTCGGCATGCGCGGGGATGTCGAAGATGAAGACGCTGCCGCCGCCGGGCCGCTCCTCGACCCAGACCTTTCCCCCGAGGGTTTCTGCCGCCAGGCGGCAGAAGGAGAGCCCGATGCCGGTGCCGGGGGCCGACTCGGCCGCCGCGCCCGCGCGCGCGAATTTCTCGAAGATCCGTTCCCGTTCCGCCGCGGGGACTCCGAGCCCCCGGTCGGCGACTCTCAGGCGCAGGCGGCCATCGGCATGGACCAGGCTCATCTCGATGGGGGCGGCCTTGCGCGTGAACTTGATCGCGTTGCCGAGCAGGTTCAAGACGACGCGCATGAGCATCTTCTCCTCGCTCACGACGCGGCCCTGCTCGGGGGAGGTCTTGATCTCGAGGGTGATGTCGCGCTTGGCGGCCTTCGCGCCGAGTATGCCCGCTGCGCGGCGCAGGGGACGCTCGATGGGGAAGGGCGCGAGCGTGGTGCTGAGCCTTCCGGCGCGCAGATCCATGAGGTCGTTGAGCATCAGAAGCGCGGCCTCCGTCGCGTCGCCGGCCATCGCGATCAGCTGCTTATGCTGGGCCGCGTCGATCGCCCCATCCGAGGCGAGGATGGATAAAGTCATCTTGATGGTGGAGATCGGCGTGCGGATGTCGTGGATCACCATGTCCATCAGGTCGGTCTGCACGCGCTCGTGCAGGGCCAGCTCCGAGAGCTTGGACTCCCTCTCATCGCGCTGGATCTTGAGCATCAGATGCGCCTGGACCCGCACGACGAGCTCCTCCACGGAGAAGGGCTTGATCACGTAGTCCTGGGCGCCCAGCTGGAAGGCGCGCAGGCGGTGCTCCACCGCGTTGCGCTGGGTCAGGAAGATGATGGGCACGTGCGCGGTCGCTGGAAGCCCGCGCAAACGACGGCAGGCCTCGAAGCCGTTGCCGTCGGGCAGGTTGACGTCGAGGATGATGAGGTCGGGAGAGCCGGCCGCCAGCGCCTTGTCGAGCCCCTCGAGGCTGGTCGCGCAGTTCGAGACCATCCCGGCCCGAGACAAAGCCATGGTCACGAGCTTGACGACATTTTGATCGTCCTCCAGGATCAGGACCTGGCGCAGGTTTTTCGCGGCGGAGGCGGGAGCCGGGCTCATTTAAATCCCGGGGCGAGCATGCGCTCGACGGCTGCCTTCAGCTCCGACGCGGACTGGGGCTTGGACAGGAAAGCGACGCTGAGTCCGTCCGGGATGAGCGAGCGGACCTGCTCGAGCGGCGCGGCCGTGTAGATGAGGACCGGAGTCTGGAAGGTGCCGCTGAGCGTGCGCAGGCGCTCATAGACGGAGATCCCGCCGCCCGCCGGCATGTTCATGTCGAGGACGACGAGGTCGGGCTGGTTTTGCCTCGTCAGCATTAGGCCCTGCATCGCGTCGAGGGCGGCGAGGACCTGATGACCTTCCCCGGCCAATAGCGCGCGAAAGATCGAATGGATGGCCTTGTCGTCATCGATGACCAGTATTTTTTTACCCGGCATAATGCGATTGTAGCACTTCGTTTTCAGATTGCTAGTATAGCTCCGGGAGAAAGAACGAATGAGAATATTGGTCGCCGACGATGACCCGACGATGCTTAAAATCGCCGCTTTGAGCCTCACGAAAAAAGGCGGCCACGAGGTCGTCTGCGCGGCCGACGGCGCCCAGGCCGTGGCATTGGCCGAGGCGGCACCTCCCGACTTGATCCTCCTTGACGGTCAGATGCCGGTCCTCGACGGCCCCGGCGTTCTTCTGAAGCTTCGGGGCAACGATCGGACGAAGAACATTCCCGTGATCTTCCTGTCCGGTGCCTCCGATGCCGCCGCTCTCGATCATTACCGCTCCTTAAATCCCGCCGGGATCATTTCCAAGCCTTTCAATCCGCTGACCTTGCCCGATCAGGTCCGGGGAATTCTCGACAAGCCGCGATAGGAGGGCCGTCCCGCCGTCAGGACGGCCCTCCCTCAGGGCTACTCCTTGATTCCCGTAAAACTCGCCACGACGCGGCGATTCTGCGCGCGGCCCGCGACGGTGTCGTTGCCCGTCAACGGACGGTCCGGGCCGTAGCCGACGGCGGTCAGTCGGGAGCCGTCGGCGCCGAAGCGGTCGATCAGGGCTTGGCGCACGGCTTCGGCGCGGCGCTGGGACAGCGCCTTATTGGATTCGACCGAGCCGAGGCTGTCGGTGTGGCCCTCGACCTCGGCCTTGGTGTCAGGGTAGGTCTTCAGGAAGTCGGAGACCTTCTTAAGCTGGTCGTCGTACTCCGGTTTGACGATCGACATGCTCGTGTCGAACTCGACGCGCAGGGCGATAGTGACCTTCTCTCCCTTCGGGCAGCCGACGGCGTTGACGGCCGAGCCCGCGGGGCTTGCCGGGCAGCGATCGGCGGCGTCGGGCACGCCGTCCTTGTCGGAGTCCGCGACGACGGGAGCCGGCACGGGCGCGGGCGCCGGTGCGGCGGCGACGGGCGTGGGCGCGGGTGCGGGTGCGGCGGTGGCGGCTTTGGGGGAACGACCGCCGGAAACGAAGCAGCATCCGGACATTCCGACGGCGAGCATTGCGGCGAGCACGGCTGTGATGATTTTCATTTGATTCTCCTTGATCGGATCGTGACGGTCAGGTCGGCTGGGGCTGGGCGCAATGGGAGCAGCGCTTGGCCTTGAGGGGGATATTCTGCAGGCATTCCCCGCACTGCTTCTCGGTCGGCGCCGGGGCGGCGACGGGCTCGGCCCGCTTCAAGGAGTTCAGGCCCTTGACGAGCATGAACACCGCGAAGGCCACGATGGTGAAGTCCACCAAGGTCGTGATGAAGGCCCCGAAGTTAAGCGTCACGGCCGCGGTCTTGCCGGCCTCGTCGGCGGCCTTGAGCACCAGCTTGTGCTGCGTGAAGTCCACGCCGCCGGTCAGCATGCCCAAGGGCGGCATCATCACGTCATTAAGGAACGACGAGACGATCTTGCCGAACGCGGCGCCGATAACGACGCCGATGGCCATGTCCAGGACATTTCCCTTCATTGCGAAGGCTTTGAATTCTTTAAGCACGTTATTTCTCCTCTCCTTGAATATTGGGACGCCGGCGATCAGTGTCTTGGCGGCGGCGGCGCGCGAAGAAAGCGCCTTGGGGACATTATGCAATACGCCCGTTGATTTGTCTTCAACAAGGTCTTAAATCCCCTTGAACTGATATAATTTGTTTCATGTCGAAAACGCTGCTGCTTGTTGACGACGATGTCAACATTCGCCGGCCCGTCATCGCCTGGCTCAAGCGCGCCGGCTGGGACATCGAGGTTCTGACCTGCGGCGAAAAAGTCGTGGAAACGGCCGGGCGCCTGAAGCCCGACATGGTCCTCATGGATGTTCTGCTGGGCGACGCGGACGGGCGCAAGCTCTGCACCTTGCTGCGCGCCGACGCACGCCTGGCTCATACGCCGGTGATCTTGATTTCCGGCTCCAAGACCGAGCTCGGCGACCAGGTCGCGGGACTGCGAGGGGGGGCAGACGACTACATTCTCAAGCCCCTCTCCGAGCACCTGCTCCTGGCCAAGATCGACGTCGTCCTGGCGCGCTACCGTGCGCCCAAGGAAGCCTCCCAGACAATGAAGTATCTCGGAATTTCGGTCGACGTCAGCGCCCGCCTCGTCAAGGTCGGCAAGCGCTCGGTGGCATTAACGCGCAAGGAGTTCGACCTGCTCACCGCCATGCTCAAGCGTCGCGGGCACGTCAATTCGACGAACTTCCTTTTAGAGAGCGTCTGGGGCTATGAGTCCGAGACCTACAACGATCCCCGCACTGTTCAGGTCCACATGTCCCGCATCAAGCGGAAGCTCGGCAAGAACTTCTCCTCCCACGTCGTCAGCGTCGTCGGTCTGGGCTACCGCCTCGACTGACGCCGGGGATTGCTCCCACCCATAAAACACAAAACCCACCTTTCGGTGGGTGAGGTCCCGACATTTCTCGTCTCGGGTTCGAAAGCCTAAATTGGTTGCGGGGGCGGGAATCAACGTAGTCACCAAATCGCCAGCTGCAAAATTGCGATGAAATTTGTTGCAAAAGGGAAGTCTCGATGGCCTTTCGGTTATCTTATTCTGCGACAGATACCTCTTCCAGATCATTATGGGGTACGGCCGCCCCGAGAGCCGGACGCGGCTTGTGGCTAGGGCCCAAACGCATGCCAGGTCGCCTAGTTGAATTTTATACAATGGTCTGAGAATCTTATGAAGACTCCTCCGGAGCTGTTCGTCATTGCGGGACCCAATGGAGCCGGCAAGACGACGTTCGCTCGGGAATTTCTTCCGAACCATGCGAAGTGCCAGGAGTTCGTGAATGCCGATCTCATCGCGGGCGGGCTTTCCCCATTCTCACCGGGGGCTGCCGCGATCGAGGCGGGACGCATCATGCTTCACAGGATCGACGAGCTATCGGCACAGCGCCACACGTTCGCGTTCGAGACGACTCTATCCGGCCGAAGCTATCTGTCTCTTTTCAAGAAGCTCCGAGCTGGCGGATACCGGATTCACCTGATATTCTTATGGTTGCCCCGAGTCGAACTTGCGATCCAGCGTGTGAAGGAAAGAGTTCATCGCGGCGGGCATTCAGTTCCGGAGCAAGATATTAGACGGCGTTTCGACCGGGGCATAAAGAATCTCTTGACCGAGTATCATGTGCTTGTGGATACATGGGGTCTTTTCGACAATTCAGGCAGCCAGCCCCGGCCTATTGCGAAGGCTAAAGAGGGGAACATCGAGAGAATAGATGCCCCGTTATTCGAAAAGATCCAGGAAGGCTTAAAATGAGCATGAAAGTAAAACGTACGCCAAAAAACTCCGATATCATGGTGAAAGCCGAGAAGGCTCTCAAGATCGCTGTTGCGAGAACAATTGAAGATCATCGCGCGACTGGAGACCCTATCGTCGTTTGGAAAAACGGGAAAGTCGTCAAGATTCCCGCCAGCCGAATCCCACGCGCCAAGTCTATCGGCGCCTGAAACGCGCTCGCCAGTGAACGCTCTCGATCGGGTTCAAGTGGCCAAGACGGTTCGGGCATTCTTGGACACCAAGCGTCCGGGCGATCCTGCCATTCGGGCCAAGCTCGACTTCGGTTTCCGTTTCCACAGACAGAGCGTGGAACTGCTGGAAATCCGTCCGAAATTTAATAAGCCGGGTAAAACCGAGCATGCCTTTGCCAAGGCCACATTCATTAAATCTCAAGGAGTGTGGAAGGTCTATTGGATGCGCGGCAACTTGAAATGGCATCCATACGTTCCGGCTAAAGTCCGCTCAATGAGTGCGTTTCTGAAGCTGGTTGGTGAAGACAAGCATCATTGCTTCTTCGGCTGACGCAAACACGAGCGCCACGAGAGCCGCAGTCGAAGACATGAAATCGCATTTTGCTAGAATCGCTCATAGATGAAAGCATCCGTTCTTGTGGTCGCCGTTCTTCTTGGGTCGAGATTGACCCACGCTGCGGAATCTCCAACTCATGTGGAAAGTCTCGGATGGCTATCCGGTTGTTGGAAGGAATAATCCAAGGATGGCTATTTTGAAGAATACTGGATGAGACCAGCCGGGAAGACCC
>ERZ1292633.5585-Hain-H41-02um-R1-5585-length-11291-cov-5_pt1 | contig 11291 bp, 8 predicted proteins | sample MGYA00564406_ERZ1292633 | MGnify/ENA primary metagenome ERZ1292633 (study PRJEB36523, sample SAMEA6512639) | groundwater metagenome | collected 2019-01-08 | study: AquaDiva: Metagenomics assemblies of 32 groundwater samples
AGATCGCATATACAATAATCTCCTGCTCCCTTTAAGCCCTTTATCCAATTCGCGGCGCAACTTATCCTCAAATGAGAAATCAACTATATACTGGATACCTCTTCTACCGAAATCCATCGCATTATAAGTTGAAATCATTAGGTCAAATTCAGAGGCTTTCTTTCTACAAAAACTTGTCAATAAAGCTCCTCTTAAGGCATTAAATCGGTTTTTCAGCCAATTGGGAATAGAAACCTTGATAAGACTGACCTCACTTACTTTCAAATTAGAGAAATAAGCATTATTTAGCAACCCAAAATCAAGGCAATCACTAGTAATGATCGAAACCTCGTAATCATCCTTTAAGGCCTCTATAATCCAAACCGCGCAAACTTCAGAACCTCCACCAACGACTAGCTTAGGATGAAAAACAGCTATCTTAAAACGCTTCATAACTCTTTCCTATTTGAACTTACTTTCGATAGTTTAGCTAGCAACCAATCTCTTTCAACCTTGCTTAAAACAAAAAACCAACTTAACAATAAATACCCTAAGGTAAGCGCGGAAAACCCATATAATCTCCAAGGTAAACGCGTAATAAAACATCCCATAGAAACAAAAACTACCAGATTCAATATGGGATTTAAGAGTGTGCTTTTAAAAAAACTTAACATATTGATTTTATTTAATTTACAGGAGACAAAAAAGAAAATTACCATATCTAGAGATGTTCTTACGATACAGGCAATCGCCGCGCCATTTATTCCCCAAATCTTCACCATAAAGAAAACAAAAGGGAGATAAATCAATAATTCTATAATATTTAGCTTAGCCATTATATCCGGACGGCCAATTCCATGAATAAGGCTATAGGGTATATTAGCCAAAGAGCTCACCAGCAAACTAATTAAGAGAATCTGAAAAACTAACGTGCTTTTCTGCGCAAAATCTCCTCCCAACCAAATCCGTAATATATCTTGAGCAAAGAATGCCATAATCACTACCGCTAATCCGATAAAAATAATAAAGTATTTTGTGGAACGCCGAAAAATAGTATTCATATGCTCATAGGCATTTTTACCATGCAGCAAACTGAAAGCCGGGAATAAAATAACTGATAAACTCCCCGGTATAACCCACAAACGCGCCGTAACTTCATAAGGAGCGGTATAATAGGTTACATTTGCCAGTGTTGATAGAATACCTATGAAGAAACGTTCGCTAGATACCAAAACAGGTATTACCAAAGCGCTGACGGTTATCCATCCGCCAAAACTAAATAAACGCGTTATCGTCTCTCTCTTAAAGATAACTCGGTGCTTGAAAATATGAAACCTTTGCCCGCAGATAAACAACCAAGCTAAAAAAGACGCAACTTTTATAAGCAGAAGCTGTAGCGCTATTCCCCAGAGACTGAAACCTAAAAAAACTCCTACCAGCGGCAAAATAAAAGTCGCTATCCCTAAGGGCATATTTACGGCATTAATTAAATCAAAGCGCTGTTCTGCTTCAAGCACTCCGCGAAAAGAAGAAGAGAGCATCACCACGGGTATAGAAAACGCTACTAACTGAAAAATTGATTTAGCCTCATTAATGAACTCTAGAGGTATATTGAGAACCCTCTCCACCAGAAATGGAGTAATCAGGCTTAAAAATATTGCGCCTATCAATCCTAAGACACTCTGGAATATAACCGTCGGCCAAAGAAAACCGGAGATATGCTCTCTCTCTTCCCTCCCGATAGCTTCAGCCACAAATTTAGTAGTAGCCCTGCTTAAACCTAAATCAAAGAGAGTAAAGTATCCTAAAACTACCCAAGAAAGAGAAAATATGCCAAAGCGCTGCACTCCTAAATAGCGGATCACTATAGGCATAACCAGAACTCCACAGATTGAATAAGTCAGACCGGTAATAAAATTCAAGAGGCCATTACGGGCCAAGAGTCCGCTTCTAATTTCCATATTTACTTAACGCTTTCATTAAAATAGTTATCAATATACGTTTTAATATCGTAGCTTTTAGGATCGAGCAAGATCGCTTTGCCAAATTCTTTTTTAGTGAGTTCACTCTCTCCGCTTAACCCATAAAACCAACCCAACCTAAGGTGATAATCCGCTCTGGTTGGATTTAATGCAATAGCTATCTTATAAGATTTTTCAGCTAGATATAATAATCTTCCCATATCCCCAAATTCTTCAAAATTTAAAAGTTCAGTCTTGAGATCATCTCTCACCGCCAACCCTGAAAATATATCAGCTTTTTTATTGTGGTAAGAACTATTTAGCGGGTTCAAAGCTATCGCCCTATTCAAAGCTTTTAATCTTTTACGGTTTGTAAAAATAAGATCTGATTTCGAAATCCCCGTCTCAATTTCCTTAACACTTTGAGACATTTGCTCTGCCTTATACCGTTTTATAATTAAAAATGTAGTTGATAGAAAAAGCAACAGAAAGATAAATATAGAAATGACTTTTAAAAACTGCGGAATTTTTATCTCCAGTTTTTGTTCCGGGATTGTATCATTTTGCCGAATATAAAGAATGCTACTTATTAAAGCTAAAATGATTACAAATAAAACAGCATTTGCCGGTATATGAAATACGAAATCAAAAAGGCTGTGCAGAAAAATTGAGATTATTCCGACTAAACAGCCAAGACCTAAATAAACCACATATGGATTATGCCTCCCAAATAAAAGACGCAGAATACTCTTAAAATATCCGAATAGAAATGTTACTATTAATAAAAACCCAAGTAACCCGGTCTCTGCTATTAACTGTAACAATTCATTATGAGTAAAACTAAATGTTTCTACCCCCTGCATGCTTTTATACTTCTGGAAGATTTCGCCTAGTGCCCCTAAACCAACTCCCCATAACGGAAAATCTCTGATAATGTGTAAAGTATCTTTAATCAGGCTTAACCTTCCAGCCAAAGCCTGAAAAGGAGTAAAGAGCGTTTTTAGCCTTTGCATAGTAGGGTCGAATCCGGAAGATACCCCCAATAAAACCGATAATAACAGGACTATCAGGATAACTATGCCGGCTTCCCTCTTAAGCGCGAATTTTATATGTAAGATAACTGACAAAATTAGAAGGCTAAGAACCATACAAATTATTCCAGCACGGGATAAAGCTAAGAATAAAGCTAGCAACATAGCTGAAGCTAAAAATATGAATATAGAGCGAACCGCTGCTGATCTCCTGGTTAGAGAATAGCCTATAGTTAAGGGTATAATCATCTGGATATAGGCGGAGAAATGATTGCGGTTAGTAAAAGTGGAAAACCCCACCCCTTCAATCGCAAATCGTTTAATTATCCCGCAAAGAGAATAAATAAAACCTGAAATAATAATTACCAGAATAACACGCTTTATTTTTCTTTCTGTATCAAAATAATTAACCACTACAAAAAATATAGCCAGATAACTTAAGAATTGTATAAGCATACCTACTGTGGCTTCGGGATAAATACTTAAAGTTAATCTCTTCATGGAGATTAAACCAAAGTCAGTATATAACTGCCCTGTCCCGGGAGATAAATATTGCAACAAGCCGCGAGGTAAAGCTACAAGTTGGAATAAAATCAAAAGAATAAACAATAACAGGCTGATAAATGGTATTTTTACCAAAGCGATCCCATCAACATCTAGAAGTATCTTTGCCGAAATGAGAAGAAAGAGAAACAGGCTGGTTATTTCGATTACGCTAAGGGGAAACATTGTTACACTTGCGTAGATTAGGGGCGAAAAGATAATAAGAAACGCGATAAAAAGTTCAATAAAAAAGCTGCTTATATGGCTTAGGGTTAGGAATTTTCTAGCATTCATTTTGTATCCAATATAATAGATAAGTATAGGTCTGTCAAGTAGTTATAAGCAGCAGGGGAGGCTTATTTGAAAATAATGCGGATGAGATTTCCTAATTGAGGATAAAAACGAGGATTCTTTATCACATCTAAAACAAAACGGCTATGGTTCTCAAAATCACCCATTTTCTCAATAAAAAGCTTCTGTTCTTTTAGGAGTTTAAAGACCTTCTCCAATTCCTTTTTATTCAAGCGGCTGGCCAGCTCTTTCGCCTTAAGACCGATCTTTATCTCAAAGGCTAATTCCTTTTTCCAGAGCGCATCATAATCATTGATGCGATCTCTCTTAATACAATCCGCTAATATCGCGGCTGCCCTTAACCCGAAATATATCCCGCCATAACTTAGTGGCTTTAATTGACAAGCAGCATCACCTACAAGAGCAATATTCTCCTTTACTGTATTCTTGCATATACCTATGCTAACCAAACCTCCAAACTTATCTAAAATCTCACCCTTAATCTTATTTTCCCTTATAAAATCTTGTAGATTCTGATAAGGATTATCCGAGATTGTCCCTACCCGAACGATTGATTCTGACTCCGGAACGATCCAGAAAAAAAATGAATCCTTAAGATACACCTCCACTAAATTCCGGTCCCTTAGTTCCATCTTAATCCTAAACTGTATCCCACGATAAGAAGATATGTTACTAGTATTATTATTTATAATGTTTCGGACTGAAGAATTCGAACCATCCGCGCCGATGACTATATCCGCGAATATCTGGTCTTTTTCAGTATCGATTATATAACCATTGCGGTATTTCTCTATTCCCAAGAACCTATTGCCGTAAAGTATATTTAAACCCACACTCAAACCTTTATCGAATTTCTCACGATCGATAACATAAGCCACGCCTTTTCTTTTAATCACAAAAGACTGGTTACCATAATGGATTACTGCTCCGTTAATCTCATTAAGTATCGCGGAAAGAGGAGGCATAAAGGGCCTTTTCTCCGAGAAGACCTTTCTCCCTACCAGCCCGGTGCAATGAAGAGGCCTCCCCACTTCGCCATGCTCTTCAAGCAATAGGGAATCATAGCCGTATTTCTTCAGGAGTTGAGCGATATAACAACCAATCGGGCCTGCTCCGACAATTACAATTTTTTTTGACATTATCTAATTGGGGTGGGATAAATCTTTAAACCTTCTTGTGTTTGGCCTTATCCTTATCTTCCGAGTAATATTGATAATAATAATAGCGGTCCTCTTTCTCAGGATTAATATTATTGATCACCGCGCCGATAATCTTACCCTTACTCTCTAGTATCTTATTCTTCGCGCCTATAACCGCCTCCAGGCGGGTGACTGCTCCTTTTACCACCAGAATAACACCGTCTACGTTGCTGCAAAGAAGATGAGTATCGGCAACATTCAAAGCCGGGGGAGAATCAATAATTATACGGTCAAATTTTAACTTTAAATCTTCAAAAAGGGCGCGAATCTTTCCCGAAGATAAAAGCTCGCTCGGATTAGGAGGAATTGCTCCAGAAGTAATAATAGAAAGGTTGTTAAACGGTGTCGAACGGAGAATAGATTCCAGAGTAGCGCTCCCGGTTAAAAACGCGCTCAATCCCGGCTTTTGATCAATATTAAATAGTTTATATAATTTAGGCCGGCGCATATCTATATCTATTAAAACTACCCGTTCATTTACTTGAGAAAAAATAGCAGCTAAATTAGAAGCGAGAAAACTTTTTCCCTCGCCCGGTAAACTTGAAGTAACCAGAATGGTCCGCAAAGGCTTATCTTCCGGAGAAGAGAATAGAATAGAGGTGCGTAACGCCCGGTAAGATTCTACGGTAGGGTTAGATGTCTTTTGATAACAGATCAATGCCTTTTCAGATTCATTCTTCCCGTCTTGCATACTAATAGACGGGATATACCCCAAAAATGGAAGATCCAGATAATTGTTTACATCTTCCGCGTTGCGAATACTAGAATCTAAATATTCCAATAATACGGAAATCCCGATTCCGGAGAAGAAAGCAAATAGAATGGCCATTAGTATACTTTGTTGTTTTTTAGGCTTAAAAGGAACCTCTGATGGTTTAGCAGAGTCAATAATACGTATGGTTGAGGCTTTAATATCACTTAAACCTGTCTCTTTGGCGCGAGTAAGTATCGAACTATAGACCTGCTGATTGGCATCAGCTTCTTTTTTTAGAAAATTATACTGTATCATCTTCGCATTCAAAGCCAAAAGGATCTCGGTCTCACTTGCTATTTTAGCATCGACTTGCTCCAATTGAGCATTTAGTGAGATCATTTTAGGATGTTTAGCCTTATAACGCTTAGTGGCATTAGCTAATTCTGCCTCAATCCTTGCTTTTTCACCTTTCAAGCTCTCAATCATCCCTTCTTTCTTTTTATCTATATCGGGAGTCTCGATAATTTTATTCTCTTGCAAATACTTACTTAAAGCTTCTTCGGAAGTCCGCATCCGCGTTTTTATATCTTCTAATTGCGACTCCAGCCATCCTCTTGCTTCTTTAACTGTGCGATTACGGACATCGACATCCTGTTGTATATAAGCTTTACCATAGGCATTGGCGATAGTCGCCGCGCGAAGAGGATCATAATCTTCTATATGCAACAAAACCACATTACTATCTTTTACCGGTTCCACATTAATCCTACCCTGAAGCGACGCTATGGGATTACTCAATTTCGCAAACTCCGGATCTTTGCTCAACTTTAAATCTTCATAAACCTTCTCCGCTAACATATATGAAGACAATATCTTGTATTGCGTCTTGTAATACTGTCCAAGCATAGCGCCACGGCTGCTTGCTGTCTCCACAACATCGCTAAATTGAGTAGCTCTAATATTCCCAATTTCAATTAACAAGCTCACCGTGGAACGATAAATAGGCGTCCTAGTAAAAACATAGATCGTAACTATCGTCGGGATGATTACAAGTAGAGCAAGAATAAGCGTGAGATGCTTACGGACTATCTCTATATAATCCTTTATAGTTACTTCACGTATCTCTGGATTTGGTAGCATTATTTATTGATGCCTCGGTTATTAGAAGAATGATTCCGGAACAACTATCGTATCTCCGGGCTCTAGCGGAATATCCCGCGCCTTTTGGCTGCCGCTTAATATTGCCAAAACCGGCACTCGGATATTATATTTCTTCTCATCTTTTATACGGGTAATCATTGTGCCATTGGCCGCGGCTATTTCAGTAAGGCCTCCTGCCGACGCAATAGCTTGTATCGCACTCATACCATCCTTAAAAACATAGGTGCCCGGATTCTTTACCTGCCCTAAGACCACGATAAAAGAAGCTGATTCACTTAACTCTCCCACAATAATCAAATCCCCGGGCTCAAGCTTGACATCTTTCTCCTTATAACCTTTACTGACTATTTCATTCACGTCTATATTGATGGTCTCTTTATCTTTCCCTTTTATGCGGACTAATTTCACGCTATTAACATTAGCTTTGTCGGTAAAACCACCGCCCAAAGCAATCGCGTCAACGACAGTAAGCCCGGTCTTTAACTCATAGGCCCCGGGTTTAACTACTTGGCCAAGAATAGAAATTTTGGCATATTCTTTAATAAATACCGAGACTTGGGGATTAATCAAATAATCCCGGCTTAAAAGATCAGTGATCTTGCTCTCTAATTCTTTAGAGGTGATGCCCTTGGCTTTTATATTACCAATCAATGGATAGGAAATCGCACCGTTAGCGTCTACCCTTACGGTCTTGGCAAGATCAGGTTCTTCGTATACGCTTATGCTCAAAAGATCATTGATACAGATACGGTATTCGTCCTCGTCATTAACTTGAGCAAAAGTTAAAGCCTGCAACGAGAGTAAGAATACAAAAACTATAGTAATATATTTTCGCATTTTAGAATGCTAATTCCGCTCCCAAGAAATATTTGTTGTACTTATATTCAGCGGTTCGATTCGTTGAAGACTTATCCCGATACTCATAACCTAATTTCATCTTCATCCACTTCTGGAATAAATAATTTAAACTTAAAGAATAACCAAAAGTATCATCAACTTGGCCGTCTTTATAACTATCATTTGTAAATGAAAGATCACCTTTAAAACTTAATTTACGGTTAATATCGCGCAGAAAACTTAAAGCAACCGAATATTGCCTGTCTATACCCAGATCAGCATATCCGGTGCTGGTATCCCCGATAGAAAGATTAAGAAAGAATGTACTCTTGGAAGATTGCCTATATTCCAAATCGGCCTTAACCGTCATCATTCCATCTTTACTTATGCCACCATCATATTCATAATTATTATAACCAAATTTTGCCAAACCGAATAATTTATTCGATAATTTACCGTTGGCCCCTACCCACAATGTATTATAATCATAATTACCAGTATTTGTGGGAGATTTTGTATATTCATACCTCCCAAGATCATACTCTAAAAAAACACGCGTTTTCGGAGTAAGATTTAAGAAACCAGTAATAATGCCTTTATTATCCGCGAAGGAGTTGCTTATTTTATATTCCTTAGAGTATTCCCGCATCGCTCCTTTATAACCCAATCCTAAACCAAGACGATTAAAACTATACTCCCAGTTTAACTCTGTGGTATTGCCTTGGAAACCGGTCAAACCTTGCGTACCGCTAACCAATCCCGAAATCAAGTCATAACCCTTGACAAAATAACTGTTAAGTTTTAACTTATTTCTCCCCCCCTCTAAATCATAGGTTATCTTGGCATATGGAGACTCTCTATTCAAAGCAACCGACCGATAAAAAGAATGCGTAATTTCAGCGCCTAGATCTAACTCTAGTTTTTGCCGTAGCTTATTCGCGTATAATTCTACCAGATTGCTCAAAGCCAATTTAACGCCTGGATTTAAAGATAGCCAGAGATCATCCTTAATATTATCCGCGACATTCCAAACATTAGTGTTATAAATAAGGTCTGTTTTTAAATAAACATCCGGATTAAAGGTCAAACTGGAAGACGTTCTCCCAGCATCATTATCTATACCGTCTAAAAGAGCATTCATCTCTATTCCTTGGAAAGCTTCCCGCATTGCTTCTTCTTTAAGCGCCAAGAGGATAGCCTCATCCTTATTGTATGCATCCTGTTCAGCAAAAATAGAACTGTAACTAAACAATAATAAAGTTCCCAGGATAAGAAGAACTAATGTTCTTTTCACCTTTTATTCGGATTTCCTGCGCACATAATCAACGCGCTGATTTATTTCTTGCCGTAAAAGATCCTCGATTTCAATAAATTCCAACCCTATCTCAAATCTACTGGCTTTACCTAACTTCTTTACCCAAACCACTTTAGCTAAAACTGAAACAGGCAAAGGTACTTTCGGAAAATTAATACGCACTTGCAGCATACTGCCTCTAGGTAACTCTTTATCCGACCTAAGGCGCACTCCTCCCGCGCTAATATCTCCAATAGAAGCGATGGCCATCTGCCATTCTTCCTGCGAGGCCAACCTATACTTAACTAAATGATAGGCATTTAATCGGAAGAAATTTCTTTTCTCTTTTTTCTCTAACATATTAAATTTACTCATATTACGATAACAAATAATCTAAAAAACGTCAAGCGTTTTATTTAAACCTTTATCCTCCTCGGATGAACTATAAACTGGCTGACTTTAAGCGCTTTTTTCAACAAAACACTATAGGCACTTAGGCCATAAGATCTGGCAATTCTATAATCTTCGATGGTCTTAACTATCAAATTCCTGTCGCCCCTGCCCCCTTGGCGCATTTTAATAAACACGCTAGGTATATAAAAACCTTTAATTTTATTTCTATAAAATAACCTTAGCATCATTTCGTAATCTGACGAAAATTGAAAGCCTGTTTCATAAAAACCATGTTTTTCAAAGATATTCTTTTTGACAAATAACGCCGGATGCGGAGCCATCCAGCCGCGTTTAAAATCATTAAGCGTAGGCTGTGAAGATCTCCAATACCTGATTATCTTATCGGTATCTTTCCTGCCAACGTATAACAAATCACCCCAAATTGCGTCTGGATTACATTTTCTGAATTCCCCAACCACTCTTTCAATCACCCTTTGATCAGCATAAAGATCGTCGGAATTCAATATTCCTATTATATCTCCGCGAGCGGATCTTAGGCCACAGTTCAATGCAGAATATATTCCTTTAACCTCATCAAAAATAATCTTACCGACCTTTTCTTTATATTTATCTATAATATCTTTCGTTCTATCATCGGATCCATTATCTACTATAATATATTCGATATTAGAATAATTCTGGCCAAGCACGCTTTGGATAGTTGCTTCAAGTGTATCCGCGCAATTTAAGGCAGTAGTTATAATAGTAACTAAAGGTTGAACCATACTTATAATGACTATCTAGTTAGAATAAATTTGCCTAAAACTAATACATCCATCTTGGTTCGTAAAAAACACTCGATTGCCTCAAGAGGAGCACAAACAATCGGCTCATTCTCATTAAACGATGTATTTAGAAGTAAAGGTATACCGGTCAGGCTCTCAAAAGTTTTAATAAGTCTATAAAATAGCGGATTCCCTTCTTTAGAGACCGTTTGTAGCCTTCCAGTCCCATCGATATGGGAAACCGCGGGAATAGCCTCTCTTTTATCCATCTTAATCAAAGAAACTTTAGACATAAAATGATCCGGGTAGTCCTTCTCGAAATATTCTCCCGCTCTCTCTTCTAAGATCGAAGGAGCAAAAGGGCGAAACCATTCTCTTTTTTTAATACGCTCATTTAAAAGATCTTTCATCTCTTCCCTGCGCGGATCAACTAAAATGCTTCTATTCCCCAGCGCCCTCGCCCCCCATTCCATTCTTCCCTGAAACCAACCTAAAATTTTACCTTCGGCAATAAGCCGGGCTGATTTTTTACAAAGTTCGTCCTCGGTATCAACCTTAATAATAACGCAGCCGAAAAGCGCCTCTTTTTTATTTTCGATTATTTTTTCTATCTCAGAGTCGTCAAAACTCGGGCCCCAATAAGCTTCTTTCATTATAAAACATTTCTTCCCATCCAACAATTGATTATAAAGATAATATCCGGCTCCCAATGCCCCTCCGGCATCAGAAGAAGCTGGTTGAATATAAATCTCTTTAAACGGAGTGTAATCAAATATCTTCCCGTTAGCCAGACTATTTAAGGCGCATCCTCCGGCAAAGCAGAGATTTGAATTTTGAGTTTGTTTATAGGCATAATTAAGAATCGAAAAAAACGCCTTTTCATAAGTTAACTGCAAAGAAGCCGCGATATCATAATGGCGCTGGGTCAGCTTTTCGTGTTTTTTACGGGCTGGGCCAAACAGATCAATTAGTCTCTGCGAATAAACGGTAGGTAGGCTAGGTTGGCAATTATCCCATTCTAACGGAGCACCTTGAGTTTGAAAAAAGAAATATCCCGGGCTAAGCTTGAATCTTCCTTCATCCTGAATCTTTAAAACTTCCT
>ERZ1292633.5586-Hain-H41-02um-R1-5586-length-11290-cov-9_pt1 | contig 11290 bp, 9 predicted proteins | sample MGYA00564406_ERZ1292633 | MGnify/ENA primary metagenome ERZ1292633 (study PRJEB36523, sample SAMEA6512639) | groundwater metagenome | collected 2019-01-08 | study: AquaDiva: Metagenomics assemblies of 32 groundwater samples
TCGACAGACGAGATGAAAGGCCTCTACTACTACATCAATCTCGTCCGGCAGGTGGATGAGCGCTGCCGGCGTCTCTTCAAGCAGGGCCGGTTCCAGGGGACCTTCTTCAGCGCGGTCGGGCAGGAAGCGACCGTGGTCGGTCCCTGCTACGGGCTCCGCCCCGACGACTTCATCGGCATCCAGCACCGCGAGATCGGCGCCGTCATCACGAAGGGGATGCCGATCAAGTACCTCATGGCGCAGCTCTTCGCCCGGAAGGACAGCCCCGACCGCGGCAAGAGCCACCCCTGCCACTACGGTTGGAAGCCGATGGGGATCGTGACCCCCGCCTCCACAATCGCGGCGCAGACCGTGATCGTGACCGGCTCCGCGCTCGCCTGGAAGATCCAGAAGAAGGACAACGCGGCGGTCTGTTTCGTCGGCGAGGGCGCCACGTCGAACGGCGTCTGGCACGAGGCCTTGAACTTCGCGGCCATTCACAAGCTCGCCTGTGTCTTCGTCGTGCAGAACAATCTCTGGGCCGAGTCGGTCCCGGCCAGCATGGGCGTTCCGCTCGAGAACGTCTCGGACCGCGCGAAGGCCTACGGGATGCCGGGCCTCACCATCGACGGCAACGACCTTCTCCTTACCTACGAGACGACGCACGAGGCGATCCGGCGCGCCCGCCGCGGCGAGGGACCGAGCCTCATCGAGATGAAGACATACCGCTGGTACGGCCACTCGGAGATCGACCCGGCCAACTACCGAACGGCCGAGGAAGTGGAGTACTGGAAGAAGCGGGATCCGCTTCCGCGGTACGAGCGGCTCCTGATGGAGCGCGGCGTCATCGACGAGACCTACAAGCAGGCGACGTTGCAGCGGATCGAGCGGGAGATCGAGGAGGCGATCGATTTCGCCGAGCGCTCCCCGCACCCCGATCCGAGCGAGATCATGGAGGATGTCTACGCCCCGCTCTAATCGCCACGCGGGGGGACGCGCCCCGGCGCGTCGGAGCGTTCCCGGCGCCGTACCCGGGAAGGCCCCGCGCGAATCGCACGTCGACATGGTGCAGCTCGTCCTGCCGAACGACGCGAACACGCTGGGAAACGTGCTGGGCGGGATGGTGCTTCACTGGATCGACCTGGCGGCCGCCATCGTGGCGCACCGCCATTGCCGTACTCAATGCGTCACCGCCTCGATCGACCAGGTGTCGTTCGAGGCGCCGATCCGGGTCGGCCAACTGGCCCTCATCACGGGCCGCCTGACCTACGCCGGCCGCACCTCGATGGAGATCCGCGTGGACGTGCAGTGCGAGGATCTCCTGACGGCGCGCCGGGTCCAGACGAGCACGGCGTACCTGACCTTCGTCGCCATCGACAAGAAGGGACGGCCGGTCCCGGTGCCGCCGCTGCTCCTGGAAACCGAACACGAACGGCGTGAAGCGCGCGCGGCGGAAGCGCGGCGAGCGGAGCGTCTGAAGAAAGCCCACCACGCCGAGAGGGAGATCACGCGTCGATGAAAACGATGGACAGCGCACCGGCCCCGGCCGCGGCGCCGAGCGACACCCAGACGATCAACTACATCGAGGCCATCAATCAAGGGTTGGCCGAGGAGATGGAGCGCGACGAGCGCATCTTCCTCATCGGCGAGGACATCGCCAGCTACGGCGGCGTCTTCAAGGCGACCAAGAACCTGTACGAGCGCTTCGGCCCGCTCCGCGTCATCGACAGCCCGATCTCGGAGAACTTCCTGGTGCAGGGCGCCGTCGGCGCCGCGCTGGCGGGGCTCATCCCCTCGCCCGAGATTCAGTTCGACGATTTCACGTCGCTCGCCGTTGACGGCATCGTGGAGCACGCGGCGAAGATGCGCTACCGCTCCGGCGGCATGTGGACCTGCCCGATGGTCATCCGCGTCTGCTGCGGCGCCGGCGTCGGCGGGGGACTCTACCACTCGCAGTTCAACGCCTCCTGGTTCATGCACAGCCCGGGCCTCGTGGTCGTCGCGCCGTCGAATCCGTACGATGCGAAGGGACTCCTGAAATCGGCGTTCCGCGGACAGAACCCGGTCCTCTACTACGAACACAAGCGGCTCTACCGCACGGTGAAGGGGCAGGTACCGAAGGGCGACTACGTCGTTCCGCTCGGCAAGGCCGCCGTCGCTCGCGAAGGGCGCCACGCCACGATCGTCTCCTACTCGCTCATGCTCCATCGCTCGCTCGATGCCGCCACGAAACTCGCGGCCGAGGGGATCGAGGTGGAAGTCGTCGACCTCCGGACGCTGGCCCCCTACGACCACGAGACGATCCTGAATTCCGTCAAGAAGACCGCCCGCTGCGCGGTGGTCTACGAGAGCAGCCGCACGATGGGCGTCGGCGCGGAAATCTCCGCCATGGTCGCCGAGGAGGGCTTCTCCTACCTCGACGCGCCGGTCATCCGCATCTCGCCGCCCGACGCGCCCCAAGAACCGTTCGCGCCGAATCTGGCCGATCACTACTTGCCCAACGCCGACCGGATCGCCCAGGCGATCCGCGAGCTGGTCGCCTACTAGGCCCTTCGGGCCCATCGGGAGGAAGGATGCCTACCACCATCATCGTGCCGCAACTCGGCGAGAGCGTGGTCGAAGGGACGATCGGGAAGTGGCTGAAGAAGGTCGGCGACCCGATCGCCAAGGACGAACCGATCGTCGAGATCATTACGGACAAGATCAACATCGAGCTTCCGTCGCCCATAGCCGGCACACTCGGGAGGATCACGGTGGGCGAAGGGGTCGTCGCGCAGGTCGGTGACGAGCTGGGCGTCATTCTTGCCGCGGGCGAGTCGCTCGGAACGGCAGCCGGCGCTCCGGCGCCCGGCGCGGCCGCACCGGCGCCGGGCCGCGCCGCACCCGCGCCCTACGCTCCGGCTCCCAGCCACGCGCCGGCAGCCACCGCGACCTTGCCTTCGCCTTCCTCCTCCGACGGGATGCGGCTCTCGCCCGCCGTCCGGAAGCTGGTGAAGGAGCACGGCGTCGAGGTGGCGCAGATCCACGGCTCCGGCATGGGCGGGCGCGTGACGCGCGAGGACGTCCTCACGCATCTGGATGCGCGAAAGCTCTCCCCCGGCATGCCCGGCGCGATGGCCGCGCCCGCGGGTGGAGTGGCCCCCACCATGGCGGCCGCCACGATGACCCCGGCGCCGGCGGCGCGGCCCCTCAAGGCGATTCCCGCCGCGGCGGTGGCCCCGGCCGGGACGCGCGAGGAGATCGTCCAGCCGCTCACGACGCTACGAAAGAAGATCGCCGAGAACATGTCGAAGTCGCGCCACACCGCGGCGCACTGCTCGGTGACCGACGAAGTCGACATGACGGCGCTGGTGGAACTCCGGGCCCGGCTGAAGGAGAAGGTGAAGGCCGAGTACGGGCTAAACCTGACCTACATGCCGTTCATCACGAAGGCGGTGGTCCGCGCGCTCAAGGAGTATCCGGTCCTGAACGCCTCCCTCACGGAGACGGAGGCGCGCTTCAAGAAGTACTACAGCATCGGCATGGCGGTGCACCGCGACCAGGGCCTCATCGTTCCGATCCTCCACGACGCCGACAAGAAGACGCTTCTCCAGATCGCGGCGGAGATGGAAGACCTGGCCTCGCGCGCCCGCGCCGAGAAGCTGACCCTGAACGACATCCAGGGCGGCACCTTCACGATCACGAACGCCGGCATGTTCGGCGCCACCGCGTCTCAGCCGGTCATCAACGTTCCCGAAGTCGGCATTCTGGGCGTCCATCTCATCCAGGAGCGCGCCGTGGTGCGCGATCACCGCATCGTGGTCCGGTGGATGATGACGCTCGTCCTCTCCTTCGATCACCGGCTCGTCGACGGCACGCCGGCGGCCCAATTCCTCCACCGCGTGAAGGAGCTCCTCGAGGGTCCGGAAAGCTGGCTCCTCGACTCCATCTGATCGGAACGCCATGAGCGAAGCCACCGGCGCGGGCGCCTCCCGCCAGACCCGGATCGAAAAGGATTCCCTGGGACCGCTCGAGGTTCCCGCCGACGCCTACTACGGCGTGCAGACGGCCCGTGCGGTCGCCAACTTCCCCATCAGCGGCGAGCGGCTCCACCGGGAGATGGTCCGCGCCGTCGCCCGCATCAAGATTGCCGCCGCGAAGGCCAATCGCGATCTCGGCGTCCTCGACAAGGCGAAGGCCGACGCGATCGTCCGCGCCGCCGAGGAAGTCGTGGCGGGGAAGCTCGACAGCCACTTCGTCGTGGACGCCTACCAGGCCGGCGCCGGCACGTCGTTCCACATGAACGTGAACGAGGTCGTGGCGAACCGCGCCTGCGAACTGATGGGCGGGGAGCGCGGCGACACGGCGCTCGTGAGCCCCAACGATCACGTCAACATGGCGCAATCGACCAACGACGTGATTCCGACCGCCATCCGCCTCGCCGCCTACGAACTCTCGGGCCCGGTCGTGGAGGAGATGGCGGCCCTCGCCTGCTCCTTCGCCGGCCGTGCCGCGGCATTCCGCACCGTCCTCAAGTCGGGTCGCACGCACCTGCAGGACGCGGTGCCGGTCACGCTCGGGCAGGAGTTCGAGGGCTACCAGGTCTGCGTGGAGGGGTGGGTCGAGTCGCTGAAGCGAAGTCGCGAGGGGCTCCTGCCGCTGGGCCTCGGCGGAAACGCGGCCGGCACGGGGATCAACGCCCATCCGCGGTACCGCGAACGGACCATCGCGAACATCGCCGCGCTCACGGGCGCGCCCTTCCGGCCGTCGCCCAATCTTTTCGAGGCGATGCAGAGCATGGCGCCGTTCGTCCGCCTCTCGAACGATCTGCGCGGCTTCTGCCTCGACCTCACGCGCATCGCGAACGACTTCCGCCTTCTCGCCAGCGGTCCGACGACCGGCTTCGACGAGATCGTCCTACCCGCCGTCCAGCCCGGCTCCTCGATCATGCCGGGGAAGGTGAATCCGGTCGTCGCCGAGATGACGAACATGGTCTGCTTCCAGGTTCTCGGCTACGACACCACGGTCGCCTACGCCGCGCAAGCGGGCCAGTTGGAACTGAACGTGATGATGCCAGTGATTGCGCACAATCTCCTTCGCTCCCTCGCCATCCTGGCGCCCACCATGCGCGTGCTCCGCACCACCTGCGTGGACGGCATCACGGCGAACGAGGAGACGTGCCGCGAGTACTTCGAACACTCGATCTCCCTGGCCACGGCCCTCAATCCGTACATCGGCTACATGGCGGCGGCGGAAGTGGCGAAGGAATCGGCGAAGAGCGGCAAGACCGTGGTGGAAATCGTACGGGAGCGAAAGCTACTGACGGAGGAGCAGATCAAGAAGGTCTTCTCGGCGGCGGAGATGACAGGGGTTGATAGGTAGTTCGAAGAGCTGGTTGTTTGGACGGCCGCCCTGTTCGTGCCGAGTGAGCGAAGGGGGTCGGTGGAACTCTCCGGTCGCTGTGCGTTGCCCGCTTCGCGGGCCGCAGGCTTCCTCCGAGTTCCACCGACCCCCTTCGCTCGATCCACCTTCCACGACAGCTCGACAAACTACTTCGCTTCCGTCCACTCCTCCACCGGCGGCTTCGGGACCTGCGGAATAACCGCCCGAACGACAATCACCGCGCCTGAACCTCTTCCCTCCGGCTGCGGTTCCAAGACTTCCGGCGCGCTGACCACGAGGTACGGCAGCGGCGTCAGGAACTCGCCGACCGCCACCTCCAGCGCGCACGGCCTCCCCTTCGGCTTCCGGACGAAGAAGTAGCCGTCGGAATCGGTATAGGCCAGGTCCCCGTCGACCCGGACCGCCGCGCCGCGGACCGGAGCGCCCTTCTCGTCGGTCACGATCCCCTGCACCATGTGGTCCGAGAAGGAGGGTCGCCGCTCTCCCGAGGAGCCGCCGTCACCGCGGTAGAGGTACTGGTTCCCGGCCACCGTGTACTTCACCGATCCGTCGGGCGCCACGTAGCTCCCCAGGTTCGCCGTGAAGTTCCCGAAGGCGAGGATCTTCACGCTCAGCATGAGCGCCTGGCGGAAGGGATCCCCCTCGCCGAACGGCACGTAGACCGACTGCCATTCGGCTCCCACGCTGAAGCGGCTCGACACGTAGTTGCCGCCGAACGACACGGTGCTGTTCCCGCGCGTGTGGGTGACGACCTGCGTCAGGTCGACGTGCGGCGAAACCGATTCGCGAAGGACGCCGACCACCGTGTTGAACGTCTCTCCTGAGCGATCCTCGGCATGGAAGAAATTCCCCGACACCTGCAGCGCCCTTCCGATCGGCCGGTCGACGCTCACCGAGACGCCCCGATTCCCGGCGTCGGTCCCGCGCGAGTCGTAGAGGCCGACGCTCGTCATGGTTCCGAGCAGGGTGGCGTTCACGAAGCCCTGATGGACCCTCCCCCGATAGACCGGAGTCGTTTCCGTTTCCGGCTGTAGGAAATGGTAGCGCCCCACCTGGAGCACGAGCCCCTTCCGGGGCCGGACTTTCACGTCGACGTTCTCCCGCTCCATCTCCGAGGCGGTGGCCTGGGGAACGGCGACGCGGCGAAACGCGTCGGCCGCCGCGGACCAGGCCGCGCGCGCGGTGATCCAGGGCCGCTCGAAGCGCACGCTCGCCGCCCCGTACGGTTCCCCGGCGCCTCCGCCGCCCGCGAGCGCCGCGCTCAGGTCGGGCCGAGGCGTCCAGTCGAGTCCGCTGATGACCGTCTGGCGATTCGAGAAGACCGCCCGCGTGAGGACGCGAACGGTCGGCGAGACTTCGTGGTCGAGGAAGAGAATCGCCGCGCCGCGCTCGCTCTCGGCGCCGAGGAAGAAGGGAGAGCCGTAGACCGAGGCCGTGCTCCCCGCGATCGCGCGGAGCCGAACGTCGCCGATCTCGCGTTCGAAGCCGAGCCCGCGCCCGTAGAACGAGTGCGGCGACTGGAAGACGTCGGTTGGGAGCCCGAAGAGGATCGCCTGGTCTCCCATCGAGACGATTCCCCCGCGGAATTCCCGCCGCAGCAATCCGCCGATGCGGAAACGCTCGAGGTCGCCGAGACCGAGCCAGCCGTCGAATCCCGCACCGCGAACGTTCACCGTCCCGCCGGTGGCGTGAAACTGGCTGGAGGTGCCGCCCGCGATCTGGAAGACTTGCGCCCGCGCAACCGACGGGATCGCCACGACGGCAACCATGATCGCAACGAGGACGCCGATCGCCAGGAGCACCAGGAGCGCCGGGAGCGCCAAGAACGCAAAGAGGCTCCCGCGGGGCTCATTGGCCTCGTCCGGATGCCTCGATGGCTCCATGCGACTCACGCCCCTTCCAGCCTCTGGCCTACCCGGCCCGAAGCGAATCCTCCACGACGAACCGCTGGAATTTCAGCCGGTACGTCGAGGGCGCCCCGGGAGCGTCCCACGGAATGAGAACACGCCGCGTCGCCCCCGGGAGGAGCGGAAAGCTCCCGGACTGGCGCTTCTCCTTCTTCGCCCGCGCCTCGGCTTCCTCCACCCGTCCCAGGCGCGGTCCCACGTTCCGGAGGCGGACCGAGACGTTCCGCGCGACGGAGTCCCAGACGGCCGATTCGACGCGCACGTCCGCGGCGCCGAGCGGCTCCTTGGGAAGCATGTAGACCGTGTGCGGCAGTTCGACCTCCACCTCGATCCCCTGGCGGCGTGGCATTCCGGAGAACGTGGCGTAGATCGTGAACCAGGCCGGAACCGACTCGGCTCGCGCCTCGAAGAAGATGGTGCGGGACTGCTGCGCGGGAAGCCGGAAGCTCATCTGCGAAAGCTTGAGCGTGACGGAAGGATCGAGCGACCGGAAGACCGGGTCGCCCTCTTCCGTCACGTCGAAACTCCGCGCCTCGAGGATCACGTTCACCGGCATCAGTTGGTCGTTCAAGAGCTCGAACTTCCCGTGGATCCGCTTTCCTTCGTACTCGACGATGACCGGGCGGACGGTCTGGGCGAGCGCCGGCCCCGCCAGCGTGAGCATCGCGAGAGCCAGGCAGAGACCCCGCGTTCGGTTCCGCGTCCTCGTCATCGTCGGACTCCCCTTCCTTGGGTGTCTTGCCGCGCCCGCGCCTAGAGCGCGCGCGCCTGGATGCGAAGCGTTCCGGTGTAGGTGCCCGCGGGCACCGCCGGGCTGGTTGTCAGATTGATGCGCACGTCCAGGTTGTCCGTCCGGGTCTTGTTCTTGTTGACCCCGGTGATCGCCTCCGAGAAGAGGAGAAGGCTTCCCCCCGCGGGGCCGACCGGATTGGTCTGGGTGAACGGCGTGTAGGTGACCGGCGAGCCGGTGGTCATCCTGCCCTCCACGTAGTTCGAGGCGATGTTGTAGGTCGAGCCGGCTAGTGCCACCGAAGGGGTGCCGAAGTAGGCGTAGAGGCGGATCGTTCCGATCTGCCCCGGGTTCAAGTTCCACGACGTCGTGATCGCGGCGGCCGTACTTCCGTTCGCGGGGACACCCTGGAGGAGGGTGAAGTTCATCGAGGATCCGCTGGGAATGGCGATGGTCAACGACGAGGCCGTGGTCGCGTTCAGCGAGACGTTCGTGAGCCCGGAGAGGAACTGAGCGCCCGCGGACGGTCCGACGAAAAGCGAGGCAAGGACGCCCAGCGCCAGGCCGAGCGTCCTCACCGATCGCACCAACCGTTCGATCCCGTCCATGGGATGATTCACTCCTGCTTCTAGAGCGCCCGCGCCTGGATGCGGAGCGTGCCCGTGTACGCGCTCGCCGGCACCGTGGGGCTCGCCGCGAGATTGATCTGGAGATCCAGGTTGTCGCTGCGCGTGTTGATCTTGTTCACGCCCGTGACGGCCTCCGTGAAGAGGAGAAGGCTGCCGTTCGCCGGACCGACGGCGTTCGTCTGCGTGAAGGCGGTGTAGGTGGCGACGGCGCCCGTCGTCATGCGGCCTTCGACGTAGGTCGACGCGATGTCGTAGGTACCGTCCGTGAGGGCGGCCGACGGCGTGTTGAAGTAGCCGAAGAGGCTCACGGCGCCCGTGAGGCCCGGATTCAGGTTCCACGAGGTCGAGATGGCCGGCGAGACGTCGCCCGCGGCCGCCGCGCCCTGCGCCAGCGTGAAGTTGACGGTCGATCCGCTGGTCACGCTGACCGTGAGGGTCTGCGCGGCGGATGCGTTCAGCGTGATGTTCGAGATGTTCGAGAGGATCTGCGCCTCGGCGGTGCTGGCGGCGCAGAAGCCGGCCACGCACAGGGCGAAGGCGGCACGGACGATGGTGCGAAGGTTCATGGGACGATTACCTCCGAGAACGTGCCGGGACGGGCGGGACCGAGCCTGTCCACGGCGGAATGTTTTTCTCCGGCCCCGATGTCTACGGAACTATCGTCCTGTCTGAAGGGGAACTTTGGCGGAAAAACGGACGCTATTGCCGATAACGCGGAATGTATTGCCGCAGACGAGCCGGATCAGGCGAAAGGGGTATCGGAAGGACCGGAAAAGACTTCCGGCTATGGGGAGGTGTTCGAGGCGGGAAAACGACGAGGGGGCGGACGCCGTGGCGGCGCCGCCCCCTCGATCGAAACTCGGGAAGATTACAGGCTGAAGCCGATTCCCGCGCGGAGGTTCACGTAGTTCGTGCTCTGGCCTTCGGTCGAGACGCTGTGGTACTGGAGACCCACGTTCATCTTCGTCGTCGGGGCGACCGGGAAATTCACGCCAGCGCCGAAGTTGAAGCCGATCTTCGACTCGCTGCCGTCGAAGTTGACGATGCCGAGTACATCTTCGTAGCTGTAATTCGACGACACCTTGTAGAGACCGACGCCGCCCTGACCATAAAAACTCGGGCCGACCGGAGCTCCGAAGTTGACTCGGACCGCAGGGTTTACGCGGAAAACAGTGGTGTCGAAATCTTCCGTGAAGGCGCCGGCCAACAGATCAACGCCGCTGTAGCTCGCATTGCCGAGATTATCCAAGGAGACTTCGCCGCCCAAGGAGACGCTAGGGCTCACACCACGCCAGTACGAGGCGCCAAAGCCAATGCCACCCCCAAGCGATTCAGTCGTCGTCCCGAGTTCGGTCGACGACTTCGCATAGCCGGCGTTCACCTCGAGCGTGCCGACCGGACCGGCGAAAGCGACCGGAGCGAACACTACCGAAGCGACCAGGAGCGAAGCCAGGAACAGAATCGAGATATTGCGCTTCATATTGTTTCCCCCCTGTATAGACATGTCCAATGACCCCACCGCACCACCACCCTGGATCCGTCGTCACCGACCCTCGGCACGTGGATCCAACTGCAGACAGGGAGAAGGATCGGCATGTGAATCGAAGAACTTGAGGGTCTCCGGGGCACCGCGGTTGAATTCAGCCACCGACAAGCACCGCAGGAGGTTACGGCAGCACTTCCGGCCCTTACGCCTCGGGGATCTCCACCTCGGACTGCGGAATTCGCCGCTCCTCGACGCCGCGGAAGAAGTACCAGTAGAGGAGCGACGCGACCACGTAGAGCCCCGCGGCGATGAGGATCGGCGTCGTGTAGCCGCTCCGCTCGATCATCGCGCCGCCGATGTCGGCGCTGATGGCCCACGCCACGAACCACGAAAGCGCGAGCAGGCTGTTCGTGACCGCGTGGTCGCGCTCTCGCACGACTTCCATGGCGAAGTGGGACGAGAGCGGCTGGTTCATGTTCATGAGCGTCGAGCGGAGGAAGAAGGAGGCGATCACCAGCGGAAGCCACCCCGAGAGCCCCAGCACAAGCATGAACGGGACCGACGCCAGCTGGGTCGCCACGACCCCACCGACGAGGCCGAGGCGCCGCGAGACCGCGGGGCCGAAGAGATTCCCCAGGACCATGAACCCCTGCATCACCGCGTAGAGAATGCCGATCGCCGCCTCGTCCAGTCCGAAGCGGTCGTGGAAGTAGAGATTCATGAACGGAATGATGAGCCCCGCGCCGAGCCCGATCAGCATCGACGGAAGGATCAACTTGAGATGAAGTCCCCAGTCGACGTCGGCCAGCTCGCGCAGGGCGGCCAGGGCGCGCTCGGCTGCCGACGGCGGCAGGCCATCCCCCGTTTCGCCTCCAGCCTCCGCGTCTCGATAGGGGGGCGTCGGGGTCATCATCTGAAAGGGCCAGGTCGAGGTCAGGTAGAGCGCGCACGCCGCGTAGAGCGACCAGCGGAGCGCGAGGCGGTTGGAATCGGTGATCAGGTGGAAGAGGTGCGGCAGCACGCCGCCCACCACCGACCCCACGATGGCCGAGATGAAAAGGACCGTGTACGACGCGCTGAAGAGGAAGGGCCTCGTCTCCGGAGACGATTCGCGCATGATCACCGGCGCGATCGAGAGCCGGAAGACGGTGACGACGGTCCCCGCCAGGAACGCGAC
>ERZ1292633.1040-Hain-H41-02um-R1-1040-length-30441-cov-6_pt3 | contig 11287 bp, 3 predicted proteins | sample MGYA00564406_ERZ1292633 | MGnify/ENA primary metagenome ERZ1292633 (study PRJEB36523, sample SAMEA6512639) | groundwater metagenome | collected 2019-01-08 | study: AquaDiva: Metagenomics assemblies of 32 groundwater samples
GAATCCACAAGGCGATTTCCCAACGCAATACGAAAATTGACAACTTTGCGTTCCGCGTGAGCGGCCACACGACCACGACCGCAACAGCTGCCAAGGGCCACCTACCCTTTTCCCCTGGAGAGAGGGAAAAGGGTAGCTTTCCGTATTGGTGTCGGTGTCACCGGATGATGAAGCGATCGTCCCTCCTTTTGTGTCTCTCATTCATTTCGTTTATTTAAAAAAGAGGGTATAGTTTCGTTCTTCCAGGAAAGCTTCTCTCTGCTGGTTCAACACTGAGCTCGTCGGTGGCCGCTCCCGTTGCCGGCTGCAGAAGCATCATTAAATATATATTTTGTCGACCTCGTGTGCTCTCCCCATCACCGAGGAGCTCCAAAACTGACAGAGGAGCACCGAACACCAACCCTCTCATCACATGATCCAAACGGTTCACGGGGTCAGCGTCACTCGCATCGGTGGAGGGCTGCTCGACCTATCGCAGCTCCGCGGCAAAGTCTTGTGCATCGCGAATATCGCAGGGCAATGCACGTTTGCACATGCGAAGATGCAACAGTTATGTGAGTTGGACGAACGACTGCGCCGTAGCGGCCGCTTCGAGGTCCTGGCGTTTCCGTGCAATCAGTTCGCGAATCAGGAACCGCGACCCGCGTTCGAGGTCGCCGTCTGGGCGAAGGACATTTACGGCGCGCAGTTCGAAGTGTTCGAAAGCCTCCACGTTCGAGGCGCCCGGAAGCACCCTCTCTATCAGCGACTCACGCAACGCTGTGGAGAGGCACAGTGGAACTTCACGACGTACCTCTGCGATCCGAATGGCGTGCCCGTGCGCCGGTATTTGGCGACCGAGTCGTCGGTGGCGGTCATCGCGGGCGATGCCGAAAGATTCTTTTGAACAGGCCGTGCCGCGCGAAGTGCCAATCGGCAATTCGCGGGGTAATCACGAACAGTTCACGTGGCCTATTAGTGCGAAGAGCGACTTCGGAAAAAGAGTCCGTCTTATCACAGCCTATCTGAAAGTCGCTTTCAAAAAAAAGGGCAACACCGCAGCCGCCAACCACAAACAACGAGAAGCACCGCAGCTCCCCAGTTGACCCCACCCGTAATGGACTGTGTGGTTGAAAGCTGGGCCGAATCAGGCAACGCCCGAGTCGCTTTGGCCGCTCTTCCTTCCCCCCTATGCGACCGTGCAACCCCGACGCGACGGTTGGCCCAATACCGTGGAAATGGTGGGTGGTGCACCCGGCCCCCACGTCGACAGACCGACGCATGTAGCAAAAACCTTGAGACTTTTGTGATCACTACACCTTCGTTGCGCCTTTTGTCACAGGGAGAGGGCGCCGGGGGTGTCAAGTGTGTTGATGGTTGATCCCTTGTTGCCCGCCACACTTCGCAAACAGCGTCGTTTTCTCTCTCTTTGTCCGCGCGGCGCAGAAAGAGCGTAAAAAGGCAAAAAGCTTTTCGCTCTCTCGAAAGGAAACCTAAAGCCCCCAACATAGCTTTTTCGAAAGGAAAGGCCAAAAAGGGGTTTTTCTTTTCCGTTTCGACACCGCCGCTCGCATCCATCGTTGTTCCGCTTTCCTTCCTTCCGTCCCTCCCGTTTTCGCCCCTCAGTCCGAGTGCCACTCGGCTTCCTCCCTTCCACAGTATCGCATCGTGTTTTTGTTGTTTGTTCCATCGTGTTTTTTTTTGGCCCTTTGTTCTTCTTCCCTCATTCGCTTTCGCGTGTTTACACCTCCGCTGATTTTGTTTGGCCGCGTTGCATTCTGTTCCGCACCGTCCATTTGAAAAAAACACTGAAGGTACTAGGCAAACTTCGACGCTGAAAGCCATAGACATCAAGCCTTTTTCGCAGCACGACACAAAAGTCCGTTCAGTCGAGGGAGTCAACGCGTTCGTTCTTCTCCGACTGTTCTACGACTTACCCACTGCTGCGCCCAAGGCAACGCAACACACATCATCCATCATCGCGTCAATCGGTTCTAAAAGAAAAGAAAACCCACGAGGGGATTTTTCCGACCGTTGAAAGCTGCCTACGATTCTTTTGTACAACTCTTTTTCGTAGCCGTTCTTTCGATTCGTCGCGCGGACCCCCTCGCGAATATTATTTTTTTTCGGCCACACCGACCGTTCGACCCATCTCTTCGATCGAAAAAAACACAACAACAGCAAACCCCGCGCGGCGATGGCGACTTCTCTCATCGCGCCTCATCGCTCCCTCCGCCAGAGGGTGTCGCTGTTGGCGGCTCTCCTTCTCTTCGCAGTCGCCGCTTCACCGACCGGCATCGTCGTCATGGTCCAAGCCGTGCTCCCGACATTTACCACGACGGGTGCGACCATCGTCATTCCTCAGGTCGTGCCGTCGGCCGATTTCAATCCATGGACGCCGGATGCCGTGACCCTTTGCGGCGGCGTCGTCATGCAGATTAATCTCCGTCAATGCCAAAGCGGCGATTCGCTGACGCTGGATCCGTCCTTCCCCACGATCGTGGACGTCAGCGTCGGCTCAGCCTATTCGACGACGACCTGTTCCCTGCAAATCGCCGCCACTGGGGCCGCCACTCGCGATGACTGTGCCGCCAACGCGGCCCTCGTCGGCTACACCGCCGTGGCGCCCGCCGTCACCAACCGCCTCCAAGTCACGTTCGGTTGGTACGTCTGGGACGCCGCGATGACGACTTCTCCAGTGGTCGCGGCGCTCCTCGACATGGAACAGCGCCTGATTATTACCAAGTTCGCCGTCACGCCGGCGACGTACACTGTGGACAACATCGTCACGACCGCAGCTTTTTGCGGTTTTTTGCAGCCGGGGATTAACGCCTTTGCGTCGACCCGGATCTTAGGCCACCGCCTCGTCGAGGCGATGCACGGCAACGCGCTCAACAAGTATGCCGTGTGGCTGAAGCGTTTCATTGCTGACCGGTACTCGCATATCGACGGATCCCCGAACGTCTATCTTCCACTGGACGAATCGGCGTACCCTGCTATGCCCGCCGCGCAGAACTGTCTCGCGTCCCTCGGCGGCAAGTTCGTGGAGCAGGATTGCACGGACACCAGCATGACGTTCGGCTACTGCCAGCGGGACATGTCGGCGGCTGTTGGAACCGGCGCCGACCACTCCGGGACCGTGCACTACGTGAGCGTGACGGCGTTTCCAACGCTGGCCTTCACGCCCACGCTGCTCGCCAGTCCCGTCTTTTCGACGGCGGCAGGTGCCCCTGCGACGACGTATGGTGTCACGGTGCAGCTCGCGCTTCCGCAGTGCGCCGCCAACGACTTCTTTTACATGTCGACGGCGGCCGCCACGGGCATCTCCATGCTGCCCCAGCGATCCTGTGCGATGTACCTCGTCGGCACTTCCACCGGCGCCACGTATCAAACGCTGATGAACAACGACCTTCACTTCTACGGTAGCGGTTACCGCCTTCTCAGCGCGACCGACACCGCCCCGAAACTAACGTTTTCGTACATTTTCTGGAGCTCCGCCCACTTTCCTGACCTTGGGCTGTCGCCCGACGGATCCAAAATGTACTTCACGGTGCCGTTCTCCCGCGTCACGTCGACGAATCCGTACAATTTCGACCTCGCGAGCGACACGTGCACAACCTGGGCAGCGTCGGGGACACTGGCCGAGCCTCGCAGCGAAGCGATCCAATCGGGCCTCCGTCGCCACTTGACCCTCAGCACGGCGGCATACAGCCCAACGTCTCGCGATGCGTTCCTGGGTCTCACCCGCACGGCACCTGGCTCGGTCAACTGGCGCTACAGCACGGACGTTTCTTCGCCCCTGAGTTGGCCATCGGGCTGGTCCATCTCGCAGCCCGCGAACGACGCCAACTTCTGCGCTGTCGCGGAAAGCTCCACCGCACCGGCGCGTGGCATGTGGCGCGACGCCAACTGCGACAGTCAATTCGCCGCAGTGTGTGAAGCGACGGCCGCAAACGCGGGCACCGAAGTGCGGACGTTGAACGGACCATCCGTCCCGACGAGCATGCTCAACTCGTTCAACTTGAAGACGGTCGCGTTCGACCCGGCTTGCTCCGGGGGGCTCAAGCCCTTTTCCGCGGTCGAAGTGGACCGATTTTCAGACGCCCTCACCGTCCACGGTGCGACCATTCAGCTTCACCACAGCCAGTGCGTCAGCGGCGATGGGTTCACCATCACGAATCCGGCGGGCTTTGCCACGACCTGCAACTTGCCACTCTGTGCCTGCTTTGTTCAGGGCTCCACGATGACCGGGGCCGTCGCCAAAGCATTTCTCGCGAACGACGTCACGTTCACCGCCAATGCGCCCTTCGTACGCACGCAGCTCATCTTCTCTTTTACGCTGTGGACGAACCCGAACCTCGTCAATTTGTTCCTGATGCAGGACAGCGATAAGGTGTTTGCCATGGCCCCGACCTCGATCGCCACCTTCACGCTCGGCGACACGATCGACTACTGTTGGAACAACGATCAGATGTTCCCCGTGGCCATCAACACGTACCACCAGCAGCTCGCGGTGGATTGGATGCTTCCAAGCCCTGACAAGGCGTTTCTTGGCACGTCCCGCAACGGCACGAATGCGGCCTACACGTGGCTCGACGGCAGTCCCATGTGGTCCTTCAACAACTGGGAACGCATTGCCATTTCGCCGCAGCCCGGCAACACCTACTTGTGCGCTCACGTCGACGGCGCGCAAACGGCGTCCCTCTCAGCTTGGTACGAGTCGGATTGCGCCGTACCGCAGGAAGCCGCGTTGTGTCAGCAGTTTGCTTATCCTTTTGCCTTCCGGACGCAGCGTGTGATGCAGCCCGATTCGTCCACGCCCGCGGCCTACGTTCAGCCCCTCGCGGCCGCTGCCGGTTTACCCGCCGCCTCCTCGGCCGTGAACTATGGCGCGACGCTGCAACTGGACGGGACCGAATGCAACTTGGACGATCGCATCTTCGTCACGCACTCCCATGCCCGCATCGCGCTCGCTAACCGGACGCACTTTTCCAGCTGCCGGTGGTTCTTTCAAGGCGCGGCGACCTTCGAGGACTATTACAACGTCCTCTCGCGCCTCACTTGGACCACCCCGACCCCTGGCAGCCGAACCGCTATCACCTTCCGCTTCACGTACTGGCACCGATCCCCGTATGGGTCTGAGCTCGTCCAAGACGTGAACAACGGCAACCGCGTGCACGCTCAGATTCGCACGTTGGGCACCTACACGAAAGGTCCCCAGCCGCCGGAGCACTCGTTCGACTACCCCCACTACGACTACATTTCAACGTGTGCCGCGGTCGGCGGGGACATGTTTCCAGTGGACATTTTGTCGGCCGCAGAGAACCAACTTGTGGGCTCTATGCGCCACTGGACATCCATCGAAGTGCTCATCGGCTTGAAGCGTCAAGGCGGCGCCGCGCCGCAGAACTTTACCTGGTTCTCGGGCGTCTACTGGTACTACGACGCCACGGCGACGGTTCAATATCAAAACTTCGTCGGCCTCGGCGGCGCGGGCGCCAACACCGGCGGCGCCACGCAGCTGCGTACGCTCAAGTGGCAAGGCTACAACAACATCGCCCTGACCCGCGGTGACGCCGCCGCGTGCGAAACGAGCCTCGCGGCGTGGGGAAACAGCGGATCGGCGACCGTCACGTTGCTCAACCGGCAACTCGCGTCCGTCGCCGCCGCGGTCAATCCGTTCACGGGGCAGGGCGGCCATGTGCGCAACATCATCTACGGCGTCACTGGCAGCCTCGCCATCTCGCAGTGTCTCTCCGGTGACTCCTGGGCGGCGCCCACGATGCCCGCCGGGGGCGGAAGTGCCACGGCGCTCACGGCGTACTGCGCCATCACCGTAACGGGAACGGACACCCTCTCGGGCGCCGGCTACTCGAGCTTCGGCTCCGTGCTGGACGGGCTCGCCTTTACGTCGGCGACCAACCTCGCCACACCCCGCTCCATCCTGTCCTTCGGTTGGGTCATGTGGGCGGACCCAACCATCGCGACCGGAATCTTAGACATCGAGTCCCGCATCGCACTCTTGACGCTGCCTGCCTCCCCCGCGGCGGCCACCAACGCGGAAATCGTCACACAATGCGGGGCGCTGCGAAACACAGATATCAACGGCATGTTCGCTCCGACGGTGACGACGCCGGCGTTAAACCGCCTGATGCAACTGGGCAAGCACGCCAGCGATGGCATCCCGCTTCGCATGGCGCTGGGTGGCTCGGGCTTCGCGTGGAGCGACGCCACCACGTCGATGATCTACTCCGCGTGGACAGGTGCCGAACCGGACACGCCCGCGAACGTCTGTGCCAAAGGCAGTGCGGCCTCTTCGAGCTGGGAAGACTCCGACTGCACGACCGACACGTTCCGCACGGCGCACTGCGTGGCGAATGAGCCTCGTTTCATGGCCACGTCCACGTACGTCGTCTCGGCCGCCTCCTTCCCGACCCCGGCCTTCTCCACGCTGGCCGTCACCTGGACGCAGCTCCCGACGGCCGCATCGTGCGCGGTCTACGGCGCGACGATCCACACGCTCGTCGGTAGTTGCCACCCCTGGGACATGTTCGTCGTCAACGCCAGCAACGACCGCATCTCCCTTCTGCGCAACGAGCCCTGTATGATCATGCTCGTAGGACGGCAGACCAACACAGCGTACCGCCAGGTCGTCTCTAGCATTCAATGGTTCAGCAACAATCCACTCACGTACTCCTCCTTGACATTCGGTTGGATCTACTGGACGAACCCGAATGTGCGCGAGATGGTAAGCGTGGGAACGGGCACGGCGGTCTATTCGCTGATGCCAGTCGCGGTGCGCTGGGACCCTTCGACGACGCCTTACAACTTCCAAGCGGGGTCGTCCTACTGCAGCACCGTCACGGCCGCCGTGATGGGCAACGCAGAAGTGAACTCCATGGGGGCGCTCAACGCCACCCAACGGGTCGGGCTCACCTACAAGGTGATGCTCGCCGCTCAGCGGTCCGGCGCCGGGTTGGAATACGTCTGGCAGCCGTCAGCGGCGACCAACGTTGTTCAGTCTCAGTGGCGCTTGCGCGAACCCCGAGACCCCAATCTTTTGTGCGCACAGCGAGATTTAGGCGCGGACTCCTGGTCCTCGCTCGCCTGCGACGAGGTCTCGGAGGCCATCCTGTGCCAAGCGGCCACCTGGACGGCATCAGGAACCAAAACCACCAGCGCCTTCAACGCCCCCACGCTCCCAGATTTCGCCGCCGTTCGCACTTTCACGTGGACAGGCAATAACTTCAACCCCAGCAATCCCTTCGCCGGTAAGGTGCCTTATCTGACCTCGTCGAACCTCGTCCCCGGCGTGTCGATCCAAATTGTCCAAGAGCACTGCCGCCCCGCGGACGATACGCTGGCCGCCACCACGCTACTCACCGCGACGTCGTCCTACGACGCGACGCGGTGCCTGCTTAAGCTCACCGGCTGGCTGACCGTCGCAAACTACAAAACCGTCATCGAGTCTGTTACTCTGGTAAGCACCACCGGCACCGGAAAGGCTCGGCAGGCCATCACGTTTGTCTACACCATCGTCGACAATTCCTACATGGTCGACCTCCCGACGCGTACGTACCTCTCCGTGCAAACGTCGGGGAGCAGCTTGTCGCCCAAGGACGCAGATATTCAGTGCCGCGTACGGCTAGGACCTTCGTGGACGCTTCCAACGGCGCAGTCCTTGGTCGAAATGCAGCTGCTCACCGGCTACCAGACGCCGCTCGCCGTCGTGTCCAACAGCTCGGCGAAGTTCATGCTCCGCGACACGGTCGGGAATTACGTCAGCACGGCGGGGTACCAGCAGTGGGCGGCCGGGGAGCCCAACGGGTCCGGCGACTGTGTGGCGCTTGATGGAACTGGCCAATGGATCGACGTCAGCTGTACCACGGCGGCCTTCACGACCTTCGTTTGTTCGCGCACAGGGGCGGGCACGGCCGGCAGCTACCACCCGCTGTCCTTCCCCGTCGCCTACCACGTCAACGCCCCGCCGGCGAGCAACGTTTACTACAGCAACGTGTTTCAATCGTTCTTGCCCGGAAATAGCGCCGATGGTATCTTCGGGGCCGTCATGAGCATTTCCAACGTCGACTGCCTTTACGGCGACGGGTTCTATGTGACCAATGTCGCCAACGCCAACAATGACTGGCTGACCTACGTGACGCAGGCCGCGCCGTGCAGCTCGTCCCTTCTCGGCCTCGGCTCGGTGCAGACCTACAACGACATGGTCAAACAGCTGCGGTATTACTCCTTGGTCCCGTTCCGCCAAATCGTTTCGGCCGTCAAATTCGGCTTCGCGTATTGGAGATCCGTCTACGTTCGTAATATGGTCATCGACCTTGCCACGGCGGGCAACAACCTGTACACCGTCTTACCGACAGCCGGGCCCTCGTTCTCCGCCGGCGCGGGCTATCACGGGTACACCGCGTGGGAGTACTGCGCGGTCAACGGCATGACGCAGGGCACGGTGGCGAACGTCAATGAGAACTGGGCCGTCGCCACCTCTGCCTCGACGCTTCCAGCGTCGCTGAACGCGAAGGCGTACCTAGGCATCGTGCGACCCGCACCGTCCATCGACTTTGTGTTGGCGACGAATGGCGCAGCGCTGACGTTCACGGATTGGCTGTCAACGGAGCCGCTGAACCCCGCGACGATGCTCTGTGCGTCGCTCGCGACGCCCGGCGGGTATTGGCAAGCCGAGGACTGCGAGACGGCGCTCACGGCAGTCGCGTGCCGCGGCACTGCTGCCTACGCGGGCTCGGGCACCAGGGCCATTCCCAGCGGGCTCTCGACCACCGTTAGCGGCTTCATGAACGCGAGCGACACACTGCCCATCTTCGACGCCCCGGACTTCACCTATTTGAACGTTGTGTACGATCAGGCCCCGATCTTCCACGGCGCCACGGTTCAGGTCCACCCGCGTAGCTGTTTCGTTGGCGACGCCGTGCGCTTGTCGACCACACCTGGCTGGGCGACGACGTCGTACGTCGACGCGTCGTGTGTGCTCCATGTGGCCGCGTCACCCGCGCAGACGCAGCTTCAGTTTCAGACCAACGTGGTGCCGTACGTCACATTCCAGGCTACGGCCATTCAGTCCCCAGCGGACCGTAAAATGTTGGCATTCGGCATTACGTTTTGGACCGACAGCCGTATGACCGGTTTGACAATGGATCACGAGCGAGCCGGTATGGTCTACACGCGGTTCGACGGCGCCGGCCTCAACTGGCTTGCAGCCTACGATCGTTGCGCGTCCTTCGGCCTCGGCTGGACGCTCGCCGCCATCAGGAGCGAGTCCTCGCACCACGCGATCAAACCTTTGGCCCCGACGGTCGCCGTGCCCGTATGCAACGCCCGCAGCGGCCCGGCGTCGTTCATCGGCGTCCGCGATCGGTTCGGTGTGATCTCCAAGTCCTACTACTGGCGCTGGGCGGCGGCGGAGCCGTCGGCCGCGGGCGACTGCGTGCAGATCAATCCGGTCTCGGGCACGATGGCCACCGTTGACTGCGCGGCCACCTCCACATTTACCCACGTGGTCTGCGAAAAGCCCGACTACACGTTTGTCCAATTCGGCGCTCGAATCTTCAACTACAACGCCAATATGTCGTACAATGGCAACTTTGGCACCATCCAGCCGCTGAACGGCCTGGGCGGTTTACCTTCGTCCCCTTCGACCGTTTACGGCCTTACCCTTCAGGTCGCGCAGCTCACTTGCATCGAGGGCGATCGCATCGTCGTCACCAACGCGCTGCGCAACGCCCCGATCGTCTACGAGGGAAACTGCGTGTTGATGGTCGCGGGTACGCAAGCGATTACCACTGTCAACTCGTGGATGACGAACAACCTGCGGTTTTTCGGCGTTGACGTGACCAAAGGTCGGCGCAGCGGCAATCTCGTGTTCGCCTACATTTACTGGGTCAATGCCCAGGTCCGGGAACTCACCTACGCGCAAACCGGCCCGTGGGTGTTTTCTTTGTTTTCGAGTCCAACGGTCTGGAACCCGACCGGCGCCTACACGCAATACGCAGCACAGTCCATCTGCAGCGATTTCGGATACACCGTCGCTGAGCCGACGTCGCAGAACTACGCGACGGAAGCGTTGGCCGCACTCCGTGGGACCGAGACCGCCTACATTGGCGCCCATCGCACCGGAGGCGCGGGGACCCCATTCGGTTGGGTGGTCGCTACCACAACGCTCAGCGCGACGTACCAAAACTGGGAACCCTTCGCCCCCACGCTGGCTGGCACGGGGCTCTGCGTGCACATGAACCCCTCGGATGGCAGCTTTCTCGACGTCGACTGTGATACGGCCTCGGCCGCGGTGCTCTGCCAGGTCCCTGCCACCACGTACGGCGCCACATTGGCCACCACGTCTACAAGCGGCGGCAGTTACTCCACGCCTGCGGCGAACATCCACCAGCAGCTCTACACATTCGGTCTCGCAGGGAACGGTGACTTGCAGTTCAACGGCGACGACATCTTCAGAGCGGGTGGCGGCGCCGCCGCGATTATTGGCTGGTCTCGATCGACGTCCCTCATCGTCGACGGATTCACGGTGCAAGTCGACATGGCGCATTGCTACTGGCAGCGAGGGGACGCCTGGCATTTGGCACCCCCTAATGGCGGCTACACGCGCTTCTACACGGAGGAGGTCGCCAACAACCTCTGCCTCATGGACGTTCGCGGGCTGGTGAAGTCCACCACCGATGACTACCGCAACGCGCTCGTCAATTCCGTCAAATACCGCTTCAGCGGAGGGACCAGCCACATCGCCAACATGCACTTGATGTGGATGTGGTGGAGCGACCCCAGACTCGCCAACCGTCAAATGTTCAGCGCCGAAGACACCTTATTCTTTTCTCGGTTTGACAGCCCCACGGCACTAACGTGGACGCAGGCATATTCCCGCTGTCGCAGTCTCGGATTCGGATGGCGGTTGGCCGCGGTGGAAACCCCCTCTACCTTTGCTCTGCTCACCACCAACCAGTCCGGTGGAGCCTTCGCCGTCCGCCACTACCGCGACCCCACGACGAACAAGTTCGGCGTGCACCTCGGGAAGTATGCGAACGCTCCCAAAGACACGAACTTTTTTATGTGGGCGCCCTCCGAGCCGTCGACCCCCGCGTCGAACAAGTGCATGATGGTCGACGCCACAGGGCAAATGGCCGCCGTCAGTTGCAGCGCCGCCGTATTCAATCGGGTCAGCTGCGAGCGGGACTACCACACCGCCTACGGAGCGACGGGGGGATTCGGATCCATTTCTGGAGATTTCGTGTCCACGAAGTCGAATTTGTTCCCGACGGCCACTCCCCCA
>ERZ1292633.5588-Hain-H41-02um-R1-5588-length-11285-cov-5_pt1 | contig 11285 bp, 14 predicted proteins | sample MGYA00564406_ERZ1292633 | MGnify/ENA primary metagenome ERZ1292633 (study PRJEB36523, sample SAMEA6512639) | groundwater metagenome | collected 2019-01-08 | study: AquaDiva: Metagenomics assemblies of 32 groundwater samples
AGTTAAGCTCTCTTGCGGCGATGGTATTGCACAAGCAATTGTGTGAGAGAGTAGCACGGTGCCAGCTCTTTTTTTGTATAACCCAGCTAAGTTAGCCTTAATCGGAGACTTAGCTGGGTTTTTTTATTTGTCACTGTGTATAAGTCTTATACAATTTTTAAATCTAACTCATCTATATTCTAGCTGATCTGGCATCACGATTGAAGATAACTCAATAGGTGGTGTTGATGTACCCAATGTGTACCCGTACTCAATTTATAATCGGAATCATATTTGGTTCGCTAATTGCGTGCTCGCCGACTAAATTTAATCAAAATCAGCAAATTGCAGCTGTGTGCGATTCTTCGGCTACTAGTTGTATCACTAAAAATGGCTCAACTGAGGTTAGCCAGTCGTATAAGGTTGGCTCTGGTAAAGTGGATATACTCTTTATTAATGATAACTCTGCATCAATGTCTAAGGTTCAAGTCTCAATGTCCGCTAAGTTTGTGGGCTTTATTCAAAATTTAGATTCAAAAAGCGCTGACTATAGGATTGCGATGATCACTACTGATTTGAATTCAGTGATTCAGAATAGATTTTTAAATTTTTCTAACGGTAAAAAATTTATAACCAATGCTGATTCTGACAGAGTCAGTCTGTTCAATAATGCCATTGTTAGAGACGAAACCTTGGTTTGTGAAAATTTTATAATCGGTATGTTCAATACCTTTGGTACGGGTTTTCAGTCTACAAGCCAGTATGCGAATGAGTACTATTCAAAGTGTCCCTCGCCAGATACGAGGGGAATATACGCAGCCAATGTAGTAATTTCTGAAAACAGCAGCTCATTTCTGCGTGATGATGCAAATTTAAATATTATTTTAATTTCAAATGACAATGTCAGACAGGGAAAGGCATTAGAGGCTAATGACAGTGCGGGGGCATTTATCAGCATGATGCAAAACAAACATCCGAATAAGTATTGGGATTTTAATTCAATAATTGTTAAGGACGAAGCCTGCAGGCAATCTCAGACCCTTTACACTGCAACAAGCCAAATTGTAATGAATCAATATGGTCCGGCGGTTTCGGCTGGAATAGGAACCGAGTATGTCAATCTTTCTAATTCTGCGGCTAAAGATATTGACGGCAACCCAAGACCACGAGGACAAATTTTAGATATATGTCAGAGTGACTACAGCCATCATTTCAGTGCTATGTCGATCCAAATAGCTCAAGAGGCAAGAATGTTTACTATGAAATGCGTACCAAGTGAGGCCCCTTCCGTTATCGTTGCAGGTAATCCACAGGCAAGTGTTTCCTATACCGTTAGCGGTAATAAAATAATCTTTGCAAAAGGAACAGAGGGAACATCTGTAACCATTAATTACAAATGTTATACTGGACCAACGTGAGTTAACGAAATAATCATAAAAAATATAAATAATTAAAGCCTAGATGCCCTTGTTTGTGTTTATCTCAAAATGAGACAGTTTGCTCGAATATGAAAAAAAATTCTTTTTTTAATTAATTATTTTAGAGCATTAGCCGATACGTATCTTATGGGCATGGTAGATAGATATAAAAAAGCAGGTGGATTTCTTCAATTGGTGCAAGTTATAGAAACTTGTAACCAAAAAAAACGCGAACAATTTATGAATATAATAGTTGTCGAAAATCCAGAATGGGCCGATGCGCTTAATCAGAAATGTATTTCATTTAATAAAATTATTAACTGGAAGATCGAGTATATTTTAGAAATTGTTGCATCAGTGAATACACTGTCGTTTTCAACTGCACTGAAGAGTTTAAGCACTGAGCAGCTTGAGAGTTTTTTTCAAAAAGTTTCTCATCAGGATAGAAAAAAGTTTGAAATCTCGATACAGGAAAGCACCGCTAACCCGAATGAAATTTCGGCTAGTGTTGTAAAAGTTATATCAGAAACAAGAAATTTATTTGTTCAAGGATCTCTTAAGTTTGATAAAGTTGATCCTGCGCTGGCCATTCCCGATGGTTATGAGGCTCAATTAGGTAAAAACGAGCAAAATCGAGGATCGGAAGTAGCGCTTATTTTTGATGGTCCGGCATTGAACTTTAACCTTGGCGATAGTGCTGGAGCTGCTTCAGGTGGCTCTCCGGGAGCTGTTGTTGGCGGAGACGTAGATAAACTTCAAAAAAGACTTACGCTGCTCACTAAAGAACTTCAGAACCTGAAAACCGAGAATCAAGTTATGAAAGACAAGCTCGAGAAAATTAAAAAAATAGCCTAGTTCTCAGAAATCTTCAAAAAATGTTCAAATATTTAGCATCCGAAGTATCTCATAAATGAGAGCTAGTTGTGGTATGTGGTCTATATACCTTGACCGGAAGCTCATTGCCGAATTATATTTTATGCTCTTTGAACACTGTCGGGGCGTAGCGCAGTCTGGTAGCGCATCTGGTTTGGGACCAGAGGGTCGTAGGTTCGAATCCTATCGCCCCGACCAATTTCTCATAAATAGCTGAAATCACTTAATAAGTAAAACTCTAAAAATTCTTACAGCGATTTTTTATTTTTTAAATTTTTTATATAAATTAACCCGGTTTTTCTACAAATGTAGTGGCAACTTTTGAGGCGAAGAATAAGGGAAATAAATTCTATTTAAAGACTCTAGTTATGATTCTGCTCTCGCGATACTCTTGTCGCATTCGTAAAACTGTTAAGCCACAGTACAACAATAATGCCGCCGAGGCCAAGGCAAGCCCAGAATGACTGAGTCTAAGAAATACAAACACTGCTAACACAATATAAGCATGAGGTCTGTATTCGTAAAAAAATTTTTCCACGGAGTCCCCCTTACTTGAATTAGTGCAAATTGAGGGCCTAAAGAGTTTCACCTATCTGTAATATAATTAATTAGAGGCTTACTTGCAGTCGAACTATTTTACAATGAATAGAACATCAACAGTAAATTTCAAAATGACACATTCAAAATGATACATATTATTAAGAGCCGTATTTTCAAATAGTTGATATTTGTATAGATATTTATATATTAATGGGTTTGAATCAATTAGGTATTGATTTAAATCAAATAATACAAAAGATTCCAAAACCTGTTCTGATTGTCGGGGTATTAGTTATTGCGATAGTTTTTTTTGTTTACAATGACCCACTTCGGGATGAATGCGAAGTGCAGATTAGTATTTTTGAAAAAAAAACAGCCGGTCTGTTGAGCTCAATTAGAAACAAAAACAAAAAAACACAGTTTCCTAAAATTGAATTTTGGAAAAACCGCTGTAGAGCCGGCAACTCAATTGGCTCTTGCAGTGATTACTTTGAAGGCCTCAGATTTATTACTAAAGAGTTGCGCGAAGTTAAAGACAGTTGTCAGATTAACTACAGTGTTCAGAACGAAAAATTTTTGAATCAAATTACACAAGCTTTGCAAATAATGTCGTTGGTTGCTTGGGGAGAAAAACCCCCAGCAGGTATGGCCGAAAGAATAGGTTGGCTGAATGAAACCCATATCCGTACATTCTGTTATTTGAAGAAGACATTTATACTGATTGGAAGTGAAGAAAGCTTTTTAGTATTAAGGGATAAAGTTTACAAAGAGTTTCCTGGCGAGTGGTCTGAAAAATTTGATTTTAATAAACTTGTACAATCTAGCACAGCTGATAACAAAGCCGAAAGTGATGACGATGATGAAGATGGTGTTGATGTTGCTAAACTTGTGGCTGAAAATCGACCGCGAGCCTATAAAACTAATTTGAACCCCACTGGTAAACTTAAAAATGAAGAAATTTATGAACGCAGTATTTTTTCAATCCGCTGTGATTTATATATGTAATCAGTCAGCGGTTTTTTAGGATAAGCTATAGAGCTAATTTAGAGTCCTGCAAGCTGAATAGAGCCCCATCTTTTTCGTCCATTTTTGAATTGAATTTGCCCTCTGAAGAAAAAATTTGGTTCGATTTTGTTAGTAATTTTGTAACTTGTGCAATCTTCTTTCATCAAACACCATTCCGTAGGGCTCAGGCCAAAATCAGACAAGCTGTTACTCAGCAAAATAAGTTCCTGACGTTTTTTTGATGATTCTAAAAAGTGTAAAATATTCATATTCTCCCCTTCATATTATGAATTATGCTATAGGGTAGGTCTGCAAGGACTGTGCTCAGTGTAAAATGTGTTAAAAGGTATAGGATTGATTTTTTTGGTAATATATCTTCAAATTAAGAAATAATTCTTAGAGTTAGGAAATCATGCGCGCTATCTGTTATCGAAACCAATGTGTAATCTTAATATTATGGATATTTATTGTTCTGGGTTTGTTTAAGTTGATTTCGGATCGCCCAACTGCTGCTTTGCTAGCCGGAACCGGGTTTGTGTTTTTCCCACTGTGGTTTTTGTATTCTGAAATCATAAATCAAAAAAACAAAATACACATTCTTGCGTTAAGTTTATTTTTGCTGTGTTCTGCTCTGCCGATTTTTTTTCTGAGAGTAACAAACTGGGGAGCTGATTTTACTCTACTTGGACTCGGCCATGGCCAATTTCAAATATCAGCGTCACAACTGCATAAGTATTCGAATTATCTTTATATGTTAATGTTGGGGTCTACGATTTATCATTTAATAAAAGAAAAAATGCGACATAAGAGCAGTTGGTAAAAAAAAAGCCGACTTTTCAGTCGGCTTAAATAGGAACAACAACTAAATGATATTATGAAACTAATTAGACTTCAAACGGTACTGCGCTAATTAGTTCAGGGCGTGATGCAGTATCATAGGCATCTGTCCCCGACGGAAGTAGGGCTAGGTTGCGTGCTTTTTTAACAGCTGCAGAAACCCGCTTTTGTTGCGCAATACTTAGTTTAGATATGCGGGCAGGAGTAATTTTACCTGCATCTCCAATAAAGCGAGCCAGTGAGGCAGGATCTTTATAATCAAAATTATGGTCGCCTGCGTACTCTGTTCTGTACTTACTACGAACGTTTTTCTTACTGCCTTCGCGACTATTGTCTTTTTCCATTTTTTCCATTGTAAACCTCTTGCCAATTGAAGAATAAATGTAATATACCAGAAAGCTACGTTTTGGAAGTTATTTATTAGGAAATTTAGATTGGTAGGGAGATTGGTATGAGTCGTTGCGAGCTGACAGGAAAAAAACCGGTAGTTAAGAATTTGGTGAGCCATTCAAATATTAAAACAAAAAGCACGGCTATGCCAAATGTTCAAAGAAAACGAATATTTAGCAGAACTTTAAACGAAATGGTGCGACTATATGTAGCAGCAAGCGCTATACGTGATATGGAGCATACTGGCGGCTTTGATTCTTTTATCATTAATCAACCGAATGAGGTGTTATCTAAGCGCGCTATGGAAGTTAAGACCAAAATACGTCGCAAAATGAGCAAATCATCAAATCAATCGGCTAAGAAAGCCTAAGTAAGGGAAGATATATGAAATTAAAAATTAGAAAAGGCGATACAGTACAGGTTATAGCTGGTGGCGATAAAGGAAAAAAGGGCGCTGTAATTGCGGTGAGTCCGACTGCCATGAAAATTAAGATACAAGGTGTTAAGATTCAGACCCACTATGACAAAAAAGATGGTTTGCTTAAAAAAGAGGGTTTTATCGATTATTCGAACGTAAAACTAGTTGAAAAAGCTGTTAAAGAGAAAAAAACTACTAAGAAAACTGCAGCTAAGTCTAAATAAGCCGGAGCTATTTCTTAGCCTAGTCTAAGATTAGTCTAGTCTTGGCGGTACGCATGAAAAATGATAGAAAAAATTTATAGGCCGTTTGAAAATAGATTATGATTTCAAACGGCCTATTTTATTTATTACTGAATATATTAATTTACACGGCCATTACTTTTAATATCAATATTAAGAGCAATGCCCAAGATGTAAAAAAAACAGAAGTAGCAACTCCGGCGGGCGTAGACCTTTTTTATATTTGTCGTCACAATCAAAATACACGTTGGCTGCGTATTTATAAGCTTGATAATGGAAAATGCAACACACAATACTCTAAAGAGGGATATTTACAGATCATCGGGTCTGCTACCTATTACGCCAGTTGTGAAGGGATACTTCACAGTGTGAAAAAAAATCTGGAAGAGGGTGGCTTCGTTTGTAGCTCCTCGAGCAAATACTCTATTATCGAGTTGTAGAAAATGGGGGCCCGCATAAAAATCGGCATAGCGCAGCTCAATAGTAATGATGATTTTCAGCGAAATTTTTCACAGATTAAAAAAATTATTTTAGAAGCTCAGCATGAAAAACCCGCAGCAATTTTTTTTCCGGAAAACTCCCTTTTTATGAGAGTTGACTCTGATTCAGGTATTAAGGCGATTAGTTTACAAGATGAGATGATGCTTGAGCTTAAAGAGATTTGTACGCAAACTCAGATCTCTATTCATCTGACCACTCCTATTTTAGAAGATGGAAAATTTTTTAATGCTTCTGTTTGGATTGACGCAAAACTTGGGGCCAGTATTGTTTATAGAAAAATGCATTTGTTTGATATCGAATTAATCGGAGAGCGGCCAATCAGAGAGTCCGATGTTTTTACTAATGGTGAAAAACCAACGATTTTTAATATCAATAATTTTAAAGTCGGGAGCTCAATTTGTTATGATATCCGATTTGCTGAACTTTATTCGACTTATGCAAAGGCAGAGGTCGACGTTATTTTGGTTCCAGCCGCTTTTTTGGTCAAAACGGGTCGGGCCCATTGGGAGGTTCTATTAAGGGCCCGGGCAATTGAATCGCAGTGTTATGTTGTTGCGTCAGCACAATCAGGTTTACATCAATCAAGCTCTGGTGGGTTTGAACGAGAGACTTTTGGACATTCGATGATAATCAATCCATGGGGAGAGGTTATGGCTTTTAAAGCCAATGGCGTAGGAGTTTTTTTTGCTGAACTTAGCCAGGAGTTGCTACTGAATGTGCGTAAACAAATTCCGATGAAGAATCATAGAAGAATTGATTTCTAGTAAATAGTCTTTAATATTAGGTGATGATGAATAAAAAAATATTATTTATTCTGTTTTTAATAATATCCTTAGTTTCACTTTTGGTGCCAGATCTGCGTGCCGACGAGGCTTCTGCTTATGCAGAAATTGCAAGACTTAGAAAGTATGCCGGCGGCTCCGACGAGAGCGACTTAAAGGTGCAACTGAAATTAAATCAATCTCCAAGCCTAAAGAAAAAACAAAATGCTCCAGAAGAGCCAAGTGAGGGTTTTTAAGGGTATGGAGTTTTTATGAATGAATCTTTACCTGAAGGCGTCTCGCGAGAAATTATGGACGTGGATGTACTTATTGTTGGCGGTGGAGCTGCGGGATTATCCTGTGCTTATCGCATTGCCACAGAAATTGAAAAACATAATCAATTGGTTGCTGATGGAAAACTTCAGGAGCTTTCAATTCCTGAGCAGATGATCGTAGTTCTTGAAAAGGGCTCTGAGATTGGCGCCCATAGTTTTTCTGGAGCCGTTTTGAAAACTAAGGCACTAGAAGAATTAATACCTAACTTCAAAGAGCTTGGCTGCCCACTCGATGCGGAAGTTAAAAAAGATGCGGTTTATTACTTAGGTCAAACATCGGCATTTAAACTTCCGATAACTCCACCGCCATTTCATAATATTGGAAATCATATTATTTCGTTGTCTAAATTTAATCGTTGGCTGGCTTCGCAGTGTGAGGCCAAAGGTGTCAATATTTTTCCAGGATTTGCGGCAGTTGAAGCTTTGTATGAGGATAATAAAATAGTGGGTGTACGAACTGGCGATAAAGGACGTGATAAGGATGGAAATCCAAAATCCAACTTTGAGCCCGGTTTGATTTTAAAAGCTAAAACCACAATTTTTGCAGAAGGTACGCGCGGCAGTTTATTTAAACAGGTGTCCAAAAAACTGAATTTACGTGAAGGAAAAAATGCCGAAGTCTTTGAAGAAGGCGTTAAAGAAATAATTCAGATGCCGGCAGGAACTGTTGAAGCCGGACAAGTTATTCACACGATGGGATTTCCTTTGAGCCAATCCATCGGTGGAACTTTTATTTACACAATTCCCGGAGATAAGATTGTTTTAGGCTTGGTGGCTTATCTTGATACCAAAGATCCCTTGCTAGACCCACATCGTGAGTTGCAAAAACTTAAGACCCACCCATTTATTGCTAATATGATAAAAGGTGGAAAAGTTCTAGCTTACGGCGGAAAAACTTTACCTGCCGGTGGCTGGTACTCAATGCCCAAGCTTTATGGCGATGGGTTTGTGGTGTGTGGTGATTCTGCAAGTATGGTGGATGTACAAAAGCTCAAGGGTATACATTTAGCTATGAAGTCAGGGATGCTGGCAGCTGACACAGCATTTGAGGCAGTTAAGAAGCAGGATTCGTCATCGACAACATTAAAATCATACGAAACGCGAGTTTATAATAGTTATGTTAAAAGTGAACTTTACCGAGTTAGAAATTTTCATCAAACTTTATCAAAAGGCATTTTTGCCTCATTGCCTTTAATTGCTTTCCAGGAGATTTCTGGCGGACGCGGGTTATTTGATAACCTGAAAATACATGCTCTTGACGCTAAGACCACCATTAAGGTCAGTGAGATTTGGGGTAGTGAGGGTATGGAAGCCCCAGAAAACAAACTGCCGCCAGCTGACGGGGTGCTGATGTTTGATAAACTGGGGAGTGTGTATTTAACAGGTACCAGTCATGACGAGGACTCTCCCAATCACTTGCTATTACAGAATGGCGATATCTGCCGGACTGTCTGTGAGCCTCAATATAAATCGCCCTGCGTGAAGTTTTGCCCGGCCAGTGTTTATGAAATGCTACCCTCTACTAAAGGGGAGGGTGGGTATGATTTACAAATTAACTATACAAATTGTATTCATTGTAAAACTTGTGATATTAAGTGTCCGTTTGAGAATATAGATTGGACTGTACCCGAAGGCGGCGGCGGCCCGAAATATACCGAGACCTAGCTATATACAATATTAGCTAAATTGACATTTTAATAGAGGAACTCACATGGCTCACTTTTATGCTTCTTGCCCTACGGGTATGGCTGAACTAGTTGAAAAAGAACTGCAATCATTTGGCTTAAAAACCTGGGAGAAAACCTCTGGCGGCGTTGTGTTTGAGTCCAATTGGGCCGGCTGCTATAAAGCCAATTTAAATTCGCGATTTGCCAGTCGAATTTTAAAACCTATCCTCGATTTCCCTGCTTATCAAAACGAAGAACTTTACAATAATATTCTTAAACATGATTTTACCAAGTATATAAAACCCACACAAACTCTAGCGGTCGATGTTGTCGTTAAAGAATGCATGTTGCACGATCAGCGCTTTGTGGCGATGAAAATCAAAGATGCCATCGTTGATCAATTTCGTGATAAATTTGGCGTGCGCCCGGATGTCGATACAAAAACTCCTGATTTAAGAATTCATGTTCGCGGTCATAAAAATCAATTTTCAGTTTCAATCGATACCAGTGGCAACTCACTTTTTATGCGCGATTACCGCATAGCAACTGGCGAGGCCCCTCTTAAAGAAAATTTAGCAGCAGGACTAATAGGGCTGACTGATTGGGATAAAAAATCACCAATTGTAGACTTATTCTGTGGTTCTGGAACTATCTTGATTGAAGCAGCCATGATGGCATTAAATATGGCGCCGGGTTTACAAAGAAAAAAATTCGGTTTTATGAATTTGCTCGATTTTGATAAGCAGTCTTGGGATGAAGTTGTACAAGAAGCAATTGAAAACGAAAAAGAAGAACTTGATTTTAAATTTTATGGCCACGATATCGATAAAAAAATGGTGGATATTGCAAAAAGAAATGCAAAAAACGCAGGGGTGCTTGAGCACATAGAATTTAAGTGCACACCAGTGTCGGTGGTGCTTCCGCCTGAAGAAAAATCGATGGTGATATGTAATCCTCCCTATGGTTCTAGAATTGGCGATGAAGACAACCTAAAAGATGTCTATAGAGATTTAGGTTATACTTTGAAGCACCGATTTAATGGCAGCGAAGCCTGGGTGCTAGCCGGAAATAAAGATTTGCTACAAGAAATGAAACTTAAATCTACTCGCAAACATTTTGTATTTAACGGAAATATTGAGTGCCGCTTTTTGAAATATGAAATGTATGAAGGCAGCCACCGTAAGACTAGCAGCAAGATAAAAAAAGAAGACAAAGAAAAATATGTCTAAACTTGTTCTTGGTGGTTACTACCGTCACTACAAAAACAAGCCCTACAAAGTTTTAGACATTGTTAGGCACAGCGAAACACTAGAACAGATGGCACTCTACCAAACGCTCTACAAAAATGAGTCAGGCTCTATGTGGGTTAGGCCACTTGCTATGTTTGAAGAAAATGTAGTTATCGAAGGTCAATCTGTTCCGCGATTTGCATTTGAGGCTCCGCCTGTGCATTTTAAATATTATCATACACATATTTATTTTACTCTTGAGCAGTCTGTTCAGGCTTCTGCGTTAAAAGAAAAAATGCAAAGCGAGCTTGGAGACAAAGTTCAAGTTCATCGACTTCACAAGGAACCCATTGGCCCACACCCGCTACCCATGTTTGAAGCTGATTGCTTAGGTGATAATTATCTAACAGTTGTGAGCTGGCTTATTGCCAATCGTGGAGATTTGAAAGTTTTAATTCACCCTCTAAGTGGCAATGCCATGGATGACCACACAGTTTACGCTCAGTTTTTGGGCGAGAAGCTGCCTTTGGATTTGAGTATATTGAGTTAGTTTAAAGTTAGAATAATTTCTGCATTAAACTCTAAATTGAATAACTATCGTGGACTTAATGCTCTACCTGTAGAGCATTAAGTAACTATTTTACCATCCACTAAATTAATTTGTCTACTTGCCATGCCAGCAAATTCACGATCATGAGTCACATATATTATCGTAGTACCATGTTCTTTATTGATTTTTTTCAACAAATTCATGACGAGTAACCCATTTGATGAATCTAAATTACCCGTGGGCTCATCTGCAAATAAAAACAGGGGCTGCATGATGAGAGCACGAGCAATAGCCACGCGCTGCTGTTCACCACCTGATAGTTGACTAGGTAAACTATTCGCCTTGTCACGAATTCCGAATTCACCTAATAACTCTAATGCGCGATCTTTTCTTGCCATTACATCCTGAGTTTTATGAGCTGGCATTAATATATTTTCTAAGGCGGTCAATTCAGCCAGTAAATAATGAAATTGAAAAATAAACCCCATTTTTTGATTTCGAAAGTTGTGTAATTCTTTTTTGGTCATGGTTGAAAGATTT
>ERZ1292633.5590-Hain-H41-02um-R1-5590-length-11283-cov-4_pt1 | contig 11283 bp, 7 predicted proteins | sample MGYA00564406_ERZ1292633 | MGnify/ENA primary metagenome ERZ1292633 (study PRJEB36523, sample SAMEA6512639) | groundwater metagenome | collected 2019-01-08 | study: AquaDiva: Metagenomics assemblies of 32 groundwater samples
GGGGGCACCCGGCAACGTGACACCCGCGGCATCCAGCCGGCCGGGAACCACGAGATGGGCTTCGTACCAGATCGATGGAAGAGTGAGTTCCAGGTGCGGGTCGCCGGCGAGGATCGCGTGGCCACCGAGGGTCCGGGCCGGGGCTACTGCCCAGTTGTTGCTCCCCACCGCACCCCCGTCGGCCATCGGAAGTTCTGGCGTGATCTGCTGGCGGACGGCGGCGAGTACCGCGGCGGCGGCATCGGGCGCTCCGGGCGGCGGCAAACGGGTATAGCCGTACCGGGGGCCGTCCCGACCCGCCGGTTGGATCGGTTCCTGGATTGGGTTGTTGAGGGGCACCAGTGCCTCGGCCGCAGCGGCCCCGACCAGGCTCTGTACCAACAGCCGGACCGGGGCGGGGTCCTGGGAGGCAAGGGTGTATCCCATCCGGGCGAAGAGATAGGCGCTGTGCACCGGCTCGAACCGACGCGGCCGGCGGCCGAGCAGGTGGTACTCGAGCGGCAGATCGTCGGGGCCCATCGCATCGAGGTATTGACTGACCCCGTCGGCATAGGCGAGGATCGCCCGATACCCGAAATTGCTGGTGTCGAGGGCGGCGAACTTCCGTTCCGCCCCCCAGGCCATGCCCAGTTGGCGGACGGTCCGGTCAGCCTCCAGCGCTCTGGAGCCGAGGAGCCCGGTGAGGGTTCCCTCGCCAGCCCGGGTCTGGAGCTCGAGTTGGAACAGCCGGTCGCGCGCCACCAGATACCCCATCACCCGATAGACGTCGAGTTCGGCGGCGCCAAAGAGATGGGGCACCCCCCGGTCGTCCACCACCACGCTGACCGGGCCGGACAGGCCCGTCAGCAGAATAGTGGCCTGGCGGTCCAGGGTCGCCTGCCCGGCCACCGACCAGACACCGCGGAAGGGATCCAGGATGGGGCCGAGCCGGGGCAGCGGACCCACCGATACCAGGCTGGCCCCGGTGAGCAGGCCGAACAGGATCGCCGCACCCAATCGAGAGATCCATCCGGAACGGCGGGAAGCCATGCGGGATCCTTGGCGCAGGAACGGGAAGCGGGAACGGTCAAGCATCCCGGCCGTCGCTCGAAATGTCAACCCGGACCCATGGCGGCCCTTCCACCCGTTGGCGTACCGTGGTAGCGTTGGTCAGTTTCCCACAGAGGAGCCACCCTCCATGCCCCGGCCTCCGAACCCGTGCCAGGCCTGATCTCGGGCAGTGTCCCGGGCGGCGGGCGGGTCGGCCACGACGGCTCCTCCCCGGCTTGCTCCCGTCGGGGGCCTGGCCCATGAATCTCAACAAGCTTTTCCCTCACCTCTCCATCCGGGCCAAGCTGGCGATCGCCTTCGTGCTGGTGGCGCTGGTCCCACTCGCGGGAGTGGCCATCATCACGACCCGGATGACGGTGGACCGCCTGCAGACGATGACCTCGAGGACCATGGATCGGGACGTCGTGCTGGCCCGTGCCGAGGTGGAGCGCACGCTGCATCGGATCGAGGCGGACGCCATGTTCCTCAAGGAGGCCTTCCTCGGCCGACTCGTTCTGGGCGACAGCACGCCGGCCGGCACTCAGGCAACGGTTGACAACTTCGTCAATCGTGCTCCGTTCCTCTTCCGCGTCAAAGCGATCGATGCTGACGGCCTGGTCGTCTACGAAGCCGGGACCGGTACGGGAACCCCCGGAGGCAGCGGATTCTATTACTCGTGGCAGGCCGAGCGGATGACTCCCGGGCAGACGTTGTTTCACCCGGTGGAGGTTCGTGGAACCGGTGCCGGGGACAGCGCCCGAGCTTCCATCCCGGCGGTTGCCGTGCTCGTGCCGGTGCACGATCCTGGAGGCAGGCTTCGGGGCGTGATCGTCGGCGAGGCCCGGGCGGCCACGGTCTTCGAAGGGCTGGCGCTGGTCGCGCCCGCGACGCCAGGGGCGTCCGTGTCACTGTTGGATGCGGACGGCCTCCTGCTGTATCACTCGGAGCACAAGCGCGACTGGGAGAACCTGTTGGCGGAGCGGGCCGGGGAGACCGAGTTGTCCGCGCATATCGCGAACCTCGGCCAGGCGGGAGCCCAGTTTCGCACCAACAGTCACCTCGTGAGCATGGTCCCGATCGACCTTGGCCCCGCAGGAGGCTCACTGACCCTGGTCCGAGCCGTCGCCCTGGAGGCACTCAATACCCCGGTCCGCCAGTTTCTTGGCTGGGTCGGGATTACCGGGGCCGTGGTCCTGGCGCTGGTGATCGCGCTCGCCACTCTGGCCGCCAGGCAACTGACGCGGCCCATCTATCAGTTGCAGGAAGCCGCAAGTCGCCTGGCGGCCGGAGGGGATGTGTCCAACCTGGCGGTAGACACCAATGATGAACTCGAGGACCTGGCCCGGGATTTCGGCGAGATGGCCGCCGTGCTGGCGAGCCAGCGTCGCCAGCTCGAGGAGATCGTCTCATCCCAGGGACAGCAACTTGCCCAGACGCACGCCGAACTCTCCGATATCCTGGCCCACTCCGCCGATGCCATCATCGGCCTGGACCCCGCGGGGCGGATTCGGGTCTGGAACCAGGGCGCTGAACGCCTGTTCGGCTACTCCCCGGAGGACGCGCTGGGACGGGATGCGGACCTGCTCCTGCCCCAGGGACGGGAACACCAGGTGGAGCGGGAGTTCCTCCGCCGGGGGATGGAAGAGCATGGGGAGGTTGTGAACTACCAGACACGCCGGCGGGCCAAGGACGGTCGGATCATCCCCGTGTCCCTGACGCAGACCGCAGTGCGCGGCGCCCAGGACGGACAGATGGGCAGTTCGCTCATCCTTCGCGACATCACCCTCCAGGCCCAACTCGAGGAGCACATGCGACGCTCCGAGCGGCTCGCGACCATGAGCCTGCTCGCGGCCGGACTGGCGCACGAAATCAACAATCCACTCGCCGTCATCGGGAACCGTCTCGAGCTGTTGGCCCTGGCCGTCACCCGGGGCGGGCACCATGATCTCCAGCAGGACGTCACGGTCCTGCGAGCACACACCACCCGGCTGTCCGACCTGACCCGGACCCTCCTGCGGTTCGCCGGCGACCCGGACGAGACGGCTGGACCGGTCTCCCTGCCGACGATCCTGGCGAGGGTGCAGTCCCTCCTGGAGCGCACGTTCACCGCCAGGAATACCCGGCTGGAGATCACTGATGCACAGAATGCCGTGGTGCTGGGGACCCCGAGCGCGCTGGAGACGGTCTGCCTGAACTTGGTGCTCAACGCCGCCGACGCCATGCCGGACGGTGGAACCGTCACCATGGCAGTACGGCGAGACGCGGGCGCCGCGCAGCTCTTCGTGACCCACGAGGGCACTGGGGTACCGGAGGGCCTGCGGGAGCGGATCTTTGAGCCCTTCTTTACCACCAAGGGGCCTCAGCGGGGGACTGGCCTGGGACTGGCGCTGTGCCGCACTATTGCAGGGCATCACCACGGCCGCATCTGGGTCGAGCCGAACCAACCGAAAGGGAGCCGGTTCATCGTGGAATTGCCCTTGGCCGAGACCGTCTCATGACCTGCCGGCGCGTGCTGGTCATGGATGACGAGCGGGACATGCTGGAGAACTGCCGCCGGCTCCTGGAATTCGGAGGGCTGGAGGTGGAGACTCTCGCGGATTCGGCCGGTTTCATGGCCTCGGTAGCCGCCTTCCATCCCGACGTGCTTCTCCTCGACTTGCGAATGCCGCAGGTCGATGGAATGACGGTGCTGGCCGAGGCGGTCGCCGCCGACCCCCAACTCCCGGTGATCATCATGACGGCCTACGGCACCCTTCCGTCCGCCGTCTCGGCCTTCCGGGCGGGAGCCTTTGACTTCCTCACCAAGCCGTTTTCTGCGGAGCAGCTGGAGGTTGCCGTGAGCCGGGCCCTTCGATACCGGAGCCTCGCGGTCGAGAACAGGGCCCTGCGCCAGCAGATCGATGACTCGCGCAACCGCAGCCAGATGGTGGGACACAGCGAGGTGTTGTTGAAGGCCCTGGCGGAACTCCAGCAGGTGGCTCCTACCGAGGCCAACGTGCTCCTGCTCGGCGAGAGCGGCACTGGCAAGGAGCTCTTTGCTCGGCGACTGCACGAACTGAGCCCCAGAGTGAAGGGGCCCTTTGTCCCGATCGATTGCGCGGCAATGCCCGAGAATCTGCTGGAAACCGAGTTGTTCGGCCATGAGAAAGGCGCCTTTACCGGGGCGGTGGGCCGGAAAGAGGGACTGTTTGTGGCGGCCTCCGGGGGGACGGTTCTCCTGGATGAAATAGGAGACCTCGGGCTCGGGCTTCAGGGGAAGCTCCTGCGGGCGCTGGAAGAACGCCAGATCCGTCCAGTCGGCGCGACTCGGCTGGTGCCGATCGACGTGCGGATTCTGGCGGCGACGAACGCGGACCTGGAATCAGCCGTCGAGGCTGGCCGCTTCCGTGCCGACCTGTTCTTTCGGCTCAACGTTATCCAGGTGCCCATCCCCCCGCTCCGGGCCCGGACTGGTGACGTTCCCTTGCTCCTGGCGCATTTCCTCCGCGAGTTCTCGACCGGGACCGGACGACCGGCTCCGGCCGTCGCCCCCGACGCTCTCGACTGCCTGGAGAGATACCGCTGGCCGGGGAATGTGCGTGAACTCAGGAACCTGGCCCAGCGTCTGGTGATCATGGACACGGATGGGGTGATCGCGCTGGCCCAGCTTCCCCGGAAGGTGCGGGACCAGTCCGAGGAAGGGGAGGTCCCGACCGACGCGCCTCCTCTCTACGAGGAGGCGCGGAAGAAGGCCATGGGGGACTTCCTCCACGAGTATACCCGGGGACTGCTCGACTACCACGCCGGCAACGTGTCGCGCGCGGCGGCCGCGGCAGGGGTCAACCGGCGGACCTTCTATCGCTGGCTGGCCGGGGCGGCGGACGAGCCGGGCCCGTGATGCCTGTCCGCCTGCTGCTGACCGTGCTGGCCGCCACTCAGGGTAGCCCACGAACCGGGACGGTGATGGGTACCGTTACCGGGGCCGGAGACGGAGTGCATCAGGCAGTCGTCTATCTCGTCGCCGCCGGACCCGACTCGACGCAACGGGTTCGGGATACCGTGCTGGTTGACCAGAGCGATTTGACCTTCCGACCCGGACTCATCATCGGGCAACCCGGCCTGTCCGTGGAATTCCGCAATTCTGACCCCTCACTGCACAATGTGTTCGGATTCATCCGGAACGGACCGGGGTTCAATCTGGGCACCTTCCCGGGAGGCGAATCCCGGACTCGGGCATTCGATGATCTTGGCGGACATGTCATCCTCTGCCATATCCACCCGGAGATGCTCGCCTATGTCCTCATCCTTCCCACCCCGTACTACTCCAGCACTCAGAGCGACGGGCGTTACCGGATCGACGGAGTCTCACCGGGGCGGTACACCCTGAGAGTGTGGAATGCCCGGGGCGAGGTCGTGCATGGGACGGTGCAGGTCGCGACGGGTGGAGTGTATCGGCGGGACCCCGAGGCGGCCGCCCGGCGCCCCCGAGGATGACCATGGCTCTCACCCCTGCCCTGCTGATCACCGGGTTGACCATGCTCGCGGCCCCGCCGATGCCCAGTGGGGGCGGGGGGATCCCGGTCTTCAGTCGGAAGTACCGCGTTGGATGTACTCGCTGTCACACGGCAGCGCCGAAGCTCAACGTGCTGGGAGAGGCCTTCAGGTTGAACGGGTACCGGATGCCGGCGACGGAGCCAATGCCGCGTGGTGAGGCCGTCATTCCATTGGGCGAGGAGCCGTGGCGCGACCTCTGGCCCAGGGGGATCTGGCCCGGCGAATTGGCGGCCGCGGTACCGATTGCGCTTCGGATCCAATCGGACCTGGAATTCGCCCGCGATACCGATGGCCGGACCGCAGTCAGTTTTCGGTTTCCGAATGACGTCTCACTGCTGGCGGCGGGAGGGTTCGGCGACCACATCGCGTCCTTCCTCGAGGTCGAGTGGACCCAGGAGGCTGGTATCAGGGTCAATGAGGCGAAGGCCAAGTTCCAGAGCCTTCTCCCTCGGCTCGGTGAGCGATCCGTCAATCTCTGGGTGGGGCTGCAGAGTCTCTATCTGTTGACCTTTGCCGAGCAACGCATCGACCGGGCCGGGCGATCGCTCTATCTCTGGCAGCGATTCCGGCCCTCGGATGTTCCGCTCCGGGTGGCCGGACAGCAACTGGAGGCCCCGAGCCAGTTCTCACTGGCGCTCCCCCAGCCGGCGCTCGAGCTCACCGGCCTGATTACTCCCCGACTCTATTACGCGCTCGGACTGGCCCAGGGTGCCGGGGCCGGGACGGCTGACAACAACCGGCACAAGGACAGCTACTACAAACTCCGGTACAAGCTCGGGGGGATGCGGCTCGACGGAGCCTATGGAGAGGGCGACGGCCCACTGGGGGGCTCATCCGGTCAATTGCTGGACCGGTCGGTCGTGATCGAGACTTTCGGCTACTTCGGCAGCGAGCCGGTCTCCCGCACGGTCGAAGACCGGCACCGGGCCCTCGGCGTGAGCGCCCGGGTGCTGGCCGGCCGGCTTGACGCGGGCGCTGGTTATGTGTGGGGCCGGGATGAAGCGCCGTGGGGGTCCTCCGAGGGGCACCTCGACCGACGGAGCGCCTTCGCCAAGGTGGAGTACCTGGTGTGGCCCTGGTTGCTGGCCTCGATCCGGGCGGAGCAGTTCTGGATCGAGACGCCGGCCGTCGCCCAGGTGGCCGACCCGCTGCCGGGCTCGGGGTCTGGTCGAGCAGCATTGGGGCAGACTCACTTCCTGCCCGGTGCCACGGCGCTGCTGCGCCAAAACGTCCGACTCGTTCTCGAGGCGGACCTGTACTCGTCCTTCCAGAGCCCCTCTGACAGACCGGCCCCGACCGGGCTGTGGCTCCGGCTCGACCTGGCCTTCTGAGAGACACCGCTCCTCCTCCTCACAACCACCGCTACTGAGGCATCGAGGGCCACACTGGGGCCCCCGATGCCTCGCTTTGGCGTGCCCTTCCCGCCTCGCTCGCAGGGATAACCACTGTAGTGACACAACGTTGGGTGTCATGCCAGGACCGGCATGCAACTTGAATTGGGAGGACACAGGGGGCCAGCGGCTTGCTCTCGGGCCACTGACACCCCCAGGGGGCTTCTGACTGGAGCTTGAGCTATGCCGCGCAACCTGATGCAGCGACTGATACTGCTCCTCCCGGTGCTGGGAACCAGCTTGGCCACGGCCGCTTGGCGGCCGGTGGATCCGCCCAAGTCCGGCAAACTCGTCACCGTGAGGATGGTTGATTTCTCTCCCACCAAGTATCGGTTCGAGCCGGCCGTGATTCGCGCCGCCAGCGGGGACACGATCCGGTTCGTTCAAACCGGGGTGATGCCGCACAACGTGGATTTCCGCACTCTCCCCGCTGGGGTCGAGCTCGGCGCAACCACCTCGGGCCCCTACCTGCTGAAAAAGGGTCAGACCTACGATCTGGTGATCGATGACCGCTTCATGGTCGGGGAATACGCTTTCGTCTGCGCGCCGCACGTGGCCCTGGGCATGAAGGGTCAGATCACGGTCACTCGTGACCCATGAGCGGACCAGCCCGGCTCGAGCCGCCCCAACAGTGCGCCGGCCAGTGACCCGGATTCCACCAGCAACTCGACGGTGAGCTTCTCTTGGATAGATCAGCCCGCCCCGTGCGTCCGGGATGAGGGCGCTCTTCATGCTCGAGTTGCTGGAGTTCAGGTTCTCTGCTCCGGCCGTCGGTCGCAAGGGGGCTCCGGTCCGTGGTCGAACCGGCAATGCTGTCCAGTTGACCTGATCACGAACACTTGCTCGAGATTCTCCAACCGAGATTGAGGTGCACCCCATGGTTTCCGCTGCCCTCCTGCTGCTCGCCACAGTCCACGCGCCAACCAAGGCCCTCGCTGTCCCGGCCTCTGCCCGCCAGACCGGCATCCCCTGCTCGGGGTGCCACACGCAGCACTTCCCTGGCCTGAATCCCGTGGGGCGGCGCTTCAAGCTGGACGGATTCACCCTCACCGGGCCGCAGGGGAAGGTGGAGGGAGCCCGGCTGTCCCTCCCGACCAGCCTCAACGCCAGCCTGTTCCTGAAACTCCGGGTCCAGAAGACCAACGGCACCGATGCCGCCGAGGTACGCACCACCAATTCGTGGCAATTGCAGTTCCCCGACGAGTTTGTCCTGTTGGTCGGGGGGCGGGTGAGTGAGCACATCGGCTTCGTTCTTGAGGGGCAGCTTCCGGGGGGCGGAGAAGCCGTGCTGGCCAGCTTCAAGATGCCGTTCTCCTATCCCATCGGTTCGGTGCAGGCTTCGGTCATTCCATTTACCACCGATGGCCTGGGCGCCTCCTATGGCTTCGAACTCCTGAACACCGGCGCGGTCCGAAACATCCGGCTCATGGAGCACCGGAACGACGTGTCCGCCCAACAGTATGTGGGGACCTCGTCACCGGCGTTCGGAGCGGCGTTCGTCGCAGGAAACGAGCATTTCTTTGCCAACTTCACCCGGTGGGCGCCGGTCCACCTGGCGGCGCCGGAGGGACTCGCCAGTCCGTTTCCGACCGCCAACTATGCCCGGGTCGCACTAACGCCGACCGCCGGCAACTGGGACCTCGGGTTCGGGGCTCAGGCGTGGTTCGGAACCGCACGGGTGGACGACGGTTCCGGCACCGCCACCGTCTCCCGCACCGACACGAAGGCGTGGGCCGTGGACGGGCAGGCCCAAGGCCAGGTAGGCACCATGCCACTCGGGGTCTTCCTCAGCTACGGTCGCTCGGCGGCAACCGGCCCAGGTGACAACCGCAATCTGTTCAACCAGCGTCCGCGCGACCGCACAGCCCTAGCAGTTGCGGGGGAACTCGGTGTGCTTCCGGAACGGGCGACGGTCCTGCTCGGCTATCGCCATGGGGACAACGGAAAGGCAACCAATTACCAAGATCGGGCTCTCACCGTCGGGGGGATCTACCAACTCCACCAGAACGTGCAGTTCCAGCTCAATTTCACCTTTCGCTCGGGTGATGCCTTTACCCCCAAGCCGGCCAACGGCAACCAATTGCTGACGCTGATGCTCGCGGCAGGGTTCTGAATCACCCCCGGGGGAGAGGCTGCGGCCTCTCCCAGGGCGAACAGGATCGCCACACCCGATCGAGAGGTTCCTCCAGAGCGCCGGGTAGGCGTGCGGGATCCTCGGCACAGGGATCAGGAGCGGTCGAGGTTCCCGGCCAGGGCCCTTCCACCAGACCCCCGACCGTGGTACCGTCCCCCCGGTTACCCGCCCGGGAGATCGTGATGCGAACCGCCACCGTCCTCATGGCCCTGACCCTCGCGGCCGGGTGCCGCTCCACACCACCCGCCACCACACCGGCTCCCAGCCAGGCGGTCCCTCCCACGGCCATTCCCCTCAGTCAGGGGTACGACCTGGTGATCGAAGGGGGGCGGGTGGTGGACGGGACCGGCAGCGCCTGGTTCTACGGCGACCTCGCGGTCCGGGGCGGGCGAATCGTGGCCATCACCCCACCGGGCAGGCTTCGGGCGGTATCGGCCACGGAGCGGCTCGATGCGACCGGGCTGGTGGTCTCCCCGGGGTTCATCGACATCCAGAGCCATTCCCGCGATGCGCTGCTGGACGGCGATGGCCGCCTGGTGAGCAAGATCACCCAGGGGATCACCACCGAGATCATGGGCGAGGCGGGGACCAACGCGCCCCAGAGTGCCCGCACCGGTGGGTCGGGGGGCCACGACTTTACCGGCCCCCGGGGATTCGACCGCTGGCTCCAGGCCATGCAGTCGAACGGGGCCTCGACCAATTTCGGCTCCTTCGTCGGCGCGACCACCGTGCGGATGTACGCCAAGGGCATGGCCCAGGGTCCCGCGACACCCGCGGAACTCGACACCATGCGCACGGTGGTGCGGAACGCGATGGAGGACGGCGCCTTCGGGCTGGGGTCGGCCCTGATCTATCCCCCGGCGAATTACGTCAGCACCGAGGAGTTGATCGAGCTGGCCCGGGCCATGGCCCCCTACGGCGGGCTCTACATCACCCACATGCGCTCCGAAGCCGACACCTGGCTCGAGGCGATCGACGAGGCCCTCCGGATCGGGCGCGAGGGTGGCGTTCCGGTGGAGATCTTCCATCTGAAGGCCGGTGGCAGGCGCAACTGGTCCAAGGCTCCAGCCGCCATCGCCAAGATCGACTCGGCCCGGGCGGCGGGGCAGGACGTCCAGGCCGACATGTATCTCTACATCGCCGGCGGCACCGGTCTCGATGCCTGTCTCCCGCCCTGGGCGGCGGCCGACGGGAAGTTGTTCAGCAACCTGCAGGACCCCGCCACCAGGATCCGGATCAGGGCCGAGATGGATCGCGAGCAGCAGGAATGGGAGAACCTCTGCCAGCTCGCCACTCCCGAAGGCGTGCTGGTGCTCGGTCTCCTCCGGCCGGAGACCAAATCCCTGGCCGGCAAGCGACTGGCAGAGATCGCGGCGATCCAGGGCAAGCCGTGGCAGGAGACGATCATGGACCTCCTGCTGGCGGAGCGGCAGCGGATCGGGACGATCTATTTCATGATGACCGAGGAAAACGTCCGGCTCCAGCTCCAGCAGCCGTGGATCAAGTTCGGCACCGATGCCGGGGGGGTGGACCCGGACAGCACCACCGCGCTGGTCCATCCCCGGACCTATGGCAACTTCACTCGGCTGCTGGGCAAGTATGTCCGGGAGGAGCAGGTGATCCCGCTGGAGGATGCGATCCGCAAGGCAACCTCGGCGGTAGCGACCCGGCTCTCCATCATGGACCGGGGGGTGCTCCGGCCCGGCATGTGGGCGGACATCGTGGTGTTCGATCCGGCCACCATCGCCGATCGGGCCACCTTTGAGGCGCCCCATCAACTGTCGGTCGGCGTCCGGGAGGTGTTCGTCAACGGGGTGGCCGTGGTGCGGGCCACGCGCCCGACCGGTGCCAAACCGGGAAAGACCGTCCGCGGACCGGGCTGGACCGGGGCTAAGCCCTAGGACATCCAGGTATGCCCGCACGGACCATCCGACCAGCCAGGCCTCGCCGCGACGCCCGGCCCGATCGGGTTTATGACGAACTCCGCTCCCTCATCGTCCGCGGCCGGCTGGCGCCGGGCAGCCGGCTGATCGAGACGGAGATCGCGGAGCGGTTCGATGTTTCCCGCACCCCAGTGCGGGGAGCGCTCCAGCGGCTCCGCCAGGAGGGCTACATCCTGGACTCCCCCGAGAAGCGTCAATTCCGGCCCACGGTGGCACCACTCACCCGGCAGGACGCCACGGAGATCTTCCAACT
>ERZ1292633.5591-Hain-H41-02um-R1-5591-length-11282-cov-4_pt1 | contig 11282 bp, 8 predicted proteins | sample MGYA00564406_ERZ1292633 | MGnify/ENA primary metagenome ERZ1292633 (study PRJEB36523, sample SAMEA6512639) | groundwater metagenome | collected 2019-01-08 | study: AquaDiva: Metagenomics assemblies of 32 groundwater samples
TAATCAAGGACTCGGGCTCTTTTGTAACCAAGAATAAAAACGACGAAGGTAGCAATGCCGGCGAGCGGAAGGAACGCCGTTGCCAGATGTTTCATGCGTGCCCCTGCTAAAAAGAGCATTGCGACAACAATGAGAAACATAACCATGGTGCGGCCGAGATCCGGCTCGAGAAGAATGAGCAACAAGCCTGCGCCGATGAGTGGCGCGTAGGGCATCAGCAAATCGCGCAGTTTAGCGATATCGCGCCGAGGATTGGCGAGTGAAAAGGCGAGATAGACGATAGCCGCAAACTTGAATAGTTCTGAAGGCTGGAAGGTAAGCGGACCAAGAAAGACCCATCGGTGTGATTCGTTGCGCGCTGGCATGATAAAGACAAGAGCCAGGCAGACCATAGTAACAAGCAGAAAAACCGGAGAATAAACAGCGAAGCGGTTGAGATCAATCTTCGCAAGAATTGCCGCGGCCACGAGGGAAATAATTGTCCAGAGAATCTGCTGACGCAGAAAATGGAAATTTGAACCGAAACGCGCCTCGGCCATCACCGATGACGCCGAGTAAATGAGCACCAGTCCAGCGACAAGCGTTACCAGAAACGCCGCCAAAAGGGTGCGGTCTATATCAAGGGGGGCGAGTGGGAATCTAGTGCGCCTTCGTACCATTTTTCAATCCATTAACGGCGGTCTTGAAAACCCGGCCGCGGTGTTCAAAGTTTTCAAACATGTCAAAAGAGGCGCATCCCGGTGAGAGAAGCACAGTTTCTCCGGCGTGCGACTGCTCAAAGGCCATGCGAACAGCCTCTTCAAGGGAGACAGCGAACTGGGTAGGAAAGTTCTTGCCAAGCTCGGCGAAGATTTTTTCCCGGGCTTCACCAATGGCAATGATTCCCCGCACCTTTCCCTCGCCGAATGGAATGATTGGCCGATAGCTCGACCCTTTGTCGCGTCCGCCAAGAATCAGATAGAGCGGCGTGTCAATCGAGCGCAAGGCCCAGCAGACAGAATCGACATTAGTGGCCTTGGAGTCATTCACAAATTGCACACCCGCAACTTTGCCCGCATCTTCGAGGCGATGCTCAACTCCGGGGAAGGTGCGTAGTACGCGCGCAAGCGGCTCGGAGTCGATGTTGAACAACCCAGCAATGGCAACCGCGGCGGCGGCATTTTGCAGATTATGCGGGCCGCGAATAATAATCTCTTCTTTACGAACCACCGGCACTGCCGGTGCAACCGGACCTGCTGGCGCAACCGGAGTTGCTGCTCCCCCGCGGTAGTAGAAGAGCCTGCCATCTTTCACATAGGCGCCCGACGACGTCGCTTTTGAGGTGCTGAAGAACACTTTTGAGGCATCCGTGGTGATGTCGTTGGGATTAGTGACAGCGTCATCGAGATTGAGCACAAGGAAATCATCTTTTCGCTGATTCTCAGCGATGCGATATTTGGCGCGAGCATAGGCCTCGAGGGAGCCATGGCGATCAAGATGATCCGGAGTAATATTAAGAATTGCGGCGACATGCGGACGGAACTCTGAAATAGTTTCGAGCTGATAACTTGAGATTTCCAGAACGACTATGGCCGATTCGGAGACCTTGCTGACTACTTCGGTGATGGGGAGTCCGATATTGCCGCACACGACAGTGTCGAATCCGGCGGCGGCAAACATGGCCCCGACCAGAGTCGTGGTAGTAGTTTTCCCATTGGCGCCGGTAATAGCAATGATTGGCGCTTTACAGAACCACGAAGCAAATTCGACCTCTGAGAATACAGGAATCCCTTTTTCTGCGGCTTTCCTGAGAATTGGAATCGTAAGCGGCACACCCGGCGACACGACGAGATAATCGGAGGCGAGCAGGGCATCGGTATGGCCGCCGACCTCAAACGGAATATTGTTCTGCGTCAGGCGGGTGATAGCATCGCCAAGTTTTTCCGCGGGGCCGGAGTCTGAGACAAAGGGCTTGCCGCCGAACTTGTCGGCAAGTAACGCCGCCGCCAAACCGGAACGAGCCATGCCGACTATGCCGACTTTTCGCGATCGTATGCGTTCTTTGAGTGTCATCGTATTTTCAGTGTCGCCAGGGTTATGAGCATGCAGAGCGCTCCAAGAATCCAGAAGCGCACAACGATTTTTGATTCGGGCCATCCGAGGAGTTCGAAGTGATGGTGAAGTGGAGCCATTTTGAAAATGCGTTTGCCACCGCGATATTTGTATGAAAGCACCTGCAGAATCACCGACATCGCTTCCATGACAAAGACAAAGCCAACGATGCCAAGAAGCAGTTCCTTCTTGAGAAGAATAGCCAGAGCGCCGATAGCGCCGCCGAGCGACAACGAACCGGTGTCGCCCATAAAGACTTCGGCCGGGTGAGAATTGAACCAAAGGAATCCCAACGCCGAACCCACCGCCGCACCGCAATAGATCACCAGTTCTCCCGCTCCAGGGAAATAGTCGATCTGGAGGTAGCTGGAAAAGTCGGAGCGTCCACTGACATAGGCTATTCCGCCGAAAGCAATAAAGCAAAGGGCTGACAATCCGATGGCGAGGCCGTCAAGCCCATCGGTCAGATTAACGGCATTCGAAGATCCAGCAATAATGAAGATGACCGCAGGCACATAGAGAATGCCAAGGACCAGCACATAATTCTTCAGGAACGGAATACCGGTCGTGCCGTCGTATTTGTCATGAGGAGCGAGATACAGAAGGCAGAGTCCAAAGAGAATACCAAGAAGTACCTGACCTATGAGCTTCTTTCTCGCTACCATCCCCTTCGGCTCTTTCTTGACAACCTTGAGATAGTCGTCCATGTAGCCGATCAATCCCAGCCAGCAGGTCACTAGAAGAACCATCAAAACATAAAAGTTGGTGAGATCTGCCCAGAGGAGAGTCGGGATGACAATACCGCACAGAATAATCAATCCCCCCATGGTCGGAGTGCCTGCTTTCTTGTGGTGCGACGCAGGCCCTTCCTCACGAATCTTTTCACCGAGTTGATATTTTCTCAGAAGGCGAATAAAGAACGGCCCAAGAATGAGCGAGATAATAATCGCGGTTACCGTTGCTCCGGCAGTGCGAAAGGTGATATAGCGGAAGAGATTGAATCCGGAGAAATGTTCGGTGAGCGGAACGAGGAGATGGTACAACATTAGCGCGCCACCCTTTCCCCTTCGGTCGAACCATTGAAAACATCGAGCACTTTTTCAAGGCCGATGCCGCGCGAACCCTTGATGAGGACGATATCACCGGCAGTAACCGTTGACATCACCCGTTCAGCGCATTGCGCCGAAGTGGAAAAATGCTGGATACAATGCGCGGGTGCGCCAGCCTCAATTGCTGAATCGCGGGTATGAAATGACAGTGGCCCAACGAGCATGGCGAGATCGAATTTTGTCTCTGCAAGCTGGCGACCTAATTCACGATGATAGTCCACGGCCAGAGCGCCAAGCTCTAACATGTCGCCAAGGATAACGATGTGCCGTCCCGGTTCTTTGTCGTCAAATGCAATGAGCGCCGCTCGTACCGAATCGGGGTTGGCATTGTAACAATCAGCAATAATCTTGACGCCGCGCTTTTCAAGACGCTGACCCCGCATAGGGGCAGTGGTGAGAGCGACAGACTCCGTCGCTGTTCCCGTCAAATCAAACCCCAGGGCCTTAATCGCACCGAAGGCCGCCAGCAGATTGTAGAGCTGGTGTCTTCCAGCGAGAGTGAGAATGAAGGTGCATCCGCCTATGACAACGCGCGTGCGCATACTATCAAGTTGTTCCGACGAATCCACTTGAATATCTGCTTTGTTTGAGACGCCGAAAGTTGTCAGCGGCTTTTTAAGTTCGCGAACTGCCTCCATCAGAATATGATCATCACCATTGACGATCGCGCGAGCTCCTGATTTCGCTGCCCTGATCAATTGCGCCTTTTCCTTCGCAACGGCGGAGACTGAGCCGAGAAACTCCAGATGAGTTGCACCGACGTTCGTAATGACAGCGACGTCAGGTTGAACGATTTCAGTCAACTGCTTCATTTCGCCCGGCAGAGAGACGCCCATTTCCAGCACAGCGATCTTTGTATTCCGAGGCATTCGCAAAAGAGCCAGCGGAATGCCAAAGAGATTGTTAAGATTTCCCGGCGATCCATATGTATGCGGTTCGACGATGCGAGCCAAAGCGACAGTGTACTCTTTGGTTGTTGTCTTGCCATTAGAACCGGTGATTCCAATCACACGAGGAGCCACAAGTGCGAGCCAATGTTGTGCAAGCGCAATCAATGCCTTGTGGGGATTCTCAACGGTTATCACTGCCACTTTGCCGGAGATATTTTCACGGCGAGGCCAGGTGCGCTCGACGACGATTCCCGACGCTCCCTGAGCAATGGCGGCATCGACAAACTCGTGACCATCCAGTCGCTCGCCGCGAATTGCAAAAAACAGCTCTCCCTTAGCAATCGTACGGCTGTCAATCGACACGCCATGGCAGGATGCGGAGGCTGTGGAGGAATTAAACAGCGTACCGCCGGTAATCGCGGCGATTTCATCAAATCGCAGAGAGATCATCGCACCCCTCCCGCAGTGGGAGCGAATCCCATTTGCGACAGCGCCGCGGTGGCTTCATCGATATCGCTGAAGGGGTGTTTCTCCCCTTTGATTTCCATATATGGTTCGTGCCCTTTGCCCGCAATAAGAACAACATCACCGGGGGTCGCCATTTTCAGAATAGATACGATAGCAGTGCGGCGGTCGGGAATAATTTCGTAGTGCGCGCCTTTCAGCCCCGGTTTAATATCGTCGATGATTGATGCCGGTTCTTCCGAACGGGGATTATCGGAGGTGACCACGACCAGATCGGCGCAGGTGGTGGCGGCCTCGCCCATCAAAGGACGTTTCCCCCTGTCTCTGTCACCACCGCATCCAAATAGAAGGAGAAGTCGACCGGTCGACAGTTTGCGCACCGATTCGCAGAGACGAATAATCGCATCGGGGGTGTGGGCGTAATCGACATAGACTGCAAATGGCTGTCCCACACTGACGACATTGAGCCGCCCCGCGACAGGACGCGCGGCCTCAAGACCGCGAACGACGTTTTCGACATCGACACCTGCCGCCAAACCACCAGCGGCGGCGGCCAGTGCATTCGAAAGGTTGAATCGTCCGGGAAGATGGAACGTGACCGTATAAACACCCATGGGGGTGATGAGATCGAACACCGTTTTTTCGGGATGGAATTCGTAGTTGCCGCAACGGATGTCGGCATTTTCATTGTCAATGGAATACGTCATAAAGGAGCATTCGATATCTCCGAAAAATGACCGAAACTCCGGCACATCGAGATTGATCACTGCATAACTCAATTCGCCGGTGACCCGTTGCAGAAGCTCTTTTTTTACAGCCAGATAATTTTCAATCGTTCCATGAAAATCCAAATGGTCACGGGAAAAGCTGGTGTACACGGCGACGCGGAAATTGATATTGTCAACGCGGTGTAGTGCGAGGGCGTGCGAAGAAACCTCGACCACGGCATTGACGCAATAGTTTCGCTTCATGAGATAAAGAAGCCGCTGGACTTCAAGCGCCTCGGGAGTGGTGCGGTCGGCCGAGAAGACTTCGCTTCCAGTGTCATATTGCAGTGTTGTGATAAGGCCGGTTTTTTTCTGACGCGCTTCGAGAATGTGTTTGATAAGAAAACAGGTGGTCGTTTTGCCGTTGGTTCCGGTGACGCCGATGGCTTTGATTTTGAGTCCGGGATAGCCATAAAATCGTGCCGCCACTGCGGAAAGGGCGGCGCGATCATTTGCCACAGCGACATAGCTTTTCAGTCCGGCAAAGGAAAACTCGGGGCGCTGACCCATGACGGCCACGGCTCCGCGCGAGACCGCGTCGGCGACGTAGTCATATCCATCCTGTTTGAATCCATGAATTGCCACGAACAATGTTCCGGGACGCACGAGACGAGAATCGTATTCGATATGCTCGATCTCGACATTGGCGTCGCCGTGAATAACAGCAGAGGGCAATTCAACGGTCAAATCAGAGAGTTTAATAGCGCGCTCCTTCCATGGCGTGCGTTACGGTGTAGCTCACAGGGGACTGCACTCGAGTCGACAAACCGTATCCGAGGTAAGTAATTCTCCGGGGGCCACCGATTGTGACACCACGCTTCCGGTTCCACTTATGGCAAACGACACCCCCGCAAATTGCAGGAATGCCGACACAGATCGAATTGGCAGGCCGGTCATATCGAGCATCGCCGGCGTCGGCGATCCATCGGAGAGAGAGACAACGACAGGCGTTCCGGGATAGACAGGTGTACCGGCTGAAGGATATTGCCAGGATACCGTACCACGCTCGCCGGCGGACCTCAGTATGAGTCCGTGACTGTGGGCGATGGCGTCTGCGCCGACCAGTTGCCGTCCCATGAGATCGGGCATGGTATGGGAGCGCGTCACCGTTTTGGACCTTTCGGCGAGAATCTGCTGAGTGCCGCCGAATCTATCCGGCTCAAGGAGAACCATACGCTCTGCTATGCGGCGAAAAGCCGGGCCTGAGGTCAGACCGCCATAGTGGATCGGTTCCGGTTCCTCCAATACGATGATGCCTGCGACGCGAGGATTGTCCGCCGGAAAATAGCCCGCAAAAGTGGCGACAAATTTGTTTTTGAAATAGCGCTTGTTAGCGAGATCGGGAACCTCTGCGGTTCCGGTCTTTCCGGCAATCGATACAATTTTCGACTGCACCGCTTCGGCTGTGCCCCGTTCAACGACGCCGGGAAGAATATCGCGAAGGAGTGACGATGTCGATTCCTTCATGACGCGAGCAATAACCTCACGTTCACCGGAAGGGGTGACAAGGCCGTTCTCATCGACATAGCCAAGAACGAGACGCGGACGTATCAACTCGCCGCCATTGGCAATGGCCGCAAATCCGGCGGCAAGTTGCAGGGGCGTGGCGGCGATGCCGTGACCCATGGCGAGGGCTGATATCGTGTAGTCGGACCAGCGGCCGCTCGATATCAGCCTCCCTCCCGCCTCTCCTGGAAAGCTTATCTTCAGTTTTTTGCCGAAGCCAAAGTTTTTCAGACTTTCAAAAAGTTCGTCACCGCCGAGGGCGATACAATGTTTGGCGATGCCTATATTACTCGACAATTCAATGATTTCGCGGAATGTCAGCCAGCCGTGCTTTTTGTCGTCATGAAGAGTTCGTCGTCCGAGTTTCCAGGCGCCATTTTCACAATAGGTTTGCGAATTGATGTTGACGTTGCCGTTTTCCAATACTGAGGCGGCGGTGAAGGCTTTGAAGACAGAGCCTGGTTCAATTTGATCGGAGATGGCGCGCAGCTTGGTCGGCTTGTCGGGATTCTTCTCCGACGGATCAAAATGAGAGATAGCGAGTATTTCACCGGTGCGACAATCAAGAAAAGCGGCCATCCCCCATCGGGCGTTGTTGGTGTCGACGGCGTGCTGTAATTCCTGCTCGACAATTTCCTGAAAGCGCCAGTCCAGAGTCAGCACTACCGACTTGCCCGAAGTCGGCGACACGAGGGCCGATTCCTTGACGCGATAGGTGTTGCGCAGTCCGTCACGGCGAATGTCGGCGAATCCTTCGACGCCGGAAAGTAGGGAGTCATAGGCGAGCTCAAAGCCCGATTGCCCTTTGTTATCGATATCGGTGAAGCCAAGCACCTGTTTCCCGATGGTTCCATACGGATAGGAGCGATACTGGTCTTTGCGGAGATAGAGCCCTTCGGGATTGTCTATCTCAACCAGATCGGCCAGTGAATCGGGAATCTGACGTGCGATCCATGTTGTCTTGTTGACCTGGAAGGGAAACTTCTTTTTAACTGTGGCCGACGGTATTTTGAAAAGGCGACCGACGTATTCGGTGGCTCCTTCTATTTCTTCTTTGGATTGCGGATAGGCATAGAGGGAATAGCGAATGACATTGTGGGCGACAACGTCGCCGTTGCGGTCATAAACGACACCACGCGGAGCGGGAATTGTGACGCGGCCGGTTGATTGCTTGCGGACAACTTCCGAGTAGCGTTCGAAGCACGAGACCTGCAGATAGAGAAGGCGACCGGTAAAGACAGCGAAGGAAAGGAAGACGACGGTATAGACTGCGATAAGCCGACGTCGCTCCTGCCTGGTTCGCGTCATCGTTCCCCCGCCAGCGCCGAGGTGTCAAAAATAATTGTGTCAAGGGCGTGGGCCGTTGCTGATGATCCCGATAAGCCGGGCAGATTATCGGTGACGCGACGGAGGGAATGCATAACCAGTTCAATTTCGTCGGGAGGAAGGGAATCTACCGTCTGTTTCGCTACAAGCGTGAAGAGCCGTTCGCCGGGGATGGGGAGCATGCCGAGAGTGTCTGATGCATACTCCTGAATTCGGGTCGGCGTCGAAAGTTGAGCGACTTGGGCGTGAAGCTTGCGCGCTTCGTCGACGAGAAGGGTGTTGCGTTGCTGGATGTTTCCCGATTGTTGAACGAGATCAAGCACCTCGACCCTCTGCCAAATATGGAAACAGGCAGTGGCGACCACCATTGCCGCAAGCGTGACAAATGAAACATAGCGGCGCCAGCGTCCCCGGGTGATCGCAACCGAGCGGTTTTCAACGGTCTCCTTGAACCGGCGTACGGCGTCTCTCATGAGGCGAGCCGCTCCATAACGCGCATCTTTGCAGAACGGGCGCGCGGATTCTGCGCGATCTCATCATCCGACGGAATGATCGGCTTCCGTGTGATGACCTCGAATTGCGGCAGTGTGCCATCGGCCAATTTTGGGAGAGCGTCCTTGCTCTCCACTTTACGATGAGTCACTCCCTGTGACTGACAGAATCTTTTAACGATGCGATCCTCAAGTGAGTGGTAGGAGATGACGCCAAGTCGTCCGCCGGGCTTGAGATGGCTTACTAACCTGGGAAGGGATTGCTCCAAAGTTGAAAGCTCGTCGTTGACGACGATGCGAAGAGCCTGAAAGACCCGCGCCAGCGATTTATTTTCATGAGGCGGATGGATAACGGAGCGAACGATTTCAGCAAGCTCGCCGGTGGTGCGAATCTCCTGTTTGCGACGGCGTTCGACAATCGCTTTCGCGATGCGGCGAGACTGGCGTTCCTCCCCGAAATTATAGAAAATGTCGGCAAGCTTCTTCTCTCCTTCGACACGAATAATTTCTGCGGCAGTGGGGCGTCCTGATGACTGGTCAAACCTCAGATCCAGCGGGGCATCGGACCGAAACGAGAAACCGCGCGACTCGTTGTCGAGTTGGGGAGATGAGACGCCGAGATCAGCGAGGATGCCATCAAACTGGGAGATGCCCCATTCGGCGGAGATATGGTCGACTTGTGAGTATGAGCCCTGGGCGATAAAGACAGCCCAGCCTGACGATGACAGCGCATCTGTTGCGGCGCTCACCGCCATAGGATCGATATCTATTCCAAAAAGCCGGGCATCATTCTGCAGTCGTTGCGACAAGTACTGCAGATGACCTCCCATCCCAGCGGTCACATCCATGTAATCTCCTGAATGATCTTTCACGAGAAAGGAATAGACCTCGCTCGCGAGAACCGGTATATGTGCGCTACTCCGTCCGAATGTCCCCATCGCCGCTGAACAACCGTTCGGCTACCTCTTCGAAATTTCCTTTGAATTGTTCAAGGAAATAGTCATACCGCTCTGGATTCCACACTTCCACCCAGCGATTCACGCCTATCACGAGCAGATCCCGCTTGAGACCGGCGTCGGATACGAGATGGGATGGAATCAGGATGCGGCCATTCTTATCGGGTACGATGAGATTGGCCGAGGGATAAAATCGACGACTGAAGTATCGGAAATCTTTTTTGTTAAAACTGAGTCCGGCAAGCCGGGACTGAATATCCTGCCATTCAGGCTCGGGATAGAGTGCAAGGCATCCATCCAGCCCTTTGGTTAGGATAACGTTGCCGTCGAGGAGCGGATTTTTGGCGCTGTCGGTTACGCTTCGGAGCTTTGCCGGCAAGGCAAAGCGACCTTTGTCATCCATTGTTGTCTCGTATCTACCGTAGAAGCCGCTCACAGATTCTCCAAAATCTCCCATTTTCTTCCAGAAACTAGAAAGAATTATCACTTTTTCCCCACTCAAGTCAAGGGGATTTTTGGCTATTTCTTGAAAAAGTTAGTCCGGTAAGTGAAAATCAATCAATGACTAACCCCGTATCGATTTTTTAAAGATTGTAATCCATTGGCACAAGAGGGAGGTATCAGGAAAACCTTTCCCTTGACACTGGATTTGACAGGGTTCCTATGAAGGATAGAAACCCACCTCTCTAAAGTGGCGCGCTCCCCCACTTTCGCCGACTGGCTAGAGACGCCTATATCTCCAGTCTAATCCTAATTGACTACATGCCAACATGTTATGTGTGTCGACTTGCTTCGGCACAAACGGCGGCTGGTTTGCCCTATTGTCATTGGATTTCGCCATGAAACGAATGAGGAGCCAATGAAACGGGGACCGTTCACAGTTTTAATAGGATTGCTAATTATTGCGGCGACGGTAGTCGCCACCGATCTCGCGACCGTGACCTTCGACCGCTCACGGGTCAGGCAAGATGTTGAGCGCATGGCATTCGAGTACGAGTCACTGACGCAAACATCGACGGTCTTCTCGACTTCCCTTCCTATCAAAACTGCGTATGCAGAACTAATAGCGAACGAATCGATCGATCAGATTGTCTACGCTGTCACAAGTTCAACAGCTATGTACCCTCAATTTACGATACGCAACGTCGGCGATGTGGCGACATCCGAGGAAGGGCGTTACGATTTTGGTAAAGTGTCATCGACTTCGCAATTGGGTGTAGGTAATTCCGCGGTGGTCGTCGAAGGCGAGGTTCGAATCGGTGATCGCCGATTTGCCCAGCTGATTCTCTTTCCGGTAAGTATGAGAAGTTCGGATTCGGTTGACTGCAATGAAGAGATTGTCATTTCCGTAGGTTCACGCGTAGTGGAGTCAGTTGAGCTTCTTTCGCAGGGAGATATTCAAAATATTCGGCAAGCATTTGGCGAGAGAAGCGGCCTGCGGTTAAGTGCGGGTTCAGAAACCCCATATGTCGTGATTACCTGTGACAGTCTCGCATCTGCCTGCCTACCCTTCGTGAGCCACAAAATATCGATGGGGATTCCGACATTCATCAAAACGATCGAAGAAATCACGGCCATGTATTCAGGGGTTGACGACGCCGAAAAGCTACGAAACTATTTCAAAGATTTTTATGCTCAAGGCGGAACCTATGTGCTTCTCGCGGGGGATGAATCAATCCTC
>ERZ1292633.5595-Hain-H41-02um-R1-5595-length-11275-cov-6_pt1 | contig 11275 bp, 9 predicted proteins | sample MGYA00564406_ERZ1292633 | MGnify/ENA primary metagenome ERZ1292633 (study PRJEB36523, sample SAMEA6512639) | groundwater metagenome | collected 2019-01-08 | study: AquaDiva: Metagenomics assemblies of 32 groundwater samples
GTTGACCAAGTCGGCGTTGGATCCGTCTCCTTTCTATTGGGTCACCAAGCAATCCACGGTCAGCGTGATCAACCTCAATATGACTCCGGCAAATCCCGCCTTGGTCACGGGCGGTTCGGGTCAGTCGACGCTGAAAGGGACGGTGATCGCTCAAAACATCATCCGCCAAGTGGACTTCAATGCTTTGGGCGGAGATTTCAACAACTTCATGAAATATATCCCCATCGTCACGCTCTACGACTCATCCGGGGCGCTCAAAGCGGCGGGATTGGTGATCCCCGACCCGACGTGTTTCGACGAGCAAGGAGCCAACAACAGGCTGCTGGAGGAGTCCATCGCCGCGGGCAATTGGTCCGGATTCCTCTCCGCTTTCGGCAATTGCGTGGGAGGGTGGGGCTATGAAATCAGGGGCTTGAGCGCGGGGGAGGTGTATAAGGCGGTTCTCACGACGCCCAATTATCCTCCTTACGACAACAGAGTGACGATGGGGGTGGCGGGCTCGACGGTGACCTTGAATATCAACATGGACGTGGAGGTCGGTTCCGGAGCGACTTTGCTCGGCGTGGTGACCACCACCAATTCCGTGACCATCTCGACGGCCTTGGTCACGCTCGAGGCCCCAGGCTACAACAATGGCGACGCGAAGAGCTTCACCACGGGCAGCGCGGGCGAATATAAATTCGAGGGCTTGCCCAAGGGTACCTATAAGATCGGCGTGACCGCCTCCGGCTACTCCTTGGCCTTGAGCAAGATCGATCTCAGCGGGAATACGACGTTTACCCGCAACATCGCCTTGCGCGTCGCCGGAGGAACGATCACGGGAACGGTTCGCGCGGCGGCTTCTCGTGAACGTTTGTCGGGCGTTAAAATCTACGCCTACAACGACACGTTCAATGTCTTGAACCCGTCGTCCGAGCTTTCTCTTCATAAGACGGAAACCAGCACCAGCGGCTACTACTCGCTGGAAGGCTTGGAATCGACGGGGATCTACAAGGTGTTCGCGAAGGCTCCCGGCTATTTCATCGCCAGCGCCTCCACCGGCATGATCGCCGGAGTTCGCTCGGGCATCGACTTCCAGCTGGTCAAGAAGCCCCTGGACGTGGAGGTGTTCGCCCGCCGAGTCGGATCGGATTTTGAATTCACCGTGCTCAACCCCGGGGACTTCTCCGACGGCGATGCGTGGGTGGGAGGATCGCCGTTCGTCCTGGCCGGTTCGACGAACGTCGGCAACGGCTTCCAGGAGCAGATCGACAGCAGCGGCAACAAAATCCTGGTGCTGAAATATCCCGTGTCCGACCTGACGGCCGGCACGGATTACATACTGCACATCGAGGCGAAAGCGGGAGTTACGATCGCCGGCGTGGTCAACAAGAACGACGTGGTGACCAAGGAGGTGCTTTTCGGCCTCAACCGGTCGGGCTGCGCCAGTCAAGGCATCGACGACATCATGTTGGGAGACGATTCGACGGGGGATTTCGGCCATAACAGCAATCAAGCTCCCATCGACGTCACCGGCGCCAACGACTCGGCCCTCGGCGTGCCCGCCGGCGCCATGGTCGGGGTCTCGACATACGTGGTCCCGGCTCTGTCGATGTGCCAGCAAACCGCCGCGGCCTTCACTCCCGCCGCGGCAGTTCCCAGCGGAGCCTTCGTCAGCGACGTCTATCAGGTGACGTTGTCGAGCCTGAGCTTCACGAACAAGGGTTTCGACGTCAAGCTGGCCTATGACAAGTCCGCCTCCAACCTCACGGACATTGCGATTTACCACTACAACAGCACGACGGCGCAATGGGAGGCGGTCTCGGGCCTGCAGACGATCGACCCGGTCAAGGGAACGATCACCACGCGGGTGCAAGCCCTGTCGACGGTCGCGGGCTTGCCGAGCAGCCATTCGATGAAGGCCATGGTCTTGGGCGGCACCTACGTTCCAAACACCCGGTACCGAATCGCGGCGAGCGGAGACTCAGGGTCGTTCGCGATTTTGAGGCCTTCGCTGGCCGGAGCGGCTTACTCCGGCAGCGCGCTCAAAGTCTTCAACTTCCCGAACCCCTTCAATCTCTCCCCCAAGACGGTCTCCATCGTTCACGGGGGAGCGACCACGAGCTTGCCGACGACGGGAACGGTGATCAAATACGAGCTTCCCGCCGGCACCAACGGACCGGTGCGCATCCGGATATACGCGCAGTCGGGCGAACTGGTCGACGAACTCGACGAGGGCGACAAGACCGGGGGCAAGTATTACTACACCACGTGGGACGGGAAGAACGGCAAGGGCGTCAACGTGGCCAACGGGGTTTATTTCGGGGTCTTGTCGGTTCCCGGACAGAAAGCCAAGAACGGAACCTTTAAATTGGCTGTGGTGAAATAAGCGGGGTCATTTTGGATGGAGGATCATTCCATGGTTAGAAAAATCGGTTTCCTTTACCTGGCTTTCGCGGGAGCGTTCGTCCTGCCGGCCTCGGGGTTGGGTGTGGGCACGACGGGGGCTCAGTTTTTGAAGGTCGGCGTCGGGGCCCGGCCCTTGGCTATGGGCGGGGCGTTCTCCGCCTTGGCCGATGACGCGAACGCCGTCAACTGGAATCCGGGGGCGCTGGGAACGGTCGAGAGGCAGAACGTGACCGCCAGCTATAACACTCTGTTTCGAGACCAGTCTCAGGGGTTTTTAGGCTACGCCCGGCCCATAGGGGAGGGTAAAGGAGTCATCGGCGCGGGGGTCAATTATCTGACGGTGGGGAAGATCGAGAAGCGCGCGGGGGACACCGAAGATCCCGATTCAACCTTCAGCAACCAGAATTTCGCCGTGAACGTTTCTTACGGCAAAAGCAACGTCGCCGAGGGCCTTTCAGTGGGGGGGAACTTAAAATACATCCGCGAGGTTCTCGACACCTACAAAGGCAACGCCGCGGCGCTCGATTTCGGGGTCCTCTACAATACTCGGATCGACAATATGTCGATCGGCGGATCCCTGCGGAATTTGGGGACGAAGATCGGCCCCGACCCGCTGCCGTTGACGGCCAAAGGCGGCGTGGCCTACAAGGCGCTCGACAAGAAGTTGATCCTGGCTTCCGATCTGGACTGGTTGATGCTCGATCGCAAGCTCTATTGGGATTTGGGCGGCGAGTACTGGATTAATCGTGTTTTGGCCGCGCGCGCCGGGTATCAATTCGGGCGCGCCGCCGACAGGCTTGGCAGCAACTTGGTGGGATTCGCCTTCGGTCTAGGCATTTGGATCGAGCAGTTCCGTCTCGACTACGCCCTCGTTCCTTTCGGCGATCTCGGCAACACCCACCGCGTGACGTTAGGGTGGAGCTTCTAGGCCCCGGCGCCCGATCATGGCGCGGGTCGACCCGCATTCGTATTTCGACGACTCTCAGCCGCGCGTGTGTCATTGGCGGCTGGAACTCAGCGCGGATTTCAACCGACAAACGCTGAGCGGGACGGTCGCCCTGTGCTTCGACAAGGGGTGCCGCCGAGGCGTCTTAGACCTCGACACCAAGTCTTTGACGGTGACGCGGGTCTTTTCCGAGACCGGGAAGGCCTTGCCCTTTGAATTGGGAGCGGAGCAGGCGGTTCTTGGCCGCCGCCTGCGCGTGCGCCTGTCAGCCGGCGTGCGGGAAGTCCACATCACCTATGAGACAAGTCCGACGGGCGCCGGCTTGCAATGGCTGACCCCGGAGCAAACGGAAGGGAAAAAGCATCCTTTCTTGTTTACCCAATGCCAGCCCATCCACGCGCGCAGCGTGCTGCCGTGCCAGGACAGCGCGACGGCCAGGGTGACCTACGACGCGCAGGTGTTGGCGCCGGCGCCCCTGACCGCGGTGATGGGCGCTGGACCCTTGGGCACGGGTGACGGCGATGCGGGGCGCCGGGTGTTTCGATTCCGGATGCCGCAGCCGATTCCAAGCTACCTCTTTGCTTTGGCGATCGGTGAACTGGAAGGCCGGGATCTCTCCCCCCGGTCGCGCGTTTGGGCCGAACCCGCGACCATCGCGGCCGCGGCCGAGGAATTTTCCGGGACCGAAGCGATGATTCAAAGCGCCGAGTCCCTCTTCGGACCCTACGATTGGGAGCGCTTCGACATGCTGGTTCTTCCGCCGTCCTTTCCGTATGGGGGGATGGAGAACCCGAGGATGACGTTCCTGACGCCCACGCTGCTGGCGGGAGATCGCAGTCAAGTGGCCGTCGTCGCCCACGAGCTCGCTCACAGCTGGACGGGGAACTTGGTCACCAATGCGACGGCCGAGCATTTCTGGCTGAACGAGGGCTTTACCGTGTGGGCGGAACGGCGGATTTTGAGGGCCTTGCGGGGCGACGAGGCGGCCGCGCTGGCGTGGGGCATCGGGCAAAAGGATTTGGAGGAGGCCCTGGAGCGCTTTGAGGGTAAGCCCGCATTGACTTGTTTGCGCACTCACCTCGAGGGCGTCGATCCCGACGAGGCCTTTAGCGTCGTTCCCTACGAAAAGGGCGCGCGTTTTGTCGTCGCGTTGGAGCGGGCCGTCGGCGAGGAGCGTTTTGACCGTTTCGTGAAGGACTATATGAAAACCTTCCGCTTCCAGAGCATCACGACGGAACGCTTCTGCGCGTTCGTGGAGGCATCCTTTCCCGGCTTGCTGACGAACATCAACGCCGACGCGTGGCTCAACGAGCCCGGGATGCCGGCCAGCGCCCCCCGGTTTGTCTCTCGCAATTTGGAAATGCTCTCGTCGTTGGCCCAGGGCTGGAAGGACGGGATCAGGCCGGACCCAGGGCTAATTGGACGATGGACGCCCGACGAAATCATTATCTATCTTCAGCGGCTGCCGCGCGAGATGAGCCATGAAGAGTGCGCGTGGCTTGACGGCGCGCTGTCTCTGACCGGAAGGGGCAACCATGAAATTTTGACTCAGTGGTTGTGCATCGCGGCTTCCAGCGGTTATGAGCCCGCTTTCGACCGGGTGCGGCGGCTGCTCACCCGAGTCGGGCGAATGAAATACGTGCGGCCTCTGTATCAGGCGCTGGGAAGGACGGAGGCCGGCCGACGAATCGCGCATGAGATATTTGCCCAAGCCGGCCCCGCCTATCATTCCTTGACTCGTCGCGCGGCGCAGTCTTTATTGGATCAATACGCTGTAAAAGCGTGAGAGAGGGGGGTGTTTTTTGTCAGCAGCTAATCATTATTATGCTTGAATTTATTGCGTTATTCCTATCACACTGTTCATCGGCCTCCGGGGTGTTAAAAATCCGAGTAAATTTTGACATCGAGGCTTGACAAATCGAGGCCGCGGGTTTAACCTTTCATAAAGGGGCGGGCGGCGCCTTCCAAGTCAGAAGCGGTAATCGTTTACTAATAGTTTGGTCGCGCGCGCGCCCTCGGCATGCTAAGCTTTTTGTGAGAGGAATCATCTTATGGACGAATTAAGAATCGTTCAACTCACCAAGGAAATGGTCGCCGAAGAGCTCCGGCTTTTGGGCGATCCGTGCGCGGCGGCGGCAAACGTGCTGCGCAAGACGTTGTACGCCGCGTTCGCCAACCCCGCCCCTGGAGGCACGCCGACGACCGTGGTCATCGAGGACGCCGTCAAAGGCGCGATGACGGCTTTGCTGTTGGCCGATCACAGCATGACTCGGGGAGCGATTTTGGTCCTTGAGGCGGTCATGGACGTGGCGGCCAAGCGCGAGCTGGACCCGACGAGCAGCATGCGGGCGGCCCTCAAAGGGTTGGCGGATTTGCGGAGGTTCGTCGATCCGGCGCGCCTTGACGACATCCGTCTTGAAATCGCGGCGCATTACATGGGAGCGGGGGAGGTGTTCATCGAGTACGTGCGCCAGGTTAAGGTCGCTAAGACATGATGCGGTGACAAATCCTCTCGTCGCGCTTGATCTCCTGATTCCCGACGCGATTTTAGACGTCCGCTACGCGACGAAAAACAATATGACGGGTCGGCCTCTATATCCATTTGCCGCCGCGTACTTGAGACAATCGACGGCGAACATGTTGGTCAAGGCCGCCGCCACGTTGCGCCAACGCCGGCTCAGGCTCGTTGTGTTTGACGCTTACCGCCCTTTATCGGTTCAGAGATTGCTCTGGCAGGCCAAACCTTCCCGAAGATACGTGGCCCCTCCCGACCGGGGCTCCTCTCACAATCGCGGCGGGGGGATCGACGTCGCCCTGGCGAGCCTCGACGGCACCCGATTGGAGATGCCGACCGGCTTCGATGATTTCGGTCCGCGGGCGCGTCATGGGGCCGACGGCGTGCCCGTCGAGGCTCGCCGCAACGCCGATCTGTTGAAGTCGGTGTTGGAGGCGGCCGGATTCAAGTCCTTGGTCGACGAATGGTGGCACTATCACGATCCCGCCTCGAAGGAGTGGCCGTTGCTGGATGTGCCTTTTGAGGAGTTGGCCCGATGAGCGTGTCTTCCCTGAAAGCGACCGAGGCGGAGATCGCGGCTAAAGCCGCGGCCGCGCGCCGGGCAAGCCAAGTCTGGAGCCGGAACACGATTGCCCAGAGGGTGCGGGCGCTGCGCTCGCTTTGGCGGGCCCTGGCCCATCGACGCGAGGAGATCGCTTTCGTCGTCAATGAGGATATCGGCAAACCGTTCGTCGAGTTCGAGCTCATGGAATTCGCCGTGGCGGGGCTGTTGGTCAACTGGATGACGTCGGCCGCCGAGCGGGTGCTTGGCGACAAGGGCGTACGGCGGCCCTGGATCTTTTTCAATAAGAGGGCCTATGAGCGACGCGTGCCTTACGGGGTCGTGAGCGTCATCACCCCGTGGAATATGCCCTTTCTCATCCCCTTTGGCGACGCCTTCGCCGCGATGCTGGCGGGAAATTCCGTTCTGCTCAAGCCGTCGCCGCACGCGACCAAGACCGCTTTGTGGTTGGAAGCGGCCGTGGCGGCGACGGGATTCTTGCCGGAGGGGATTTTCTCCGTTGTTTCCGGCGACGCGGAGACGGGCGAGAGGCTCGTCGACGCGGCGGATTTGACGCTTTTTACCGGCTCCGCCAAGACCGGGCGCGCGGTCGCGGGGCGCGCGGCGTCGCAGCTGAAACCGGCCATTTTGGAGCTGGGAGGGAAACACTCGATGATCGTCTTGGGAGATGCTCCTCTCGAGAGGGCCGCGGCGGCGGCGGTGTGGGGGGCGTGCGCCAATTCCGGTCAGCTCTGCGTGTCCATAGAGCGGATATTCGTGGAGGCCGGGGTCTACGACCGCTTCGTCGAACTGCTGCGTCCTCGCGTCTCGGCGCTGCGAGCAAGTCCGGATGGACGCGGCGCAGACCTCGGCCGGCTGGCTTTGCCCGCGGGTTTAGAGCGCGTCGTCTCTCAGCTTGAGGACGCGCGTCAGAAAGGCGCTCGGGTGATCGGAGGAGATATTTTGGATCGGGAGAAGCTCCTCCTATCGCCCGCCCTGGTCGTCGACGCGCGGTTGGACATGCGGGTGATGCTCGAGGAGACTTTCGGGCCCGTGATCGCGGTCATGAGGGTGGCGCACGCCGAAGAGGCCGTGGCGCTCAACAACGCGGGAGCCGAAGGCCTATCCGCGAGCGTGTGGACCAATGACTTGGCCAAGGGCGAGCGGCTGGCCGCTTTGCTGGAAGTCGGCATGGTCGGCGTCAATGAGCCGGCGACGCACTACGCCTTCGGCGGCCTGCCTTTTGGCGGCATGAAGCAAAGCGGGATCGGGCGTCGTCACGGAGATCAAGGACTTCTTGCCTTGACCCAGGCCCAGTCGGTGATCGTTCACGAATGGCCGTCCTCGGGGTCGGATCCTTGGTGGTTTCCCTACGACGAGGTGAAATCCGGATTCCTGCGACGCCTTTTGGGACTGCCGTGATTCTCGGGATGCACGCCTCGCTCAGGCGAGGCTACGCGGCTGCGTTGGAGGCCTCGAGGCTCCTTGGCTGCGAGGCCCTGCAGATTCTCCCTTACGTCAGACATCATCAGCCCAGCGCGGAAGAATTGGCTTCCTTCGACGCCTCTCGCCGCGCCCTGGGCGTTAAAGCCCTGCTCGTTCACTCTCGTTTCGTTCCCAATCTCGCCTCGTCGAATTTTGAGCTCCGGTCCAGGTCGGTGGGGCACCTCAAACGGGAGATGGCCCTGGCGTCGGCGCTGGGGGGCGACGGATACGTGATCCATGGGGGGGCCTACTCTCCCGGCGGGGATTTCGAAGGCGGGCTTGCCCATTTCGTCGATTCCGTGATCCGCGCCGTGGATGGCGTCGCGGGCCGCGTCCCGATCTATCTGGAGAACGTTCCGGGAGGAGGGCGGCGCATGGGGGGAAGTCTCGAGGAATTGGCTCGCCTCTACGGCGCCCTGAGCTCAAAGGTTGAGGCTGTCGGCGTCTGTCTTGACAGCGCTCACGCCTACGCGGCCGGTTATGATCTTGCGACCGGGGAGGGGGCGGGGCTTTTTTTGACCCGCGCCCGCCGCCTGTTGGGCGCAGACGCGGTGCGCGCCTTCCACCTCAATGACACCTGCGCTTCACTTGGTTCTCATCGCGAAAATCATGCGCATTGGGGCCGGGGGCGCCTGGGCGGCGAGGGATTGGCGGCGCTGCTTGAGGGGGCTGGAGACAGCGGCGCCGTGGGAATCCTGGAGATGCCCATGGAGGGAGTCCCGGCCGACCGTGAGAGCTTGGACTTCGTCAGAAGGTTAGAGTTAAGCCGGAAAAGCCGATGACGACCTGGGTTTTGTAGCCGCGCGCTTCGATGTGCGCCAGAGCTTCATGGCCCATGCGCTCGAGGGCGTCGTCGCTGTAGCGGTCGTCTTGATGGACCAGGACAAGCTCCTTGACCATGTTGCGACCCGCGAAATCCACGGCGGCGATGAAGTTCGAGTGCCCCGTGTTGGGATTGAGTCGATAATCCTCGGGAGTGTATCGCCCATCATGGAACATCAGGTCCGCGTTGCGGCATGCGGCCCCGAGTTTTTCGTCGTAGTCCTGGAGAGCGGTGGCGTTGTCTCCGTAGAGTTCACTGTCGGGGCAGTAGATAATTTTCCGGTCATCGGTCTGCAGAACGTATCCGAGCGTGGTTCCCGGATGATTGGCGTAAAAGGCGGAGAGACGAACTCCGGGCAGGATTTCGTAGGTCTGTTCGATTAACTCGTAGAGCTCGATTTTGGCGGCCGGAAGAGCGCGCCGCGGGCCTTGGCTGAACGTCTCCTTAAGGGCCGCTTCAAAGGGCTTGTCGGGATCGGAAGCTCCGCTGATGTTGAGGGTGTAGTTCTTGTCGTGGGCGCAGGCGAAACTCCCGAGGCCTTCCACGTGGTCCCGGTGAAAGTGGGTGATGAACAGCCACAGCTGCTTGTGCTTGCCCGATCTGCGCAGTTCCTCGCCCAGCAGCTTTATCCCGGAACCCGCGTCGAAGATGAAGAAGTTCGACGGAGTTTCGATCGAGACGCAGGAGGTGTACGTTCCGTAGCGCGACCCCTCGGCCGGAGCGCCTCTGGACGGCGCGCGGCAACCCCAAACGGTGGCTTTAAGTTCCGCGCGTTTGGCAGGAGCCCTCATGATTGGCGCCGAGGATGCGGCGGTGGGTCGCACGCCCTGAGCGCTGAGGATTTCTCCGATCTTGGCGGCGAAGTTCTCCACGTTATAGGGTTTTTCGATAAAGGCCGCGGCCCCGTAGGCGAGAGCGCGCTGCTGTTCGGCGGCGAAGGATTTCCCGGAGACGATGACGGCCTTGATCTTCTCCGTGGCCGGGTCGGACTTGAGACGGTGCAGCAGGGTCAGGCCATCCAATCCGGGCATCAAGATATCGAGGACGACAAGGGCGGGGGATTCAGCCTTGATGATGTCTTGAGCCTGCAGACTGTCGAAGACGAGAAGCGTGGAATAGCCCGCGTCCCGGAGCAACTCCAGAGTCAGGTTCCCCACGATCGGATCGTCATCGATCACGATGATTTGAGTGGCCAAAGCGCACGTATTCTATAATAATAAGGGCATGCGTATCATCGCGGGTTCAAATCGCGGGCGTTGGATCAAGGGGGCGCCCAAAGACCTTCCGGTCCATCCCATCTCGGCGCGGATCAAGAAATCGGTTTTCGACATCCTGCGTCCGAAGTTGGAGGGAGCGAGGTTCCTGGATCTTTATGCCGGGACGGGGGCGGTGGGTCTTGAGGCGCTCTCCCGGGGGGCGCTGTCGGCATTTTTCGTCGACAGGGACAAGCGCTGCCTGGCGGTCATCGAAGCGAACCTTCAGCGCCTGAACTTGGGGAGCGCGGGCAAGGTCTGCTTCGGAGACGTCCTGCAGGATTTGTCGTGGATTCCGTTTCGCGCGGGCTTGAACGAATTCGACATCGTCTACATGGGGCCGCCTTACCGGGACGGGGACAATCGCATGCTGGCGTATTCGACGCCGACGCTGGCCCGAGTGGCCGAGGCCAAGCTTCTGGCGCCTGGCGGATGGGCTCTGCTTCAACGCTACAAGAAGGAGCGCGTGGAGCTCCCCGTCGGTCTTGAGAGATTCCGCACGGAGCGCTACGGAGACACCGACGTCGAGTTCTTGCGCCGATCGGCGCTCTAAATTGGAAATCTCTTTCACCCGATACCGCATTTACCGGGAGTGTCCGTGGAAATACAAGCTGATGTTCATCGATCAGCGCCGCATTCCGCTCAATCCGAAGTCTTCTATGGGCCTGTCGCTTCATCGCGCCCTTGAGGCGTGGTTGAGCGAAGGGGAGAGAACGGAGGAGTCCTTGCGGGAGGCTCTGAAATCCCAGTGGCTGGGGCAAGGCTACCCGGATGACGACACCCAGGAACTCTGGTATTCCAAGGCGGAGCGCATTCTGTCCCGTTTTTACAAGGAAGAGGAATCTCGCAGGACCCGGATCATCGGGGTGGAAAAGGAGTTCATCTGGACGCTGGCCGACCATGAGGTGCGGGGCATGATCGACCGCATCGATCAAGGCCCCGACGGCTCTTATGAGTTGATCGATTATAAGACGGGTCCCGCGTTGCCCAACGCCGGCGATGTCGCCGCCGATGGACAGCTTCGTTTTTATGCGCTTGGCGCGCGAAGGGCGCTGGGTTTTTCGCCCGCGATGTTGACGATGGATTGTCTCGCCGCCGGGGGGCGAGTCTCAGCTCCTTACGACGCGTCGGGTGAGGAGGCGTTGGAGGCGGACATACTCCGGGCGGCATCGGCTATTGAGCAAGGTTCTTTCTCCCCGGACACGTCGTTTTGTCCGCGCTGCGACCTGCGGCGAGGGTGCCTCTACTCGGGCGAAAAATAAGGAGTTATTAGCCGGAATTCTTCGTTTGAAATCATCAGCGATGAGAACGCGTGGATTATTTT
>ERZ1292633.5596-Hain-H41-02um-R1-5596-length-11275-cov-5_pt1 | contig 11275 bp, 12 predicted proteins | sample MGYA00564406_ERZ1292633 | MGnify/ENA primary metagenome ERZ1292633 (study PRJEB36523, sample SAMEA6512639) | groundwater metagenome | collected 2019-01-08 | study: AquaDiva: Metagenomics assemblies of 32 groundwater samples
TATTCTAGTTGTGTTATGTGCATGAGATGTGATACGCCGCTCGCATATCCTAACGGTATCCCTGATCGTAAAATTGCTTGCGATCCAAAACTCGCAAAGTGTGTAAAATGTATAGATTATAGTAGATCAATTTATCGAGATTTGTATTTGCCTAAATTTATCCTTCTTTTCAATATATCATTACTCGTGAAAGATATACATAATTATATAGCTCCTATATTTATGAATATCTGCAATAATACAAAATTTGGCGATACTATTGATATTCTTCCTGCTGTTTCAAATGGTGGATATAGTTGTATAATGGAAGAAAAAGAGCATTTCTAAACTACGTTTTTCTCAGGTTATAACCTGAGAAAAAATGAAATGCACATATAAAAATTTAATATATGTATCGACATGGATCACTTTTTTACTGAAAATTCTGAAAACGAAATAGTATGGGATGGCGACAAATTAACGACTTTTGTCAAAGATAAAAATACCCGTCAAGTTATATATTTTGCGAGGACTAACCGCTCAGTTTCTATTTTACGATATAAAAAATATCACATTTCCGGTATTTTTTTCGAGATTGAACATTATGACTATTTTACCATTACCGAAAATTTTAAAGACGTACAAGATGGTAATTGTTGTCATTTATGTGGATCGATACGTGCTAAATTATTGTTCCGTCATATAGGCTATGAATGTTATATGTGTCATGTTTGTTATCAAACGCGACAACAAAATTGTAAATCTCGGCGATTAATTAAAACAGATACAGGCGGGTCTATTTATATTTTAGATGAGAAATTTAACCCTAATCATCCGTATAGTAAAAGAAGAGATGTGGTCGTCAATCAAAAATATATTTTTGATAGATTAACCCTTAATATAGACAATTATCACCCTTCTTATTTGTCGAACGAGTACTCAAATGGACGCAACCTATGTATTAGATGTAACACTGACCTTATATACGACTATAACATATCAAATATATTCGGTAGTAAATCTGAATGTATAAAATGTATAAACTATGGTATACACATTTACAAAGATATGTATTTTCCTAAATTTGAACTCCTTTTCAAAATACAACTCGAAGACGTACACCAATATATAGCGCTCATTTTTATAGACATTTGTAATAATACAAAATTCGGTAATACGTCAACACCTCTGATTAAACACAGTCGTCCTAAGTATCATAAACTATTGGGTGATTACGGTTCCATAATGGAACAAAAAGTGCCCCTATAGAAACCTATAATTTTACGGCTATTTTTCTCTGAATTAATTCAGAGAAAACAATCTATTTTCATCGTTAAGTTTAAAATACATATTTTTATTGAGAAGGGCTCACCGAACTTTTCAATACTGTCATCACTTTTTGAGTGATATCTTGAAGTTCTTCAACTGCCCAAAAAGGACTGTCATAATCAGCCGCCCAAAGTTTAGGATTATCATGAGCTCTCTTTCTCCAGACCATAGGATCGTTAGTACCCTTGTAGACCTTTTCCCATTTATCCAATGATGATCTAATAAAAGTTTCATCAACGATGAGTTTCCACCCGTGGCCAACAGACGATTGGCCCATAAGCGCTAAATCATCGACTGATTTCTTTGTAAATAACATTACCCAATAATCAATAGTTTTCTTGTCAGCTCTGCAAATATGCCCAGCTTCGTATTCTTTGATGAATTGAGGAACAGTTTTACCGTGATGAAAAAATTGCCACTCTCCCCACACCATACCTGCGCGAATCATCCCCTCTTTATCAGCGATTTTCATTAAAACTTTATCATGCCACTCATCCACTAAACTATTGTTATATTTTAACATAGCAACCGTATAAGGTCGCTCGTTTGGATTTACGAGTCTTCTTAACATTGAAGAAGCGTCAGAAATTCGAATACCAGCCATTCCAGGGTCACTTTGAGGGTCCATATTTTTATTAATTCAGTGGCAACGTTATATGTATCCATATTTGTGTTTTAAACCTCTTTTGTGAAAGAAAATTTAGTAGTTACATAAATAAATTTATATGATCTACGATAAAATTAGTTTATTGAGCAACTAAAATTAATCTAATTATTTTTCGCGAATTATTATTTTTAACCTCTGCATATAGGGCAGCTAATAACTCTATTATTATCAGCACAAGTTCTTTTCCATTCTCTATAGCATTCGTTATGAAAATAATGACCGCATATAAGCATGGATGCTGGATCTTCGAGCTGATATAAACTAAGACATACTGAACATTCTATTTGACTATCAACGACGTCGTTTGCGATAACAATATCGATATATAAAGGGCCTTTGTTATATCTTTTTACCGGGGAACCGCCTCCCGTATGATGAATACCTCCTCTCCCAAATATGGCAATGAATGAATCTGTTAACATTTCTAAAAACGACATTTTTAGTTGTAGATACATAAAAGGTCGACATAATATTAAGCTGTAATATTTAAAACAAATTAAATCAATTATTCACACGCGAATAATTGATTTTCCAAGTAATATTTATACACGACTTGATGGTGTTTACATATTTAAAGATTTAAATATGTAAAATCGAAAGTAAAACTTTTAGAGTTTCATAACTATGCAAGAATTAACAGACGCACAATCACTTGAAGGGTGGACGGAGATTCCCTATAAAACTCACAATAGACAGCCTATACCAGGTTTATTGTACATTCCCAATCAAAATACTTCGCACAGACCTTTTAATACTTATAATCATAACAATCATACTAACCGTACCTATTATCAAAATTCTTCGGGTCCTAAACCTGTAAGTCATTATTGGAATGGATTTACGTGTTCAGGCGACGAAAAATGGGTGATTGAACTCGAAAATGGTAGTCTTATAACTAACAAAGAACCATCTTATGCTCATCTTGTTAAAAGGTATTTTCCTAATGATATTATACGGTAAAAATATAGGTAAATTCTTTGATATTTTATTAAAGTATCAAAGAATTTGTATCGATTTTATTTACTTGCCTCTTCGTATGCAAATCTAAGAAGATCTTCTTCGCTCCTATCCCCATTATAAGAGGAATACTGGCCATTAGGGAACCCTTGTTTATAAAATCTAATATCTGGGAATCCTTTAATATCTTTCACCATTGATATTTCAGTTGGATTTTCCTTGATTTCGAACGCTAGAGCTTCGATTTGATCAGTCGCTTTTAACGTCTGAGCGACGGCATCCCATGCTGGTTTCATATGAATACAATGTCCGCATGTATGCGAATGGAATAAAACCAATGAAGGTTTATTCGACCCTAAGTATGTATCTGTCGGTCTATTATCTACAACCCCTTTGGACTTAACTAGAACCTCTTTTTCAGACTCTTCAGATTTATTCCACATCCAAATAACGATACCAATAGCAACTAAAGCTGTAAGACCTAGACCGATAATGACTAGATTATTATATTTTCTGGGAACGATACTTGACATTTTTTAATAGCAACCGATTAACTCTTATTAAATATTACTCTAAATTAATTAAATAATTAAAAATTAATGTATAAATCGTCAAATATTAAATTGTATTTCGATAGATATTTCATCTATCGAAAAATGTATGAATTTTTAATATCCCGCTAATCTTTTACCCAATTCTGTTAAAATAGGATGATTTATAGGTGCAGTTGCGAGTAATTCCTGTCCGTAAGTTCGAGGATTTTTTGTGAATAGTTTAGATTTATGAGGGTAATGACTCGTAGATCTAAGTTCTTCTAACGCTTTTTTCTTCTTTTTTAGAATAGTCTCAGTCGCTAAACTCCTAGGGGTGTAGCACAAATAAATGACACTTCTAAAATTAGGTTCTTTTCTATTTCTTTTAGCTTCTACACCACAATGACACGTGCGCGAATCCCATAGAATCATATCACCCTTCCCGCAAGTTATACGAACCTCTTTACATCCCTTTTCGTTAAGATAGAAACATTCCTGCTCTTTCTCAAATTTATACCAATCCGATTTATCAGTTATATTAAATTTAGTGGCGAATTCTTCGTGATATCGATTACTCTTTTCTAAAACTGCTAGCGTAGCGTCGCCTTCCATTACATCCAAAGCAGTTACCCACGACTGAACGCATTCAAACTCGTTTCTGGTAAAAGATTGATCTACATGATACCACGTTTTATTAAACCATCCTTTGTTAGTCGTTTCAGGTGGTAATCCAAAACTCATACCGTCAAACGATACTAATAACTCTTCGGGTTCTACATTCCACAGCTTGGCAAATATGTTTACGACGTTTGGATTCTGTCTTATGTCCCACGATACTTGAGCATGCCCGACTTGATGATGCTGTACTAACATATTATGAAGAGGGTACAACTTGGAGAATTCTCTCCAGCTATCTTTATTTTTACGAGTTATAGGGGTCGGCCATGACTGAGTAATATGTTCAAAATACGACCAGACGCCGTCTAACATATCAGCACATTCTTTTTCATTTAAAACTTTAGGAATAATAGCTACTCCGTATTTTTTAATGGTATCCTTCAGTTTTTCAGGGGTTGTATGATATTTAGCCATACCAGTCTTTTTAGGTTCCATAATTTTTGATGATTCGCTCTGTGTAGGTTCCATATTTTTATGTAAGTCACGCGGTGTATATTCCTTTCCTTCGTATATAAACACAATTTTTCGTTGCATATCACAGCAAAGTTGACATAAATTATTGGTAATTTATGTCAATTTTTTATTTTAATAATTGCAATGGGGGGGGTGGGCAAAACCCCTGTCATTTTAATAGTATAATAGCAATAATACCTAAAATAATACCTACTTTTTGTTGAGTCGTAACTGATTCTGTAAAAAAGTATAAACCTATAAAAGTTACTAGTATGTCGCTTGATAAATCCCACATTAAATTCATCTGTGTTAATCCACCGTAGTTTAAACTCTTATAAAATATAAGAGTTTGAAATCCGTATAACATAAAAGCTAATACAAAAATCCAAGGTGTATTTAGTATAGGATAGTTTTCGTTATATTTAGCCTTAAGCATCGATAATACTATCACATCTACCACAGCCATAGACATACCAAAAAATAAAGGCGCTGTAAAAAATCCCATTTTGTTATTAATTAACCCGATTATTTTCGCGACTAATTTTATAACCAACCGGATCTGTCAAAAAAATTGACATATTAATTTAACTTTTATCGTAAAATATCGATTTTGTTATCACATTTTCGTATTACAAAAATACATAAATGCAAAAATTTAGAGAGTTACCAGAAGATACCATTAAAGTTATTCTGTCGTTTACTACTAATAAAGTCTTTAAATTATCACAAGTATGTAAGTATTTTAATACTCATATTTTTAACCTAAGAATACGAGAAATTAAGTACAATCAGTTCTCTAAGATGAAAGATGAACATTTGTTAAAACTCGTGAATCTCGCATCATTGGATTTAGAATGTAATAACTGTATCACCGATTCGTCTCTTGAAAAACTCGTGAGCCTTACATCTTTGAATTTACGTTATAATGATTGTATCACCAATTCAGCTCTTGAAAAACTCGTGAGCCTTACATCTTTAAATTTACGTTATAATAACCGTATCACCAACTCTGCTCTTGAAAAACTCGTGAATCTTACATCTTTGAATTTATGTGGTAATAACTGTATTACAAACTCAGCTCTTGAAAAACTCGTGCGTCTTACATCTTTGGATTTAAGTTATAATAACTGTATCACCGATACAGCTCTTAAAAAACTCGTGAATCTCGCATCTTTGAATTTATGTTATAATAAATGTATCACCGACTTAGCTCTTAAAAAACTCGTGAATCTTACATCTTTGAATTTATGTGGTAATAACTGTATTACAAACTCAGCTCTTGAAAAACTCGTGAATCTCGCATCTTTGGATTTAAGTTATATAATAGAGTTATCACCAACGTAGCTCTTGAAAAACTCGTGAATCTTACATCTTTGAATTTATGTGGTAATAACTGTATTACAAACTCAGCTCTTGAAAAACTCGTGAGCCTTACATCTTTGAATTTATGTTGCAATGACTGTATCACCGATTCTGCTCTTGAAAAACTCGTAAATCTTAAAATTGTACGCTGAATTTCTTTTTTTTGCTTGGATAATATCCAAGCAAAAGTTTAAAAACCTATACATATTTTAAAGTAATATATCGAATATCCCGTGTAAATTCGTGGTCAATATCATAAGTTTCTACAGAATGGTGCCACTTGTATCTAGCATCCCCTGATAAAACACAAAATGACCCTTTTTCTAAAGTGACAGTGATAATGGTATAAGTTTGCATGTCTATAAAGTATATTTCGCGAGGCTCGTCACTAAAAGTATAAGACGCGATAAAAGGCCCGATTTCTGTAGTGCAAAGGTTCCATTTTAGGGTCCCTAAAGAAGAATCGTATTTTAAACCTTCACCCGAAGGTTTTCGATGCTCGCTAAAATATTCATTCACTACACAATGATTAAACTCAGGTACTTCTTTTACTCTGGAAAATCTATGTAATTGCAAATTTGTGCATATTCTTCTGGCTTTGTCTGATAATTCTAAAAACGGAGGCGTTAATGTAGTATTTGTATAACTCTGTGAGAAAAAATTATATTTAACCGTAGTATTTGGTAGAGTTATAGATGTTTTCATTCTTTTGTTTTCACGGTAATTTGTCACAAATCTATCCATTTCTTCAGTAGATACAAAATCGGGTATGACATACAAACCTTTAATTTGAGGATGTTTGTACTGTTTGCGCAATTCTTTGGGAGTTTGGATGTTCATATCGACAAAACAGGAGACGAGTACTAGGTTTGGGTTAACATTTAAAAAATTTTATATTACGAGGTTTCATTTTCATTTTTATTTGCAAATAAAAATGAAAATGTAAATTGGGTTTGTGATAATTATATTGAAACAGCCGATATGAATCCTGAAAATTCTGAAAATAAATTCGATGAGTTGATTAGAAAAATTATTAACAACTTTCATTACGATACCATAGATTCTCTTCAATATATTATAAAAGATATAGAATCTCTCCCTGATGCCGAAAAAGCGAGTAATGCTACTGACATCATTAAAATCAAAGGATCTATTAAAGGATACGGTCAGGTGGACCGTCCATTAACGGACAATCAAATTAAAGCTCTAAATAAGGTACTCTATAAAATTATCAGTCCTGTTAAAATACCAGAGTATAAACCTCATACTTACACTAATAGTTACCAACTATTTAACGAACCAGCTAAATTAAGCAAAGACGAATTTATCTATGATGTAATCGTTAATTTAATACGCGGTCTTGAAAGTCGCACTTTAACCAGTTCGATAACACCGTTAGTTGCAGACATGGAAGACTTTTTATTACAATTAGTACAATCAGACCATAGAAAATACAAGAATTTATACGATAAAATAAGCGCTGGTCTTACAGAGAATGGATGGACTACACATAAGGGATTTTATTCTGAACCAAATACAGAACGATTGCTTAATATGTTTCAACACGCCGTTTGTATCTATTTTGAAGCCTAATTCTATCATTTTTATTCTCAGTAAATTTACTGAGAATAACAGCGAATTATACATTTTTTGTCTGAGATATATTCGCTATAATTTTTAATAATAAAAATTGAGAACCATATTTAAAAATAATCCATAACAGTTGATATTAACATGGAACCCAAAAATAACGATGAAGTTCTTGAGAGTGTTATAAAGAGTGTCGTAGACGGTAGGAATGTCATCCTTAACTCTTCAGGCGGTTGTGGTAAAAGTTTTACACTTAAACACGCCGCGCAGAAATTAAAAGAGTTTGGATACAGAGTTAATGTTACAGCAACTACTGGTGTAGCTGCATGCGGTTTGTGCGATGCCGAATTGAAAATTACCGCTACTACACTTCATAGATTCGCGGGGGTAGGCACGGCTACGCTCGGTGTGAACGCTTTAATTTCTAGAATTAACAGCAAATCGGTCATTAAAGCGAACTGGATAAAGTGCAAAATATTGTTTATCGATGAAGTGAGTATGCTGGGTAAAAACTTCTTTAATAAATTGAGCGCAATCGCTAAAGGTGTAAGAAAAAATAATTTACCCTTTGGCGGTATCCAATTAGTTTTAAGTGGTGATTTTATGCAATTGGCCCCTATAAACGACGATTGGATATTTAATTCTGAAGAATGGGAATCCTTTAATTTTAGGCCTTATGTTTTAGAAATTCCTTACCGATATGAAGATATTAACTTTTTTAATATGTTGTTACGTATTCGCAAAGCTGAACATACACCAGATGATATAAAATTGTTAAAACAGCGCGTTAGAGCAAATGCGAGTATGCAAAAGCTTCTAGAAAGTCTAAAGGATAAAAACCCAGCAGATGTCATCCGTCCGACTATGTTTTATTCGCGACGTAATGATGTTGATGCGTACAATCAAGAAAAATTGGATTCTTTACCAGGAGATGCTGTTGAATTTGTATGCAAAGATGAATATACCCCCACGGCAAAATATTCTGGTCGACAAAGCATGTCTGCCGACGAATATAGTGTTATGTTAGACGATGATATGCCGCGTGTCGTTTCATTTAAGGTAGGTTCACAAGTAATGTTGCGGATTAATTTAGACCCTGCTGCAAAATTAGTGAATGGATCACGGGGAGTCGTAACTGAAATAGTCCCCGGTGAAGCGCTCATTGTCAAGTTTTTAAGCGGCCAAACTATTCGAGTAGATATACACAAAAGAGTTATCGAAAATAAACGATTTAGTGCATCTCGAACCCAAATTCCTTTCATATTAGCAGACGCGATGACGATCCATAAAGCTCAAGGTAGTACTCTAGATTACTGCGTAGCGGACCTTGGGAACTGTTTTTGTGAAGGTCAAGCATATGTAGCTTTGAGTAGGTGCCGAAGTATCAAAGGTTTATTTTTATCTGAATTTTCATCGAGCAGTATTATGGTAAATAAAGAAGCTCTAGAATATAGCGCGCTACTGGAAAAAAAAGCGATAGACGAAGATAATAAATAAAATTCGTAATTTTATTTCTATACTACAAATTAGTATAGAACTTATGGCAATGTTATAAATCATTAATTTTATAATACGTCCTATTAGTTTTATTTATTTCAAGAGCGCGAACATTTCTAGCTCGCGCGGCGTCAATTTCTGTTTTAAAGCTGCCTATATGCTGCGTTTTCTTATTTACAGTAATAGAAGCAGTCCACATGCCTGTCGCCTTACATAGACACACTCCGATATATTTAGAACTAGAATTTTTAAACGATAATTTATTCTGGCAATTTTCTTTTCGGCTTATAATACGCAAATTGCATTTTTGATTATTAAGCCTGTTCCCGTCTATATGATCAACTATTTTATTAGGATCAGTACACTTCATAATATACCTGGATAATTTTATATTTTTATGGTTTATAATCCCACATGCATAACCTTTACTTAAACTAAATGAATATTTATCTAATAAAATATAATCATCGTCGTCTACTGTTGTTTTGGCAACGATTTCTTTATTTTTGTTTAAGATATTAATAGAGGCTATATTATCTGTATTTCTGATAATCACGGGATTGGTTAGTATACTTTGATTTTGTTGTAATTTATTTTTTTCGTGTTCGCGTTGTGATACAGCTAATTCCACGCTAGAAAACCCAAAGTAAGAAGTACCATTTAATTTATAATAATAGTTAGATCCATGGTTTTGGTATATACCGACTGGTAAATTTAAATTCTTTACGTGCGGTTCTTTTCGTATAAAATCACAAGGCTTGTCGACGTTATTCATTTTATGAAATTCTTGTAAATTTAATTCGGTAATCATTAAATCGCGATGGTACGCAGCATGCGACTCGTTTTTGTAACAAAAACTATTTTTATTACCTTTTATGCGACATCTATACATATTATTTTCGCGTGTTACGCCATGATATTTGCTCGTAGCATTTTTTGATTTGAGTTTATTTTTATTATTATTCGAATAACTAATCTGCCTTAAATTTTCAGTTCTATTGTCTAGTTTATCAGAATTTACATGGTCTATGACCATACCGTCAACCCTTGGGTTTTTAAGGAAAATGTAATAAATATATTGATGTAAACTCCAAGTTTCTTTATTATACCTAATCTGAGCGTATTTATCACCCATATAAACATTATATTTGTTGTTAATAATAAAATCGTACACATTTTCTGATACTAATGTTTCTCCGAAAATTTCAGCCTTTTTATTTTTTAATTTAAAGCTAAAAACATGCGTAGGTCGAATTTTAGGGTTGTTCAAATCGTTAAGAGTATCTAAATGAAGCTTCGTTGACAAATGCCGAGTTAAGTGAGATTTTGATGAAAATATTTTGTTGCACGTGTGGCATTCGCGGTTTGATTCCATTATCTTGTATAATAATTATAGTGGTTAAAATTAAATCTCAATTTTTATTGATTGGCGTATATTTTTTGCGAAGGCCAGGCCTATGTAGCATTAAGTAGATGTCGAAGCATTAAAGGGTTGTTCCTTTCAGAGTTCTCGGCAAGTAGTATTATGGCTAATAAAGAAGCTCTAGCCTATAGTGAGTTATTAGAAAAAAAGGCAAAAGAAGATGATGAAAAGTAGTAAAAAGATCGCTAGGTCCTTATTATTTTTACAAGTATTTCACTTGTAAAAATATCGAGCTTATTCAAAAGAAAGCTTGTAAAAAAAATACGAATGATTTTTCGATAATTACCAAATTCGGTTGGAAATGTGGCGACCAAAAAAATTATCAAAGTGTAAAATATGCGACAATACTAATGGGAGATCTCACGATATTTTAACGGAGTGTGATAGCTACGGGCATATATCCTACGGAGTAGAAAGATATAGTTTATGTTATTGGTGTTACGAGTCTCTCGCGGTTATATTTCAATCAACACCGATTGACTATTTAGTTAGCGAAGATTATCACTTAGATTGCATAAGTACAGCAACTTTGTATGATGATTCCGATCGTTGGACGAGAAAAGAATTAAATTCTTTTAAATATTTTATTGACGAAGACATAGTCGCCGATTATCGTTTTTACTATTCAATAGCTACGACAGGTGGAAAGGCGTCCTTCGATATTGCAGAATTTATGGATTATCGTAATAATTTAATTTCAAAAACTGAAATAAAAAACATTGCATGCGCTATGATTACGACGGTTAAAATGTTAGCAACAGAAGAGTCCTATTTTAAGTATATACCTTATGAAATTTTATTGTTAAT
>ERZ1292633.5597-Hain-H41-02um-R1-5597-length-11275-cov-5_pt1 | contig 11275 bp, 11 predicted proteins | sample MGYA00564406_ERZ1292633 | MGnify/ENA primary metagenome ERZ1292633 (study PRJEB36523, sample SAMEA6512639) | groundwater metagenome | collected 2019-01-08 | study: AquaDiva: Metagenomics assemblies of 32 groundwater samples
AGGACAACCAATCGCAGTTCCTTCGCAAGACATCGTTTTGGGTTGCTATTACCTGACTCGCGCTCGTGATGGTTTAAAAGGTGAAGGCAAAGCATTTAATTCAACTGAAGACGTAATTTTGGCTTTAGACGCTAAAGCAATCGAAACTCAAACCAAAATTAAACTTCGCTTACAAGGTGATTTTATTGATTTATTGACCGAGCATAACTCGCAAGACGTTATGCGGGCGAATGTTCAACGTGATATTAACCGCACAGTTGATACAACTGCGGGACGAGTAATCTTTAATGATCGTCTGCGTCGTGACGGCTTACCTTTCGTCAACGGAATGTTGAAGAAAAAAGGTTTGCAATCATTGGTAAATTTTGCTCATCTTCGTCTTGGACACGATCAAACCGTTGAATTACTCGACGATTTGAAAACCATGGGATTTCTTTATGCAACTAAAGCGGGGATGTCAATCGGTATTGACGATATGGTAACACCGCCGAACAAAAAAGAAATTATCGAAGAAGCACGTGTTCAAGTTGATAAATTCCAGAAGCAGCATGAAGAAGGTGCGATGACCAATATGGAACGCGAAAACAAGGTTACCGCAATTTGGTCAGATGTTACCGATAAGGTTGCTAAAGAAATGTTCAAGGCGATGGACAAGCGCGAAAAAGAACGCAACGAACTCAACCCGATTTTAGTTATGGCTGATTCGGGTGCGAGAGGTTCTGAAGCTCAGATTCGTCAGCTTGCCGGAATGCGTGGTTTGATGGCGAAACCAAACGGAGAAATTATCGAAACTCCGATTGTGGCTAACTTCCGCGAAGGTTTGAACGTATTGCAATACTTCATTTCAACCCACGGTGCGCGAAAAGGTTTGGCGGATACGGCGTTGAAAACGGCTGACTCAGGTTATCTAACCCGTCGTCTCGTTGACGTAGCTCAAGACGTTATTATTTCCGAACCGGATTGCGGAACACTCAAAGGAATTTGGGCGGAAGCAATCGTTAGAAACGGGGAAGAAGTAGAATCGTTACGCGACCGAATCGTTGGAAGAACTTCGCTGGACGATATGATTGATCCGGTTGATGGTTCAGTTATTATTGAAGCAAACGATGAAATCAATGAAGATTTGGCTTCGCAGGTTCAAATGTCCGGTTTGCAGAGAGTTCGGATTCGTTCCGTATTGACCTGTGAATCGCGTCGCGGTGTTTGTATTAAATGCTACGGACGTAATTTGGCGATGGGTAAAACAGTCGAAATTGGTGAAGCAGTCGGAGTTATCGCTGCACAATCAATCGGAGAACCGGGAACTCAGTTGACAATGAGAACATTCCACGTTGGTGGAACGGCTCGTCTCGAACAAGAAACCAAGCACGCGGCGGCAATGGACGGCAAAGTTAAATATGTTGATATGCCAACTATCGTCAACCGTGAAGGTGAAATTATTGCTTCTAAACGACAAGGTGAACTCGCTCTCGTAGATGATCGCGGACGTGAAGTTGCCCGTTATCAAATTGTTTACGGTGCACATATTCAGGTTAAAGACGGTCAAAAGGTTAAGGAAGACGACGTTTTAGCAACGTGGGATCCGTTTACCTTTGCGATTTTGTCGGAAGTTTCGGGAACGATTAAATATCAAGACCTGAGAGAAGGCAAAACTGTTGAAGAAGAAGTAGATAAGGTTTCAGGACAAAAACGCTTAGTGGTAAAAGATTCGGATGAAAAACATCAACCGCGTCTTGAAATCCGCGATGGTAATAAAGTTTTGAAAACTTACCAAATGCCGATTCGGGCGAATCTTTTGGTCGAAGACGGACAACCTGTTGAAGCCGGCGACATCATCGCTAAGATTCCTCGTGAAACCACCAAGACGAAAGACATCGTGGGCGGTTTACCACGCGTTGTTGAACTTTTTGAAGCACGTCGTCCGGGTGAAACCGCGATTATGTCCGAAATTAACGGTATCGTTAAATTCGGTCCGATTTCTAAAGGTAAACGCAAACTCATTATCATTGGTGACGATGGTAGCGAACGCGAATACGACATTCCGCGCGGAACACACATCAACGTTCAAGAAGGCGATACGGTAAAATCCGGTGAGCCTTTAATGGATGGTCCGCTCAACCCGCACGATATTTTACGGGTTCTCGGAACAGCAGCCTTGCAAGATTATTTGGTGGATGAAGTTCAGGAAGTCTATCGTCTGCAAGGGGTTAATATCAACGATAAACACATCGAAGTTATTGTTCGTCAAATGCTTCGCTGGGTTCGTATCAAAGATGTTGGCGATACCGATTTCTTGCTTGAAGAACAGGTTGACCGTTTCCGTTATGAAGACGAAAATCGTCGGGTAATGGATGAAGACGGACAGCCTTCAAGTGCTGAACCGATGTTGCTTGGTATCACGAAAGCATCTCTTTCAACCGATTCATTCATTTCAGCGGCTTCTTTCCAAGAAACAACCCGCGTTTTGACCGAAGCGGCGATTTCAGGTCGGGTAGATTACTTACGTGGTTTGAAAGAAAACGTCATCATGGGACGTTTGATTCCGGCGGGAACAGGTATGAAATATTACCGCAACGTTGAAATCGAATATGATTCCACGATGAATCAAAAACAAGAGCGTGAATATGATGATATTCCAATCATCACAGGCGGAATGGACTTACCTGATAATTCAATGGATATTCCTTTGGTTGAAGCTGAAATGGCTGGTTTCTCAATTGAAGAGGGCGACGACAGTTCGTATATGGATGAACCGGAAGAAGTTTTTGAAATGGAATCTGTAGAAGATCCGTTAATTGATGATTTGGGCGATGACGATGATTTTTAATCGTTAGTTTCAATAGAAAAAGAAAGCTGAGAGAGAAATCTTTCAGTTTTTTTTATGCAAAAAGTTGAGATAAATAAGCCATTTTTTCTAGCTGCAAAAAATTATAACTCTTTAATTCATCTTCGCTGACAATTTCGCGCGCCCAAGTTGTATGATAAGGAATATGTATAGCTGCCCCGCCAATTCTTAAAACAGGCAAAATATCCGACTTCAAAGCGTTTCCAATCATTACGAATTTGTCTTTATCAATGGCGTATTTAGTCAAAATTTTCTGATAAATCTCATCGTCTTTCTCTTTTACAATCTCAACTTTGCTGAAATAATCTGCCAAACCAGACCGCGCAATTTTACTTTCCTGATCAAACAAATCGCCTTTGGTGATTATCATCAAATCGTGGGTTTGAGATAGTTTTTTGATTGTTTCTTCGACACCTTCCAAAAGTTCAATTGGAGATTTAAGCATTTCTTTCGCAAAATCAATTATCTGCATTATTTCTGCACCTGAAATACGACCTTCGGAAAGTTCGATAGCGGTTTCAATCATCGAAAGAGTAAAACCTTTTACGCCATAGCCAAAATGCTGAATGTTTTCGGTTTCAGTATCGAAAAGTCTTTGGTCAATCCATTCTTCGCTGTGATATTTAGACAGTAGTTTTTTGTATTTATCTTGTGTAATCGTGAATAAAGATTCATTGTGCCAAAGCGTATCGTCGGCATCGAAGGCGATAATTTCAATATGTTTCATTGATGACATAAATTTGTGATGAACTGTATTTACTTTGTAAAGCACAGTTTAGCTATTTTTCTTAAACTCTAATAAATTCAATGGTTTATCAGTTTTATTATTTTCTGTTTCTTCAATTGTGACATTTGCCCGTCTAATGTTCTGTTCAAATCCTGTCAGACTATCTTTTAAGGTTTCTAATGAAACGTGAGTGTATCTATCTGTCATTGTTAGTTTTGAATGTCCAAGCAATGCTTTTTGAGCAAAAGCATCAACATTATATTTGTTGGCTCGCGTGCTGAAAGTATGGCGTAGTGAATGGACATTCAAATCAGTTAATCCAAGTTTATTTGCAAATTGTCGAAATTTTATTGTGAAAGAATGTTTTTGAGTAAATCTTGCGTCAAAAACTAATTTGTCGGGTTTAATATTCTCTGTCTCATTTTTAATTGATTCAAAGATATTTTGAACATTTGAGAGCATAGGAATTATTCTTGATTTGCCTGATTTAGTAATATCACCACGCAAACAAATAAATCCTTTCACTAAATCAATATCCCGCCATTCAAGACTGAAAAATTCACCTCTTCTCATTCCGGTATAGAGTAAAATTTCAATTTGGTTACTGAATTTAACATCATCTTTGATGAGGTCAAAAAGGGCAAGTTCTTCTTCGTCTGATAGTGTTCTAGTGCGAGAATTTAGATTTGAATAGAATTTTACCTTTCCTTTGATGGGATGTTCTTTAATTTCACTATATCGTTGAGCAAGGCTGAAAACTGCTGACAACACGGCAATATCACGATTTACTGTAGATTTAGAACGAACCGTGCCAAACCGAGTAAATGCGGACGCTCGGTGACTTTTGAAGTTTTCAACATCTTCGGTCGTAATTTCACACAGCTTTTTCTTACCAAACTTTTCAATCAAAACTTTCAAGACTGATTCTTCAACACTAAAACCTCTGTTGTTTTCTTTAGCGTATGGTTTATAGCTTTCTTCAACGAACTTTTCAAAAAGTTTTTGACCGCCTATTCCATAACGATTTTCAAAGATTTCATCTCTTAAAACTCTTTCGGCTTGCTCTGCTTGTCGCCGTGTCCTCGCCTCTTTGATAACTTGTCTTATTCGTTTGCCATTAATTTGGAAATCAATATACCAACTTCCGTTTTTTGTTTTTCTTTGCTTAACTGCCATTTTACGCCTCACTTTAGAAATTTGCCGTTGCCAAGTGTTGCGTGGAATTATCTTACCACACGCAACTTTATTTTTTGAACTTCATTTATTTGAGAAGGTTTCATTTTCGCCCACTCCCAAACTTCCTCCCGATTGAATAAAACTCTTCTGCCAAAATAACGATGTGGTATATCTTCTTTTAATAAATTGCTGATTAAGGTTTCGGAAACGCCTAAAAATTTAGCGAGTTGTTTTTTATCCATAATCAGAGGTGTTTCGGATTTTAAATCAAGATTCTCAGACTCTATATTCTCAGTTATGACATTTAGACTACCGATTAAGAGTTCGGCAAAAACATCAATTGCACCTTTCGCAGCATCTCGCGCCTGATGAATGATTAAAGTTAGTCTTTCTACTTTTTGCTTAGTCATATTCCTTCCGGCAATCATCGCTCTTTTTAGCGGTGTTCGATCCTTGTCATTTTTAGCGATACTTCAGGTTGAACTTTGCTCCCGGAGCTAAAACCGTGGGCAAGGTGGACGGCTTTCGCCATAACGGACAAAGCCATTTTTTATTAATAAGCTACGCCGTCTAACGTCCAAAATGTTGCGTAAGGATGCTTTGCTTTTAAGACAAACCTTCGGTATTCACTCATCAATTCAGTCTCGTTTAAGTGCCTTACTTTGTAGCTTTCTAAGCCAAAATTTTCGATGTGCCTTCTCCAATTTAGTTGGCGTTGGCGTTTTTCCTTTTCATCAGGTGGAGAATTTCCCGAAAACTTAGCAAAATCAAAAATTTTGCCGTCAGATATTTGTTTTGTATCAAGAATAGTGTTTTGCCCAAGTTTTTCGATTTCTTCTATGAGGTATTCAAGAACTTGTAAAACATTGTTAATTAATAGAAATTTTATTAGATAAGTGAGGTATGATTGTTGAAAATTCAAAATTTCATTTTCGGTTCGATTCAAACGGAAACATCCAAAAAGTTCAAACATTCTAGGAAATCTTTCAATTGAAGCTATTTCCATCAAATCTTTTTCGGGAATCTTTTCCCAACTATCTGACTTAGTGATGTATTTACAAACTTCTTGGACTGCACCTTTTAAGCCATTTTTAGACGAATTAACTTTATCAATTCTGACCATTAACAATCCGTCTTTGGTATTTACTTCAAAAGGAATATTTTCTTCTTCAAATGCAATTCTGACACAATCAGTCCATTCTTTTCTAAATCGTTCGTAGCTTAAGAAACTGGCGACACAAAGCGAATGAATGTGATAGTGATAACCAATTTTCGTAACTGTAAATTCTTCGCTTTTTGCTCCCCCTCTAATGTGATTAATTACATAATCGCGTTTTCGCATTAGAGTCTCAGCACGGTAAATAATCTTTCTTGACTTAAGAACGGAAAGATTAGGATTAGGCATTGTTTTAGTAATGGAAATGTAACTTTCATTTGAAAGTAATTTTAGATTTTTTAATGAAAGTGTTAATTCCTTTCTTGAACGCTTTGAAGCCATTGCAACGCACGAAGGGCATAGTTTCAAGCCACACGCCTTTACAACGCCATTGGCGGGGTATAATTCGCCCGTTTCGCTATTAAATAAATCTTCACCTATCCAATGGTTTGAACGCTCGGCACATTGAAGAAGTTTGTAGCAGTAGCCTTCCAAAACTTCATTTTTCTTACTTCTTTTTTTCAAGGCATTTTGTAACGCCAAAGCAGAAGATGTGCCAAAAGAAATGCGACTTTGAGCGACATCTTCACGTTTGGCAATTGCTAACGCATTTTGACGCTCCGCATTTTTTTGGAGTTCAATTAAAGAGAATTTTGGTTTAGTTTGGTCTGTTGAAATTTGCATATAGTCCATCGCTCGGACGCAGTAAGTAGCAATTGAAACGGTTCAATTTTGTTTCTTACTAAGCTACTTTTTTCGGTTGATTAGCTTTTTGAATTGGCTGACCGGGTTGCCGATGGGCGTTGCGTTGGACTCTGCGAACTATAAATTTCAATTGTGGCGGAGCTTCATCTTGAAACTTTTTACTTTGGAGAATTTCCCCAACGGACATCATTTTTTCGACTTCTTTCATAACTACCTCACTTTTTGCGCCGAAAAATAAAAAAAATCGGCGTGATTTCTAGCCGATGCGTCCGTTTTTGTGATATAGTTTCATCACATCGTCGGCGCATTCGACGGTTGTCCGAATCAAATCGGACGGATGGGCGATGCTTCCAACATCGCTTTTTTCTTTTGCGTGGCTTGCTGTGTTCGTTCGTCAAAACTTAAACACGGCAAGCCGTTTCAATTGCTACTAAAAACTCAATCGTTGATGTCAATTGATGAAGCAACCGCTACATCCCTTAGTGCATTTCTCACATTAGTTTTTATTTGACTGTAGTTGTATTGCCTTAAAACCATCATCCAAATTGTAAAGGTATAGCCACTCTTAAACCAATTTACGTTTCGAGTTTCGACACTTGTTATCCAAAAGCCTCGTTTTCTTAAGCAATTTGCAATTAGATAAGGGGTTGAACTAGCCAGATGAAAACTTGTTTTCCAAGCCAATGACCCGGAAACCATAGTGTAATTGTATCCTCGCAAATCAATAATATTTGAGCTTTGTCTTGAATTATTATTCCACCTAAATCCTAGTTGGTCTTGAGGAACTACTGAAGGCGAATTCAAATATAGTGGAGTTAATAATTGCTCTGGCGGACACTTACAATCTTCATCAATCAATACTTTTAGATTTGCCATAATTTTTTCTCTTTTAGTTAAAAACTTATGCTGAAATACATAGAAACAATGTAGGTTTTGATATACCTTTCGCCATAGAAAAAGCATACGTTTTAACATATCTTTGACCATAGAAACGACATAGGAAAATCACCCACGTTTTACTGCACAAAAAACACACGATTCATTCAGAAATCCGCACGTTTTTCGCACGATTAACACACAAGTTTTCAAAATAATTCGCGTTTAATTTTCAAAATCCTTGCATTTTCATCTGCATTTGTTATTGAAAATGTATTGAAAAAGTTTGAAAGTAGTTTCAAATTGAATCAAAACTACTTTCAAAAACTTTAATCTTCGTCTTCCTCTTCTTCGATTTCAGAATCAACGGTTTCTATTCCTAGATATTCGTTGACATCATCCGTCAAAGTTTCACCGTAAACATTTCCAAGTGTTTCCCGGACTGAATCCAAAGTTCCCTGTAACGCGACTCGGTTACTATCGGTTTGGTCAATCTCTGCCACTACTTCCACGATTGACTCTTCAAGTTCTGAAATTCTTTGGTGTAGTTCCTTAAAGGCTGTTGCTGTTGCCATAATTAAAATCTCCTTAATGATAAAAAATCTGAATTGTTTCTCTTTTTGTTGTTATTGCTGTTCGCAACTAGATAAGTTATATCAAAGGTGAGATATAAACTTTGTTCCTATTTTTTCTTGTTTTTGGATGTTTTTGTAAAGTAAGTCTAATAAATACTATGGTTTATAAGAGATTAAATTTATTTTTCAGATTTTTTCTTAATCGCCTTGAATGTTTCTTGACGCTCTGAATATGACGTTTTCTTTTAGTCCAATTATTATTTGCTAACTTCTCACAATATTTTTTCCATTCATTTAGAAGTATTTCTCCATCTGCTTTTTTGGTGTCCAAAAATCTTTTGACTTTCTCATCTTGTCTAGCCAATGCCCAAGTTAATTCCCACTCCCAACCTATGCCAACCTGTTTTGCAAAGTCACGCCTCAATAATTTCATCGAGGGTATATTTTCTAAACTTCGGACTAACGTGTAACAGAAATTTATTGTATCTTGAGCAGTTTCTAATTTGAGATATGGTTCAAGAAACATAATCCAATACAACACTTCAGACGCTCTTTCAAATGAATTTTGAAATGGTTTGTTGTAAGCCTTTTTTAAGTTTTCAAAATCAAATTTTAATTCATTTGCTAAGTTCTGAGAGTCCAAATAAAATTCAATTCCTCTCTTTTTTTCTTCAACTTTCTTTAACTTTTCAACGGTTTGTGCCGATGTGACCACAATCTTTTTATCATTCTCATAAAGAATAGTTTGCTCTAAAACTCCATTTTGATCTAAGAGAATGTCTGCTACTAAAAGCGTTTCATTTTTCTCATTTCTTTGAAAAATACTTGTTTTAAGTTGATTTGAAGTTGAGGACATTAAATCAATTAGAAAGAACGCGAAAGTCAAGACAGATAAAGAAACATCTGTGCTAATTTTTTCAGAATCAACTTTCTTTTTAGTTCTTTTTGTTTTGGTATTTGTTTTGGTATTTTTCAACGCTCTTTGGTTCAATTTCTTTAATCTCCTTATTTAGTTTTGCTCTTGAAATCCCGTGATTGTAGAGACTTCTTAAAGCCACTCCCAAACTCAAAGCTACATCTGGCAAAAACTTGTCTCGTGCCATTTCTTTAGCCTTTTCAATTATTTTTTCATCAAGCGGTTTTCGACCACGTTTCTTTGGAATTTTGCGTTCTAAGGCTTTGAGTCGTTTTTGCTCTGCTTTCTCTTCTAATAATTTCTTATATTTTAATCGTGCCTTTTCAAGTTGTTTTTCGATTCGAGTCATAGTCATTCCGCTCCGTCCGCAAAAGTAGCAATTGAAACTTATTTTGAGTCCTTCATTTTTTCTTCAATTTCTAACTCCATTTCTTTGGCGGAAAGTCCGTGTATGTATCCGTTACTACACTTTTGGCAAAGATGACCAAAGACTTTTTCAAAATGAAATTCTTGTCCGTGTCGTTTAATTGTGAAGTCAAAGACCGCAAAAACAGCCATTCCATCACAATCATCACAACGGAAACTTTTGTTATTCTTTTGACCTCTAGCTAAAAGTTTCTTTTCTAAATCTAAGATATATTTGCCATTAATAGCGACTTCTCCACAATCACGACAAATCTTTGCAGGGGCATCTTTTATTAAAATTTCTTGCTTAGCTATACTTATCGTTTTCGTTATTTTCTCCGATTTGAAATTGTGATGACAGCTTTTTTTGATTTCCATAGTTTTTTTTAGCTGATAAAGCCTACTCGTCTGACAAAGTTAAAATAAAGTTTTCTTGAATAATACCGCAATCTTTTCCAAATTAATTCACTTATTTTAGGCTTCGGGCAATGGCGTTGAGGGATTTTTTTCTTTTTCGGCTTGGTTTGGACTTCTCCAAGTTCATTTATTCTTAGGGGCATCGCATCAAACACTTTGCCATTTTCATCCAGCCATAAACGAATTTTCAGACCGTTTGCAGATTCGCCCAAGATGAAATTTCGACCGCTCTTAACTTCTCGCGTATCATAGGCTTCAGAAATGGCTTTAATGACTTGTTCCCGTGTCCAATCGCTCGGAAAGAATAATGATTTGTTCATTTTATTTCTGCGTTTTATTCCAAAGATAAAGCCATTTCCCGAATACACGCCGTTCTTATCTTTCGGACTTCTCGCATAGATTGGGCAAGTAATAGATTGTGGATTTTCCAAACGATAGCCAATTGGCTGATTACTTAAAACTCCACCCTCGAAAATATTGTTTAATCCATCGTTCGTAAAAATATTAGTTTCATTTTGCATAGATTTTTCCTCTCAAATAAAAAAATGACAGACCGGGCTTTTTAATCGCTCGAACTGTCATTTTTACTATCTTAAAAACTTGCTGTGACAAGTTTGTGTCTTTTGTTTGAAATATGCTGAAATGTGCAGAGGGAAAATACAAACCACTTGGCAACGGCTTGCTTAATGTTTTTCTCGTATTTGTATCTCTACACATAACGAGAAAATGATAGTCGGATACATTTACTTTACAACAAAATTAGTTTCAAATAGAACCTAAAAAAGCAGAAACACGCACGTTAGCAAGTGTGTCAACTATGAGTAACACGCTCCTTAACAGTCGCGTTTCAGCCCTATCTATTAAAAGGTTTTCCATTTATGTCAAAAAAACTAATCTGTTTAGCTTTCGTCTTTGTCTTTTCAATTTCAACAATTTTCGCCCAAAAAGCCACACCGTATTTAACCGAACCTTCAATTTCGCCTGACCGCAAAGAAATAGCGTTTGTTTCGGGTGGTGATATTTGGACGGTTTCTGCTACGGGCGGCACGGCACAATTGCTTATTTCGCATTCCGCAAACGAATCGAAACCGCTCTATTCGCCCGATGGCAAAAAACTTGCGTTTGTTTCAAATCGGACAGGAAACGGTGATATTTACGTCTTAAACTTGGAAACAGGCGATTTGCAAAGGATAACTTTCGATGATTCGGCTGACCAACTCGATGCTTGGTCGCGTGATGGAAGTTGGCTCTATTTTTCGTCTTCGAGCAAGGATATTGCCGGAATGAGCGATGTTTTTCGTGTCTCAATTAACGGTGGAACTCCGATGCAAATTAGTTCAGATCGCTACACCGCTGAGTTTCAGACGGCAACTGCTCCCGATGGCTCAATCGCGTTTTCGGCTCGCGGAATTTCGGCAGGGCAATGGTGGCGGCGTGGAAAAAGCCATATTGACGAAAGCGAAATTTGGCTTAAAAA
>ERZ1292633.5598-Hain-H41-02um-R1-5598-length-11275-cov-4_pt1 | contig 11275 bp, 6 predicted proteins | sample MGYA00564406_ERZ1292633 | MGnify/ENA primary metagenome ERZ1292633 (study PRJEB36523, sample SAMEA6512639) | groundwater metagenome | collected 2019-01-08 | study: AquaDiva: Metagenomics assemblies of 32 groundwater samples
TATATAATCTTATTCTTGTCTTCGGTTGTGACTATTATTGATTTAGTAGCCCTAGTTCGATACTTTATATCCGGTGAAATAACCAGTAGATTTATACTTAAAGTTGTTACGGTATTGATAGTTGCATTGTTGGTGGGTACTTATTATCTTTTTTCTTTTAAAATAAATACTCCTTTAAAAAATAAATTAAGTCTAGCCCTCGGTGGTGTATCGGTGTTTTTGGTTGTATTTGCTATTTGTTATAGCTTTGTAATTATGGGTAGTCCATCTAAACAAAGGTCTCTTCGTCTAGATGATAAAAGGGTGGCGGATTTACAAAGTATGCAATATCAAGTAATAAATTATTGGCAACAGAAAGAAAAATTACCGGAAAATCTAGAAGTCTTGGCGAACCCCCTTACTGGGTACTCTTTACCAATGCCTCCACTTTTCGAAAAGGGTGAAAAGTATGAATATAAAGTTAAATCCAAATTAACCTTTGAATTATGTGCGGAGTTTGCATTACCAATGCCAAAGGGTTGGCAGGAATATAGCGGTGGTGATATTCGTCCAATGCCACTTGGCTTATCTGTTAAAGATTCGTCTGTTTCTTACCCAGTTCCTGGAGGTTATGGGTCAAATGAATCCTGGGATCATCAAGCGGGGAGAACTTGTTTTGAGAGAACAATTGATAAAGATATATATCCTCCATATTCAAAACGATAAAAAGATTTTTGAAGAATGAAAAATTATGACCACAAAAAAATAGAGCCGAAATGGCAAAAAGAGTGGGATAAGAAAAAAATTTATCAAGCTAACGACAAATCTAAAAATAAAAAGTTCTATAGTCTTATAGAGTTTCCTTACCCCTCCAGCGACGGACTGCATGTGGGGCATCCCCGGCCGTATATCGGTATGGATGTTGTTTCCAGGAAAAAAAGAATGGAGGGCTACAATGTTCTTTATCCTATTGGTTGGGATGCCTTTGGTCTTCCTACGGAAAACTATGCCATAAAGACAGGTCGCGATCCACGAATTGTTACTAAAAAAAATACAGACAATTTTAGAAGACAAATAAAATCTATTGGTATTTCTTTTGATTGGTCTCGTGAAGTAAATACTACAGACCCGAAATATTATAAATGGACTCAGTGGATATTTTTACAATTTCTTAAAAAAGGCTTGGCTTATAAGGCTAAAATGACAATTAATTGGTGCCCAAAAGACAAGACTGGTTTAGCAAACGAAGAAGTAGTAAATGGCTGTTGTGAGAGATGTGGCACACCAGTTGAAAAAAGAGAGAAAGAACAATGGATGCTCGGTATTACGAAATATGCCGAGAGACTATATGATGACTTAGAGCCACTCGATTATTCTCCACAAATAAAACTTTCTCAAAAAAATTGGATAGGGAAGTCCGAAGGTGCAGAGATTGATTTTCAAACAACCTGCGGAAGCCTTGCTTCCGCAGAATTGAATAAAAAGATTTTGATTGGTACTCGCAATGAAGCGAAATTTCGTGCGCTAAAAGAATGTCTTTCTAATTTTTCTGATATTGAATTTATAAATTTAAATGATGTTCCTTTTGTTGATGACTCTTCTTTGGTAGAAGGTATGGATTATGTTGCCAATGCCAAAATGAAAGCAGAATTTTATTTTAAACAGACAGGCATTCCAACCATATCTTCTGATAATGTACTTTGGCTTGAGAAATGGAAAAAAGATAATGGAATTATGCTTCATATGAGGAAAGAGGCAAATTCTAAAAGCGATAGAGCCACAGACGAAGAAGTGATTAATTTTTTAAAATCATGGGTAAAAAAAGTTGGTGGAAAATCGAAGGCCCATTTTATATATGCAGGTGCTTTTGCTTCTTCTAAAGGGACAGAATGCTTTATTTCAAAACAAAGAGAATATATATTGCAATCAAAACAATCAGATAATTATTGGAAGGGTTTTCCAACGGAGTCTCTTTTAATTGATTTAAAAACAGGAGAATATAAAGGAGATCAAAATAATGATGTTCGATATGATATTTTAATTGATGATTTAAATAAATATGGTAAAAAATGGTTTTATGATGAATCTTTTGATTCTATAAAAGTTTTTACTACTCGTCCAGATACTATTTTCGGAGCTACTTATTTGGTGCTTGCGCCAGAACATAAGTTGATTCAAAAATTAAAATCTCAAATTTCTAATTGGGACGAAGTACTACAATATATTGTAGTAAATAAAAATAAGACAGATATTGATAGAACAGCTGAGGGTAAAGAAAAAACTGGAATAGAATTAAAGGGAGTTAAAGCTATTAATCCTGCTACCAAGAAAGAAATTCCGATTTGGATTGCAGATTATGTATTACCCCAATATGGTACCGGAGCAATAATGGCTGTGCCTGCGCATGACAAGAGAGATCATGAATTTGCCAAGAAATATAATTTGGAAATTAAAAATATTATAGAGCCTGTATTTATTGAAGAACCGAAGGCAGGTTTACCTTTTGTGGAAAGAAATGCGATACATGCAATTATTAAACATTGGGCAGAAGAAAAATATTTAGTTTTATTGTGGAAAAAAGTTAATTGGGTTACATTTGTTACTGGTGGTGTTGATGAAGGAGAAAAGCCTCTTGATGCAGCTATCAGGGAGATAAAAGAAGAAACGGGATATCAAAATTTTAAATTAAAAAAGGAATTTCCAATTTCCCATAGTAAGTTTTATCATGTACCGAAAAAAGAAAATCGTTTTGGCCATTTTTCAAACTTTTATTTTAAATTAGAAGATGGAGAACAGAGAGAATTGTCGGTAGAAGAAAAAGAAAAACATGAATTAAAGTGGGTTTCCCCCAAGGAAATTGAAACAGTTATGAAAATTGGAGGTTCACTTCGTGATTGGAGAATTTTACAAGATGCAGAGGGTATATATACAGGTGATGGAATTTTAACTAACTCTGGAAAATTTAATGGTATGGATTCTGTTGAAGCAAAAAAGGAAATCATTAAATTTGTCGGAGGTAAAGAGAAAACGACTTTTAAGCTTCGGGATTGGGTATTTTCTAGGCAAAGATATTGGGGAGAGCCGATACCAGTAGTGCATTGTGATAAATGTGACATTGTGCCACTAGCAGAAAAAGATTTGCCATTGCTTTTGCCGAAAGTAAAAAATTACCAACCCACAGACAGTGGAGAATCTCCGTTGGCAAAAGTTTTAAAATGGGTCAATACGAAATGTCCGAAATGTAAAGGCAAAGCTAAAAGAGAAACAGATACGATGCCAAACTGGGCGGGGAGTTCTTGGTATTATCTTTCTTATCTTTTAGACAAGAAGACTTTTTCGGGTTTAGTTTCTATTGAAAATTGGAAATTGCAAATTAAAAATTTCAGGCATTTTATGCCTGTTGATTGGTACAATGGTGGCAACGAACATACGACACTTCACTTACTCTATTCTCGTTTTTGGTATAAATTTTTATATGATTTGAAATTAGTGCCGACCTCTGAGCCTTATATGAAACGTACTTCTCATGGAATGATTTTAGGGGAAGGGGGAGTGAAAATGTCTAAATCTCTTGGGAATGTAATAAATCCTGATGATGTTATAAAAATATATGGCGCAGACACGCTTCGGCTTTATGAAATGTTTATGGGTCCATTTGATCAAGCGATAGCTTGGAGTGAAGACGCAATTATTGGGCCACGAAGATTTTTGGAGAGAGTTTGGAAGATTGGGATGCGGGTGCAAACAAATTTTGCCGGCGTCCCGGAAGTGAAGCTCGGGACCCTGGTCGGACAAAATTTGTTTGCACCCGCCTTAGAATCAAAGAAGAATTATGTAGACGGAAGGTTCCAGCCAAAGGCTGGAGGAATGTCTAATAATTTTTCTTTGATTAGACTTTTACACAAAACAATTAAAAAAGTTGGAGAAGATATAGAAAATATGCATTTCAATACTGCTATATCTTCTTTAATGATTTTGATTAATGAAATGGAAAAAAATGAAGTAAGCAAAGAAGACTATAAAAAGTTTTTACAAATTCTTGCACCATTTGCTCCACACATAACTGAAGAACTGTGGACTTTATTGGGAGAAAAAACATCTATCAATGTTTCAGCTTGGCCAATCTTTGACCCAAAAATGATAATAGATGATGAAATAAAAATTGCAGTGCAAATAAATGGCAAAGTTAAGGGAGAGATAATGATAAATAATACAGATAATGAGAATCAAATTAAAGATAAGGCTATAAAAAACGAGTCCGTATCTAAATATTTAAATGGTCAAAAACCTCAAAAAATTATTTATGTTAAAAATAGACTTATTAACATAGTGTTGTAGTTTTTTATTGTTTATTTAAAGTAAGATGTGGTATAATACATACTAGTTATAGTCGTTATAATTTATTAATTTTGTAATTTCTTACAATATATTATTATGTGGTCAAATATTTTAGATAGAATCTCTTTTATCTCTTTGTTCTTGGTTGTCGTTTTATTACCAATCTTCTTTTTGCCCTTTACAAAAATACCCATTGAAACTTCCAAGGGCTTGCTCTTAGTAGTGGGTCTTGCTATTTCGGTTATTTTTTGGGCCGTAGCAAGATTTTCTGATGGGAAAATAACTTTTCCGCGTTCTAATATTGTATTCGCAGGATTTGCAGTTTTGTTAGTAGTCTTACTCTCAGCTTTTTATTCTTCTGCTAGAGATGTATCTTTTTTTGGTACTATTTTTGACCTTGGCACTTTCTGGTTTATATTTGCTGCATTTTTATTGATGTTTATTTCCTCTGTAATGGTTAAAGACATAAAAAGTGCACAGATGTTTTTATTTGGTGTGTTATTGTCTACTGTTATTGTGATGGTTTTCCAGATTTTTAGATTTTTTATGCCCGAGATTTTATCTCTCGGGGTTTTGGGAGCAAATACAGATAATCTCATCGGCTCTTGGAATTCTCTCGGACTTTTGGCTGGATTTTCTACTCTCTTATCCCTTTTTGTAATTGAATTTTTTTCAACTACTAAAATGGCCAAGTTTTTATTTAGTTTGCTAATTATTATCTCTTTATTTGTAATAGCTTCTGTAAATTATATGTTGGTTTGGGAGCTTTTGGGACTCTTTGCTTTGGTAATTTTTGTTTACAAAATGTCTTTTTTCTCTCACATGAAACAAGCAGAAGATGAAAAAGTTAATTTTCCCGCTTTTTCTTTTGCTATTATCATGATTTCACTTTTGTTTTTTATGTCTAGCCAATTTATTGGTGCATTTTTACCCACCCGCTTGTCTTTATCGAGTACGGAAGTAAGTCCATCTTTTAGTGCCACGATACTGGTTGCTAAAGAAGCATTGAAAAAAAATCCAGTAGTGGGTATAGGGCCCAATAGATTCGGAGAATTATGGGATCTCTACAAACCAGCCTCGATTAATTCAAGTATATTTTGGGATGCTTCTTTTAACTCTGGTTCAGGTATAATTCCAACTTTTGCGTCTACTACGGGAGCACTTGGTATTTTGTCTTGGTTGTTATTCTTTATATTGTTTATAGTTTCTGGAATAAAAATGCTCTTCATTAATATCGAGCGCAACATACATCGTGAAATGGCCTCTTTCTTTGTCTTGGCATTATATTTATTTTTAGCATCCTTCTTCTATTCTACGGGTCCCGTTATATTTTTACTTGCTTTTGCTTTCACTGGAGTTTTTATCGGTTTGTCTTCAAGCCGTGAAAATGGGGAAGTGACCGTGACGTTCTTGCATGACCACAGAAAAAGTTTTTTCTCCATTCTCGCTTTGGTTGTTGTGATGGTATTGTCTGCCGCAGTTGCATTCAAATACATTGAACGTCTTGCCTCGGTCTCGTATTTTGGAAAAGCAGTGCAAGCTGATTCTATTCTCACAGCCGAGACGTCTATTACTAAAGCTTTATCTCTTCATACTAATGATCTATATATGCGAACTTATGCTCAGGTTTATTTGGTTAAATTAAATTCTTTACTTTCCAAAAATTCTGCTTCTTTATCTGAAGCAGAAAAAACTGAATTGCAAACTAGTTTTGATCAAGCTCTGAGTGGAGCAGTAGGCGCAACGACTTATAATAATAAAAATTATTTAAATTACCAAACACTTGGTAATGTGTATAGCACAGCTGGCGCACTCGGCGTGAAAGATGCATATAGTAAAGCCATAGAAGCTTATCAGACAGCTTCTACCTTTAATCCATTTAATCCTGGCATAGATCTTGCTATTGCACGCGCATATTTCTCTGATAATAAGACCAAAGAAGCAAAAGAGCTTGCGAATAAAGCACTTGAATTAAAACCCAATTATATAGACGCCCTCGTTATGCTTTCTCAGATAGCCAAGGCTGAAGGAAATAGCACTAGTGCACTTTCTTATGCAGAGCAAGCCTTGTCTATTTCTCCCGACAATAAAGATCTCATAGAATATGTAAAAACCCTCAAAGGTAGTGGATCTACTCCTTCAAATTAATCTTTTTTTAGAATATGTTATTATATAATAGCTTATTTAGTGAATCTTTCGCATGGAGAAAATTTTTAAAATTTTAGGAAAAGAATATGGAAATATAAATCAAGCTGCGCTTCTCCTCGGATCATTTGCTTTGATTTCTCAAATTTTGGGTTTATTCCGAGATCGTTTGATTACGCATTTTATTGGACCGAGTCAAATGCTTGATATTTATTATGCTTCTTTTAGAATTCCAGATTTAATATTTATATCTATTGCTTCGCTCGCTTCTATTACAGTTCTGATACCTTTTTTGGTAGCTAAAATGAAAGATGGCGCAGTAACAGAAGAAGCACAAAAATTTTTGAATGATATTTTTACGGTGTTCTTATCTGTGATGGTGCTCGTGTCGATTTTTGTTTTTTTTCTAATGCCATATTTGATCTCTTTTATAGCTCCCGGTTTTGATCTCGTGTCTCAGGGTAAGGTTATAGAAATATCTCGCATCATGCTTCTTTCACCAGTTTTGGTGGGCTTATCAAATCTTTTTGGCACCGTCACTCAGCTTTTTCGTAAATTCTTTATTTATGCTTTGAGTCCCATTTTTTATAATCTGGGCATTATTATTGGTATTGTATTTTTATATCCAATCTTTAGTGTATATGGGCTTGCTTATGGTGTAGTTTTGGGAGCCTTTTTGCATTTCCTTATTCAGGCAATATCTTCTATGCAATCTGGTTTTTCTCTCAAGCTTTCTTCTTCTATTAATTTCCAAGAAATAAAAAAAACAGTAATGATTTCTCTTCCCAGGACTCTTGGTCTTTCCATGAATAGCTTGGCTCTTATTTCAATAATTGCTCTTGCCTCGTTTTTAAAGGCTGGCTCTATCTCAATTTTTAATTTATCTTTCAATCTTCAATCAGTGCCACTCAATATTATTGGCATATCTTATGCAGTAGCTGCATTTCCAACTTTAGCTAAATCTTTTTCTAGCGGAAATAGTGAAGAATTTAAAGATCATTTGAAAAAAGCAGCTCGAGCTATTGTCTTTTGGTCTATTCCCATTACTTTTATTTTTATTGTAGTTCGTGCGCAAATCGTGCGTGTATTGCTCGGTTCGCCTTCTTTTTCTTGGGATAATACCAGACTGGTGGCAGCATCTCTCGCCATCTTTTCTGTTTCAGTTCTGGCCCAGGGTATGATTGCTTTACTTTCTCGGGCTTATTATGCCAAGGGAAATACCAGACGTCCACTTTTGGTTAATTTATTTTCTTCTGTTTTTATTATATTTTTATCTTTTTTCCTTATTCATTTATTTAAAGCCTCTCCATTTTTCCGATATTTTATAGAATCAATATTGAAAGTGACAGATATACCCGGTACCGAAGTTTTAATGTTGCCACTTGCTTATTCTCTGGGTACTATTACAAATTTTATTATTCATTGGTATTTTGCTAAAAAAGAATTTATGAATGGAGAACCCTTTATATCCAAAACATTTTTTCAAAGTTTAGGAGCTTCATTTTTCATAGGCTTTGTGGCCTATCTTTCTTTAAACTTTTTCTCGCCAATTTTCGGCACTACTACTTTCTGGGGGGTCTTCTTCCAAGGTTTTATTTCTGCAATTTTAGGTATTTTTGCTGGGTCATTAGTATTGCGTCTTCTTAAGAATGAAGAATTTGAAGACTTAACTAAAACACTCAAAACTAAATTTTGGCGTGCAAAAATTATTGCCCCTGCGCAAGAAGGGCTTTAGAATATACTCATTTTATGTTAGAATGGCATAATGTCTTTGTTTTCACGTATATTTAAATATATATGGCCCCAAATCCGACAATATAAGTGGGCTTTTTTCAGTATTGTTTTTCTTTTTAGTGCCAGAGAGATAGTTGGTGCAATTTTAAGAACTTTTTATTTTAAGAAAATTATTGACCTTCTTTCTAGTTCAGTTGGGGCACACAGCCTTATTTCCAATGAACTTTTTAAGCTTGTATTTATTTTAATTTTTTTAAACGTTTTAGTGGTGACAATATCAAGATTTGCGAAATTTCTCTATTATGATTTCTTGATCAAGAGCATAGAAGGGCTTCGTAATTTTACATTTCAAAAAATTGAACAAAATTCTCAAACTTTTTTTGCTAATATTTTTGCTGGAAGTTTGGTTACAAAATCTAGACGTTTTGTCGGAGCCTTTGAAGTAATGTTTGATATTTTTATTTATAATTTCTTAAGTTTTTTTGTTATTTTAGTGGGTGTTTTTGTGGTTTTGTTTCAACAGTCAATGACCTTGAGTCTAATTCTTTTAGTTTTGATTGTGTTACACATTACAGCAGTTTCATTTTTTGTAAGAAAAAAAATGCAATACGATTTGCTTGAAGCTGAGCAAGATTCAAAAATAAGCGGACGCTTGGCTGATGTTTTTAGTAATATTTTAGCGGTGAAATTCTTTTCAGCTCGAAATCGTGAAATTATTTCTTTTGGTAAATATACAGAAGAGGGAGCCAGAAGAAGTAAAAAAGCATGGTTTTTGGGTGGGAAGATAGATATTATGCAGGGCGCATTTTATGTTTTGGCTCAAAGCATAATTCTCTATGTGATGGTATCTCTTTGGGTAAAAGATGAGATTTCAACTGGAACTATTGTTTTAGTCCAGATTTATATGAGCATAATAATGGAAAGGTTGTGGGATTTTGGTAATGCCTTAACGAAATTTATGAAATCTGTTTCTGATATGAAAGAAATGATAGATATTTTTGAAATCGTACCAGATATATTAGACCCCGAAAATGGAGAGGCTTTAAAAATGAAAAGTGGTCATATTGTGTTCAAAAATGTTTCCTTCAAATATGCTCTCGGAGGTGAAGTTTTAAGTAATTTTAATTTAGATATACGCTCTGGTGAGCGCGTGGGAATTGTAGGGCACTCTGGAGCAGGTAAGTCTACAATTACTAAACTTCTTTTGCGATTTAATGATGTTACAAATGGAAGTATAACAATCGATGGTCAAGATGTTAGAAATGTTGCTCAAGATGCTTTGCGTAGTGTTGTGTCATATGTACCCCAAGAGCCAATACTTTTTCATAGGCCAATTAGAGAAAATATTGCTTATGGTAATCCAAATGCTACCTTGGAAGAAATTATTGAATCTGCAAAAAAAGCTCATGCCCATGAATTTATTTTAAATTTATCAAAGGGTTATGATACTCTGGTGGGTGAGCGTGGAGTAAAGCTCTCAGGTGGAGAACGTCAGAGAGTAGCAATAGCACGTGCGATGTTGAAAGATTCTCCTATACTTGTTTTAGATGAAGCGACGAGCTCGCTCGATAGTATTAGTGAGTCTTATATTCAATATGCTTTTAATGAATTAATGAAAAATAAGACGACTATAGTAATAGCGCACAGACTTTCTACAATACAAAAAATGGACAGGATTATTGTGCTTGATAAAGGAGAAGTTGCTGAGGAGGGAACACATAAAGAACTTCTAGAAAAAAAAGGTATTTATACAGACCTTTGGAATCATCAAACTGGAGGATTTTTAGATTAAAATTAGTTCTTGACAAAAATTATCCGTTTGTATATACTTTAGGATATGGATACAACAATGTTAATTAAAACTAAAAAGGATTTGAAATTACAAGCTCAGGAATTGGCACAAGATTTGGGTCTTTCTTTGACTGATGTTGTAAACGCTGGTCTTAGACAGTTTGTGATAAATCAAGGAATTACTATTTCTAAGATTCCCACCGAAAGTTTGGACGCTTATATAGATAAAAAAGAAATTCTATCAGCATACCAAGCTTCTCTAAAGGAGTTCTAAAATGATTCTCTTAAAGACTAAGAATTATAATAAAAATGTTAATTCTTTACCCAAGAAAGATCAAATATTGCTTCATAATCAAGAGAAACTTCTTTTGGACGATATATTTAACCCTAAACTTCACACTAAAAAATTAAAGGGATTTCCAAATGATAAAGTTTTTTCTTTTCGAATTACTAAAGTTTATAGAGGAATTTTTCGTTTATCTAATGAAAGTATTGTTCTTTTTGCAATTGGTCACAGGAAAGATATTTATCAATCAATAGAATAAAAACTTCACATAAAAGGAAAGTCGCCCGGCAAGGTGAGCCGAGTGACTTCCTTGTTAAATTTTGTTGCGTCCCTGTGTCGTATACAGGCTGAAATTTTTAGGTTTTTCTGCTAAGATGATTCAATGGATTTAAAACACATTCGAAATTTTTCAATCATTGCACATATTGACCATGGTAAAAGTACCTTGGCTGATAGAATGCTTGAAATTACACACACCATAGAGACACGTAAAATGCGTGACCAAGTGCTCGATTCGATGGAGCTCGAGCGAGAACGGGGTATTACTATCAAGATGCAACCAGTTAGAATGGTCTATCGACCACAATTATTAATTAATAATTCTAAATTAAAAATTGAAGATTCAGAATATATTCTGAATCTGATAGATACCCCTGGGCATATAGACTTCTCTTATGAAGTTTCTCGCGCCCTAAAGGCCGTAGAAGGCTCTATTTTACTTGTTGACTCTACACAGGGGGTGCAGGCTCAAACCTTAACCACGCTCGCTATGGCACGCGAGGGAGGTCTTAAAATCATCCCAGTGCTCTCAAAAATAGATTCACCCCTTGCTCGAATAGAAGAAGTTAAACATGAAGTTATGAAGCTTTTAGAATGTCGAGAAGAGGATATACTTTTAGTATCTGGACGTACTGGAGAGGGTGTGGAGGATTTACTTAAAGAAGTGATAAAGCGTGTTCCAGCGCCAAAAGAAAGTTATACAGGAGAAAATGTTTTACGCGC
>ERZ1292633.5599-Hain-H41-02um-R1-5599-length-11275-cov-4_pt1 | contig 11275 bp, 12 predicted proteins | sample MGYA00564406_ERZ1292633 | MGnify/ENA primary metagenome ERZ1292633 (study PRJEB36523, sample SAMEA6512639) | groundwater metagenome | collected 2019-01-08 | study: AquaDiva: Metagenomics assemblies of 32 groundwater samples
TTCGGCGTCCCGGCGGGCGCGAACATCCCGAACCAGGGGTTGGTGTTGAACTCGGGCATCCCCGCTTCGGCCAGGGTGGGACTCTCGGGCAGCAGCGGCGAGCGCTTGCTGGCGTTGACCGCGTGCGGTCGGCCGTCATTCCCGCCGCCATGACTTATATGCTTCTGGTCGTCGTTTTCGGCGTCGGCAATTTACTGCTGACAAACACGATTGAAGAGCGGTCGAACAAGATCGTCGAGATTTTGCTCTCATCGGTGACCGCCAATCAGTTGATGCTCGGAAAGCTTATCGGCATCGCGGCGGTCGGCCTCACCATGCCGACGGTCTTCATGCTGGGCGGCGTTGCGCTCGCTTTGACGGGCGGGGGCAGCGAGATGATGCAGACCCTTGTCGGCGTCCTTTTCAATTCGTGGTTTCTCGCGATCTATCTCTTTTATTTCCTGTGCGCCTACGCGATTTTTGCGATGATTTTTCTCGCGATCGGCGCCGTGTCGAACTCGCTGCAGGACGCGCAAAGCTATATGGGGCCGGTCATGCTGATCGTCTTTGCGCCGCTGCCGTTCATGGTCATGGTGTTTCAAAATCCGAACGGGCTCGTCGCCACCATTCTCACCTGGATCCCGATTTATACGCCCTATGCGGTGATGATGCGCGCGGCGGCCGATCCGCCGATCTGGGAAATCGTCGGCGCGACTTGTTTGATGCTCGCCTTTGCGATGATGCTCGCGCGGTTCATGGGACGCATCTTCCGCGCGGCGATCCTGCAATCGGCGCCGCCGAAGGCGAAGGATCTGATCCGGCTTGCGCGGTCGGGGAACTAGAGCGCGTTCCCGAAAAGTGTGCGCGGTTTTCGGAAAGAACGCGCGATAAAACAAAATACGAGACCGCGGTTTCCGAATGGCGATTCGAGAAACGCGGTCTAACGCTTTGCTTTTTCGGGATTGTAGATGAACTTGCGGTCGCAATAGCCGCATTCAGCCTCGCCGTCGTCCAGCGAATACCAGACCTTTGGATGGCCGAGCGCGCCGCCGTCGCCCGTGCAGGCGACGCGGCGTTTGTCGACATAAACGATATCCGCTTCTGACGCCGGGCGGCTTTGGTCTTTCATCATCGTTTGAGGCCCTATCCGGGTATCTGTTTCTTCAGGCTCATTTCCAGTCGGCGCCGCGCTAAGTCAAGGGTCAGCATTTCTGACGCCTGCGCCAGTTGACCCCGCGCGGCAGGGGCGTGGTATCATCGCCCCCGAAACAGGCTGGAAAATAGATGTCCGTCAAGGAAGCCGCCATCGCGGCGAAGGGTCTTCGCAAGATCTACGCGCCGACTAAAAAAGCCCCCGCCAAGGAAGCCCTGAAAGGCATCGATCTCGACATCCCGGTCGGGTCGATCTTCGGGCTTCTCGGGCCGAACGGCGCCGGGAAGTCGACGTTCATCAACATCCTCGCGGGTCTCGTCACCAAGACCGAGGGCGAGGTCAGCGTCTGGGGTTTTGATATCGACAAGAACCCGCGGCAAGCGCGCGCCTCGATCGGCGTCGTGCCGCAGGAAATCAACATGGACGTCTTCTTCACGCCGAAAGAAGCGCTCGACATTCAGGCGGGTCTTTACGGCGTCCCGAAATCCGAGCGGCGGACGATGGAAATTCTTTCAGCGCTCGGGCTTGAGGACAAGGCGAACGCTTATGTCCGCATGCTGTCCGGCGGGATGAAGCGCCGCCTTCTCGTCGCCAAGGCGATGGTGCACGCGCCGCCGATCCTCATTCTCGACGAGCCGACTGCCGGCGTCGATATCGAGCTGCGAAAGCAGCTCTGGGACCATGTGCTGACGCTGCATGCGCAAGGCGTCACCATCGTGCTGACGACGCATTATCTTGAGGAAGCCCAGGAGCTTTGCGACAAGATCGCGATCATCCATCAGGGCGAGGTCGTCGCCTGCGAGCCGACGGAAAAGCTTGTCGGGTCGCTCGATTCAAAGATGCTGCTGGTGACGCCGGCGAGCCCGCTCAGCGCCGCGCCGGACCTTCATCCTTATACGGCGGAGTTGAGAGACGGCGGCAAGATCGCCATTCCCTATCAGCCGAGCAGCTGCGAGGTTTCCTCAATCATCGAGCGCCTGCAAGAGGCGGGCGTCAGGATAAAGGACATCACGACGGTCGAGGCCGATCTTGAAGACGTGTTCCTTGCGCTGACCTATAACCGTGATCGTCAGCGCTCTGACAAAGCCCGCCAAGGGGTTCCCGCCGGCACGCCGTAAGCGGCGTGCTCGCGCAAAGCCTTGGTCACTTCGACCGGATCGCCGTCGAGAACCTCGGGCGGAATCGCCGGCCCGAATTTGATGTCGAAGCGCTTGCCGCGCTTGTTCAATAGTTCGTTGAACAGCGTGATGTCGCGTAACTCCGTATTGAGTTTCCAGAACCAGTAATAGAGCCAGGAATTTCTCGCCGTGATATGCGCCGGAACGATCGCGCACTCGTATTTCCGCGCGAAGATCGCGACCGATGTCAGCCATTCGCGTTCAATAAGGTTTTTATTTTCGTCCATATAAGCAAGGCGGCCCGAGGGAAACAGGATCACGCATCGCTCGTCCGTGAACGCTTTCTTTGCTTCGATCAAAGTTTCACGGCTGCGCTGGCGCGATCTTTTCTCGATCACCCACTCAACCGGGATGACGACTTCGGAAAGGCGCGGCGCCACCCTGACGGCGTCCCGGTTGGCGAAGAAGCAAAAATCGGCGCGCTTTTCCTTCAGCGCGTCAAACATCGCAACGCCGTCGGCGATGCCGGTCGGGTGGACGCACGCGATAATGACGCGCCCGTTTGCGGGAACATGCTCAAATCCCGATTTGCGAACGTCCAGCGACAAGATGGAGCTGACATGATCCATCGCCGCGCGCCCCGAGAGACCGGCGATCGCATCGGCCATCTTGCGCGCCGTCGGCTCTTTCAGCAGGGGGTAGAGAACAGCGCGATACAGCGGCCAGAAACGCGATTTAATCAGCGTCTTTGCGCGCTCTTCAATCAAGATGTCGACCATGTGCTTGCCGCCGGCAAGGGCTTCGACATCAGACGGGTCTCTCGCCGCCGCCTCGCTCATGGATCGTCCGCCGTCTTCCTTTAAACGCGTAAGATGACGCAATCCGGGGCGCCGAGACAATGAGGGGATTGCCTCAGATCCAACAAGCGTCGCACCCATTTGACAGGGTGCGGCGCGATTTCCGGGATGGGTCGGATTAACGGGACGGCGCGGGCGCGATATTCACGGGGGCGGTCTCTTCGGGGGAGGTCATGACGTCGACCACCGCCTGACGAAGCGCATCGAGACGGTTCTTGAACCGGCTGTCAGCGGGCAAGCAGTGGTCCGCATTCAACCCCGCAAGCGTAGCCGAGACGCCAGCGTTAAGCCCCGTCACATAGACTTTACGACCAGCTATCCTTGCGTCGCAGGAGATCGTCTCCACGGCGCGCGCGGCGGAGAGATCGATCGACGGCACCCGGCTGAAATCAAGCACGATCGCCGCCATTCCATCTTTCGCTTTCTCGCGCACATGATGACCAAGATCAGCGGCGGCGCCAAAGCTCAGCGGTCCGCCCGCGAAATCGAACAGCGCGATCTTGCCGTTCGCGCTATCCAAAAGCTGGTGCTCTTCCGGCGAGAAGGCTTCCCCACCGCCGTCGCGCAAGGCGGAGATCTGGATGTCGGCGATTTGCTTGACGAAAGCGAGCGCGGCGAGAACGACGCCCACCGCAACCGCCGTGATCAAATCGACAAAAACAGTCAGTCCAAGGACGAGCGCCATCAGTGCAAGGTCCCAGCGCGGACCCTTGTGGGCGCGGCGGATATAGCTCCAGTCGATGATATCGTATCCGACCTTGACGAGAATACCGGCGAGCACCGCATGCGGAATTTTTTCCGCGAGCGGGGCGAGCGAGATGACAACGGCGAGCAGCACGAACGCATGCGTCATGCCCGATATTCTGGTTTCGCCGCCTGACCGGATGTTGACGACGGTGCGCATCGTGGCGCCGGCGCCGGGTATAGCGCCGAAAAGGCCGGCGACCGTGTTGCCGACGCCTTGGCCGACCAGTTCGATATTCGATTTGTGCCGCGTTCCCGTCATGTTGTCGGCGACAAGGGATGTCAGGAGGCTGTCGATCGCGCCGAGCACTGCGAGAATAATCGCCGCTTCGAGAACGATTGGCAGCGTTTCACTTGTAAAGGACGGCGGAACGAAAGCGGGAAAACCGGTCGGAATATCGCCGAGGATCGGCGCGCCCGGAACCGCCAAACTGACGAGCGTGCCGACGATCAGCGCTGCGAGTGCGCCGGGCACGATCTTGCCCCAGTTTTTAGGCCAGAGAAAAACTGTCGCCAATGCGATCGCACCGACGAGCAGGGCCGGCAATAGCGGGTTAGCAATCGACCCTGGAATAGCGGCGAGCGCCGGGATTGTTCCGCCGCCGTCAGGCTCATGCCCGAACAGGCGCGAGATCTGCAATGCGATGATGATGACGCCAATGCCGCTCATGAACCCGGAAACAACCGGGTACGGAACAAGACGGATATAATCTCCGAGCCGGAAGACGCCCATCAGGATTTGTAACAGACCGGCGAGAAAGACGGCGGCGAAGACGAGCTTCGGGTCGCCTGAAAGCGACGCGAAAACGCCGGCGAACACAACGACCATTGGGCCGGTTGGACCGGAGATCTGCGCGCCGGTGCCGCCGAACAGCGCCGCAAAAAAACCGACAAAAATTGCGCCCCACAGGCCGGCGATAGGGCCCGCGCCCGACGCCTCTCCGAATGCGAGCGCCAGGGGCAACGCGACAACTCCGGCGGTGATCCCGCCAAGGAGATCGCCTCTTAAATTGCCGAACGTGAACCAGTCTTTCGCAAGACCCATTGCTGCGGGCCGCGCTTTTGATGCGGTCATGATGAAGTCTCCGAATTTTCAGCGGTGGTCAGGAGTGTCGGTGATGCGCGTGAATGATTGCGCCGACACTTTCCTGATAATGCGCGGCGACGGGGATAAAGTCGTTCGCCTTATCGTCATGGGCGAGGACTTCGCCTGTCCTGATGTCGTAGACCCATCCGTGAATTTGCGTTTCGCCTGACGAAAGGCGCGCCGCGACATAAGGGTGCGTTTTAAGGTGCGCAATCTGCAGCAGGACATTCTCCTTGATGATGAGGTCCAGGCGGTCCTTGTCGTCGAGGCCGGCGCCCTTATGTTTTGAAATAAGAACGGCGGCGCGCGCATAAGATAGCCATTCGCGAACATGCGGAAAATCGTCGAGGCCTTCGGGGTTCATCGCGCCCTTCATGGCGCCGCATTCGGAATGGCCGCAGACGATGATGTGCGGAACCTTTAATGCGCCAACCGCAAACTCTATTGACGCCGTCATCGCACCAGTATGATTCGTATGCGGAGGGATAATATTGCCGGCGTTGCGGCAGATGAACAGCTCCCCCGGATCGGTTTGCGTCAGGAGGTTCGGATCAATGCGGCTGTCTGAACAAGTGATGAAAAGCGCTTCGGGCGACTGGCCTTCGGCGAGCTTTTCAAAAAGGTCGCGACGCTCCTCATAGGCTTCCTGTTGAAACCTGACGACGCCGGCGGCGATCTTGTTCATGCTTGTTCTCCCTCGTGATGATATCAGTTGGCCGTCTTCGGGTCATCGTCGCGCCAAAGCTTTTTGGCGACGGCGATCATTTGTTGCGCTGCAATATCGCTGGCGACGCGGCGCTCGATGAATGGCACGCCGTCAAGGATCCATTCAGCCAGATCCCGCTCGGCGAGGCTGTAATGATGGTGGCGACCGTTTCGCCGCTCTTCGACCAGCCGGTGCGCCTTCAAGAGCGCGAGGTGCTGGGAAATCCGGGTCGGTGTGACCCCGAGGTTTACGGAGAGCGCCGACACGTCGAGCGCACCCAGTTTCAGCTCTTCAATGATCCGGATCCGGTCTGGATGCGCGATCGCTTTCAGCATCACTGACAACTCACGAGCCAGAAGATTGCGGCTAGGCATCAACTTCACCTTCAGTCATAAATAAGCGCACCTTCATATCTTCGAATTCATGCATATATAAGCGCGCCACGTGCCGGTTCAAGGCGCCAGAAAATTTTTTCACATTTAATTCCGCTTCCGAGATAATCTCTGTTCAGTCTATAGCTTAAGGCTGAAGAGAGGTCACAAGGCTTCTTTCTGCTTCCGCGCGAGATCGGTGCAGCCGGCGCGCGCCATCGCTAACAGCGCGAGGAATTGCTCATCGGAGAAGGGCGCGCCTTCGGCGGTTCCCTGCACTTCGACGAGGCCGCCCTTGCCGGTGATGACGAAATTGGCGTCGGTGCCGGCGGTTGAATCTTCTGCGTAATCGAGATCGAGAGCCGGCCCGCCATTGACGATGCCGCACGAAATCGCCGCCACCGTGTCGGTCAGCGGGTTGGTCTTGATGATCCCGTTTGAGGCCGCCCACCGGCAGCATTGTTCGAGCGCGACCCAGGCGCCGGTGATCGACGCGGTTCTGGTGCCGCCATCCGCCTGAATGACGTCGCAGTCGATCAATATCTGGCGCTCGCCGAGCGCTTTCAGATCGACAATCGAGCGCAGCGCCCGGCCGATGAGGCGCTGGATCTCCTGCGTCCGGCCGGACTGCCCGCCTTTCGCCTCGCGCTTCATGCGCTCATTGGTCGAGCGCGGCAGCATGCCGTATTCCGCCGTGACCCAGCCGCGCCCCTGCCCGCGCAGCCAAGGCGGGGTCATCTCGTCCCAAGTCGCGGTCACAAGAACGTGGGTGTCACCAAACTTGACGAGACACGAGCCTTCGGCATGTTTTGAAACGCCAGCCTCAAGGCTGACGGCGCGCATCTCGTTGAAACTGCGGCCTGAAGGGCGCATGGCGGTCTCCTTGGAGCTCGCGGCAGGGGTAACCGCCCCTCGCCCGCATGTCGAGGCTTGAAACGGGCTGCTTGCGCCTTGCTTTCCCCCCCTTCCTCGTTAACCATTGGCCGTCGATTTGGGGTGGACGATCCATGACGCCGGTGCGGGCGCTCCTCGCCAGTCTTTTTGCAGCGATCCTTCTCGGGGCCGGGGCTTTTATTGCGGCCAGCCTCGCCGATGGACGCCCGCACGATCTCCTGCCGCTTCTTTCGCTTGGACGGGCGCCCTTTTCCTTGTGGTGTTTTCTGGCGGCCTGGGGCGCTGTCCTTTTCGGCGCGCTTGGAATTCTCGCCGCCTTTCTCGCGTTCATCGCGCCTGAGGAAGACGCCGACCCGCATTTTCGCCGCCGGGGTTTTCCGAAAGGCGCGCCGATCCTTCTGATCGCGATTGCGCTCGGCCTTCTCTGGTTCGCGCTGCGTTGCGCGGGGGAGACCTCCGCGCCGCCGATCGCCGTGCCGGTCATGCCCGCCCCTGCAGCGCCTGTTGACTCAGAGCTTCTCGGCGAGGCGCCGGAAATTCCTGAGCCTGCATCAGCGCCAACACCGGTCGCCGACGCTGCCGCCTATCAATGGCCCTTCAAAGTGCCGTTGGTGCGAGGCGACAGCGCCGCAGATCTCGCCGGCGAACGCCTGTTCCCGGACGAGACTGAAAATCGCCGGCTGTTTTGCGGGAAAGCCTGGATCGCGGTGACGGGGTCTTCCTCCGAGGAGGGGCCCGCCGACCGCAACTGGACGCGCGCACGGATGCGGGCGTCGGCCGCGCAGCGCGCCGTAAATTCATGGCTTGCGGAGCATCCTGATTGCGGGCGACCCATCGTTATCGGCGTCAATCTTGGCCAGCATTCGCCAATTGCCGGAGATGGCGACGACGGCGCGGCGAGCGCCTATCAGCGGCAGGTTCTCGTCGTCTCCCGCGCCCGCTTCAGCGCAGAGGAAACCCTCTCTGCGGCGGCGGCGCAAGCTGAGCTTCGCGCCTTTCTTGACGATCCGGCGAGCCGCGCGGCGCTCTATGGCGGACGGACTTTTGCCGCCGACCCTCAAATCCTCTCGCCTCTGCCTTAGAGCCCGCTTGCGTTTGGCGAACAGCGGCGAATGCGCCTATTTATAGCGGCATGAGCGTTCTCAACGACATTGATGCGCGGGCGCGGGAGATTTTCCGCCAGATTGTCGAAGCTTATCTGGAGAGCGGCGAGCCGGTCGGCTCGCGCACGCTGAGCCACGATCGCCGCCTGGCAGTTTCCGCCGCGACGATCCGCAATGTGATGGCGGATCTGACCGATCTTGGACTTCTCCACGCGCCGCATATTTCTGCAGGACGCCTGCCGACGGAACTGGGCCTGCGCCTCTTTGTCGACAGCCTTCTCCAGCTTGGCGATATTTCCGAGGCTGAGCGCCGCGCGCTCGACGTTGCAGGCGAGGAGCAAGGCGCTGGCAGCGTTCTTGAACAGGCGGCGGCGAAACTCTCCGGCCTCACGCGCACGGCAAGTCTCGTTGTTGCGCCAAAAGCGGAAGCCCCGCTACGTCATATCGAATTCGTCGCGACGTGCCCCGGACAAGCGCTCGCCGTTCTCGTCTTCGAGGACGGCAGGATCGAGAACCGCGTCATGAAAACGCCGCCCGGCCTTCCGCCGTCCGGCCTTATCGCCGCCGGCAATTATCTCTCCGCAAGGCTCCGTGGACGGACGATCGGCGAGACCCGCGAAACAATCCTGAGGGAAATCGAGAGCAACAAGGCGGCGCTCGACGAATTGACAGCGCGCCTTGTCAGCGAGGGCGTTGCTGAAATTTCAAACGCCGAGCGGACGTCGCTGATCATCCGGGGGCGCGGTCATTTGCTCGAAGAAGCGGCCGCGCAAGATCTTGAGCGCGTGCGCATGCTGTTCGACGATCTTGAGCGCAAACGCGATGTTATCGATGTTTTGAATTCGGCGAAGGAAGCCGAAGGCGTCAAGATTTTCATCGGCTCGGAAAACCGCCTGTTCTCGCTTTCCGGCTCATCGGTCGTCGCGGCGCCCTATCGCGACGCACAGGCCAATATTGTCGGCGTGCTTGGGGTCATCGGCCCGACGCGCCTTAACTACGCCCGCATCATCCCGATCGTCGAATATGCTGCGGAAGTCGTGTCGCGGCGGATTAAATAGGGGTTCCTGGGGCGGTTGAAATGACCGGCTGCGGCGTCTACATGGCGGGCGACCCATCACTCAATCGCCGGACCAGACATGAGCAGCGACACCTATCCGCCCAATGACGACCAGGGAGACCTTTCGCCGGAGACGGACGAGGAGCTAGGCGCAGGACTTGCCCGCATCGCGGAGCTCGAAGCCGCCAATGGGGAACTGAACGATCGCATCCTTCGCCTTGCCGCCGAGCTTGAAAACACGCGCCGGCGCGCCGACCGCGAAAAGGCGGACGCGAGCCGCTATGCGATAGCGTCTTTCGCGCGCGAATTGCTCTCCGTCGCCGACACCTTTGAACGCGCGCTGGATATTGCGCCCGCCGAGGGCGTAGCGGTCAACGCAGAAGCGGTCTCCGGTTTCGTCACCGGCGTCAAAATGACCGAGCGAACGCTCGCCAGCGCTCTCGAGCGTCACGGGGTCAAGAAGATCGATCCCGTGGGCGAGAAATTCGATCCCAACCTTCATCAGGCGGTGGCGCAGGCGCCGGCGCCCGGCGTTCCCGCCGGCTTTGTCGCGATGACCGCGCAGCCGGGCTTTGTCATCGGCGACCGCGTCTTGCGCGCCGCGATGGTGATCGTTTCGACCGGCGGCGATGCCCCTCCCCCCGCGAGCGGCGCTCACATCGACACCAGCGCCTGACGCCATCGCGCGGCGATCCGTCCGTACGGGATCGTTCCGGGACTTTGTGGATTCCCCAATCGCGCGAAAAAACGCGTTTGAAAATACATCCTATTGGGGCGACGGAATCGGCGCGCTCGTCCGTTTAACATAAGTGTGAGGGCGGTTCGCCGCTCTCGGCTCTTTGACAAGTGAGGTTTCGCGTCGGTCCGGCCTTCGATGCTGGCCGCTGCGAGGAAAAAAAGCGCCGCGGCGGGCGACATCGCCCGATCGCGAATGGGACGGCGCGGCCTTAAAAATTAGGCGCCCCAATCTGAAGGGAGAAAGGCGCCTTTTGCGGCCGTCCCCCGCGAGGAGAGCCAAAAAACGGGGCGCACGCGCCGCGAAAAGGCGCCCTTTTTTCGAGCAACTGTGCATGGATTGGCGGAACCGCGTCCGATGACGGCGCCCGCCCCTTGTCAAAGCCGGGCGCGAAGCGCGGCGATACGCGCGCCGTCTTTTTCGCGGCCCATCGCTTCCAGCAAAGCGATCTGCTCGGCGGTCGAAGGCGTGAAAACGCCGCCGCAGCGAAGCCTCGTCATCGGTTCAACCCTGCGCCATCGCCCGCGCACGCGCATTTCAAATCCGCCGAACGCCTCGACCGCCAGCGGCAGATGCTGGAAGCGCGCAAAGACCGCCGACCGGAACTGGTCGCTGGGGTCAGGCGGCGCCTTCGGCGCCCCAGCCCAGCGCGCCAGCAGAGCCGTTGCATCGCGTTCGCTTAAGAGGAGATCGACGTCGCGCACCTCGGCAATGTCCGCGCCCGCAAGCGCGGCCGCGGCGCTGCCGATGATCCACCATTCATCGGTGAACGCAGGCGCAGCGGCGGCGATCAGCCCCAGCGTTTCGGCAAGGCGCGGGCGCCAGCGCGAAGGATTGGAGCCCGCCGTCACAGCGCTCCTCCGAGCTTTAGTCCCGGGCGTTCATTGTCCCAGACAATCGACATGATTTTCCATGCATCGTTCTCGCGGATCAGATTGTAGAAATTGACGCCGCGCCCCTCACGCGCCGCAGCGCCCGTTCCGTAAACGGATCGATAAAGGCTGCGCACCCGCGCGATATTGCCGAAGACCTCGCATTGATGGTCGATTTCTTCTTCAAGAAACGAAATACCTGCAAGCTTGCGGTCGACATCGGCATGATGATCGTCAACGCTCATCACTGTCGCGAAGGGCGCGCCGTTCTCATCGACACCCGTCCGGACCATCGTCGCGCGCGCGTGGTAGTGATGTTTGACCCTATCATAGGGGCGCGGGCCGGGAGGGCCGGAGAGCATTGCGTAATCTTCGTTGATCATGGCGCGGATGAGGCGCTTGTCGTCAGCTTCGCTCATTTGCCGAACTCCTCAAGAATGAACGCGCTGCGCGCCGCTGCTTGCCGGGCAAAACGCAGCGTGATCGCTTTGCGCCGCGCGGCCGCCATCGCGCGCTCTATCGAGGGGCGGACAATTGCGCCGCCAAAAGCGTCGGCGACGATCAGCCCCTCGGCCAAGGGAAGGAGCGCGCGCGGAAA
>ERZ1292633.5600-Hain-H41-02um-R1-5600-length-11274-cov-9_pt1 | contig 11274 bp, 7 predicted proteins | sample MGYA00564406_ERZ1292633 | MGnify/ENA primary metagenome ERZ1292633 (study PRJEB36523, sample SAMEA6512639) | groundwater metagenome | collected 2019-01-08 | study: AquaDiva: Metagenomics assemblies of 32 groundwater samples
CTATTTGTCAGAATTAGGCAAAGCTCTGTGATATTATTTTTGCGCGGACCCTTAGTCCGGCGTTCCAGCCATAAGGTCCGACGCTAGTAGGCCTTCTTGAGCAATTCGGCGCTATCGCCGGCGGTCCTTGCTGCCCTCGCCGGCGCCGCAAACGCCGCCGGCGACCTGATTGTCAGCGCGCGAAAGAGGCGTCCTGGATCAGCCGCCGATGAAATCAGCGGAAGAAAACCACGGTCAGCAGCCCGAAGCAGGGCAGCAGAATCAATCCCGACCAAAGCATGTAGCCGAAAAAACTGGGCATCTCGATGCCGCGCTCTTCGGCGATGGCCTTGATCATGAAATTCGGCGCGTTGCCGATATAAGTGTTCGCGCCCATGAACACCGACCCCGCCGAAATCGCCAGCAGGGTGGTGGCGAGCGTATCCATGAGCCGCTTGGGATCGCCGCCCGCCAGGTTGAAGAACACCAGATAGGTGGGCGCGTTGTCGAGAAAACTCGACAGCGAACCGCTCAGCCAGAAATACATCGCGTTGATCGGCCGGCCGCCGCTGTCGGTCACCAGGGAGACCAGCGGCGCGAGCGCGCCGCCCATGCCGGCGCGCAGGATGGCGATGGCGGGAATGATGGTGACAAAGATGCCGGCAAACAGCATGGCCACCTCGATGATGGGACCCCACGTATACTCATTTCCCTGGCGTGCGCGCTCTGGCGTGACTTTCCAGGAAATCCCCGCTATCGCCAGCAACAGGAAATCGCGTACGAGGTTTTGCAATTCCACCTCGGTGCCGAACACCTGAAACGAAACGCCCGGGTTCCACAGCCCCGATAGCAATACGCTGCCGACAATGGCGAGGAGCAGCAGGATGTTCCACTTGCCTTCGATACTCACCGGAGTGTCCGGCGTGGGATCCATGACGGCGGGACGTTCCTCGCGGCGGTGGTGATAATAGTAATAGTCCACGGCATAGAACAGCGCGAGCAGTATGCCCGCCGTCAGCATCATCGGCAGGAACAACGCGCGCGTGGTCCAGAAGAAATCGACGCCCTTGAGGAATCCGAGAAACAGCGGCGGATCGCCGAGCGGCGTCAGCGAGCCGCCGATATTGCCCACCAGGAAGATGAAGAAGATCACCACGTGCGCCTTGTGACGGCGATTGTCGTTGGCGCGTATCAACGGACGGATGAGCAGCATGGCGGCGCCGGTGGTGCCCATGATGCTCGCGAGTCCGGTGCCCAGCGCGAGAATGCCGGTATTGAGCCCCGGCGCGCCGTGCAGATTGCCGCGAATATAGATGCCGCCCGCAACCGTGAACAAGGCCAGCAGCAGAATGATGAACGGCACATACTCCAGCAGGACGGTATGCATCAGCTGGCGCAAGGCCAAACCGGCGCCATACTGCAGCGCGAACGGCAGCAGAAATGCGAGCGCCCAGAATAGCGTTACTTTGCCGAAGTGGTGATGCGCGAAATGCGGCGCAAGCAGCGGCAGGAGGGCAATCGACAGCAACATGCCCGCGAACGGAACCACCCAGACGAGCCCGAGCACCGCGCCGCTGAAGGCCCCGGGGTCGGCGGCCGCGAACGCGGGGGAGGAAAAACAAACAAACAGCAACGCCAATGCTTTCATGCCGGTCCGCGTGTAGGGAAGAGGTAAACTGGGTGCGGCGATTGTACCATCGGGAACAGGGCGGGCACTCTCGCTCGGGACAGTGGTGTCACAGCGGAAATCGGCGCAGGCTTGAGCGAACGCGGCTGACGCCTGACGCAGATTTCCACCGCCCCCCGGCGCCTCACGCGGGGGACGGCCTTCTGATTGTCCCGTCTAATGCACTCTTCGGTGCGGCGATCAGGCTTTCAGCGCAACGAACACTTCGTCCAGCGTCTTCTTCGCATCGCCGAACAGCATGCGATTGTTGTCCTTGTAGAAGAGCGGATTATCGACACCCGCATAGCCGGAGGCCATGCTGCGCTTCATCACGATCGAGGTTTTGGCCTTCCAGACTTCCAGCACCGGCATGCCGGCGATCGGGCTCGCCGGATCATCCTGGGCCGCCGGATTGACGATGTCGTTGGCGCCGATGATCATGGCGACATCGGTATTCGGGAAATCCGCGTTGAGCTCGTCCATCTCGAACACGATGTCGTAAGGCACTCTGGCCTCGGCCAGCAGCACGTTCATGTGACCGGGCATGCGGCCGGCAACCGGGTGAATGCCGAAGCGCACGTTGACGCCCTTGTCGCGCAGATGCTTGGTGATTTCATAGACCGTATGCTGGGCCTGGGCGACCGCCATGCCGTAGCCCGGCACGATGATGACATTCTTCGCCTCGCGCAGCAGTTCCGCCGTCTCCGCGGCAAGGATCGGCACGACCTCGCCGGCCGGCTGCGCGCCGCCGGCAGCTACTGCAGGTGTGCCGCCCCCGGTGCCGAATCCACCCGCGATCACGCTGATGAAGTGGCGGTTCATCGCGCGGCACATGATGTAGGAGAGGATGGCGCCGCTCGAGCCCACCAGCGCTCCGGTGACGATCAGGAGGTCGTTCGACAACATGAAGCCGGTCGCCGCCGCCGCCCAGCCGGAGTAGCTGTTCAGCATCGACACCACCACCGGCATGTCGGCGCCGCCGATCGCCATCACCATGTGGATGCCGAACAGCAGCGCGACCACGGTCATCACGATCAGCGGTGTCATGCCGTCGCTCACCGAGGCGGCGTGCAGAAATTCCCGCCCGAAGTAGATGATAATCAGCAGTCCGGCGAGGTTCATCCAATGACGCGCGGGCAGGAGCATCGGCTTGCCGCCGATCTTGCCCGAGAGCTTGCCGAAAGCGATCACCGAGCCGGAGAAAGTCACCGCGCCGATCAGGATGCCGATGTAGATCTCCATCTCGTGGATGGACTTTTCCGCCCCGGCCAGATGGGACGACGCCGCCGGATCGATGTAGTTCGCGAATCCGACCAGCATCGCCGCGACACCGACCAGGCTGTGCATCAGCGCAACTAGTTCCGGCATCTGGGTCATTTTCACGATGCGGGCGGCATAGAGCCCGATGCTGCCGCCGACCAGCATGCAGCCGATGATCCACGGAATGCCGGCCGCCGTGACGCGGGGCCCGAAGACCGTCGCCAGCACGGCGAAGGTCATGCCGATCATGCCGTACAGGTTGCCGCGCCTGGAGCTCTCCGGATTGGAGAGGCCGCCGAGGCTCAGGATGAAAAGAATCGTCGCCCCGATATAGGAGACCGTTGCCAGATTTTCAGACATGAATCGTCTCCCTTATTTGCGGAACATCGCCAGCATGCGCTGGGTGACGGCGAAGCCGCCGAACATGTTGATCGCGGTGAGCGCGATCCCCGCCACCGCCAGCCAGCGTATCCAGTCCTCCGGCCGGGCCAGCCCCGCGTCGATCGGCGGCGCAATCTGCACCAGCGCGCCGATGGCGATGATGCTGCTGATCGCATTGGTGACGCTCATCAGCGGCGTGTGCAGGGCCGGGGTGACATTCCAGACCACCATATAACCCACGAAACAGGCCAGCACGAAGACGGTGAAGTGCGCGAGGAACGCTCCGGGCGCGCTGTAGCCGATAAACCAGAACGCGAGCGCCGCCACGCCGAACGTGACCGCCGCACTGGTGCCGGAAGCCGGTGCGCTGCTCTTGCCATGCCCGCCCTGCGCCTTCACCGGTGCGGCGGCCGGCTTGGCCGCTGCCGGCGGTGCCGCCGACAGTTTCGGAGCAGGTGGCGGCCAGGTGATATTGCCCTCCTTCACCACCGTGGTGCCGCGCAGCACCTCGTCTTCCATGTTGACGTTGATGACGCCGTCCTTGGTCTTGCACAGCTCCTCGGCCAGTCGGAACAGGTTGGTCGCGTACAGCGTGGAGGACTGCTTGGACAGGCGGCTAGGCAGATCGCTGTAGCCGATGATGGTCACGCCGTGCTTGACGGTCACCTGATGCGGCACGGTCAGCTCGCAGTTGCCGCCCTGCTCCGCCGCCATGTCGACAATGACGCTGCCCGGTTTCATCGAGCGCACCATTTCGGCGGTGATCAGCTTCGGCGCCGGCCTGCCCGGAATGAGCGCGGTGGTGATGATGATGTCGACTTCCTTCGCCTGCTTGGCAAACACCTCTGCCTGGGCTTTCAGGAAGCCTTCGCTCATCACCTTGGCATAACCGCCGACGCCGCTGCCTTCTTCCGTATAGTCCACGGTGACGAATTCGCCGCCCATGGATTTGACCTGATCGCCCACTTCGGGACGGGTGTCATTGGCGCGCACGATGGCGCCCAGACCCGATGCCGTGCCGATCGCGGCCAGACCCGCGACACCTGCGCCGATCACGAAAACCTTGGCCGGCGGCACCTTGCCCGCAGCCGTGATCTGGCCGGTGAAGAAGCGACCGAAGTGATGCGCCGCTTCGATGACGGCGCGGTAGCCGGCAATGTTGGCCATCGAGCTCAATGCGTCCAGCTTCTGTGCGCGCGAAATGCGCGGCACGCTGTCCATCGCCAGCACGGTGGCCTTCTTCGCCGCGAGTTGTTGCAGCAGTTCGGGGTTCTGCGCCGGCCAGATGAAGCTGACCAGCGTGCCGCCTTCGCGCATCAGGCCGATTTCATCCGCGCTCGGCCCGCGCACCTTGAACACGATGTCGGACGCGGACCACAGCTTGGCCGCCCCTTCGACAATCTCGGCGCCCGCGGCGCGGTAGACATCGTCGCTGAAATTCGCCGCATCTCCGGCGCCGGATTCCACGACAACCTTGAAACCCAGCTTGATGAGTTTTTCAACGACTTCGGGCACGGTGGCAACGCGTTTTTCACCGGCCGCCGTTTCTTTTGGTACGCCTATGACCTGAGGCATGAATCCCCCTTGTTTTGTTACGGGATGTTGACAATCGGTAGCACCAAGGCTTGTACAACACCAGTGCAGCCTGGACGAGAGTCAAGACTTGCGTACTGTACTTACACCAGCCAATTCGGGTTTGATGTACATCAAACTCAGGTCAGGCGGCGCTCTCCTTTTTCGGGGTCCTGGACAGGCTCCAAATGCACGTTTTCGACTGCTTCCGCTCGTCCCAGAAACTGCAACGCGGCGAGCCGCGCATACAGGCCTTTCTCGCGCACCAATTCAGCGTGCGTGCCCATCGCGATGATGCGCCCTTCATCCATCACCACGATGCGGTCGGCGTTCTGCACCGTTGCCAGACGGTGCGCGACGATGAGCGTGGTGCGGTTCTGCATCAGGCGCGCCAGCGCCAACTGCACGTAGTGCTCGCTCGCCGCATCGAGCGAGCTGGTCGCCTCGTCGAGCAGCAGCACCGCGCGATCCGCGAGCAGCGCCCGCGCGATCGACAGCCTCTGGCGCTGGCCGCCCGAGAGCCGCACGCCGCGCTCGCCCATGAAGCTGTCCATGCCCTCGGGCAGGCGTTCTATGAATTCGACGGCGTAGGCGGCGGCGCAGGCATCGAGCACCTCGGTATCGCTCGCATCGGGCCGGCCATAGCGCACGTTCTCCCTCACCGAAGCGGCGAATATCACCGGGTCCTGGGGCACCAGCGCAATGCGCGCGCGCAGCGCTCGCGGGTCGGCATGCCGCAGTTCGATGCCATCCAGGCTGGTCCTGCCGGAGTCGGCGTCGTAGTAGCGCAACAGCAGCTGCAACACCGTCGACTTGCCTGCGCCCGAGGGGCCGACCAAAGCGACCGTCTCTCCCGGTTTCACCTCGAGCGAAAATTCCGCGAGCGCCAGAGCATCCGGGCGCGAGGGGTAGTGAAAGCTGACGTTCTCAAAACGCACTTCTCCGCGCGCGGGTTGGGGCAATGGCTGGGGATTTGCCGGCGCCCGGATCGTGGATTCCGTGGCGAGCAGCTCCATCAGGCGTTCAGTTGCACCCGCGGCGCGCTGCAGGTCGCCGATCACCTCTGAGACTGCGCCCAAGGCGCCGGCAACCAGCACTGCGTAGAACACGAAGGCCGACAGCTCGCCCGCGCTGATGCGCCCTGCCAGCACATCGTGCCCGCCGATCCAGAGGATGACGCCCACCGCGCCAAAAGCGAGCAGCATCACCAGGGCGATCAGCAGTGCGCGCTGGCGGATGCGCGCGGTCGCGGTCGCGAAAGCCTGCTCCACGCGTTCACCGAAGCGCTTGCGGTCTTCGGCTTCGTGGCCATAGGACTGCACCGTGCGGATCTCGTGCAAGGTCTCGTCTATGTAGGCGCTGACTTCTGCCACCCGGTCCTGGCTCGCCCGCGAGAGCTTGCGCACGCGCCGCCCGTAGAGCAGGATCGGCGCGATCACCAGCGGCACCCCCAGCACCACCAGCGCGGTGAGCCTGGGACTGGTGACCACCAGCATGACCAGGCTGCCGAGCATGATGAGCGTGTTGCGCAGCGCAAATGAAGCGCTCGAGCCGATTACCACTTCGAGCAGCGAGGTATCGTTGGTGAGGCGCGAGATCACCTCGCCCGTGCGCGTGACTTCGAAAAAACCCGGTGACAGATCGAGCAGATGAGCGAACACGGCGCGGCGGATGTCGGCCGAAACGCGCTCCCCGATCCAGGAGACGAAGTAAAAACGGGTATAGGTAGCGATCGCCATGACCACAATGACCGCGAGCAGGGCAAACAGTGCCGCGTCTAGCGACGCGGCGTCGCCGCTGGAGAAGCCGCGGTCGATGACCCGGCGCAGGCCCTGGCCCAGCACCAGCACGCAGCCGGCAGCCACCACCAGCGCCACCATTGCAATCGCGACTTGCCGGCGGTAAGGCGCGAGAAAGCCGAGGATACGCGCGAGCTGGCGGATGTCGCGGTTCGCCGGTCTTTCGGGGAGGCTGTCCTTGAGTCTTGCCACTACGATCCTTTTATCCGTGGCGACTTAAATCGCGCCCCCGTTGTTGCTTCTAACCGTAACCGCGTTTTCTGTACGGATGCCTTTTATCCGTGCAGAAAACGCGGTTGGCGCGCGCGAGCGCGCAATGCCGGTACGTCGAAATGCGGCGACCGATTTTGCGCGGACGAAAGGCCGTCCGCACGCAATCGGCGATCTTGTATAAAAACAACCCCAAGTCGTTGTTGCTTTTATCCATAACCGTGTTTTTGGTACGGATGGTTTTTATCCGTACCAAAAACACGGTTGGCGCGCGCGAGCGCGCAAGTCCGTTCCTGATATGCGACGGTATTTGAGACGTCGTATATAGCTCGGCGCAACGCGACCGGGTGAGGACAGCGCACCCTCGCCTACGCGCCGGCCAAGCGCCGCTCCAGCGCCACGATCCAGTGCTCCAGCGGCAGCGCGGTTCCGCTTTGCAGATGGCTGAGGCAGCCCATGTTGGCGCTGACTATCGCCTGCGGCGAGCCCGCGTGCAAGGCGGCCAGCTTGTTCGCTTTCAGCCTGGCCGACAGCTCGGGCTGCAGTATCGAATAGGTGCCGGCGGAGCCGCAGCACAGATGGCTGTCCGCAACCGGCGTCAGCTCGAATCCCGCCGCGACAAGTATGCTCTCGGTCAGACCTCTTATCTGCTGCCCATGCTGCAGGGAACAGGGCAGTTGCAACGCGAGCTTCGATGCTTGAGTGTTTGCCTTTGTGGCGGCGAGCAGCAGCTTCAGCCGCGCCAGCTCGGCGGCGATCACCTCGCTGATGTCCCTGGTCAGGGCGCTGATTCGTTTCGCCTTCGCGGCATACGCTGGATCGTGCGCGAGCAGGTGGTGGTACTCCTTCACCGTCGTACCGCAGCCACTGGCGGTCATGACTATGGCTTCCACTCCCTCGGCGGTGCCGGCATCCGCAGCCTCGACATAGGGCCACCAGGCATCGATCAGCGCACGCATGTCATCCAGACCGTCTTCCTGCGCATTCAGATGAAAGCGCACCGCGCCGCAGCAGCCGGCTCCCGCTGCTTGGATCAGCGAAATGCCCAGTTTGTCCAGCACGCGGGCGCAAGCCGCGTTGATGTCGGGCGCCAGCGCCGACTGCACGCAGCCGGCAAGCACCAGCATCCTGCGCTTATGCCGTGCATCCGGCCAGGCGCCGGCCTCTGCACCCGTTGCGGGAATCTTGCCCTGCAATGCGAACGGCAGCCCCGGGCGCGTCCAACGACCCAGCTTGAGTAGTGACGCAAACAGCCAGCTGCGCGGCAGCACTACGCTCAGCATCCGCCGCATCAGGCGCTGCATCCAGGGCCGCGGCACGCGCTCCTCCACGAGCTTGCGGCCGATGTCGACCAGACGTCCATATTGCACTCCGGACGGGCAGGTGGTCTCGCAGGCGCGGCAGGTGAGGCAGCGGTCCAGGTGCAGCTGGGTTCTGGCCGTGACCGCGGATCCTTCCAGCATGCCCTTGATCAGGTAGATGCGCCCGCGCGGCCCGTCGAGCTCATCGCCCAGCAGCTGATAGGTCGGACAGGTCGCGGTGCAAAAACCGCAATGCACGCATTTGCGCAGGATGGCGTCGGCCTCCCTGCCTTCGGGCGTATCCTTGATGAAATCAGCCAGTTTAGTTTGCATGGAACAAAATCAAGCGCGGTGAAAAACCGTTCATAGATCCGGGTACATCCGGCCGGGGTTGAAAATGCCCGCAGGGTCGAAGGCCTGCTTCAGATTGCGGTGGATTTTCGCCAGCGCCGGTGCAAGCGGCGTGAACACGCCGGCGCCCTTGTCGGACGCGCGAAACAGCGTGGCATGCCCGCCCGCCTGCGCCGCAGCCTCGCGGATGGTGCGCCCATCGGCATTGCTCGCCAGCCACCTGAGCGAGCCGCCCCACTCGATCAGCTGCTCGCCCGGCAACGCAAGCGGCGGCGTGACCGAGGGCACGGACAGCCGCCACAAGGGTTTATCGGTGCGGAAAAAGGGATCCGTCTGCTCGCGTATTCCGAGCCAGAAGCGCTGGGCCTGGTCGGGTTCTATCGACTCGCCGCCGATCGCCTCGCGCGCCGCTTTGACCGCGCTTGCCGCACCCGACAGGCGCACGACGAGATCGCCCTCCGCCCAGGCACAGGCGCTGATCGGCAGCGGCTTTCCGCCCCAATGGTTGAGTATCCCGATTGCCCTGTCCTGGGGTATTTCCAGCTTTAGCGTCGCCTCGGCAAACGGCAGCGGCGGCACCTTGAGCGAGACCTCCAGGATCAGTCCCAGCGTGCCCAGTGAACCCGCCATCGGACGCGAGACATCGTAGCCGGCGACGTTTTTCATCACCTGGCCGCCGAAGCGAAGATCGTCTCCACGCCCGTCGAGCATGCGCACGCCGAGCACGAAATCACGTACCGCCCCCGCACACTGGCGCCGCGGCCCGGAGAGCCCTGCGGCAAGCATCCCGCCCACGGTCGCACCGGGACCGAAGTGCGGCGGCTCGAACGCAAGGTGCTGGCCCTCCACGCGCAGCGCGGCATCGAGTTCCATCAATGGCGTGCCGCAGCGCACGGTGATCACCAGTTCGGTCGGCTCATAGGCGATGATGCCGGCGTAGGCGCGCGTGTCCAGCACCTCGCCCTCCAGGGCCTGGCCGTAGAAATCCTTGCTGCCGCCGCCGCGCAGCCGCAGCGGCTTTTTCTCTGCCGCGGCGGAACGGATCCGGTCGGCGTAGCGTTGGATGACTTGTTGCATGTCAGAAACGCGGCAGCTCGGGATGCGGCAACTGCCCGCCCCTGACGTGCATCCGGCCGAACTCGGCGCAGCGGCGCAGCGTCGGGATGTTCTTGTCCGGGTTGAGCAGGCCTTCCTGGTCAAAGGCGCGCTTCACCGCGCGGAACAGCGCCAGTTCATTGGGCTTGAACTGGACGCACATCTGGTTGATTTTCTCTATGCCCACGCCGTGCTCGCCGGTGATGGTGCCCCCCACCTCGATGCATTTCTCCAGCACTTCGCCGGCGAAGGCCTCGGTGCGGCGCAACTGGTCCGGATCGTTGGCGTCGAACAGGATCAGCGGATGCAGATTGCCGTCGCCGGCGTGGAACACATTGGGGCAGCGCAGGCCATATTTCTTCTCCAGGGTGGCGATGAACATCAGGATCTCGCCCAGGCGCTTCCTCGGGATGGTGCCGTCCATGCAGTAGTAGTCCGGCGAGATGCGGCCCATGGCCGAGAACGCCGCCTTGCGCCCGGACCAGAATTTCAGGCGTTCGGCTTCGTTCCGCGAAATGCGGAAATCGTAGGCGCCGGATCGCTTCAGCACCGCGGTCATGCGCGCGATCTCTTCTTCCACCTCCTCCGCGGTGCCGTCGGATTCGCACAACAGCAGCGCGGCTGCGGCTAGGTCGTAGCCGGCATGCACATACTCCTCCACCGCGCGCGTGGCAGCTTGATCCATCATCTCCAGCCCGGCCGGGATGATGCCCGCGGCGATCACGTCGGCCGCGGCGTTGCCCGCCTTCTCCACGTTGTCGAAGGCGGCGAGGATCACCCGCGCCGTCTCCGGCGTGGGAACCAGCTTGACCGTGATTTCCGTGGCCACGGCAAGCATGCCCTCGGAGCCCGTGACCAACGCAAGCAAATCAAGGCCCGGCGCATCGAGCGCCTCGTTGCCGAATTCCACCACCTCGCCCTCGATGGTGCAGGCGCGCACGCGCAGCACATTGTGCACGGTGAGGCCGTATTTGAGGCAGTGCACGCCGCCCGAGTTCTCGGCCACGTTGCCGCCTATGGTGCAGGCGATCTGCGAGGAAGGGTCGGGGGCGTAATACAGGCCGTAAGGCGCGGCCGCCTCGGAGATGGCGGAATTGCGCACCCCCGGCTGCACGCGCGCCGTGCGGGCGACCGGGTCGAGCGCGAGGATGCGCGTCATTTTGGCGAGCGACAAGAGCACGCCCTTGCCGTGCGGCAGCGCCCCGCCCGACAGGCCGGTGCCGGCGCCGCGCGCCACCACCGGCACCTTGAGTTCCCGGCAGGCGCGCAGAATCCGGCCGACCTGCTCCTCGTTCGCAGGCATCGCCACCGCCATGGGCAATTCGCGGTAAGCCGACAGCCCGTCGCACTCGTACGGTTTGGTGTCCTCCTGCTCGTACAGCACGGCCTCGGCCGGCAGGATGGCGCGTAGCGCCTTCACCGCTTCGACCTGGCGCACCGGATCGAGCAAGCGGAAGCTGTCGTTCACATCATCCTCCTATGGCGGATTCTCCTGGGGCGGCGATCCGATGCCGGGCGCCGGATGTTCGTCGAGTTCGGAGCGCGCATTAATCGGACCAGCGATGTTAGGCGCGCGCTTCAACACTGTCAATCGAACGCCCAGGGGCTGTCGGGAGTAAATTACTTGTCCGGTTCTGTAGCACGTAATGTGTCCGGTTTT
>ERZ1292633.5605-Hain-H41-02um-R1-5605-length-11270-cov-5_pt1 | contig 11270 bp, 9 predicted proteins | sample MGYA00564406_ERZ1292633 | MGnify/ENA primary metagenome ERZ1292633 (study PRJEB36523, sample SAMEA6512639) | groundwater metagenome | collected 2019-01-08 | study: AquaDiva: Metagenomics assemblies of 32 groundwater samples
TCCTTGGGCCGGGGGAGCCATCAGTTCAAAAGATACAGCGCCAGCGGCTAAGGCCGATGATGCGAAGAGAGAAGCAATGCTCAGGGCCGTTATGCACAGCCCACCCTGATGCGGACGATTGGGGATTTTTTTCACAGATGTACCGGTACGGTAAAATCTCTTTCTATTCAACTAATTTCAGTCAATTCAAGATCAATAGTTTCCCGGTACTGCTCCTTGATGTGGTGGACAACAAGTTAACCGAAAGCCCCGGCGGGCGCAAGGGGGGTATTGAAAAGCGTCGTCATATAGCATTTGATTAAAGAGAGTTAATCCCTTAAGATATCCGCCACCATGAGAAGTTCTTCGATATCCATCGACCCCCAGGCCGCAATTACGACCATCAGGCGGTTTCTCACCGGCAAGATGTTGCGAGCCGGAGCCGACGGTTACGTAGTGGGAGTCTCCGGAGGGATCGACTCGGCGGTGTCAGCGGCTTTGGCGGTAAAGGCCGTCGGCCGGGAAAAAGTGCTTGGCGTGATGATGCCCTTTCGATCATCAACGGCCTCATCAATCAGCGACGCCACTGCCCTTTGCGACAATCTCGGTATCGAATGCAAGCGCGTTGATATCACGCCCATGATTGACGCCTATTTCCCGAATATAGATGACGCCAATCGCTTGCGCGCTGGCAATAAGATGGCTCGCGAACGGATGTCGATACTTTTTGACAAAGCTCAGGAGCGGAATCGTCTTGTCCTTGGCACCGGTAACCGCACCGAAATCTGTCTTGGCTATACAACGTGGTATGGTGACTCGGCCTGCTCGGTGAATCCTCTCGGCGAATTATATAAAACCGATGTCCGCGCTCTTGCCCGCATTCTCGGCATCCCCGAATCGATAATCATCAAACATCCGACCGCTGACTTGTGGGAGGGGCAGACCGATGAGGGAGAAATCGGCGTCACCTACGAACAAATAGATCGACTGCTCAAGCGCATGGTCGACGAGGGGGAATCATCGATGGCAAAGCTCGAATCAGAAGGCTTTTCGCGAAATGATATCAGCCGGATAGTGTCGTATCTCAATCGCAACGAGTTCAAACGCCGCATGGCGGATATTGCTCCGCTCGGACGCGGTCCCATCCCATCACATATTGATCTGCAGGCGTAGTCACAATGTCGGTGGTAGCACGAAAAGGGATTCTCTATCTTGTCCCGACGCCTATCGGGAACCTGGGAGATATGACGCCGCGGGCGGTGGAGACACTCAAGAGTGTTGATATTATCGCCTGCGAGGATACTCGCCACTCGGCGCCTCTTTTTCACAAGCTAGGCATTCAAAAACGGCTTGTCAGTTATCACGATTTCAACGAATCCAAACGCGCCGACGATTTGATACATAGCCTGCGTGTTGGTATGGCAGTAGCAGTCGTGACCGACGCCGGAACGCCGGGAATATCCGACCCGGCCTATCGTCTCGTAAGTCGGGCTATTGAGGCCGAGATTGACATTATAGCCCTTCCGGGGGCAAGCGCGCTTCTTCCGGCGATTGCGGCTTCGGGGCTACCGACCGACAGGTTTTTTTTCGAGGGGTTTCTCCCGCACAAGTCTTCTGCCAGAAAGAAGCGGCTGGCCGAATTGGTATCATTTCCGCACACCCTTGTTTTTTACGAATCCCCGCACCGGTTGGAGGAATCGCTTACTGATATGCGGGAAGTTCTTGGAGATCGCAAAGCCTGTGTGGCGCGGGAGATTTCGAAACTCCACGAAGAATTTGCTCGTGGCACTCTTTCGGAACTTATCCTTCGGGCTGAGGAACTGTCACGCGGTGAAATTGTTGTGGTCGTGAAAGGACATGAGATTCCTCCCCGCCGAAAAGTGAATAAGTATGCCAAACAGGAATCATAGATTGACGAGTTCTTTTTTCGCATTTGATTGGCTGATGGCTGGCTACTGCCTTTTCATGGTCGCCATGCTCTTTCTGCTTGGGGATCCTCTTGGTTTGAATCTGAACGGCATTGCCTTCTATCTATTCACCGCAATCGTGCCATTCGCGGTAGTGGCGGCGACTCGCAATCACGGCGGGCGTTTCCCGCTGGCGGTGCGGTACCTCTATCCGGTGGTACTGTTCACATTTCTTTATCGCGCCACGGCCGACACGATGTTCCTTCTTTTTGATCACTTTCTCGATGATCGCATCGTCGCCTTTGAAACGATGCTTTTCGGAATTGAGCCGACTCTCTGGATTGATTTTCTCCTCCCAAAGCCAATCCTTACCGACATCCTCTCGGCCTGCTACTTCAGCTATTATTTGATGATTCCGGTTTTCACGATATGGGTTTTTATAAGGCAGGACTTTGTAGTGCTCAGGCGCTCCCTCTCGGCGATAACGCTTACCTTTTTCATGTCATATGCGCTGTTTTTTCTTTTTCCCGCCGAAGGGCCGAGGTGGTTCCAGTTGGCCAAGTATAACCACCAAATCACTGGGTTCATTTTTCGCCCGATGGTTGATCTCGTCATTGCCAATGGCGCGGTGCATGGCGGCGCGATGCCATCATCGCACACCGGCGTCGCCCTGATAATTCTTATCTACTGCCGGCGATATTATCGCCGAATTGCACCGTGGCTTGCGGTGTTGGTTTTCGGCCTTGCCTGTGGAGCCGTTTGGGGGAGATTTCACTACATCACCGATATTGTTGTTGGTGCGCTGATAGCATTGGTGGCATTATGGATAACAGACCAATGGCATGAGCATATTGCCAGTGCCGCGATTTCTTCGAAACGGAACCAGAAAGTAGCCACCGAATATGTGCCCTGAGCTTTTTCATATAGGACCGATTCCCGTTCGCAGTTACGGCCTCATGCTCGCTCTCTCATTCTTGTTCAGCGTCCTCTATATATGGTGGATCGCCCGCCGCGATAAACGCCCATTCGAGCCCCTTCTCAATATCGCCTATGTTTTGATCTTTGCCGGAATCATTGGCTCGCGCCTCTTTTATGTACTGGTGCATCTTGACGAATTCAGAGACAACTGGAGCGCGACATTCAATCCCTTCGCCAACGGACAATTCGGCATCTCCGGCTTAAGCGTCTACGGCGGTGTTGTCCTGTCGACCTTATCAATCTTTTTGTATTGTCGATGGAAGAGAATGCCTCTCTTACATACTATGGATATTTTTGCGCCGACAGTCGGTATCGGGCTTTTCTTCGGCCGCATCGGTTGTTTTTTCAACGGCTGTTGTTTCGGCACACCCACCGACGTGCCGTGGGGTGTAGTCTTTCCCCAAGGGTCAATTCCGTGGTCAACCTACGGCGACGCCGCCTTACATCCGGCGCAGTTGTACAGCGCCCTCTATGGCGCGATACTTTTTCTCATCTTGTATTGGTTGTCGCGCCGGAAATCATTTGATGGCCAAATAATAGCAGTCTTTTTTATGCTTGAGGCTGTCTTTCGCACCGTGCTGGAAAGCGTCCGGTGGTATGAAACCGAGATGTATGTCACGATCGCCGGGCTTGAGATCACCCTCAATATCGTTACGTCAGTGGCGTTGTTTGCGCTGGGAATGATAATAATCGCGGTAGGACGCCGTTCGCGCGCCGAGTCGTCGGCCTAATTCCCGCCATTCGAAGTGTGAAAAATCAATCCTTCGGTCCCGGCGATCCATCCGTTGAGCGCATCCAAAAACTTCGAGCAGAAAAAGAGCGAAGTCGGCGCAACGTTGATAGCTTGCTGGCTCCATATGGTTCCACCATTCGTGGTGTGAAGCACCGAACCGTGGAATCCGACCGTCCAACCTTCGAGATCTGAAACAAAGTACACGTCCCTCAATTCATTTAGAATCGTCGACGTCTGCTGGGTCCATCCGATACCATCATAGTGAAGAATAGCTCCAAACTTTCCGACTGCCCACCCCTTTGTGGCAGAGTGCATGTATACCGCCTTCAGGTCGTGGATGACCGGAGACGCCTGCGCAGTCCATGTGTCACCTCCGTCGGTCGAACTGAGAATTGTCCCGACGTCACCAACGGCCCAGCCGACTGATCCATTGATGAAATGTACACTCGAAAGCGCCTTGAATGTCTGACGGACCGCCATACCGGCCCAATTTGCACCACCATCGGTGGTTTTGAGAATGATACCGGAGTCCCCAACAATCCATCCGGTGTCGGCGCTGACAAAAAACACGTCGAATAAATCGGCGGTCTCGCCAGCGTCATGTGGCGTCCAATTCAGGCCGCCATCGGTTGTTTTGGCCACGAGTCCATCCCCGCCGACCGCCCACCCCGTGAATCCATCGTTGAAATCGATCGCCCCAACTGCCGCTGGTAATAATGGCATCGCGAGATTCCATGTCACGCCGCCATCGGACGTGACAAGCGAGAAGCCTTCTTTCACAACGGCCGGTGGATTTCCCTGGATTGAAATGATGACACCGACGGCGCATCCATTTAGCGCATCAACAAAATCAATGCCGCGAATATCCTGCTTGAGCGGAGTGCTTTGTGGTAGCCAGCTTGCCACCACGAGTGTGCAAGTGACAGACGCGGTGGTCGTAAAAGTTCCTGACGTATTTACATTAAGGGCTGTCGTATACATCCCCGGTGCAAGACCGCTAATATCAATTGAGACTTCCAAAGTATCGGGGAGAGCGCCTGTGAGCGACGATGCCTGCAACCAGCCGGCACCGGAGGAAATTGTATAGGAGACATTTCCTCCGCCGGACTTGAGCAATTCCAAAGATTGTGAAGGAGGAGGTGCGGAGCCAAGGGCGCTGAGAAAATAGAGATGGGACGGCTTGAGCCGTAGCAGTGGAAGCACGGAGAGTTCAACGGGAATTCGATAGGGGCTTCCGGCAGACCCGGGAACAGAAACAATAACAGTATCCTCATAGTGACCGACGGCAAGCGTATCTCCTGGGAACGATGGATGAAAAAGCACTGTCCGGAGATTGACTTGAAGGGGTGTTTCGACGGCGCTCTGTTCAACTCCCAGCCAGTTTTGGGATGAAGTGACCGTTACGGGAAGAATAGCTCCGTCGGAAACAGAAACCGAAAACAATTGGGATGTTCCCGGGCCACCATAGGGAACAACAGCTTCCCAGTTCTGGATGTTCACTTGCAAGCTACCACCAAGGGATTGGGTAACCTTTTTCGTGCATCCGCCCAGGCCGATTGCGGCCAGCGCCGCCATGACATGGCAGAGGGGGTGAAAAGCTCGAAAAAGTGGCTGTTTGCGAATTGGTCTCATTGCTACGGCGAAAGTTCTCTTAATATGACAGGATTGTCAATACGACCTTTCTTGTTAAGACGATTTCCACATGACCCTTGTTTAATACAGTTGCAGGTATAGGGATACTATATGTTCTTGCCCGTTGTTGCCCCGCTTTAGGGTGTGTGTGACAAACCCATGTGAAGTGTGTCATACCGAGCGAAGTCGAGACACGGTTCCTCTTCATGTGCGCGGCAGACGTCTCGTCTGCCCGTCTTCTAATCGATCAACCCTGTTGCATCCCGACTTCGCTCGATACGACACACTATTGAAGAGATTCTCTCATTTCAACACTTTGCCATGTCTGCAACAACCTCTATATTCACCACCCATGAACAGACTTCTCCGACCTTTTTGCGCTACCATGCCAAAAGTGTGCTTACTTCTACTATTGTTGACTGCAGTGCCATTGCATTCGACGACAGTTATCACTGGCTCTGAGTTTGATCGCTATCTTGACGCACAACAAGTTGATCTGCAAATTGCCCTGCAGAAATGTTTCTCACAAGACAGCGGTTATCTGGTATGCGGGCCAATTGATCCGACGGTGAGGGGAAAACAAGATGTCGTTGATTTCTTTCGAGCCATTCGCGTTATCTGCCCCGACCTTGCCTCAGTAGTAAAAGCCTCTGGTTACTTTTTGCGTTCAACCTCTCCGAAACTGATTTCCCGTGATTCGTGGATTAGCTCCCCCCGCAAAGGATCACTCGCAGGGATTCGAGCTGTTCTTGTCTGGGTCCGGTGGGAGAATCAGCAAGTGCCGATTCTTTTTCAGACGATGCATCAGACACGGTTATCAATTCTCACCTACAACAACAGATTATTCGCAATGGAGAAAGGGGAGCGGAAGCTGACGTCGCAGTATATTCGCGCCGTGTCCGACTATCTGCACAGGTGCGATATTGGCGACAAAAGTGCACGCGCACCCGAGGCGATATCGTTCGGTCTTCCTGAAAGTATGAACATTGTCCCCTCCAACCATAAAATCCCCGGAGGGCAGTTAACCTCTCCTGATGCGTTGGCAACTATGGCGTCCATCGTGACCGATTTTGCGAAGGGAGTGACCGGTATTGTTCCGGGAGATTCCCTTGCCAAAGAACTAGCCACGGGTGCGCCTAACAATGCCTACCGGTATCTTTCAAACGAAACTGAGTTGCGTTTGTTGTCAGAGATTGAGCACAACTCTGTGGAGCGGGTATCTGTATTCGATTTGGATTCAGTGTCAGTACGGTGGCTGGCAGCCGGGTCTTATTGTTTTGCGATAGGGTTATCGGGACGACTAAAAATCGGTCATGCCTCTCCATCAGATTCATCCGCCAATGAAAGGCTTTTTACTCTGGAATCCCATTTGTATCCCGGCGAAGCCGTCTTTTGCGCCGGAATGATTGTGGTTGGCGAAGGGATTCCGTCCCCTGTGTTGGAGATTTCACTGCGATCGCCGCGCCTGTTCGATGTACGCGATCCCGGCATTGCCGGTGCGCACGCGCAGTTTGACCGTGATCCGATTTGGATGGTTGGACATCTTCTCCGACGACTGACGTCACTTGGAATTCCGTGGCGCGGGGCAGTCATCAGAAAATATTAACGGGGAATATTCAACGCGAAATAGTAGCGGTGGTAAAATTGATGGCTCGGCCGGAGTCAACCAGCCGAGCCATCAGGGATTATTACTTGCGCAAACTTGCCAAAACTTTTGGCAAATCACTGATTGAATCGACACGTGTTGCATCAATCTGTTGAATGATGTCAGAGAGAGATTTCGCTCCGTCACCTATGACAACAACACGAATGCGCTTCCCGAGAAGCTGGGGGAGTTTTTCCAATTCCATTCGAATCGTGTTGTCACGAGGGGCGGCAGAAACGCTCAGAGCCACTACTTCGGGAGCGTGATTCTGAACAGCTTTCGAAAGTTCTTCAGCGGTCAGGCTTGGTCCAAGATAGACAGCCGACCATCCATGCGACGCCGCCACTGATGCCGATGACAACGCGCCGTGTTCGTGCCAGTCGCCTTGAAGTGTTGCGGCGATGAGAGTCGAGCCGGATTCAGCAGGAATATGCGGCGCGCGCCAGCCCCCCATATAACCACGGCTGATTGCCGTTGCCAGATTTTCGTTCACCGATTTGAACTTTCCTGACAGCGCCCGTTTCCCGACTTCTTCCAGAAACGGGGAGATAACGCTTCGGAGCATTCCAGATTGTCCCAGAGAGGCCTCGGCTTGCAGAAAAATCTGCTTCAAACCGTGGGCGTCAAGAGCCGCGACAGCTTTGACTGCTTCTGAGACAAGTTTCTCCGGCGTAATCTGCCCGGGAGAGATGACCAGCTCGCGACGGGCGCCATCGGCGGTGCCTCGATCTAAGTGTAGCATCTTCTCAAGTTTGTCGCTGGGAAGATTTGCCACCGCGCTGATGGTGTGGCCACTGCGGGTGAGCTTTCCGAGGATTTCGAGGCGACGAACCTCGGCATCGGTGTAGACGCGTCGGTTAGTGTCGGTTCGCAAAGGTGTGACGGCGTCATAACGGCGCTCCCACATGCGAATCAAGTGTCCGGACAAACCGGTGCGACGCACAACCAGCTTGATCGGATAGTGCGCAGAACTGCGCGACTGCTTTTTTGGTTTTTGTTTTATCATACGACCCTATACAACTATAGGTCTCCTTTCTTTGTTCCGGTTACAGTACATAAAATCGACATTTTTTTCGGTCTTGTAAAGAGTTATACGCAATTCTGTCTTGGAAAGTGGTACGACGAACAAAAGAGCCACAGATTTTAATTTGACCCGTACCCGTAAAACGCCTTAAACTTAAGGTCCAATTAGGAGAAAAGTAGTCCGTGGTCAGGTTTTCCAGTTTCTCGACATATCCCCGACGATTCATCTTGTCCGATTTAAAGGCCGGGTTTATCACTTCGGTGGTAGCCCTTCCGCTCGCCATCGCCTTTGCCATAGCCTCCGGTGCCTCGCCAATCATGGGCATGTACACGGCGGTAGTTGCCGGCATTCTTGGGGCGGTCTTTGGCGGTTCCCGATTCTCCATAACCGGCCCAACCGGGGCAATGACTGTCATCATTCTGGCCACCGTTAACAAGCATGGCCTTGAAGGGCTGTTTCTAGCCGGACTCTTGGCCGGTCTCATGCAAATTGGCTTTGGCCTTCTCAAAATCGGCCGCATCGTCAAATATATTCCACTGCCAGTAGTCACCGGATTTACCGCCGGTATAGGCGCGATTATCTTTATTGGGCAACTCGCCAACGCCTTTGGGGTAACTATCCCGCCGGAAGAACTTCTGGTGAACACAGTCTTTGATGTTGCGGCGCATATTGGAGACGCCAATCCAATAGCGGTTACCATTACCCTTTTTACGATTCTGTCACTTGCGCTCATACCGCGTATTCAGTCAAAGCTGACTTTCCTGCAAAATGTCCCGCCATCGGTCGTTCCGCTGGCGCTGTCGATTGCGGCGACCTGGTTCCTGGCCCTCAATGTTCCACAGGTAGGGGAGATCCCGACCGGCTGGCCGGAGTTCCGGTGGCTGAATATCGATTTCGATCTGCTCAACAACGTTCTGCCTGCCGCCCTTACGATTGCCCTTCTCGGCGCTATCGAGGCCCTGCTCTGTGCCGTTGTCTGCGACTCGATGACCAGTACCAAGCACGACAGCGACCGCGAGCTGATAGGGCAGGGGATAGCCAACGTAGCAATGCCGTTCATGAGTGGTATTCCGGCGACGGCCGCAATCGCCCGAAGCGCAGTCAACATTCGCGAAGGGGCCAAATCCCGACTCGCGGCAGTAATTCATAGTCTTTTCATCCTGATTTACATTTTTCTGCTCGCCCCTGTGGTGGCGTTCGTGCCCAAGGCCTTTCTTGCGGGTATCCTCATGTTCGTGTCGGCGCGTATGATCGATTTTGGCGAGTTCCGCACTATCAGCCGTATTAGCCGAAACGATATGCTCGTCCTCTATATCACGTTCTTTCTGACGGTCTTCACCGATCTCGTCTTTGCGGTTCAGGTGGGGATAATTATCGCCATCGGCCTGTTGTTTGTGCGTCTGGTAAATAATCTGGACGTTGAGTATGTCGAGGCGCATGAGTTGTCGGATGAAATTTCAGCGTTAATTACATCGCACGAAAAGATTCAGAAGAGCGTGGGGGTCTATACCATTCACGGGCCATTCTTTTTTGGCACTATGAGCATCTTCGAGAAGAAAGTCGACGAACATATGCATGTGGGAAAACCGATTACTCTTTTGCGCATGAAATATGTGCCGTTCATTGATTCGACCGGACTCGTGCGTCTTGCGAGCTTTATTAAGAACAAACGAAAGCGCGGCGGTTATGTCCTGATGTCTGGAGTGCGCGGCACTATATTGGCGACTCTTATGGCTGATCACGATTTCCGCGAAGTTATGCCGAGGGAACATATCTTCGATCGAAGCGCCGAGGCTATCGAGTATATCGAGACTAAATTGTTGGCGAAGGTGGAGAAGGGGTCGAAATGAAGAGCGCGGGTTCAGGGAGAACCACGCACTACCTGATATTCGCTTCCATAGTCTGTCATTCCGGCCAAGGTTCGCCGAAGGCGAAACGCTGAGCCGGAACCCATCTTCTCTTCAAGTAGGGCGGGTCCGTCTTCGAACCCGCCAATGCATCCATGTGAATTGAAGCCAAAGATGGCTGGTTCGAAGACGAACCATCCCTACATTAAGTCAAAGCCAATCCGGTACCCCATCCGCTTAGCGGTGGGGTGCTCCCTTCACTGCGGAATAAACAGGGCGCTGAAATCCTGAAAGAAATGTGCTATAATACACGGCCAGAGTGAGCCGGTGCGCAGATACAAAAGCGCGAACATCACGCCATAGACGGTTATAACCACAAGCCCCGGAAATCCCTGATACGCATGGCAGGCGCCAAACGCCACCGCTGACAAGATGACCGGAATCAGCCAGCTTTTTGTTTCCCCCACAAATCTGATTCGCGACATGAGATAACCGCGAAACGCCGTCTCCTCACAGAATCCCGCCGACAGTGACACCAGCACCCAGATAATCCGTCCGGGCATGGTTGTCGGAATGAGCATCTGAAGCTCTCCCGGCATCGGATGGCCAACCTGTGCCAGAAACCACGCCAGACCGGAGAGTATGAGATTTGCCCCAAGCAGAAATGCTATTGCCCAGGCGAAATCCATAGCTCGAATTTTTTTGAATCCAAGTCCCGCCAACCCGGTCCCTTCGGTATGGGCGGCGACACTTGTCATGAGAAAAATAGCCCACTGCATAATAATGGTGGCTAAAAGAAGAACCATCAGCGTCCCCTCATTCAGGCTCTTGAGGAGGGTCGAAGGATCGCTGTCAAACAGGACCGAAACTCCGGGGTAGACAGCGAGGAGAATAATCAGGCTCAAATAGGTGAGGGGGGTCGATCTAAAGAAGGTATTGCCGGTAGCATCTCGAACCGCGATTTGCGGGTCGTGCAAGGCTCCAAGCCGGGGGCTGTTTTGTCCGGTGTGCTCTTCCATGTCCATTCTGTGCATACAATAGACCTTTCGTTGTCAAAAAGCCAGTTACGGCCGTCTGAGACCTCGCCCCAATCCCCTATAAAGCAGGAGCCATGCCGAGCGGAGATGATTTTGTATCACAGTCTACTCATGTGAATCACGTGATTTCGGTGTCTTCATAAACCCCCTTTTGGAAGCGACCTCGACGTTGTCGCGAGGTTTGTGGTTCTCCCCTTGATTGCGGGCATTGAAAGGAGGCGCATGGCCAAAAGAAAACTGATCTATGACAACTGGATCGCCGAAACGGGAGTCGATCCTCATTCACAATCGTTACCTGAAGGATGGGAAGAGTCGCACATATCGATCGACGAGGTAGCGAATGTTCTCATTGACCCGGGTACTGACAACGACCACGGAACCGACCTTGCCGTTCTGCGAGCCGAAGTCCGCTCAGCAGTTGCTAAGCTCAATGAAGACGAACGGGAACTGGTCGAGCGGATCTACTTCATGGGGGAGTCCTTACAGGA
>ERZ1292633.2025-Hain-H41-02um-R1-2025-length-21086-cov-7_pt3 | contig 11264 bp, 11 predicted proteins | sample MGYA00564406_ERZ1292633 | MGnify/ENA primary metagenome ERZ1292633 (study PRJEB36523, sample SAMEA6512639) | groundwater metagenome | collected 2019-01-08 | study: AquaDiva: Metagenomics assemblies of 32 groundwater samples
CCCCCCCCCCCCCCCACCCCGCACTCTCGACAGGAGCACAATCGATTTGAGTCGCTAGGAGATCAAATCGGCGCCCAAGCGGCAAAGCCCCCGGCGTAGCGCGAAATTCGAATCGGGAGGATTCTCGGCCGATGCATGGGGGCGGGGAGGAAAGCCCCCGGAGGCGACTGGTCGTTTCCGTCGGAGCCGGAGGGGGCTTTCCTCCCCGCACCCCAGCCTCGAAAGCGGTTACTCCCGCTCGGAAATCGCCAAAGCCAACCGAGCCTTGGCCCTCTCCAGAGCCCGAGTAGCCCGCTCGCGGTCGATCGCGGCAGCGGCGGCACCGGCGCCGCCATCGCCCTTCAACCGCTGCTCAGCCCGCTGAAGCGAAGCCTTGGCGCGCGCGACATCGATCTCGCCCGCCAACTCCGCCGAGTCCGCCAGCACCGTGGCGCGGTTCCCCGAGACTTCGAGAAACCCACCGCCGACAGCGAAGATTGAGCGGATCCCCGCTTCGTCGCGGACTTCCAGACGCCCCGGGCGGAGCGTCGTGATGAGCGGGGCGTGGTGCGCCAGCACCCCGAGGTAGCCCTCGGAGCCCGGCGCCTGGAGCGCGACGACCGGCGTCTCGAGCACGAGACGCTGCGGCGTCACGAGCCGGAAGGTGAAAGTCGCTTCGGCCATGGTTGGATTGGAGAGGCCGCGGCGCTACGCCGAGGCTCCCACTCCCATCTTCTCCGCCCGCTGGAAGACCTCGTCGATCGTCCCGACCATGTAGAACGCCTGCTCGGGAATGTGATCGCACTTGCCCTCGACGATCTGCTTGAAGGAACGGATGGTGTCCTCGAGCTTCACGTAGCGGCCGGGCGTCCCGGTGAAGGGCTCGGCCACGAAGAACGGCTGCGACAGGAACTTCTGGATCTTCCGCGCGCGGTTCACGATGAGCTTGTCGTCTTCCGAGAGCTCGTCCATTCCGAGAATCGCGATGATGTCCTGGAGGTCCTTGTAGCGCTGCAGGGTCTTCTGCACCGAGCGCGCCAGGTTGTAGTGCTCCTCGCCCACGACGTTCGGATCGAGAATCCGCGACGTCGAATCAAGCGGGTCCACGGCGGGATAGATGCCCAGCTCGGAGATACGGCGTGAAAGCACCGTGGTCGCGTCGAGGTGGGTGAAGGTCGTGGCCGGCGCGGGATCGGTCAAGTCGTCGGCGGGGACGTAGATCGCCTGCACCGACGTGATGGAGCCCTTCTTGGTCGAGGTGATGCGCTCCTGGAGCGCGCCCATCTCGGTGGCGAGCGTCGGCTGGTAACCGACGGCGCTCGGCATGCGGCCGAGGAGCGCCGACACCTCCGACCCCGCCTGCGTGAAGCGGAAGATGTTGTCGACGAAGAAGAGTACGTCCTGGTTCTCCTCGTCGCGGAAGTACTCGGCCATCGTCACGCCCGCCAGCGCCACGCGGAGACGCGCTCCGGGGGGCTCGTTCATCTGGCCGAACACCATCACCGTCTTGTCGATGACGCCCGATTCCTTCATTTCGAGCCAGAGGTCGTTCCCTTCGCGGGTCCTCTCTCCGACGCCCGAGAAGACCGAGAAGCCGCCGTGCTCGGTGGCGATGTTCCGGATCAATTCTTGAAGGATGACCGTCTTGCCTAGTCCGGCGCCGCCGAAGAGGCCGATCTTGCCGCCCTTGGCGTAGGGCGCGAGGAGATCGACGACCTTGATCCCGGTCTCGAAGATCCGCGTGACCGTCTCCTGCTCCTCGAAGGTCGGCGGATTGCGGTGAATCGGGAGCCGCTTGTCCGGCTCCTTCACCGGCGGGCCCTGATCGATCGGGTTGCCGAGGAGATTGAAGACGCGGCCGAGCGTCTGACGTCCCACCGGCACCGAGATCGGGCCGCCCGTGTCGATCACCGGCATGCCCCGCACGAGGCCGTCCGTGGACGCCATGGCCACGCAGCGCACGACCTCGTCGCCGATGTGGAGGGAAACCTCCACCGTGAGGTGGATGTCGCGCTCCGTGTTCTCGATGAGAAGCGCGGTGTTGATCGGCGGAAGATGCTCCGGATCGAAGCGAACGTCCACCGTCGGCCCGATCACCTGGATGATCGTGCCCATGTTCTTGCCGCTACCGTTCGTTGCCTTCGCCATGGTCCTTCCTTACTTGAGCGCCTCGGCGCCCGCCACGATCTCGACCAGTTCGCGCGTGATCGTGGCCTGGCGGGTCCGGTTCATGTGCAGGGTCAAATTCTGAATCATCTCGTTCGCGTTCTTCGTGGCGGAGCCCATCGCCACCATGCGGGCGCCATGCTCCGACGCCGAGGACTCGGCAAGCGCCATGTAGAGGCGCATCGCCAGGAAGTACGGGACGATCCGCTCGAGGATGCCCTCGGGGGACGGCTCGTACAGGTAGTCGCGCTGCGCCCCCCCGCCGGCGGCCACGCGGCCGAGCGCAAGGTACGGCTCCACGACGATGGTGCGATGGAGCGCGCTCTTGAAGTGCGTGTAGACCAGGTCGATCTCGTCGATCACGCCGGAGAGGAAGTGGCTGACCAGCTTCCGGCTCATCTCTTCGGCGAACTTCCAGGACGCCGCTCCGCCCAGTTCTGCGCTGGACTCGAGGATGGCAGCATTCCGCCGCCGGAAGTAGGCGTTTCCCTTCTTGCCGAGAAGGACGAGGGACGTCGGCGTCGCCGACTCCCGCATGAGCGCCTCGACCGTCTTGATCAGGTTCACGTTGAACGCGCCGCAGAGGCCGCGGTCCGACGTGACGAGGACGACGGCCCGGCGCTTCACTTCGCGCCGCCCGAAGGCCGGATGGAGGATGTCGCCGGAGGCCGAGGCCAAGTTGCCCAGGACATCGCGGAGCTGCTCGCCGTAGGGGCGCGCCGATTCCACCGCGGTCTGGGACCGGCGCAGTTTGGCCGCCGAAACCATCTCCATGGTCTTCGTGATCTGCGCCGTGCTCTTGACGGAGCGGATGCGGCGCCGAATGTCGCGAAGAGTCGCCACGTCGTTAGGCCTTCTTCAGCCGCGTTTGGAACGCCGCCTTGTACTGCTCGATCGCCTTCTTCAGCTTGGCCTCGTTCGCGTCCGACAGCTCGAACTTGGCGCGAAGATCGTGCATGAGATCGGCGAACTCCTTGTCGAGGTAGGCGTAGAAGCCCTCCTCGAAGGAGCGAATCGACGTCGTCGGCAGGTCGTCCAGATACCCGTTCGTGCCGGCGTAGATGATCGCCACCTGCCGCTCCACGGAGAGCGGCTGGTACTGGCCCTGCTTCAGGAGTTCGACCATCCGCTCGCCGCGCGTCAGTTGCTCCTGCGTCGCCTTGTCGAGATCCGAGCCGAACTGCGCGAAGGCCGCCAGCTCGCGATACTGCGCGAGGTCGAGGCGGAGACGTCCAGCCACCTTCTTCATCGCCTTCGTCTGCGCCTTGCCGCCGACGCGCGAGACCGAGATCCCGACGTTGATGGCAGGGCGGACGCCCGAATAGAAGAGGTCTGTCTCCAGGAAGATCTGCCCGTCCGTGATCGAGATGACGTTCGTGGGGATGTAGGACGACACGTCGCCCGCCTGCGTCTCGATGATCGGAATGGCCGTGAGCGAGCCGGCGCCGAGCTTGTCGTTCAGCTTGGCCGCGCGCTCGAGGAGGCGCGAGTGGAGATAGAAGACGTCTCCGGGGAACGCCTCGCGCCCCGGCGGACGGCGGAGAAGCAGCGACAACTGGCGGTACGCCGCGGCGTGCTTCGTGAGATCGTCGTAGATGACCAGCGCGTGGCCGCCGCGGTCGCGGACGTCCTCGCCGATAGCGCAGCCCGTGAAGGGCGCGATGTACTGGAGCGGCGCCGATTCCGACGCGCCCGCCGAGACCACGGTCGTGTAGTCCATGGCGCCGCGGTCCTCGAGGATCTTCACGACCTTCGCGACCGTGTAATCCTTCTGGCCGACGGCGACGTAGATGCAGCGGATGCCGGCGCCCTTCTGGTTGATGATCATGTCGATCGCGACGGCCGTCTTGCCGGTCTGGCGGTCGCCGATGATGAGTTCGCGCTGGCCGCGGCCGATCGGAATCATCGAGTCGATGGCCTTGAGGCCGGTCTGCACCGGCTGATTCACCGGCTGGCGGTCGACCACGCCGGGGGCGCTGCCCTCGAGCGGCCGGGTCTGGTCGGTCACGATCGGGCCCTTGCCGTCGATCGGCTGACCGATGGCGTTGATCACGCGTCCCGCCATCGCGTCGCCGACCGGCACGGAGGCAAGGCGTCCGGTGCGGCGCACCGTGTCGCCCTGCTTGATCTGCTCCGCCGATCCAAAGAGCGCAATGCCGACGTTGTCCTCTTCCAGGTTCAAGATGACGCCGGTCACGTCGCCGGGGAAGAGCACCAGCTCGCCCGCCATCGCGTCGTCGAGACCCCAGACGCGGGCAATCCCGTCGCCGGTCTGGAGCACCGTCCCGACGCTTTCCATCTTGAGCCGGGACTCGTATTTCTCGAGCTCCTGCTCGAGTACCGCACTGACTTCCTCGGGCTTGAAGGCCATGCCGCTCCCCTAACCGTTAACCGTGGACCCGCGTCTGGAGGAGCTGACGCCGAATGCGCCAGAACTCCATGGCGAGGGTGCCGTCGATGACTTGATGATCCATGGAGACGACCGCGCCGCCGATGACGCCGGGGTCGGTCTCCCGCGTGAGCACGACTCGAAGACCCGAGCGGGCGCTGAGCATGGCCGTGAGCCGTTCCGCCTGGGCTTCGTCGAAGGGAACGGCGCTGCGCACCGTGGCGCGCACGATTCCCTGGGCCTGTTCCGAAAGCTTGTGGAACTCGCTCGCGATGCTGACGAGATGATCCAGCCGCCGGCGCCGCAAGAGCACCATCAGGAGGCCGTAGACGGCGGCGCCGAACTTGGGCCGCCATCGCTCTTCCAGGAACGCCAGCTTCTCGGTCCGCGCGATGTTCGGCGTCTCGAAGAACCTTCGCGCGCGGACGTCGCGGGCGAACAGGGCCGCCAGCTCTCCCAGCTCGCGCTGAGTCTGCTCCAGATCGCCGCGTCGCTGCGAGAGCGACAGAAGCGCGCGCGCGTAGCGGCGCGAGAGGCTGACCGAGATCACCGCGCCGACTCCACTTCCTTGAGAAACGCGTCGACGAGCTTCTTGTGCTTCTCGGCGTCCAGCTCTTCGTGAACGACCTTTCCGGCGATATCCATCGCCAGCTTCACGACGTCGTCACGCAGCATGATCCGCGCCTTGTCCCGCTCGAGCCCGATCTCCTCGCGCGCGCGGGTCAGCGTCTCCTGCGCTTCCTTCCGCGCCAGATCGCGCATCTCGGTCCCGACGCGCTGGCCTTCGGCCACCGCCGCCTGGATGCGCTCGCGGCTCTCCGCCTCGATCTTCTTGATGTGTCCCTCGTACTGGTGCTTCAGGTCGGCGACGGCCGACTTCTCCTGCTCGATCCGCTCGTACTCCGCCTTGATCCGCTCCCGGCGCTCCCTCATGGGCGGGTAGATGATCGCCATGAAGGCGCCCCGCACCAGAAAGAAGAAGATCAGGAACGAAATGGCGTGAGCGAGAAGCTGATTCCAGTGAACGAACTGATCCATGTCGTGGCCTCGGGCCGGAGGCGCGTCCGGTCGCGAGGACCGGACACCGCCGCCGATGCCTTACTGAATCTTCCCCTGAAGGAAGAACATGGTGACGAAGGCATAGATCGTGAGGGCCTCGATGAAGCCGAAGCCGATGATCATCGCGACCTGGATCTTGGGGAGCGCCTCGGGCTGACGGCCCATGGCCTCCATGGCGCCGCGGCCCATGAAGCCGAGGCCGACGCCGGAACCGATGGCGGCGAGACCGATGCCGATGGGGAGCGCGAGACCGAGCGTAGCAGCGAAATTCATGACAATACCCCTCCTTAGAACGTGACTCGTTTGTGGTTACGACCCTTCATCATCAATGAGCGTGTCCGCCTTCCTCGTACCCGTGCTTCTCGTGGGGCAGCATCATGTAGAGGTAGACGGTGGTCAGAAGCGAGAAGATGAGCGCCTGCACGATCGCGGTGAGCGTCTGGAGCAGCATGAAGAGCGCCGTGATTCCCGCCATGGGGGGAACCGCGAGCGCCATGAGGCTCGCCTTGAGGCAGAGCGCCGCGACCCCGACGAAGACGACGATCAGCGTATCCTCGCCGAAGATGTTGCCGAAGAGACGGCAGGAGAGACTCACCGGCTTCACCATCTCGCCGAGCAGATGGACCGGCACCATCACCGGGAGCATGGCGAACCCGACCACGTCGCGCGGCGAGCCGGCGAGGTGGTCCAGATAGCCGAGTGGCCCCAGATTGATGAGCCCCGAGACCTGCACGTAGAGGAACGTCACGAGCGCCAGCGCCAGCGTGGTGTCGAGCGTGGACGTCGAGGACTTGAAGCCGGGGACGATTCCAATAAGGTTCATCGTGAGGATGTAGAAGAAGATCGCCATGATGAACGGGAAGTACTTGGGCAGGTGCTTGCCGAGCATCCCGCCGCAGACGTTCTCCATGCTCTCCACGATCCACTCGACCGCGTTCTGCAGGTGGCCCGGCACGGCCGCCGAGCGCTTCATCACCGCCATGACGAAAAGTAGGAAGAGCGCCCCGGCCAGCCACGCGAAGACGAGATACTCGTTCTCGTGCATCCAGTGGACGATGGGGTTGTCGGGAGCGTAATCGTTCGCGATGGTGATCCAGTTCGGAAGGTGCGCTTCGCCGCCGCCTTGGGCCTTTTCGGCCGCGCCCGCTTCCGCGTGACCCACTTCAGTGGTCGCCGCGGCGGTCGGAGGATCGTTCGCGAAGGCGCGACCCGGTCCGAGCAGCGCGAGCGGGAGCGCCAAGGCACCCGCGAGGAGAATGGTCGCGGCGAGCTTGGCCTGGCTCCGCGTGGGAGAGGCCGTTGATGTTGCCCGCCGCGAGGTACGTGCGGCGCCGGCCGGGAAGGCCAGCATGATCGACTTGAGGAAGAGAGCCAGAAGCGGCAGGGAGAGACCGAGCATGAGCGGGAGGAATTCGACGCCGCGCCAGCGGGTCACCGCGAAGGCGCCTCCGTAGACGACGGCGAGCTTCGTGCCTCCGAGGAGGAGCCCCTTCGCGCGCATCGCTTCGGCCGTTCCGCGATCCTCGACCTGCGCGGCACCTGTGAAGAGTTTCACAAGCCGGGCGAGAAAGAAGAAATTCAACGCCGACAGGATCTGTCCCGTGGCAAGCGAGATGGCGGCGTTCGGATTCGCGGGGAGCCAGAGCGCGGTGAGCGCGGCGGCCATGACCCACGAAATGCGCAGCGAGCGCCCCAGGAGATTCGGCGACGTGTCGGTGGAACGGAGCAGGGCCTAGTCCTCCCGCTGTGCCAGCTTCACAAGGTGGATCGTCTCGCGCACCCCGGCCACGAAACCGAGCCCGAGCAGTACGTACGACAGCCAGGGCGCGGTGCGGAACTTCGTATCGAGATAGGTCCCGAGGAAGTACCCGACGATTGGTGCCAGGGCGAGGATGAACGGGATCGCCGACAGGACTCCGATTTGGCGCCAGGCCGTGACCTTGTTCGGTTCCTTCTCGGTCACTTGCCGGCCTCCGCGTCGCAGACAGGTACCGCGCTCGTTCGGGCGCGATTCGAAAGGACGCATCGAGTCGAGGCGACGACCCCGAGCCCGGAAAGGTACCCGAGGGGTGCTTGGAGGGTCAACGGGAAATGGGCCCGGCGATTGCTTGGCGGCGCGCCCGATGCCGCGCCCCACATCGTATAGATGACGAAAGGGGCCGCGCCGATCCCGGCCCGGGCGCTCAATGGCGCCACAGGGCAGGCCGCGCAGGCCCCTAACTTGATGGCGGGACGCCTCTTCGCCTCCTCGGCTTCACCACACCGCGGCCCCGACTCCGCAGTGCTCTCCCCCATACAGAGGACGCCCCGCCAATTTGTTTACTTTCAACAAGATCCGCTTGAACCGCGGACGGCAAGAAGGGAAAGCAGCGCTCGTGCCAGAATTGTCACGACTCGATAGCGCCAATTAAGTATCATTGTTTCAATGAGTTAAGGGCTAAACTCTAACTCGCCTCCCTATTCACTCGGACCTCCCCGTTACCGACCGTTCCACCGGTCACCGATCTTGCTCGCGATTTGTCGGTTAACCATCACTACGACAATGAGTTGCGATACGGTTCCCAATGGAGACGGCAACGTCACCGGCGGGGATCCATCGCTCGCACCTCCGTCCCCCCCCCCGATCCGGGCCACAGAACGCGGGCACTCGGTCCGATACCTGCCGGTAAGCCCTCTCTCCCGGTTGCGCCGGGAGGCCCTCGTTGGCGGATGTTTCGGGAAGGAGTCTCCTTGAACCTTAGCGAGTCACGTCTCATCTGGCTGGAAGAGTCGGAGGAGCGTGGCCTCGTTCGCTCGGCGCTGCAGGGAAACCGGCAGGCGTTTCTGGCGCTTGCCGACCACTACCTGAAGCCGGTCTACCGTCTCGCATTCGCGCTCACACGAGACCGCAACGTGGCCGCTGGCATCGCGCGAGAGGCGTTCGGGCGTGCCTGGTTCGGATTGAAGGGGATGCCCGAAGGAAAGCGCTTCTTTCCCTGGGTGCTCCATCTGGCGCGGAATCTCTCCGTGGCGTACGCGAGGCGCCACGCCGGCGAGCTGCCTGACGTCGTTCCCGTGGCGGAGGATGCCTCCGCCGAAGAGCGCGATGACGCCGCGAGGGAGCAGGCGCTTCGGCGCGCGCTACGCGCGCTTCGTCCAGATGAACAGACGGCCCTGGCCCTTCGAATCGTGGAGAGACTCTCGCACGCGGAGATCGCGGCGCTCCTCGACCAGCCCGCGGTGATCGCGCTCGCTCGACTCGCTTCGGCGCGCGGGTACCTGACGCAACGTGGCAATAGCGCTGCCGAGGAGCGCGAGGGAGCGGCATGATTCACGTCACGCTTCCCCAACTCTGCGCCTACATCGACGGCGAACTCGCCGAGGCGTCGGCCGAACTCGTACGCCGCCATCTCTCGTTGTGTCTGGAATGCACCGAGCGCTTCGCGCTGCTGGAAGCTCAAGATGAGGTCCTGCTCCGCATTCTCGGCGATGACCCCGAAGAAGAGTTCTTCCGAAGTCTGAGCGCGTCGATTCCGTTGGGCGCGTCAGCAACAGCCGAGCCCGCTGCCTCATCCGTGAAGCCGAGTCGTCCCCGCGTGGGGACGAAGGGCCGGGAAGGAGACCGAGCGTCCATCTTCCGGGTTGCCCCCACTGCATGGATTGCCGCGGCGGTCTGCTGCATCGTCGCGGGAAGCGCCGCCTGGGTGGCGTTCCGCCCGAAGGCGCCGGCGCTGGTGATCTCGCCGATGCAGGCCGCGGTGGTGCGACGGGTCCCCCTGGAGGCGGCTCCCCCCTTGGAAGTGGAGGTGAACCCGGAGCCAACCTCGGAACCAGCCCCGGAGCCAGTCGCCACGATCGCCCCCGAGCCAGTCCCCGCGCCGGCTCCGGATCTGGCCGTGGCGGAAGTCGTCAAAGCGCTCGCACCGACCGTAGAGCACGCCATCCCGCCGACGCGGAAGCCGAAGCCGAAGCCTGTACCAGAGCTGTTTGTCGAGCGCGCGCCTCAGCACTTCCTTCCGGTGCGCACCATCATTACGGAGACGATTGTCTCGTCGCAGGCGGAGAGTCCCGCTCCGGCGGCGCTCCCCGGAACAGTGCGTTCGAACAGCGCCTTCGATCCATCGGCCGCGCTCCTTCACGATGCGAGGAGCGCGAGTCTCGAAGCCGCGCGGTCAAAGCTCCCAGCGTCGTTCGACAAGTCGGCCGATGCCTGGGAGCGCGCCCTCCCCCTCGTGGCGAAGACGCCCGAGACGCTCGCGCTGGCGCGTCGCGAGGTGGCCCAATCGCGCTTTCAGGCCTGGGCGGCAGAGCCGACCGAGGCCCGCCGTGAAGCCGCCATCGCCTCGGCCCGGCACTACCTGCTCTATGCCGCGCCCGGCCCCGAGCGTGACCAGGCCTGGACCTGGCTCGGGCGCCTGAAGCACTAGCGCGCTCGTATCTCCCTTTCCCCGCAACGATTGCCTCAAGGACGCCGGCACGCGCGCCGATTCATGACGCGAGGTGGGGTATCCACGCTCGAGCGCGCCAATCACGAGGAAACGACCCGATGGAGTCGATGGACGAAGGCATCCTCCGCGAGTTTCTCGCGGAGAGCCTGGAGAATGCCGAACAGGTCGAGCGGGAGCTCGTCGCCCTGGAGCGCGAGCCGGGCGATCTCAAGAGGATCGCCACGCTCTTTCGCGCCGTTCATTCGATCAAGGGGACGTGCGGCTTCTTCGGATTCACGAAGCTCGCCGCGGTAACGCACGCCGGCGAAAATTTACTCGGCCGCTTGCGGAGCGGTGAGCGGACCCACACGCCGGAAATGGCGGACGCGCTCCTGGCGCTGGTCGACGCGGTGCGGACGATCCTCGGCCGAATCGAAGCGACGCAGGAAGAAGGCGATGACGACTTTCAGCCGCTCATCGGAAGGCTGGCCCAACTCGATGCGGCGACGACGCCGGCGCCGATCGCCGAAGCCCCCCACGCCGATGCGGACTCGACATCCGCGGGACCGACCGAATCGAGCATCCGCGTGGACGTCCACCTCCTCGACCGGATGATGAATCTGGTCGGCGAATTGGTCTTGGCGCGGAACCAGCTTCTCCTCGAGGTCGCGGCGTCGGACCTCGCCGAGCTGCCCTTCACCGCACAGCGCCTGAATCATGTGACCACCGACCTGCAAGAGATGGTCATGAGGACCCGCTTGCAGCCGATCGGTGGTCTCTGGAACAAGCTCCCCCGCCTGGCTCGCGATGTCGCAGCCGCCTGCGGCAAGAGCGTGCGTCTCGACCTGGAGGGAGCGGAAACCGAACTCGACCGGTCGATCATCGAGGCGATGCGCGATCCGATCACGCACCTGGTCCGAAACGCGATCGATCACGGCATCGAGACTCCCGCCGAGCGAACCGCCGGGGGCAAGCCCGCCGAAGGGCGGCTTCTTCTCCGCGCGTTCCATGAAGGCGGGAAGGTACAGGTCGAAATCACGGATGACGGCGCCGGCCTTCCGATCGAGCGCATTCGCGAAAGCGCCTTGCGGCAACACCTGGTATCCGCCGAGCGTGCCGCACGAATGACCGGTCGTGATTGGGCCAACGTAATCTTCCTTCCCGGCTTCTCGACCGCCGAACGTGTGACGAACGTCTCCGGACGGGGAGTCGGGATGGACGTCGTGAAGAACAACGTGGAGCGGGTCGGCGGGACGATCGAGGTG
>ERZ1292633.5607-Hain-H41-02um-R1-5607-length-11263-cov-6_pt1 | contig 11263 bp, 10 predicted proteins | sample MGYA00564406_ERZ1292633 | MGnify/ENA primary metagenome ERZ1292633 (study PRJEB36523, sample SAMEA6512639) | groundwater metagenome | collected 2019-01-08 | study: AquaDiva: Metagenomics assemblies of 32 groundwater samples
AGATGCGAAAAGGATGGACCGCTCAAATTCAACTACAGTCGGGACAACCTCCGCCGATTCTGTCACGGACCCAGCGCCGCCTGTGGAATGTTGCGGATTCGCTGGTACATCCACGGACGAGTCAGACTCAAATAGGCCATCGAACACGTCAGACATTACCGGACGCCGCTTCGGCAACCTCGATTTTCCGTCCTTGACACCGTCCTCGCCCTTCCGCATCGTCTGATTCACGGGTCGGCGTCTCGGTCCGGCGGACGGTACGTGTGTGGCGTGTAGCGTCGCCCCTTGTGGGCGGCGCAATTCGTACACAACAAGAAAGCGCCGGGGGCAAGCCCCGACGCTACATTTTTTGCTCGATGGATCACCGAAGAACACGCTAGACACGTACGGCGGACGGGCGAAATTGCGCGGCAGACGAAATATCCTCATTGCTTTCGCGGCCTTCGTTATTGGAATGCTCGGCGCGATCCTCTACCTGCGCGAGCCGACCCAGCCGTTGACGCCCCAAGCCCTTGACGCCGCTCGAAAGCTCTGGCGCGACGGCGGCATCCGCGCCTACGTAGCCCGGTTTCGAATGAACGCCAGCCTCTACGAAGTTCGTTGCCGTGACGGGATCGTCGAAGACCTGACCGTGGACGGCCGCATTTCCAACATCGCCGAAGTCCGCTCCTACTCGGTCGACGGACTCTTTGACCTGCTCGAACTGGAGATCGTGAATCTGAACGATACAAAGGGACCGTTCGGCCCCAACGCCCCGGCCCTGATGGCTCGTGTCCGATTCAATGCTGATTTCGGTTACCCGGAACGCTACATCCGCGCCGGCGGCATGGCCCGCGGCGCTTCGATTGAAATGCTTGAATTCAAACGTCTGAATTAGTGCTACGTCCACGTTGCGCTGACGTCCCCGATCCGTCCGCAGACGCCCCCGACCCGTCCGGGGAACCCCCCGGAACGCCCGTACCGCCCCCCGGCGGGGCTGGACATGCCCGCAGCCTTTTCGTATAGTCCCCCGCATCATTGTGGTCCCGGCGGGATGGCGGCGGTTTCCGGCTTTTTCGATCCGACGCCGCCGGTCGATCCCGGCGAGTTGACGTTCTTGGCCGTCGATACGCGCAGCCCCTACACCCGCGAGTACCCCGGCAGCGAGAGCGGCTAGTAGGCCCACTACATGCTGCGCTGGGTCAACACGCGCGGCGAAACCGGGCCGTGGAGCGAGACGGTCGCCGCGACGATTGGGGCGTAGGGTGTACTTGGGCAACGTACAACGCAAGCAGTTAGGGCGAATCTCACGATGGTCGATGTGCTCAAGATTGAAGCCCCGGCCCCCCCTCCAACGGTAGGTAGCGCGCTTGACGAAATCCATCAACTCAACGCCGAGTTCGAGCGGCGCTACGAGGACCTATTCCGCGTTGAGAACTCGCTGACCCGCTCCCTCGTGAGCTTCCAAGGGAACAAGCACCGAGCCGTCTACCGATGGTTCAAATACAAGGAGGCGTTCTCGGCGGGACTGGTCGAGCGCCTTCTCGACCAGTATGGCCTGTCACGCGGCGTTCTTTTTGATCCGTTTGCGGGGAGCGGGACGGCCGTTTTCGCAGCTGGTGCCCTAGGAATGCGCGCTGAGGGCATCGAGCTCCTGCCGATCGGCCAGTGCGTGATCCGCACTAAACAACTCATCGATTCCGACATCAGGCCGGACGACGTCCAGCGGCTGGCGGTGTGGAGTCGGATGCATCCGTGGACGACTCCAGGTCCGACTCGTCGCGTGACCGAACTGCGGATTACCAGAGGAGCCTATCCAGCCGAGACAATGGCGGCGATGGGCCGTTACCTGGCCGCCGCCGAGAACGAGAATGAGCGGGTAAGCGCGGTCTTGGTCTTTGCGCTGCTCTGTGTCTTGGAGGCCATCAGCTACACCCGGAAAGACGGCCAGTATTTACGCTGGGATTACCGATCGGGCCGCCGGCAGGGAAAGAAAATCTTCGACAAAGGCCCAATTGTCCAGTTCGATAAAGCCGTCAGCGACAAGCTGGCACAGATTGTGACCGATCTGCGGGCCGGGGAGCTCCCGAACGATTTGTTCGCGCCGACGCCGTCAAGGGCGGACATTGTTCTGTATCCCGGCTCTTGTCTTCAAATCCTGCCGAAGCTGCCCGCAAGTTCCTACGATTGCATCATCACGTCGCCCCCCTACTGCAACCGGTACGACTACACGCGGACCTACGCGCTGGAGTTGGCGCTGCTAGGCGTGGACGAGGCCGGCCTAGCGACGCTCCGGCAAGATATGCTAACTTGCACCGTGGAGAACCGGGCCAAAGACCTGTTGGCTCTGAATCCGAAATGGCAACCCGCTACCGCCGCGGCCGACGAACATCCTTTGTTGCAAGCCATCCTCGCGTATCTAGATAACCAGAAGGAAATGGACCTGCTCAACAACACCGGCATTCCTCGGATGGTGCGTGGTTACTTTTACGAGATGGCCTGTGTCATCGCCGAGTGCGCCCGCGTGCTCAAACCTCGTGCGCCGCTTCTTATGGTAAACGACAACGTGCGCTACGCTGGGGCCAGCATTTCGGTGGACATCATCTTGTCAGAACTCGCGAGGGACCTGGGATTCGATGTCGAGTGCGTCCTCGTTTTGCCGAACGGCAAGGGAAACAGCAGCCAGCAAATGGGGGCACATGGGCGCGACGCGTTGCGCAAGTGCGTTTACGTCTGGCGCAAGCGTTGAAAGATGAAGAAACCCTATCAGAAACATCTAAAGTCCAGCCAAGACCTGGAAACCACATACGAAGCCGTTCGCGCCGGTTTCGTAGCGCTTGCCTTGGAAAGGAACCGAAGAGCGACGCCGTATGTTGCGGAAGCACGGGCCCTGAAATCAGCGGTTTCGCAAGCGAAGACTCCACTTGACCTGATGCGAATCGGGGACATTCAATCGGCCCTTTTGACTGCCGCCGGTGTGTCCGACAAGGCCGCGAATCACTTGGAGGATTCCGACAAGAAGGACGCCATAGCCGGCTTGATTGGGAAGTTCCTTGAGCCTGCTGGCGCGAATTTTGTTGAGGAATTGGTCTTTCGGTTCCTCCTGACTCGGGGCGACACGTTGGGCGGTTCGATGCGGAATGTCGGCGGCTTCATGGCACAGTGTAAACTCACTCAGGCTCTCATCGCGAACTTGAGACTCGGTGGAAAACGCTACCTCTGGCTTCGTTCGGGGGCGGCCGAGTGGGCGACCATGCCAGAGGACGACGCCGACATGGAACTGAATGTGCGCGGGCTGTCTTGGGATACCGGCCCCAAGCCGCGCACGGTGATTTACAACCTCACCGTCCCGTTCGTCGGGAACAACGTGGACCTGTGCCTTTTCGACTGCACCGCAGACGATATGTCAAAGGACACCTACAGAACCCACGCCAGCTACGTAGCGCTGGGTGAACTGAAGGGCGGCATCGACCCCGCCGGGGCCGACGAGCACTGGAAGACTGCGCGGACGGCGCTGACCCGAATCCGCGACGCCTTCGCCAAATACAAACTGACTCCGCATACCTTCTTCATTGGCGCGGCCATCGAGGCGAAAATGGCCACCGAGATTTGGGAGATGCTCGAAAACGGCACCTTGGAAAATGCGGCCAACCTCACCGACGACGACCAGATCGCCTCGGTCACCCGGTGGCTTTGCTCGCTCTGACAGGGCGGACGCAGTGAAGCTTCGGAGGCTGCGCCTCTTGATGTCCCTTGACGCACCCTTTCCGTCTCGCGCCGCGCCGGGATCGATAGGCGGTTTACAAACGATGATACGCGGATCAAACTCCACAAGCTCTACCTGTCAACCCTTGACAAATTATAGAAGCTTCGCGTCCTGTAGAGGCGAAGCCGCATAATTCGTCAAGGGTCAACCGACGGCTGACGGAGCACCAGGCGTCTTCCGCAACCGCTCTTCGAGCCGTTTGGCCACATCCAACGGCACCAGCTTCGCCAGGTGGTCCGGGTCGTAGCGTCCGATTTCCACGATCTGCCGGATCAGAGTGCTCGACGTCAAAATGTGCTGGCCCGTGGTCATCAAAAAAACCGTCTCGATACCGCCGATGATGAGGTTCGCGGTGGCGATCTCCAGCTCGGCGTGAACGTCCACCGTGTCGCGAATGCCCCGCAGAATAGCCCGCGCCCCGACCGTCCGGGCGAACTCCACCGTCAGCCCCGTAAACGTTCGGACCTCAACGTTGCGCAGATGCACGGTGTGCGCGGCCAGCATTTCCCGCCGCTCTTCCTGTGTGAAAACTTCTTTCTTGAGGGGATTGTCGCCGACCGCCACGATCAGCTTTTCGAAGACTTTGCACGCCCGCTCGATGATCTCCAGGTGACCGTGCGTCACCGGATCGAACATTCCGGGAAAAACTACCGTATTCGCACTGTTCTGCGGCATGATTCCGACCCTCCGACGCGCCCGCGACCCGACGATTGTACGGCCCCGCCCCGCCGAGTCTACCCAGCGGGGTGCATCCCAAAAAAGGTGGCGGCGTGACGGTTTCCAAGTCATGCTGAGCGAAGCGAAGCATCCCAACCCACCGGAAGATTCTTCGCTGCGCTCAGAATGACACCCCTGGGCAACTTTCGCCACCCTAAACGGGATGCACCCCACTCAGCGCCGCCGTTGACAGCCCCATCGACCAGTGGGATTCTGATTCCGATGAATAGCCCCGTCGCCGGCGACCAACAGATTGATCTCTCGATCGACCTCGCGGGCATCCCCATGCGAAACCCCGTGATGACCGCGTCCGGTACGAGCGGTTACGGACCAGAGCATGCCGAACTCATCGACCTCACCAAGCTCGGTGCCTTCGTGACCAAGGCCGTTTCACCGGAGGTCCGCAAGGGCAATCCCCCCGAACGGATCGTCGAAACTCGCGGCGGCATGCTCAACGCCATCGGGCTCGCCAACGTCGGTCTCGAACGGTTCATCGCCGAAAAAGTCCCCTTCCTCGCTCGCGCCGGCATCCCCGCCATCGTCAACGTCGTCGGACATTCCGTGGAAGACTACCTGACCGTCTGCCGCGCGCTGGACCCCATCGACTGCATCGCCGCCCTCGAACTCAACGTCTCCTGCCCCAACGTCGCCGACGGATTGGAATTCGGGACCGCCCCCGATCGTCTCGCCGGCCTCGTTTCCGCCGTCCGAAAGGAGGTCCGTCGCGCCAAGCTCATCGTCAAGCTCTCGCCAAACGTCACCGACATCACCGAGACCGCTCGCGCCGCCATCGACGCCGGCGCCGACGCACTCTCCGTCATCAACACGCTCTACGGCATGGCCATCAACATCAACACGTGGAAGCCGATGCTCGCCAACCGCACCGGCGGCCTCTCCGGTCCCGCGATCAAACCCGTCGCCCTCTACATGGTTCACAAGGTCTACACCAAGGTCGCCCGCGACGCCGGCGTCCCCATCATCGGCATGGGCGGCATCTGCGACTGGCGCGACGCCGTCGAGTTTTTTCTCGCAGGCGCGACGGCCGTCGCCGTCGGCACCGCGCTATTCGTCGATCCGAAAACACCGATTCACATCTGCGAGGGACTCGAAGCCTACCTGCGGCAGCGCGGACTCCATTCCATCCACGACCTCATCGGCCAATTGAAATGAACCGGATGCGTCCGCCCTACGACGCCGGGTCCGCCGACTTCCGTTTCGCGCGCTCGGCCACCTTTGCGATCTGCAACCCCAGCTCAAAAAGCAGATACATCGGCGCCGCGAGCAGGAGCTGGCTCATGACATCCGGCGGCGTAATCACAGCCGCAATCACCACAATCCCAAAAATAATGTACCGCCGCGAGCGGATCATCGTCGCTGACGAGACAATCCCGATCCACGCAATGAAACACACCACCAGCGGCGTCTCGAACGCGATCCCGAACGCCAGCGCAAGCTGAAGCACAAACGAAATATAGAAGTCGATCGCAAACTCGCTGTACACCGTCGGCGACACCGCATCCGGCTCCAGCGGCGTCGACCACAACCCCTCCGGCGTCCGCACCACCAGCCGCCGCGTCGCGGCGTTGATCCACAGGCCTGTCTTCCCATCAGGTGGATCCTCTCGCAGCACAGGCACTCGCAGCGGGTCGGCGCCCTCGGTGGGAGCTTCTTTCGCAGTCGGAATCTGCAGCAGCAACCGCTGAAAGGCTGACGGCATCAGCCCCGACACCTCAAAACTGCGGTTGAAGCTGATGAAGAACTGCAGGACGATCGGAAGCACGACAAAGTACAGAAACACAACGCCGATCGCAAACAGCCCCGACGACGCCCACGTCAACATCCGCACGAATCGCCGCTCGTGCGGGTAAAGCCCCGTCGCGACAAACTGCCACGCCTGACGCAGCACCCACGGCATCGACAAGATGAATCCCGTCAGAAACGAGATTCTCATATAGGCCGCAAACGCATCGGTCGGACCCAGCGCCTGTAAGCGCGGTTGCAGCCCGTTGGCGCGCTGCACGATCAACAACGGTCGGAAGACGATATCCAGCACCGTCGTCCCGAACATCAGCGCCAACGCCGTCGCCAGGGCCACGCCGATCAGGGCGCGAATCAGACAACTACGTAGTTCATCGAGGTGATCGCCGAAGGACATGCGCGCGGATGCGACGGGATCGACATCATGTTCATTCTTTGAAGACGGAGCCCGCGCCGCGTTGGTCGTCATCAGGCGGGATTCTAGAACCGCCGAGAGCCTTCGTCAAAAAACGGCGAGCGCGGGAATTGTCGCATACACCCTTTGCCGCGTAACGCCGCCTACGGCTTGCCCCACGCGCTTAGCGGGTTGCTGCTTAGTCGCGTCGATAGCATCTTCCGTGGAAGCGGCCGCCTCAGCACCGCCGGCGCGTTTTCGTCCTGCACAAGGTTCGTCTCCTCGCGAATCTGCCACTGCCGATTGCACAGATTGGCGTAGCCGAACACCACCGTTCCGCCGTCGGGCGGCACATTCGCGCCGGCGTCCGTAAATGCCTTTCGCAGTTGTGCAACTCCGATCCTGGCCAGTTCGATCGACGCTCCCGCCTCCACCCCCGCCAGCCCGGCCTCGTCGAAATCCGCCCACATCCGCCCCAACTTTGAATCGCTCGGAATCTCGAATCGCCGCCCGTCGTGTTCAAGCACCCACAGTTCCTCCGCAAACGGCGGAAATGTCCCGCGGTTTGTGTTTACAAAAAGCGTCTGATCCGTCCGATTGGTGAGCGCCGCGACTAGCGCATCGCCGTCGCGGCGGATTTCGATTTCCGCCTCCGCGCCGCCCCGCGACACCGTCTTCGGAGCACCCCGCGTCACCGTTACGTGCAGCGTATTGCTCGTCACCCGCCCGACCTGATGCGCCGCAAGCACCGGGTCCAGCCACTCCGGCGCGTACTCCACGACCATCGAATACTCCCCGGCGTCCAGCAACGGATACCTCGCCCATCCGCGATTGAACTCCCCTACCCGCACCGTCGCCTGCCCGCCCGCCGGCACCACCGACGACGGCCCGCCGGCCAGTCGTTCGTGTACCACCGAAAGCACCCCGGAATCATCGGCGATCTCATCCACCCGCAGTTCGACTTCTCGTCCACCGTCACCGCGTACCCGCAGCCACTCCGACACATCCAGCATGTCCGCCACCTGTCGTGCGTCGGCGGACATGAAATCGCGTTTGTCCGGATCGGTTTCCATGGGGACTCGCGCATCGTGGCCGGAGCGATTTGTCAGCGTCACCACGAGATCGACCGCTTCGTTCCAGGCAAAGCTCCGTTTGGCGATCTCCAACCGAACCTCAACGCCGGAAAACCACACCTGGTCGAGTGTGGCCAGGAGCTTTTTCGCCCGCAACGCCGCTTCCACATCATCTCCCCCGGCGGCCTCACGCAGCACACCATGTGCCTCGCTTCCGATCGCACACAAACGCCGCGAAGCGAAAATCCGTGTCGCGTAAACCGGATCGCCCAGGTCGCGGACCAGCGCGTGGATCTCTTCATCCGTCGCCGGACCGCTGATGGACCGCTCCTGCGCCCAGGCTCCGGCGCATAGCGCGCAAACGACCAGGCACCCGACCGCCGCCAGTCTTCGCCGATTTGGCAAGATACACGTCATGCAGAGTGCTCCCCGCATTGGATTATTCCTCTAAAAACGTCCCGTATCACCCCGATCTCCCACGAAATCCGGCCCAATCGCCTCCCAACCGTCCCCTCTACCAGGGGGGACCACAGGGGGGTCTGGACGCAACGTCTCGGACGCCCCGAAAGGAATCGCGCCGCCCCCTCCTCCCTGTACCTTGGATCGGACGCCCGAACGAACTACAATAGCAACGTGCAGTCGCAGGCCCCCACCGCCGCAAACGCTGAGACCCGTCGGATCGATAAGACCTCTTCGGAGGCCGCTCCAGAACCCTCCGTTTCAATCACCACGGTCTTTTTGACCTCCCCCGCCTCGTTCCATCGCTTGCGTCGCGTGCCGTGGGGCATCATCGCTCCGCTCACGCTGTTTATCCTCATTCTGCTCGCCTTTCTTCCCGCACTCATGGCCGGCTTCGTCGACTGGGATGACGACGATCTGCTTTTCAAGTTGACGTATTATCGCACCCTCGACGCCGACAGCCTGCGCTGGATGTTCACCACTTCCTACGCCGGGCACTTTCAACCGCTCACCTGGCTCAGCTACTCGCTCGATTGGGCGCTTTGGAAGCGCAATTTTTTCGGATATCACCTGACGAGCGTCCTGTTCCACGCCTTTACCGCCATCACCGTCTATTTTCTCGCCCGGCGACTGATCGCCGTCGCTTATCGAACGGGAGAATCATCGTCCGATTCCGAATCACGGCGCGGCTACGATCCGGCGCTCATCCTGTGCTCGGCCCTGGCCGCCGCCCTCTTCGCCATCCACCCTCTCCGCGCCGAATCCGTCGCATGGCTTTCCGAACGCCGCGATGTCCTGAGCGGGTTCTTCTTCGTCGCCGCCGTCGCGTCCTATCTCCATTACGCGACCGTTTCCGGCCGGCGATCGTTCATCTGGTATTTCGCGGCGATCTTCCTGCAAACACTCTCGCTGCTCTCCAAGGCGACCGCCGCGACGCTGCCTCTTGTGTTGCTGATTCTCGACGTCTATCCCCTTCGTCGCATCGCCTGGTCCCATTCGTCCGAGCGCAGACGCACCCTGCGCGTCCTGCTTGAAAAAACGCCTTTTTTTCTTCTTGCAATCCTCGGCGGCCTCCGCGCCTGGATCGCCCAGTCCCAGGCCGGCGCCATGTACCCCCTCGCGGAATACGACTTGCTCGCGCGATTCGCCCAGGCGTGTTACGGGCTTGCGTTCTACATCGGAAAGACGGCGTGGCCCGCCGATCTCGGCCCGCTCTACCAGTTGCCGCCCCGCGACGTTCTCTTCGGCCCGATGCTCTGGGCGAGTGCCATTGTCGTGGCACTCATGGCATGCCTCGCCGTTGCCGTCCGCCGCCGCGTCCCGGCCGTCACCGCCGCGATCGCCGCCTACGTAGTCATCCTCACGCCCGTTCTCGGCTTCTTCCAGAGCGGACCACAGCTCGTCGCCGACCGCTACAGCTACCTTTCCTGCCTTGGATTCGCGATACTTGCCGCCGCCGGACTGCTCGCCTGGATTCGTCACGCGTCCCTGCACCACAGCCGCCGCAAGCTTGCCGCCCTCGTTCTCTCCGTCGCCGCCGCGTTGACCGCGCTGTTCCACGCCACCGCCGCGCAGTCCGACATCTGGAGCTCTTCGATCCAGCTCTGGGCCCGCGGCGTTGCGGTCAGCCCCGACAGCTCCATCGCGCACGCCAATCTCGCGGACGCACTCACCGCTCTCGGCGATCTTCCCGCCGCCGCCCGGCACTACCGCCGCGCGCTGGAACTCCAACCCCGCGACCCGATTACCGCGAACCACTTCGCCGACGTTCTCCTGCGGCTCGGCGATCGTCCTCGCGCAACGGCCATGTACGAATGGACCCTGCGACTCGATCCCAACCGCGCAGGGGCCTATCTCAACCTCGCCCATCTCCTGGTGGCGGAAGGACGCCCTTTCGACGCCGCCGACCTGTTACGCGGACGCACGCAGGACGCGCCGACCGACATCGACGCTGCCCGTTTTCTCGCCGACCTCCTGTCGACGCACCCCGACGCCGCCGTCCGCAACGGCCAGGAAGCCGCCTCTCTCGCCGCACGCGTCTCCGAGTCGCGCGGCGATCACGACGCTCCTGCGCTGCTCATCTGGGCGACCGCGCTGGCCGAAGCCGGACGATACGATGAGGGAATCACAACCGCGCGCCGCGCTCTCGGCATCGCAGAGCAGAATCGCAACGACCGCCTGGTCTACGAATTACGCCGCCGCCTCGGACTCTTCGAGCAACACAAGCCTTACCACTCCGGCGACTGAGAATGTTTTGAACCAAGCCGCGGGCGGAACGAAATCCTCCCAATCCCGGCGCGCCGGGCGCGCAAGCCTTGCTGTTACCCAACTTTTTCCGACGCGTATGGCTTTCACGCGTAAAACAAACGTGTTCGTACCGTAGGTACGGCGCGAGAATAGCCCAGCGATTCATCGCTGGGTACGAAGCCGCCAAACGCTTCAAGTCCCGTAGGGACGAATGAACGATCGGTCGTCCCTACGGGACTTTCGTGAAAAGGGCGTATCGTGTTCCCAGCGTTGAAACGCTGGGCTACTTTCGGGCGTCCCTCTGGGACGCATGTTGCTGTGGGTGGGCAAAGCACCGAGCGCCGGCAACAAGATGTGGGTAACAGCAAGGCCCGCGCGACCTGACACCCCATATTCCGTGCAATTGTTCACAGACCGTAAGAACGGCAAGCCCGGCAAGGTCGGAAATTACGCGATCGCACAATCACGGCGCCCAAGCGCACCACGCGCAAAAAATGCCACCCCATGACACCTTGATTTCTATTGAAATGCACTCCGCACCCCGTATGTTCTATTGTAGTCCGGACCCTTGCAGAGGGCGCAATGAACAGAAACGATCCCAAACCAGTCGATCGTTGCGCAGAAATCCTGCAGGCGCTGACCAACGGCGTCCCCGACCATCGTCTTTCCGAACAACAACAGCAGTTGCGCCGCGATGAAGTGAACCGCCTGCTCGATGGACTGGACGATCGTGCGATCGTCGACGCGCTCAACAAGCTTTACCGCATCGCCGAACGCGACGCACAACGACGTGCCCGCCGCCTCGCCGCCGCCCTTGTCGAATCGCACCGTTTCCGTTGGTTCGGCGCACTCCGCAGAAGGCCGTCATAA
>ERZ1292633.5608-Hain-H41-02um-R1-5608-length-11263-cov-4_pt1 | contig 11263 bp, 11 predicted proteins | sample MGYA00564406_ERZ1292633 | MGnify/ENA primary metagenome ERZ1292633 (study PRJEB36523, sample SAMEA6512639) | groundwater metagenome | collected 2019-01-08 | study: AquaDiva: Metagenomics assemblies of 32 groundwater samples
GATGGCTTTTCTGGTTTTTTGAACCAGTTCGATCATAAACCGCGCCCGGTTTTCCAGTGAACCGCCGTATTCATCGGTCCGGTTATTAGTAAATTTAGAAAGATAATTCGCCAGCAGGTAACCCATAAAGGCGGTCAGTTCAATCCCGTCAAATCCGGCCTTAATCGCCCGCACCGCGGCGTCCACATGGTCCTGGATGCACTGCTGGATTTGTTCTTGAGACATCATCCGCGGTTCGCGGAAATGGCGCAGGGTTTGCGGAACAGTTGAGGCCTGCAGGCAGTAATCCAGATGGATTCCGCCGTAGCGACCGCCGTGCAGGATTTGCTGAATGGCAATGGCGTTATATTTATGGATCAGGTCCGCTATTTTTTTCAGGCCGGGGATATATTTATCATCGCTGATACCGATTTGCCTAATATAGGCCTTACCCTCGCCCTTTTTATCAGGATAAGCGCCCTGGTTAGTGATAATGGCCGCACCGGTTTGGGCAATCACTTCCATCCGGGCCATTTCGCGGTCGGTGATAAACCCGTCTTCGGTATTAAAATTAGAGACCGAGCAGGCCGCGTATTTGACGCAGTTATGGGTGGTTAATTTGCCGAGTTTATTGGGTTTAAAGATATTTGCAAATTTAGTCATAAAATTTTCCTCCAGAAAATTTTATTATAATCAATTTCTTACATAAATCAATAATTTGTTAATAATTGTTTTCTTGCCAATATCTTAAAAGTATTATATAATTTATAAAAATTTTCACAGGAAATTTTTATGGACTATTTTTTTAAACCCAAAAACATTGCCATTGTCGGCGCCTCGCAGGACCCGGCTAAACCCGGCCGGGTACTAATCAAAAACCTGATTGATTACGGGTATCGCGGAAAAATTATCCCGGTTAACCCGGCCGGCGGACGAATCACCGGACGAAAAGTTTTCCCCTCTCTTAATGACATCCCTCACCCGGTTGACCTGGCAATTTTTTGCATACCGAACCATCTGGTCGAAAATGTCATTGCTGAAATTAAGCCGGGTCAGGTTAAAGGTATTATCATCATCTCTTCCGGTTTTAAAGAAACAGGCGCGTTGGGTCAACAGGCCGAAGAACGAATCCGGATTCTGCTCCAAGAACGAGGCATCCGGGCCATCGGACCAAACTGTATGGGTCTATATAATGTCAGCGCTGGTTTAAACGCGACTCATTTCCCCGGCCTGCCCCAAGTTAAAGGCAATATCAGTTTTATCTCCCAGAGCGGCGCCTACGGCGGGATTATTTTCCACGCCTTGAAAGAACGCCAGATCGGTTTGAGTAAATTTATCTCCATCGGCAATCAACTGGATCTGGGACATACCGACTTGCTGGAATATTTAGGCGCTGACCTCCCAACGCAGGTCATTGGACTTTTTATCGAGACGTTAAAAGACGGGCGCAGCGACAGCGGAGTCCCGCCCCAAGCGGGACGGCGTTTTTTAGATCTGGCCCGACGAATATCGGCTAAAAAACCGATTGTGGTTTTTAAAGGCGGCCGCACCCAGGCCGGAAGACGCGCCGCTTCTTCTCATACCGGCTCTCTGGCCGGTGATTTTACGGTTTTTAAATCAGCCATGAAACAGGCCGGCGTTCTGGTCGCCGAAAATAGCGAAGAGTTTTTTGATATTCTCTATATTTTATCTATTTACCATCATCAATTACCTAAAAATGACAACGTTGCGATTGCCACTATTTCCGGTGGACCATCCGTAATTGCCGGCGACAGATGCGAGGAGGTCGGAATTAATGTTCCGCAATTTAACCACGCACTCAGGCAAAAAATCAGCCGCTGCCTGCCGGTCTTCGGGGCTAACGGCAATCCAGTGGATATGACCCCTCAAATAAAACCGGAGAATTATGAACCCTGCGTGGATTTGGTTGTCCGGCAACCAAATATCGGCGGGGTCATCGCTTTAAACGTCAATCTGGACCGGCCGGAATTTGCCCGGGCTTTTATCAAAGCGAAAAAAAAATATAAAAAACCAATAGTTGCAGTTTTGGTGGACGACCCTTTCATCAGCCAAGAATTCCATAAACATCAGATCCCAGTTTTTTCTGCCCCGGAACGAGCGGTGCGGGCGTATCGAGGTTTGTTGGAATACCGGCAAATACGAAAGAAATTAAGCACGGACAAACCGCGCCGCTACACCAAACATTATTGTAGCGGCGACCCTCGTGGTCGCCTCTCATTTATCGGTGAATATGAATCTAAAAAACTTCTTAAGCGTTATGGCATTCCTGTCACCCGGGAAGTATTATGCCAGGATGAACACGCCGCCCTCAAGGCCGCCCGGCAAATCGGCTACCCGGTCGTTTTAAAAATCGCCTCTGAAAAAATCATCCATAAATCGGATGTCGGTGGCGTGATTCTTAATATTAATAATGAGCAGGAACTCAAAATGGCAGCGAAACGAGTTTTGCGTCTTGCGTCAAACGTCCTGCCCAGCGTCATTCCTGCAAAAGCAGGAATCCAGAATTCGTTCCTGGTTCAAAAAATGATAAAAGGCGGACAGGAAATCATTATCGGCGGGCGGCGGGATGAAATCTTCGGACCGGCGATTCTTTTCGGACTGGGCGGGATTTTTACCGAGGTTTTAAAAGATTTCGCCTTACGCATCTGCCCCATTACCGGAACCGATGCCCGGGAAATGATTAACGAAATAAAAGGCAACCGGATCTTAAAAGGTTATCGCGGAAAGGAAAAGGTTAACCTGAATGCTATTACGGATGCCCTCTTAAAGGTTTCATCGTTACTGCTGGAGCATCCGGAAATCAAAGAACTGGATATTAATCCGGCGATTATTAATGAAAGAAATTTAACGGTGGTTGACGCCAGAATAATATTATCCTGATGCTTTCTTACGACAGCGCCGATAACGAAGAAACCCCACCAAGGCATTAGAATCGAGAGAAATAAGCAAACATAAAATAGGCAAATCAAAAGGCGTATCGACCACCCGGGCGGCTTTAAGAATTATAAAACATATTGTTCCCATAAAAAAACTCCTTAAAATTAATATATTATTCAATCCACCGACTCAAATTCCGACTTGGGCGCCCCGCAGGCCGGGCAAACCCAATCATCCGGCAATTGTTCAAACGGCGTGCCGGGTTTTACTCCCACATCCGAGTCGCCTTTAGCCGGGTCATAAATATACCCGCATAATTTGCATCGGTATTTTTTCATTTTTTCTCTCCTGTTAACACGAATAAACACGAATCATAACACGAAACAAACCGAATTAATTTATTCTTTAATATAAGTCGGCGCGGTTTTCGGGGCCTTCCCTTTTTTAATATCATGATAACAATCATAGGTCATCGGTTTGGCAGCGCTGATGGTTTCCGCCTCAACCACCCGCCCGATAAAAATCGTATGGGTCCCCGCGTCAACCTGGTTAATCACCTCCGCCTCAAGATATCCTGACGTATAGTCTAAAACAATCGGGGCGCCCGTTACTCCTATTTTATACTTCGTTTCCTTAAACTTATCCACCTGCCGGCCGGATTTAAACCCGAAAAGTCCGATAAATTTTATCGGCGCCTCTTCCGTTAAAATGGAAACAGTAAAAACCCGGCTGGATTGGATATATTCGTGGGTTAAATTATCCTGATGGATACTCACCGCAATAGTCGGTGGTTCGGAAGTAACCTGAAAAACCGTATTGGCCACCTGGCCGTTAAATTTACCGTCTTTAACAGAAGCCACCACATACATTCCGTAACTGAGTTGGCAAAGAGTTACCAGATTCATAAGTTATCGTCCAGTTAAAATATTTAATCGTTTAATCGCTGTAATCTACCTCGCTAAAGCGAGACTAATTATCGTTGTAATCATTCTTTATAAAAAGTTTGGTCAATCCAGTTTTTAATCTCATCTCTCACCAGCCTGAATGCGGAGATTATATTATCAGAATCTCCCCTCACGACAAACGGGTCTTCAAAACTTTGATGCAAATATTTTTTTGCTCCCGTAAACAATGGGCAGGACTCACGCGCCTGATCGCAGACGGTTACGACATAATCAAATATTATTCCCTTGAATTCGTCAACATTTTTAGAACGCTGACGGGAAATATCAATATTGATTTCACGCATTACCTCAATCGCCAGCGGATGAACACGGGATGGCTGTGTCCCGGCACTGTAAACCTCATCCCGTTCTCCGGACAAAGACCGCAACAATCCTTCAGCCATCTGGGAACGAACCGAATTATGGGTGCAGATAAAGAGCACTTTTTTCTTTTTCAGATTCATTTTATTATCTGTTTATAATCCGGTCGACAACGACTTTTATAGTCGTTGATTTCAGGTCAACGAGGTAATGAGGTTTAAATTATTACGCCCGTCCCGCTCAAGCGGGATCATTGTTAAATCAACGAACGTAAAGTTCGTTGTCTACCAGATAGAATTCTAATGACCGGACCGGGGCTTCCCTATCTGCAAGTTTTCCATCGCCCTGGCATAACACTGATACGCCTCATCGCTGAAGCAAACCATTATTACTTTTTCAATGGATGCATTTTTATCCAGAAAGTTTTTAATCGAGGTCAGGGCAATTTTTGAAGCACGTTCCACCGGAAAGCGGTACGCCCCGGTGCTGATAGATGGAAAAGCAATCGTCTTTATCCCGTGTTTGGCCGCCAGCGCCAGCGAGTTGCGGTAACAGTTTGCCAGCAGGTCATCTTCTCCGTACTGACCACCCTTCCAGACCGGCCCCACGGTCTGAATCACCGATTGGGCCGGCAGTTTATATCCTCTGGTGATTTCGGCTTCACCCGTAACACAGCCTTTCAGTTTCCGGCATTCGGCTAAAAGTTCCGGTCCGGCCGCCCGGTGAATCGCCCCATCCACCCCGCCGCCGCCCAGCAGCGAATTATTCGCCGCATTGACAATCGCATCAACCGACTGCTTGGTAATATCACCCTGAATGACTTCTATCCGACCGGACACCGTTACATTCATTTTTTTATGCCGACAAAATCACCTTTATTATTAAGAAAGAATTATTTAGCATTATATTAAATGTTCAACCTGATAACAAAATCTTTTGCCGCGATAAATCAAGCATAAAATATTGACTAAACTGAAAGAGAATGATAAAAATATTATCTTATAGGCGCGGGTGGCGGAACCGGCAGACGCGTTAGGTTCAGGACCTAATGCCCGTTAGGGCTTGGGGGTTCAAATCCCCCCCTGCGCATTTTCCAGTAAAAATTCAACTTCATTCCTTTGTTATTTTTTAACCGGACCGGCCCGGAGGCAAACCGGACAGGGAATACTTTTTTTACCGTAGCAGAAATCGCACCGGCCGGATCCTTCGCAAACAAGGCAAACCGACGTGTCTTTTGTCTCGACCAATCCTTTCCCGTCACACTTCAGGCATTTTCCGGTCTGATTACACTTGGGACAATCCAGATAATGTTTACCGTTACAAACGGCGCAGTTAGCCGGATTAAATTTTTCTTTTGCTTCAACCAGTAAGCCGGCTGACTGGGCACATAACTCGGCCTGCTGCCAGAGAATCTGGAGACTATCCAACCACGGCCTGGAACTGATAATCGGCATTTCGAATTTTAATGTCTTTTCGCGGAGATCGCCGATCTCACTCACGTTGGAAAATCTAATCAAACTGCGCCATCTTTCCAGGCTTTCCTGATAAGATTCCACCGCCGTAGTAATTAACTGAAACGATAGATAGGAATAACTATTCGCCCCGGCTCCACCGACATTTACTTCAAATTCCTTAAAATTAATAATTAAATTTTTATTAACCAAATCCTGAAATTGGATGAAGGTGACACCGGTAACAACCGCCTCATTGACTTTATTTAGTTGCTCAATCATCGGCTTAGCGAAAAAAGCATACTGCATATATTGCAATTCCTGTTTTTGTTTAGCGTCCAGTTCGGCCTGTTCCCTGGCTTTGTTTTGAGCCAGCAACTCCTCATATTCTTTTTTAACCCCGGCTAATTTTTCGGCTGTTTCATCACGCAGTTTTTCCAACTCTGATTTTTCGCTTACCAACCGACTGACCCTTTCGCCGAATTCTGTTTCGCTGGTCTTGGCCGCATCCAGCTGGGCTTGCGTCGCCGCCAGCCTTTCATTAATACTTTCATTATCGGTTTTAAATTTAGCTATCTGGTTTTCCAGGGCTTCTTTATTTTTAAGTAAATCGTCCTTCTCTTTTTTCGCCAGAGTCAGGTCATTTTCAATAATTTTAATATCAGATTTCAACCGCTCCCGTTCTGTTCCCAATTCACTCACCTGGTTATTTAATAAAATTTTTTCGTTATTGATTTTCTTTATTTGCTGATCAGCTTGTTCTTCCACTGTTTTCTTGGTCTTATGAACCATAAAAACAGCAAAGCCAACTACGCCCATCAAAAGCAAGGTTTCTAACGCGAGCAGGTAGGTCATTTTACGAACACCGCCGTCTGATTTACCGGGAAACGATTTAAAGGCCGAGTTGTTTTTTTTCATTGATGAAGAAAAACCGGCTGGTGATTTTTTAGATTTCTCGCTGATTGGCTCTACGGAATCCGGTTTTCCCTGCCCTGGATCGGTATTTTCTACCTGAATATCTGGGTCAGGGTTTCCAGTAATTTGATTTACGGTTTCGTCCGGAATAGCGCCTTCTGGTCCGCTATTTTCACCCGTTAAATTTTGCTCCTGATTTTCCGCTCCGGAATCAACCGGCTGAGGAGATTCAAAAGACTGATCCATAATATATTCTCCTGTTAATACTGTTTTCTTCCCATAGAAGAAGAAATCCTTAAAACCTTCCGGTATTTTGCGATGGTCCGCCGGGCCAGGCCAAAACCTTCTTTTTTCAACTCATCAACAATTATTTCATCGCTTAAAGGATTTTTTTTATCCTCGTTATCCACCATTTTTTTTATTAACTCCATCACCCGGTTATGAGTTCTAGTTTCACCGACGGAAGAATCGCCCGGACGGGAAAAAAAGAATTTCAAACTGAAAATACCGCGGGGAGTTTGCATATACTTATTGGAAATGGCCCGGCTGATAGTGGAAACATGTAAACTAAGTTGGCGCGCCACTTCTTTCATTTGAAGCGGTTTCAAATAAGCCAGCCCTTGGTCCAGAAATTCTTTTTGAACCGAAACGATTTCTTCGGCAATCCGGTAAAGAGTTGTCTGCCTTAGCTGAATGGCGGCAATTAACCGCTTGGCTGAAATAATCTTATTCCGGATAAATTCTTTAACCTTGGCTGAAGACTCCTTATCTTTAGTAATACTCCGGTAATAAGCGCTGATGGACAAGCGGGGAATATAACTGTCATCGACCCTGATTTCATAATGCCCGTCAACTTTATCAACGATAATTTCCGGCAACACGTACGGAACTTTTTCGCTGGAAAAATCAGCACCCGGATGAGGGTTTAAACCGATTATCTCCTGAACCGCAATTTTAATCTCCTCAATATCAAGATTTAATTCCTTAGCAATCACCGGAAGTTTATTCAATTTGATATTATCAAGATGCCGGGTAATAAGAACTTTTTTTAATTCCAGGTTGGGATCATCTTCCTGCAGTTGAAGCAACAGGCATTCAGCCAGGTTTCTCGCCCCCACCCCAGACGGATCAAGTTTTTGAACAAGTTTTAAGACAGATTCTCCCTGCTCCAAAGAAACGCCGGTCGTCCGGACAATTTCTTCCAGGGAAGCCTGAAAATAACCGTTATGATCTATGTTATAAATAATATTTTCTCCGATTTTTTTCACCTCATCGGATATTTCCATCATCATAAACTGCTGGTAAAGATAATCCTGAAGGGTAACCGATTTAGCCGGCGCGTTTTGAAATGCGTCCATTTTTTTGTCATCACCGCCCCGAATAAACGCCGGCCGTTCCGGCTCGGGCCGGTCGCGCGTTTCATCAAGAATTTCCATCGTTGACGGCTCTGCTTTTTCAACGGTTTCCCGGTCAGCCGAACTTTTCTCTTCCGGCTTGTCGTCGGTTTTTTCATCGGACTGAGAAGTTTTTTCTTCAAGCACCTCCAAAGTCGGATTGTCTTCCAATTCCTGCTTAATAATAGTTGACAACTCCAGCGCCGGCAATTGTAGAATTTCAATAGATTGAACCAGCTGGACGCTGAGATTCATCTTATGCTGCAGTTTTTGTTGAATTCCTAATTCCATTTTCATATCTAATGACAAAAATATTTACGCCCCTGGAGGGCATCAGCCAGGATCGTCTTGCTGGCATATTCAATCGTGCTGCCGGAGGGGATTCCTCTGGCTAATCTGGTTACTTTTATTTTTGTTGATTCAAGTAATTTTTGAATGTATAAAGCAGTCGCATCACCTTCAACCGTGGGATTGGTGGCCAGGATAAGTTCCAGGATATTATTCTGATGAACCCGCTCAAGTAGTTTATTAATGGTTAGATGTTCCGGACCGATATTTTCCAGGTGCGCAATATGTCCCAACAACACGTGATAAAGACCGCGAAAAACACCGCTATTTTCCAGCGCCCAGAGGTCACTGGGCTGTTCCACTACGCAAATAACATTCCGGTCACGCTGGGAATCATTACAGATCACACAACCGCTTTCGTTCCCGAAAGGTCGGGACGAGGCTACCTGAATAGGACTCGTTATTGATGGTGCCGGTAGCTCAGTCATATTAAAATTAAAACAGGTTTGGCAATAAGTAAGAGTTCTGGCCGTTTGAATGGCCCGGATCAGTTCTTGTACCGACGGGTCAGTCATATTCATCACGTAAAAAGCCAGCCGTTGGGCCGTTTTTTCGCCGATTCCCGGCATTTCACTGAAGCATCTTTTTAAATTATCCAGCGCCTCTATTTTTTTCATCATTAAAATTATATCACATTTATCAGAAATGTCAACAAGTCTAACCCGACTAAAATAAATATTTTCATCATTTATTTGCGCTCCGCAAAAATAATGTTATGCTAAAAACGATCTAAACCATCACCACGGAGAAATTGAAGATGCGCCAAAAATACTTCCTGATTTTCATGTTAATTGGCCTGTTCGGGTTAACATCTTGCGGAAAAATTACCGACGCCCCATCAGAATCATCAGGCCAAGATCTTTTAAAAGAATATTTCAGCCGCACCGAAAATCAGGGAATAGAAATATTTGACTTCAAAAAACTTAAAGGTTCTTCTTCTAAAAAAGATAAAACTATTTTTCATGTGATGGATTTCAGAAGTAAAATAGAACTGCCTAAAACCGCCTGGGGTGTTGAACGGAGAGACATTAAAGGTACCCTGGGATTTATTAAAAAACCTGATGGTAAAGATTGGGAACCGGACCAGAAATTTAAAATAAAAGTTTTTATTCTTGCGACAAAAATTAATTTCCACGGCGTCAAACCTCATTATCACTCGGAAAATCCGGTTTATGGCGCTTTCTGTCCGCGTAATAACCAACATTTTATCAAGGTAAAATCGGTTGTTTGCGAATCGTGCAAGGCCATTGACCAGGCCGTGGAAACTACCTGGACGGAACAACTGACCTGTTTAGATTGCGGAGGAAACGGCCAATGCGCGTATTGCGCTGAATTATCAACAACCTTTTCTTTAAAGTGTGAACTCTGCCGGGGAACCGGTCAATGTTCCGCCTGTGACGGAAGCGGTCAATGTAAATATTGCGCCGGTTCCGGGAAATCTGAAGGGAAAAAATGTGAAACCTGCGGCGGAACCGGCAAATGTGTCTTATGCCAGGGCACGACTAAATGTAAATACTGTGCAGGAACAGGCATCCAATCATTAAAATGTGAGTCCTGCGATGGAACGGGAAAATGCTTTTACTGCTCGAAATTAGAAACCCCGGGCAAAGATTTTGGAAAAGAGCACCGATTAGAAGACTGCAAATTCTGCCGGGGAACAGGAAAATGCATCACCTGTCTGGGTTCGGGCCGGACCTGTTACTTCTGTTCCGGAACCAAAGTATGCCGCTATTGCCACGGAAAAAAAAGTTTCGGTCTTTCTGATTTTAATTCCGACGGGACACTCAAACAAGACCCGGGAAATTAGCCCCCAACCCACCGGTAATTTTATTCATTTCCAACTGGGCTAAATCCTTGGATTTTTTCATTCCTTCCAAAACGGCGGCCACCATCAGGTCTTCAAGCATACTAACATCGCCACTTTTAAATACTTCCGGATCAATCTTGACGCTGAGCAGTTCCTGTTGTCCGTTAATATGAACCGTCACCATCCCGCCGCCGGCACTGGCTTCCACGACCCGCTCTTTCAATTCCTCCTGCACCTTCAACATCTCTTTCTGCATCCCCTGAGCCTGTTTCATCATTTTACCAACATCAAAACCGCCTAATCCTCCTCGCATATGATTACTCCTCTATATTAACTATCAGCCCGCCGAATTCGCTTAATATTTTTTTGACCGCTGAATCTTTTAACGTCTCGTTTAATTTATCCCGCTTAAGAGCGGGATTAACCTGCTGATTAACCTGCTCCCGGGAATTATTAATATTTAACTGCTTATCCGCCTCAGGCGGACCGGAAGCGATTGATTCCACCGCCAGTTCGCTAAAGACGGTCCCTTCCGGTTCATCTGGAATTTCGGTCGTAGCAAATGATAATTTCCGGCCGGAAACTTTCTCAATACATTCTTCAATCACCTGGCGATATTTTAAATCCTGCAGAAGGTTACGATGGAAACTGTGTTTTTTACTAAAACCAACGACCAATTCTTCCTCGTCGGCCTTCATAAATCGACCCTCCCGCACCAGCGCATAGACTTTCTGGCTCTGGTCTTTAAGACGGGCCAGGACCGCCGGCCAGAGTTTTTTTATTTCATCCATTGAACCGCTCCCGATTACCTCGGAACCGATTGACCCGTCCAGGCGAGACTGAAACGAAGATTCTTTTTTTACGCCACCATCAGAAATAACCGACGGGCTGTTTACTTCCGGCGCGTTGGTTTTATTTTTATCTGCCCGCTGGAGCGGAACGGACAAACTTTGTTTTTCCGACTCCTTATTCGCCTCCCCTGGCGATTTAATTAATTTAAATAAGGCCAGTTCCAGTAAAATCCGGGGATTAGAAACATCTTTTAACTTTTGCCTTGTTTCAACCAGTCGGTCAATATAATCCAGCAAGATGGCCGGCGTAAATTTTTTTGCCTGCTGGAGATACTGGTCGCGAGACTGAATAATTTCTTCGTCAAGGAGTGATGATTGCTTATCGGCGATTAAGGTCAAAATCAGATACCGGCAG
>ERZ1292633.2129-Hain-H41-02um-R1-2129-length-20567-cov-4_pt1 | contig 11260 bp, 14 predicted proteins | sample MGYA00564406_ERZ1292633 | MGnify/ENA primary metagenome ERZ1292633 (study PRJEB36523, sample SAMEA6512639) | groundwater metagenome | collected 2019-01-08 | study: AquaDiva: Metagenomics assemblies of 32 groundwater samples
AATCATGTTATTGCCTTGTAAAACAAGGACAAAGTTGCAGCTATGTGCAGCCATGAGAAAAAATATGTGTGCTGTTTTGTGCGGTGAGAATAAGTTGTGCGGTAACTGTGCGGTGACGGGAAAACGGCCATTTTTTGTGCGCGGTTTTGTCATGGATTATCATTTTGGATTTTCTCACGGAAAAAATAGGTGGTTCGCCTACGCGTCTGACGCTCGTGTGCGGGATTTGTGCGCGGCTTTCGGAACTAGTCGGTGGATGAGTGTGCTAAGATTGATACCTAATAGGAAAATGAATTGATCCTCGCCGGATTTTTTTGAAATTGGCAAAAGGCAGGGATGAATAAATTGCTCCTTGATGATAACGCCGAGGTCACTTTTCAATTTAGCGGACAAATGACGATCAATCGCCAAGTGCTGAAGGGTTTTTTGTCGGAATTGATTCCAACGAATTCACCCGCTGCGCCGACACAAGCCGTGCAAGTAGTGCCGGAGCCAACGCTAAAACCTCAGCGGCTTGCTTACACCATTAAAGAGACGGCGTTGATTTTGGGCGTTTCTTACAAAACCGTTCACCGTCTCATTCAACGCCGCTTGCTAAAATCCTCGCTGGCTCTGCGCTGTAAAATCATCCCGCTCTCGGAAATTGAGAGATTTTTGAAGGAAACCTTGTAAGCGACGCGGCTTGCTCCGCGCCCTTCGTTTGCTACGCTCCGCTTGGTGACACCAGCGGAGTTTAAGACCAAATGGGCCAAGGTGAGCGCGAAGGAATCCGCCGCCTACCAATCGCATTTTGACGATCTCTGCCGGTTGCTCAAAATCCCGCCGCCGTTGGAAGCTGACCCCAGCGGCGAATTCTTCTGTTTTCAAAAGCACGTAATCAAAGACGGTGAATTGATAAACCTTGAAACCCCTGACGCCAGCGAGCCACAAGCGCGAGGATTTGCCGACGTTTGGAAAAAAGACTGCTTCGCGTGGGAATACAAAGGGAAAAAGAAAAACCTCGACGAAGCCTATAAACAATTACTCCGTTACCGCGAATCCCTGCTAAATCCCCCGGTTTTGGTCGCCTGCGATTTTGACCGGTATATTATCCGCACCAATTTCAACGGCACCGTTCAAGAGACGCACGAATTTAATAACGACGAAATTGACCGCCCGGAAAATCTAAAAATCCTCCGCGCATTATTTGAAAATCCCGAATTATTAAAACCGCAGCGCACCACGGCGGAAATTACCGAAAAATTGGCGCGAAAAATCGCCGAGGTTGCCCGTTTATTGCAAAAGCGGGAAAGCGTGGAAATTGCCGACGCCACCACGCGCAAGGCGGTTAATTTCGCCCAGCGCAAAAATCTCCGCATCGCCCGATTCTTAAATCGAATTGTTTTTTGCTTTTTCGCGGAGGATAGCGGGCTGCTGCCGACAAACCTTTTTTCCGATATTGCCAAGACTGCCCTCGACGATCCCAAACAATTTGCCGCCGCGCTGGAGGAATTATTCCGCGTCATGGCAAAGGGTGGAATGTATGGGCATCACAAAATCCGGCATTTCAACGGACATTTATTTGAGGAAGCCACGGTTTTTGAATTAAACGAGGATGAATTAAAAATCCTCGTGGAAGCCGCCGAAGCGGATTGGCAATTCATTGAGCCAAGCATCATGGGCACGCTCTTTGAACGCGCCTTGGATGAAAGCCAGCGGGCCCAGCTTGGCGCGCACTATACCAGCGAGACGGATATTCGCACACTGGTTGAACCTGTGCTGATGTCCCCCTTGCGCCGCGAATGGTCTGCGCTCAAAGGCGGATTAACTCCCGCGTTCAAAAAAGGCAAAGCCAGCAAAGACCAACGCGAAACCCTATCCGCGTTCCTGAAAAGCATTTCCAAAATCACGGTGCTAGACCCCGCGTGCGGCAGCGGCAATTTTCTTTACGTCTCCCTGCAACTGCTCTTGGACTTGGAAAAGGAAGTCATCACGTTTGCCACGCAACTGGGTTTGGAATTCAAACCACAAGTGACCGTGAAGCAGTTGAAGGCCATTGAAATCAATCCTTACGCTTACGAACTGGCGCAAGTATCGGTGCAGATTGGTTTCCTGCAATGGCGCCGCGATAACGGTTTTGACAACGACCGCACGCCGGTTTTGCAAGTGCTGGACGGCTTTGAGAACAAAGACGCGCTCATGCACGAAACTTTCAAGAAGAAGGCGAAGAACTTGAAAGCCGCACGCGAGGAAGAACACCAGAGCCAGGGCAATCTGTTCAAAGTCTATATTGAACGGGCTTGGCCAGAGTGTAGTGTCATCGTCGGCAATCCCCCGTTCCTTGGTGACAAAGTAATGAGACGTGAGCTAGGCGATAGTTACGTTGTCGAACTCAGGAACATTTTTGATAAACGCATTCCGGGACAATCAGATTTCTGCTGTTACTGGTTTGAAAAATCTCGTGAACTCATTGCCGAAAGCAAATGCAAACGTGCAGGGTTGCTGGCAACGCAAAACATTCGGGGCGGAGCCAGTCGGAAAGTGTTGGAACGGATCAAATCATCAGGCGACATATTTTTTGCAGTAAGCGATAGAGACTGGGTCCTTAACGGCGCAATGGTTCATATCTCAATGGTGGGGTTTGACGATGGCAGCGAGAAAATCAAATCCTTAGACGGCAAAGCGGTTTCAGAAATCCATTCCAACCTCTCTGCCGCCGTGGATACCACGCAAGCGGAGCGATTGCTGCAAAACGCTTCACTTGGTTTCTTGGGTAGCTGTAAAGGTGGTAGTTTTGATATTGAAGAAGGCGAAGCCCTTGACCTCCTAAATATCGGTGGAAACCCGCACGGACAGCCAAACAGTGATGTGGTCCGCCCGGTAGTCAATAGTGACGACCTCACAAATGCTCGACGGAATCGTTGGATTATCGACAACGCCGACTTGTCTTTAGAATCCGCATCACTCTATGAGAAACCGCACGCCTATGTGGTGGAGCGGGTAAAGCCTGTTCGGGACGTTAATCGAGACAAATGGCTCCGCGTTAATTGGTGGCGACCGCAGAGGATGCGTCCTGAAATGCGACGCGGCATCGCGCCTTTGGAAAGATTTCTTGTTACCCCAACGACTTCAAAACACAGGATTTTTTCTTGGTTGCGCCCTCCAGTTTTGCCCGACCATAAGCTAATCGTCTTTACCCAGCAGGGGGATTTCTTCTTTGGCTTGCTACATTCACAAACCCATGAAGTTTGGTGTAAGGTGATAGGAACACAACTGCGCGAACGTGAGAGCGGCCAAAATTACAACGTGGAATCATCGTTTGAGACTTTCCCGTTTCCGCGCCCGATACCCGCGCAGGAGGCCGCGATTGCCGCCGCTGCCAAAGAGGTGAACGAGTTACGCGAGCGCTGGCTTAATCCGCCCGAATGGACGGAGGAAAGGATTTTGGAATTCCCCGGCTCCGTCGCGGGCCCGTGGTCGCGCTACGTCGTCAAACCAGACGCAAACGGAATCGGCACCGTGCGTTATCCCCGGCTTGAACCCAAAGACGCGGAATGCGCCGCCAAACTCAAAAAACGCACCCTCACCAATCTCTACAACGAACGCCCCGCGTGGCTTGATCTCTCGCACAAAAAACTAGATGCCGCCGTCGCCGCCGCCTACGGCTTCCCCGCCGATCTCACTGACGAACAAATCTTGGAAAAGTTGCTCGCCCTAAACCTAGAACGCGCCGCAGAGGAAGAAGCGCAAGCCGCCAAAGCCAGCAAAACTAAGAAGCCCAAAATTACCCGCGAAAAACACGCGGACGAAATGATTTAGAGAAATGACAAATTGGCAAACATTTAGGATTGGAGACACCACTGCGCAAGTGGAGGATTTAATATCAAAACTTATAATTGAGAGACTTGGATCAAGGTTGGAAGATTTTTTCAGATGCAAAACCAAAATACCATCAAGTAGAACAAGGCACGTTAAAGTTATTTTGTCGCAACTTGGTCACGAAAAAAGGGCAAGTAAAGCGAGATTTAAAGTTATGTCGCACGGGCTTCCACCCGAGATGAAATTGAGCAAAGGTGGAGAATTCAGAAATGCAGAATGGCTCTACGATCTTCATTGGTATGAAGAAAACAGGAACAGCCATTATCAAATCACAAATTTGCCTTTGGTGGTTGAATGCGAGTGGGAGTGGAAAAGAAAGGGCGACGCAGCCAACGATCTTTATAGTGCCGTTAAGTGGGACTTTCAAAAACTTTTAGTTACCAATGCTGATTTGAGGGTGATGATTTTCAGAAAACGACCAGACAAAAAGCATCAGGAAGCTAATGAGCATTTGGACAATTATTTTGACGAGACAATTCATGGCTACAGGCATTTAGCGCCGGGCTCCAAATTCCTTTTCATCGCATTTGATGAAACTGGATTTCGGTATAATGAAAAAAGTAAGGGGCGTGCGAAGTGAAAGCGGGCAAATATGTTTAAGCAAATAGATGCCAAATAAAGATTTGCCACATGTCAATTTACCAAGAACTTCGGCAGCAACTTCCCAGAGAGTTCAAGATAACACTCTCCAGTTTCAGGGGGTATTCCAATGACAAACTTGGCTTTTATGAATTCAAAACGCAATTGAATGGACGGTCTGATATAACACGAATAGAAAAACGTGAACGTTTTGACGCCAAAGTGGCTGAGGTGGATCACCTAGCCCTGATTTTATTTACCTATGCTCTATACCTAAAATTTTCATACGGCGATAAAGCCATAAAAGATGCCGTTTCAACTTTTAACAGTCTTGGCGTAAAAAAGGTAAGCGTCGGAGCTTTGGAATTATCAAAGGAGTCCAAGTATTACAACATGGGAAAGGACTTAGCAGCAGGGTTGCTGCAATGTATTGAAAACCCCAGTTTAGTGGGATTATTTAGGGAACGTGTAAAGTTTCACGAAATAGCAGCTTGGTTTGAAAGGGGGCGATAATGGCTTGGGCATTCGACCAAAGCGTAACAACGCAAAAGTTATTTCGGTTTTTCCAATTGAACGGAGCCGCAGCGAGTGACTTTGGCAACCGAGTTTCCCAAACATTTGAAGCCTTGACCTTCGCCCAAGTAATCAAATGGTATAAAGACGACGGTTGGAGCGTAAAAATAGTGAATCCGGCAAGCAATCAAAAGACGGGCTTCCGCTTGAAATTTAGCACTCGTGGCGACACAAGAAATTTTACTCATGTCAGATGCGAGAAAGGCGTATCACCCAAAAATGAAGTTGTTCAAATCCGGCATCAAATCAGGGTTGCGACGCATTACAATTTGCGCAAAAAGAAAAAGTCACTCCGGGCAAACATAGTTTGTGACGTAGCGATTTTGAAAGATGATTTCTACGATGGAATTGTTGGCAGTATGCACGTCGAAAATGATGACTTGATAACATTTGTCGAGGCCAAACACATGAATGCGTATGCAGAACTGATTGCTGGATTTATTGGACTTGTCCACGAATTGCAACCTTGGCGGATTGGGCATGACGTTAAAAAACGGAGAGCAAAAAATGCTGCTCACCCCAAACCATTTCTAAATCTTTCTGGTCACTGTGCCGGAACTGCCGAAGGAATCATTGTAACCATGAAACGCAGGAAAATGGATGTGGCAGTTTATGATTCCCAAAAGCCTTTTCTGAAAATGTGAAACCCAAAGGCAAAGCTAAACATATAAGGAGAAAATCTATAATGGTTTTACACCTGAATTTGCCGTGCCTTCAACTGCGAAATCAAACGCGTGGGCGGTGATTATTTTGAGGATGAATGATGAGCCAAGATTTTCCGAATAAAGACAGTTACGACAAGCAACTGGGGTTTAGTCGAATTACGAGAGAGAATTGGAATTTACCAGACCGGAAAAACTATATCCCTTTCGGGATTACAGAAACAGAATGGATCGAGCCTTTCTTGGCCCCAAAATTAGACGCCACGGTCCCGGAAAATGTGGTTCGGCTTTTTGAAATTGCGCGTGGCTGCATGATTTACTCTTGGTTCTTCTATCCGTTGGGAACTTTGGGTTTTGAGCAAAGCACGCGTGTTTCTGATTTGGCTGTCCGCGAGCGTTGCCGTTTGTTGCAGAAAGAATCTGATAATTTCTCGGTCAATTTGAAAACGCTAGTTGCAGCCGGGGTAATTGCGCCCGGTGATGAAGCACACTGGCAGGGAACGCGCGGCTTGCGAAACCTTCGCTCTCATCCACAAAGCGTGATGCTGATGGATCCGAATCGGGGTCTGCGCTTACAATCGAATTGTCCGCGTGCGTTCCATCTGCCAATGCCACATGTGATGCAAGTCGTTGCTGCACTTCGCGCATGGTGGCGACTCCCTTGCTTTGATCTCCCGACGAAATGGCGCGCTGCAAGTCGTTGCTGGCTTCAAAGGCGAGGCGGAGTGATTCTAGTTTTGCCAGTGAGCGCGCATGTTGTTCAAAATTGATGCGGGGCAAAGAATTGCCGGCAAGCTCGGTTAAATATCCAATGCTACCGACGGCATCGAGTTGCTTGGATTTTGTCAACTCGCTATTCACTGAAACAAGGTCGCATGTTTGCCCGGCTGCCAATGCGGTTTGCATTGCTCGAAAAACTTCCCGGTGCCGGAAATCACCAAATGAATGGGGGCGTAAGTATTCGACAAGCGGTTTGACAGTGCTGGCCCCTTCATTCGCAGCATCAAACAACATTCCCAAAATGGCTTTTTCAGTGAATGTATCAATCGGCACGCTTGCACCTCGGGTTGGCGTAATTCGTCCGCTTGATCGTTTTTGCGGCATCTGCCCAGAATGATTCTTGGTGTTCAAGGTTTATTCAGAGTCAGGGTTTGCCGTGATGTTCAGCTTAGGGCGGAATTCTTGAATCATTGCATTCTGCAAATCTAGCGCACGATCCGCGGGGCAACGCACAACGGCAACCTCGACGTTAGAAGCGGCAAAAGTGGCTCCGGCGGTTTTGCCCGTCCAACGCTGGAAATGACGCAATAACGTCGCGTAAAGTCGGCCTGTGTGCGATTCGCCAATGTAGAGAACATCAGCCATATCGAGAAATGCAGCGATGGGATTAACCTTTTCGCGGATGACATACACGCCCGACTTGCCTTTCAATGCTTTCACCCAGTCGGCGATCTGGCGGCCCTCTTTAACGGAGCTAAAAACGAGGCTCATACAATGCCCCCCTTTTGGCTGCGAAGTAATGCGGCTTCGATGGACGGCCAATGGAATAGAATCCGCCGCCCGCCAAGGCGAACTGAGGGAATTTTGCCGCTCGCCCGCCAACTGAATAGCGTCCGGCGTGAAACGGGGAGACGTTTCAACAGTTCTTTTTCATCAATAAAGCCCGCCTCGCCCGACGGTGCATTTTGTAGCGTTTCATTGCTCATATACGCCCTGAGCATGGGGCAAGCGACGAGAGTTAATAGATACCTGCTCAATAAAAATGAGACCGGTCTGGGCATGGGAACCCAGACCGGTCTAGTGATTATCGTCCGTTACCTATTTTTCTATTTCAGTTGGCCTGCCCGGTGTTTTTTTCAGCGGATACCCAATCAGGCGGCACATAGCCCGCGTTTCCGCAGCGTCAGTTCCCGGTCGGATGGCCTTGTTTTTTATCAGCCATCTATGCAATTCACCTCCGCTTTCAAACGTGGCAATTTTTTGCCATGTGATTGCGATGAAAAAAAATGCTTTTCCACGCTGGGGGATGGAGCCTAAGCGTTGAATTACGTTTGGACCTTTCGCCCGCGCGTCGAAGAATTTTTTTGACACTGCGGCATTTGCATTTGCTGCTTCCGTCTTCGCCGTTTGGCAAAAATGTTCTTGAACCCGTTTCAATTTGTCAGATGCGAGCCGCTTATCTTTAGGGGGTGGGGCTGATTCTACAAAACCGACCATTTGCCCCACAGCGGCAGAGGCGAAAGCACCGTTCATGTCGAGCGGTTCAATTTTCAATATGCCCAGCGCATTTCTAGCAGCTTCTTTTGCCCATTCTGGCACTTGGAAACCAAAATCGAAACCTTGCAAAGCAATAAATGGAGCTAGCGCAGCAAAGTTGATCTCCGCATTTGGAATAGCTGCCTGCATTGCTTCCATTGGCCCTTTACCGGCGATGAATTCCAAGCCTATTGGAATTTTTTCCTCGGCAATTTCCGGGTACTTCTCTGGAGGTCTATTGCTTTGATTCTTTTTATTTTTACTCATGGGCAGAGTTTCCCTGTTTGACGGCAAACCACTTTTCAGCATCGGGTTTGGTTGCCAATCCCTTGTAGTGGGCGTGAATCATTGCAGGGGAGTTGCCAGCTTGTGCGGCTGTCATATTTTCGTTTGTGTGCAAGGCAAGATGATAGGTGCAGAAGGCATGGCGCAAGCCATTACGCCGCGAAGGGATTTCAAGTTGCTGCCGCAATTCTGGGAATTCGAGATTGTAGGCGTTTTTGCCCCGAGTCCAAATTGCGCCTTTGGTATCACGATAGGAGGCAAGTAATTCAGCCAGTGTCGGACAGATTTCCACAAGGCGACGCTGCCGGGTTTTGGCCTGCTTTGCTGAAATTTCAATGTGTCCAGCTACGCGCCAAACATCTTCCCATCCCAAGCGCATGATTTCCTCAACGCGCAATCCTGCCAAGCCTCCGAGAGCGATTACAGGGAGAAGGTCGGCGTTGGCATTATCCAAGAACGCTTTGAATTCCTTCGGGCGGTAAAAATCTGTTTCTGCGGATTCGACACCCTCGCGCGCCAAGCCATCTGCTTCAAACAAACGATTGTTAACCGGCAAGTAGTCTTTGCGGACAGACCAACTTAAAAACATTTTCACGGCGGCACGTTGGTCATTGCGACTCTTGCCAGCAACTTTAGTGAGTGACTTGAAATGCTTATCCAAGTGATCTTTGCTTAAATCACAAACTGCGGTGCCGGTAAATGTCGTGGCGAATTTGCGTAACCATGAAGCGACGTTACAGGCTTAGACGTAAGAGTTTTGCGCCCGTTTGCCGTTTGTCGGAATACTTTTATGCTTTCGGTTTTCAATAAATTCTTCAACTGCTTCGCTCAAACCTTTTCTCTGAACCACCGCCGTAGTCTGCATGTAGCCATCAACCGCCTCATCTATTGAACGTCCGTTCAGTTTGCCCACGTTATCGGCAAAACCTGAAACGGCGGCGAGTAATGAATAACGGCGTCCGCTGGTCTGGCGCAAGGTTTCGAGACGTTGAAGAGCGGCCAGCGCGTCGCGGGATTGATCGGCTGTCAGCGCGGCTGCTTGGGAGCCGTCGGCAATTTCGCGGACTTTGCGTTCGGCTTCGTCTTTCGCCTCTTTGTAAGTCTTGAAATTGCGGAGTTGCCGCTTTCCTGCTACGTAATATGCGAGGCGGTAAAAGGAATAATTGGGCGTTTTCCCGTAAATGGTAGCCTCAATCCGCCGATGACGAATGATTTTTGGGAATTTCACTTTTACAGCAATCTCCGCACTATTTTGTGCGGAGATTGTGCGGGGAACTGACAATTTGTCAATTTCCTCAATGAAATTGGTTGCGGGGCTAGGATTTGAACCTAGGACCTTCAGGTTATGAGCCTGACGAGCTACCGGGCTGCTCCACCCCGCGACAAGGGAGCGATATAATGCCGGAGGAACTTCCCAACGCAAGTGGTATTTCAACGCGGTAACCAATTTGAATCGAAAACAGGGGCTTTATATCAACGATTTGTGACGGCGGCGGCTTTCAAAATTTCTTCCACCAATGCGTCAGAAAGGTTGCCGCCAATGGGGAAATTCATCTGGAGTTGGCTGGCAGCATCCAGCACCAAGGTGCGGAAATTGTGATTGAAAAATGCGCCATCCGGCTCGTAGTGCACTCCCGAGGCCTGCGCCAGCTCCGCAATCCGGTTGGAGTCGCCGGTCAGGAACGACCAGCGATTGGAGTCGTATTGATAATATTGCGCGTAGTTCCGCAAAATATCGGGAGTGTCGAATGCTGGGTCAAAGGTGATGGCGAGGAAATGCCAGTTGGTGGGGGCATCGGGCAGCGCGCGTAGTTTTTGCGACGCGCCGACAAAATTCTTCATCAGCCGCGGGCAGTACTCCGGCAAGGGACAACGCGTGAAGAAAAAGGTGAACGCAACGGCCTGGCCTTTGAAATCGTTGAAGCTCACGGTGCGACCCAGCTCGTTGGTAAATTTGTAATCGAGCAGTGGCACTTGGTTCGAGAGCACGATTGCGGCATTGGTAAGCGCTGACGGGGTGGTTTCTGCGATGCGCCCGATCTTGGTGAGTTGTTCGATCCAACTATCTTCTTCCGTGACCAGCAGGGAAAAACTCACGCGGTCGCCGGCGCTGAGCCCAAAGAGTTCATTGGTGTCGCGCACGGTGAACGGCATCGTCATCGCGACCATGTAGTTGGTGATTTCATCGTGGCGAATGATGACCCGATGATCATCGAGTTTGATCTCCTTGATGACGCCGGTGACGGCGTAGGCTTGGGGAGTCGAGGAAGATTTGGATTCAACCGGTATTTCAGTTTTCCGGCAGGCAATTCCACATATTCCCAGTCCGATGGCGATTAGGGCAAAAATGCTCTGGAGGTGAAATGTCATTGATTGCGATACGGCTTGTGGCAGGCGGCGCAATTCAGGCCGATCTTTTTGAACGCGGCATCAATAGCGATGGCATCTGCGGATTCACGGAGCAGGCGGCGCAAGGTTTCCGTGAGTTGTTCAGCTTCTGCCAGCTTGGTGCGATAATCTTCCGGGCGTTTCATGGTGTTATTCAGACGGGCGATCTCGCGGAATTGTTCCCAGAGCAAGGTGGCTTCGTGTGCGGGCGAGATGTCTGCATGACCGGGTGGTTGCTTCCAGCCCGCCTTTTGGGCGAGCTTCAAATGCTCGAAGTGCCCGTCAATCGCCACCATCGCTTCCACGAGTGAAGAAGACTGGGCTACCTCGGGCAATTCCTTCACAGCGGCGAGTTCGGCGGCGGACGGCATCTGAAATTCCCGGGCCGCGCGATAGAGTCCGGGGTAGTCGGACGCTGTGCCTGCTTCGCGCAACCAAGTTTCGGCGCGATTGGTCGTCCAACCCGCCGTTGCTTCACACATCACCGCCACTGCCGCTGGACCGCGATGTTTGCCGTGATGACAATGCACGAAGAACGGCCCGGCATCAGACGCAGCGGCTTTGGCCAGTTCCACAATGCGATTGGTCGGTACGCCGTCGTAACCGTAAGGCAGGTGGATGTAGCGCAAGCCGTGTTTGCGGGCGGCGGCGATGTCGGG
>ERZ1292633.5610-Hain-H41-02um-R1-5610-length-11260-cov-7_pt1 | contig 11260 bp, 9 predicted proteins | sample MGYA00564406_ERZ1292633 | MGnify/ENA primary metagenome ERZ1292633 (study PRJEB36523, sample SAMEA6512639) | groundwater metagenome | collected 2019-01-08 | study: AquaDiva: Metagenomics assemblies of 32 groundwater samples
GTCTGCTCTTCGGTGTAGGTGCCGCCGGTCATCAGCCCCACCACCGCGGGCACCGGGAGCCCCTCCCCGCTCGCGAACACCGCGTAGTCGACCGCGCTGGTCGTGCCGTTGGAGGCCCCGATCACCAGGAGCGCCCCCGCGCCGTCGGCCTGAAGCCGGAGCGCCGCGGCCTCGACGTCGTAGCGGCCCCACTCCCCGGTGTACGCGTCGCGCGCCCGGCCCCAAACGGCCGGGCGCTGACCTTTTGTCTTTCCGAGGGATCGCCCCCGATGATCGAGGCCCTGAAGCAGAAGCTCGGCGGAGAAGCCGAGAAGCTCCGCCATGAGCTCAACGTCATACTGCCGGCGGAAATTCGCCGCGCCGTCGAGATGGGCGACCTGCGCGAGAACAGCGAGTACAAGTCGGCGCTCGAGCGCCAGCAGTTCGTGCAGGCGCGCCTGGGCCAGCTGACCTCGCGCCTCTCCAAGCTCTCGTCCATCGACCTGACGCAGATCCCCACCGACAAGGCGGGGCTCGGCTCGCGGGTGGTGGTGGTCTGCCAGGACACGCACGTGAAGGAGACGTATCACCTCGTGTTCGGCGACTCGGAGGAGTTCGACGAAGGGCACGTGACGATGATGTCGCCCATCGGCCGGTCACTGCTCGACAAGAAAGTGGGTGACCTGGTGCTGCTCAAGCTTCCGGCGCGCACGCGCAAGATGAAGGTCGTCGAGCTGGTCACGATTCACGACGCCAAGGCGTAGCGTCGGACGCGCGCGGCGCCCGACCGCCCGTCGTGCGCCCGGTCAGCCGCCCGGGACCTTGAGCAGGGCCATCCTGAGGCGTGACGGTGTGGAGAGTTCGCGCCACGTGACGTAGACACCCAGGTCTCGGGCGGCGGTGATGCGCGGAAAGCCCATAGGGCGCGCATCGGTGGTCTTCTCCACGATGGTGGCTTTGGACAAGGCGCCGTCGGCGCCGACGCGCCGGGCGCGAATCTCGGCGGTTCCCTTGCCGGTGCGCTCCACCCAGGTGACCAGCGCGCCGTCGTCGAGCAGGTACTCCACGTCGACACGGCCAATCGGCTGGCCGTCGTCGATGCGAATCGGCGCGCTCCAGGTGGCGCCGCGGTCCTTGCTGAAGACGAGCTGCACCTTGGCGCTGTCCTGCGCATTGGTGAACCAGGCCAGGGCCACGCCGCGGTCGCGCGCCGAGAGCGCGGGGCCGTTCACCGGGCAGGCGCGGGTCACCCAGCCGTCGTCGTGAACGATTGCCGGGGGCGTCCACCTGCCGTCTTCGTAGCGCACCACGGCGATGTCGCGTACTTCCTTGTCGGTGCGGTCGCGGTACGCAAAGAGCGCGCCGCCGCTGGTGCTGGCGCCGGCCACCTGGCAGCAATCGCAGGTGCGCAGGTCGAGCATCGTGTCACTCCGCACGCGCATGGTGCTGTCGATGACGCCGAAACCGAGGCTCATCTCGCCGTGCTCGCCGAACGCCGCGTGCCCGTCGAGCCAGGCGGCGAAGGTGGATCCGTCGGGCTGCGGCACCAGTGCGGCAAAGCCGTGCTCGGTGGCACTGCTGTCGCTGTGCAGTCGCTGCGGCGCGCTCCAGCTGAGCCCGCTGTCGGCGCTGGTGGTGATCCAGGCGCCGTACGAGTACTTGCCGGCCGAAGAGCGTCGCAGGTAGTGCGCGATCAGGCGTCCCTTGGCGTCGACGGCGAGCGACGGAAAGTCCGCCCAGTTGACGAAGAGCAGCGAGTCACGCACGGCGGTGCGCGGCGGGGACCAGGTTCCGGCCGGTTGGCGATGCGCCACGCGCAGCATCCAGACGGAATCGGGGCCGGGCTCCAGCCAGCTCATCCAGATGCTGCCGCCGGCAGCCGCGGTGAGATGCGGCGTGTTGGCACCGGGGCCGGCGGCGGGCGCCTCGTCGGCTGCGAGCACGGGGGAGTCGAGCGTGACCTCCGTCTCGCGGCAGGCGGTGGAGGCGAGGAGCATGGCGAGTGCGCAGAAGACCGCGCGGGGGGGGCGGAGATTCATGGGATGAAGCTTGTGGTCCGCGTACGCCACCGGCAACTGTACGTCAGGGCTCGATGGCGAACATGCGCCGGACCTCGCGTTGGTAATCGAGCAGCGCCAGGTCGACGCCGCGATCGGTCCAACCGAGCAACGGCGCCATGAGGGCGGCGACGCGCGGCGCCACCGACAAGCCCTGGTCCCGCACCTCGAAGGCGAGGTGCAGCCGGCGAATCAGGACGTCAGCCAGCGTGCAGGCGAGCTCCGCTTCCACCGCGTGCACCACTTCGGCGCCGATGAACGGCAGTTCCTTGACCAGGCGAGCGCCAAGGCTCGGGTTGTCCTGTACACGTGCCCACACCTGATGCCACGCGCCACCGTGGGCGTGCACGAGCTGCGCGGCGACGTCAGCAGCGCCGGTTGCGGCGCGCGCGGCGGCGAGCTCGGCGTTCAGGTCGCGAATATCCCCGCCGGCGAGTGGCAGTTCAGCCGTACGGTCACGCGGCGGTTTGCGGTCGAGTGCATGGAAGACTGCTTTCACCACATCGCGGGCGATGACGCGGTAGGTGGTCAGCTTGCCACCCGTCACGGTGATGACGCCGTGCGGACCGGTCTCGACCGCATGCTCGCGCGACGCAGCCGACGGGTCGCCGTCGTTGCCCTCGGCGATCAGCGGTCGAATGCCGGCCCACGCGGCAACGACGTCATCGGCGGTGAGCGCCGCTGCGGGGAAGGCCCGATTGGCCGATGCCAGCAGGTAGTCGATGTCGGCTCGCGTCGCGCGCACCTGGTCGGGTGTTTCCGACGTCGGGGTATCGGTGGTGCCGATGACGGTGCAGGTCCCGCCGGGGAGCACGAACATCACGCGACCGTCGAGCGCAAGCAACGTGACCGCGCCGCGATTTCCCACGCGCTCGGCCGGGACGGCGATGTGCACACCCTTGGTGCCGAGCAGCGCACTCGTGGCGCCCGGATCTTCCATGCGGCGCACGCGATCGGTCCACGGGCCGGTGGCGTTCACGATGCACGCCGCTTCGACCTCGAGCGTGCGGCCGCCCAGCCGGTCGGTGACGCTGACCCCGCTGGCGCGCCCATCGGTGAACTGCAGGGCGGTCACGTCGGCGTGATTCACGATCGTGGCGCCGGCCACGGCGGCGTCGAACAGCGTGGCCAGCGTCAGTCGCGCATCGTCGGTGGCGGCGTCGAAGTACCGCGCGCCGCCGCGCAGGCCGGCACGGGCGAGCATCGGTTCGGCCGCGAGGACGCCGCGGGCGTTCAGTCGGCGGTGCGGCGCGACATTCTTGAAGAGCGCGAGCAGATCGTACAGCAGCAGGCCGGCCTGCAGCTTCCATAGCGAAAGGCGCGCGCCGTCGTACACCGGCCAGGTGAACGGCAGCGGCCGCACGAGATGGGGTGCGATGCGCAGCAGCACGCGGCGCTCGTGACTGGACTCGAAGACGAGTCGCAGGTAGCCGTGCTCGAGGTAGCGGACGCCGCCGTGCACGAGGCGCGACGACCGGCTGGAAGTGCCGCTGGCGAAGTCATCGCGCTCGACCAGCGCGACGTCGAGTCCGCGTCGCGCGGCGTCGCGGGCAATGCCCGCGCCAGTGATACCGCCGCCAATGACCAGGACATCGAATCGTCGCTGGCTGAGGCGGAGGATCTGGGCGGTGCGCGTGGGGGCGGAAGTAGGAGGCACGCTCGAGGGGTTGAAACCCGAGTTTACCGCGCAACGGCACGGGGCGACAGGAGTGGCGTGTCGGCATCGCCCGGTCAGTTTCGTCGGAGGGGTTACGGATGGCCGCGAACAGGTGCGCCGCCTAGCTTTCACGGTCTATGGCCAGCTTCGGAAACGGCCGCCGCGTGGCGATCATCGAGGGAGTCCGCACCCCGTTCGCGCGCGCCGGCACGACGCTCAAGTCGCTCAGCGCGATCGACCTCGGCAAGATCGCGGTCGGCGAGCTGATCCAGCGGACAAACCTCGACCCGGCAACGCTCGACCTGCTGGTGTTCGGCACGGTGATTCCTTCGGTGCTCGCGCCCAACATCGCGCGCGAAGTGGCCCTGATGCCGCTGCTTCCCAAGTCGGTACAGGCGTGGAGCGTGAGTCGCGCGTGCGCCTCGGCCAACCAGGCCATCACCGACGCCGCCGACCAGATTGCTCTCGGCCACGCCGACGTCGCCATTGCCGGCGGCGCCGAGTCGCTGTCGACCGTGCCGATCCTGCATTCGCGCGGCTTCAGCGACGCGCTGGTGGCGGCGAGCAAGGCGAAGTCACTCGGCCAGCGACTGCAGGCGCTGGCCAAGGTGCGCCCCAAGGACTTCATCCCGATCACACCGGCCATCGCCGAGTTTACGACGGGCGAGTCAATGGGACAGTCGGCCGAGAAGATGGCGAAGCTGAACGGCGTCACGCGCTCCGAACAGGACGCGCTCTCGCTCGCCTCGCACCTCAACGCGGCGCAGGGCACACGGGACGGGCGACTGACGGCGGAGATGGCGCCGGTGTACCTGCCGCCGCGCTACGAGCAGGTGATGACCGAGGACAACGGCATCCGTGCGGACACGTCGCTGGAGCAGCTGTCGGCGCTGCGGCCGGTGTTCGACAAGCGATACGGCTCGGTGACTGCCGGCAATTCGTCGCCGCTCACCGACGGCGGTGGCGCGGTGCTGCTCATGAGCGAGGAGAAGGCCAAGGCGCTGGGCTACAAGCCCCTCGCCTACATCAAGGCCTATGCGTACGCCGCGCTCGACCCCGGAGAACAGTTGCTGCAGGCACCAGTGCTGGCCGCGCCGCTGGCGCTCGGGCGCGCCGGGCTGACGCTCCAGGACATGGACCTGGTGGAGATGCACGAGGCGTTCGCGGCGCAGGTGCTGAGCAACCTGCGCGGCTTCGAGTCGCAGCACTGGGCCGAGCGGGCGGGACTCACCAAGCCGCTGGGCGAGGTGGATCGCGCCAAGCTCAACGTGATGGGCGGGTCGCTGGCCATCGGGCACCCGTTCGGGGCCACCGGCGCGCGCATCACGACGACGCTCTCGCACGAACTGTCGCGCCGCGGCGGGCAGTTCGGGCTGATGACGGTGTGCGCCGCGGGTGGGATGGGATTCAGCATGGTGATCGAGCGCGAATGAACGGATATGAGAACATGACGGCACTTTCAGTGGCAGTGACGGACGGCATCGCCGTCGTCACGTTCGACCTTCCCGGTGAACCCATCAACAAGTTCTCGCCGGCGGTGGTCGCCGAATTTGTGGTGGTGTTCGACCGCCTCGACAACGATTCGTCGGTACGTGGTGCGGTGCTGATCAGCGGCAAGCCCGACGTCTTCATCGCCGGCGCCGACATCGACCAGTTCCTCGAATTCACCTCGGCGGCCGACGCAGCGCGGGCGAGCGGCGAGGGGCACCAACTGATGAACCGACTGGAGCAGGGGCGCGTGCCGTGGGTGGCGGCCATCAACGGAGCCTGCCTGGGTGGAGGTCTCGAAGTGTCGCTTGCCTGCGCGTACCGCATCGCCGGTGATTCGCCCAAGACGGTGCTGGCGGTCCCCGAGGTGCAGTTGGGGCTCATCCCGGGCGCGGGTGGCACGCAGCGCCTGCCGCGCACGGTCGGGCTGCAGGCGGCGCTGGACATGATCCTCACCGGCAAGAACGTGCGCGCGAAAAAGGCGCTGCAGAGCGGGCTGGTGGACGAGTTGGTGCACCCGAGCATCCTGCGCGACATCGCCATCGCCCGCGCCAGGGACCTCGGGGCGGGGAAGCTTGCCCGCAAGCGCGAGCGACCGCACGGGGCCAAGGGCGTACTGCTCGAGGACAACCCGGTAGGGCGCGCCGTGGTCTTCCGGCAGGCGCGCGAGATGACGCTGAAGAAGTCGCGCGGCCACTACCCGGCACTGCTCGCGGCGCTCGAGGCGGTGGCCGCCGGCTATCGAGGCACGGTAGCCGAGGGCTTTGCCACCGAGGCGCGACTGTTCGGCGAGATGGCGATGAGCGCGGTGAGCAGGCAGCTCATCTTCCTGTTCTACGCCACGACATCGCTCAAGAAGGACACGGGCGTGGCGGGTGGCGCGAGCGCCCCACAGAAGGTCGGCAAGGTCGGCGTGCTCGGCACCGGTTTCATGGGCGCGGGCATCGCGGCCATCACGGCGATGCAGGGCGTGCCGGTGCGCTTCAAGGACACCACGCACACGCAGGTGGCCAAGGGCATCGGCGCGGTGCGCGCCGTGCTGAAGGACCGGCTCGCCAAGCGGCAGATCACGCGGCAGCAGTTCGACGACCAGCTGTCGCTGGTGAGCGGGACGGTGGACTACACCGGCTTCGGCAACGTGTCGATGCTGATCGAGGCGGTGTTCGAGGACCTGTCGGTGAAGCATGCGGTGCTGAGGGAAGCGGAGGCCGTGCTGCCGGTGGGGGCGATCTTCGCGACCAATACGAGCACGATCCCGATCCACCAGGTCGCGGCGGCGTCACGCGACCCGTCGCGCGTGATCGGGATGCACTTCTTCTCGCCCGTGCACAAGATGCCGCTGCTCGAGGTCATCGTGACGCCGCAGACAGCGAGCGACGTGATCGCGACGTCCGTGGCGTTCGGCCGGAAGCTGGGCAAGACGGTGATCGTGGTGAACGACGCCCCGGGATTCTACGTGAACCGCATCCTGGCGCCGTACATCAACGAGGCGGGCAAGCTGCTCGACGACGGGGCGCGCATCGAGGACATCGACAAGGCGATGCTCGACTATGGCTTCCCCGTGGGGCCGGTGACGCTGCTCGACGAGGTCGGGCTCGACATCGCCGGAAAGAGCGGCGGCATCATGGCCGCGGCCTTCGGTGACCGCATGCAGCCCTCGACGACGCTCGGCAAGGTGCTCGCGGCCGGGCGCCTCGGGCGCAAGGGCAGGAAGGGGTTCTACACCTACGACGAGAACGGCAAGAAGGGCGGGGTGGACGAGAGTGTCTATCAGCTCACGCCGACAGGCACGGCGCGCAAGGAGTTCAGCGCGGGCGAGATCCAGGAGCGGCTGGCGCTGGCGATGGTCAACGAGGCGGTGCGGTGCGTGGAAGAGGGGATCCTGCGCGCGCCACGTGACGGCGACATTGGCGCCGTCTTCGGCATCGGCTTTCCGCCGTTCCGCGGCGGGCCGTTGCGGGTGGTCGATACCATCGGCGCTGCGGCGCTGGTGCAGCGGCTCGAGGCGCTGAACGCGCGTTTCCCGGGACGCTACGCGCCGGCGGCGAAGCTGAAGGCGCTGGCGGCCAATCACGAGACGTTCTACCCGGCCACCGGGAAGCCGGTATGAGCAGTCCCAACCACGATCTCACAAGGGCGCCGGCCATGCCGTGCCGCCTGCTGCCATAGGTCACGATGTTCCGCTCGCCACTCATCTGGCTGTCGCGCCAGCAGTCGATCTTCCGTTTCGTCCGCAACAACGGGTTTGCCAAGCGCTTTGCCTCGCGCTTCGTGGCCGGTGAGACCATCGAGACGGCGTGTAACGCCGTGGCCGCGCTGAACGCCAAGGGCATCACGGCAACGCTCGACCTGCTTGGCGAGAGCGTGACGCAAGAGGCAGAGGCACAGGAAACCGGAAGGATGTACCTTCTCGTCCTCGACGAGATCGAAGGGCGCAGGCTGAAGGCCAACGTCTCGGTGAAGCTCACCGCGCTGGGCCAGGACATTTCGGATGCGTTGTGCGAGGAAATCGCGCGGTCGATCCTCGAGCGGGCCCGGCAGTACGGCACGTTTGTGCGTTTCGACATGGAGGGAAGTGACTACACGCAGCGCACCCTCGACTTCTTTGCGCAACGGGTCTTTCCCGGCTTTCCGGACAACGCGGGCATCGCGCTGCAGAGCATGATGCGCCGCACCGCGCAGGACGTGGCGTGGGCCAACGACAAGCATTGCCGGGTGCGCCTGTGCAAGGGCGCCTACCTCGAACCGGCGTCGGTCGCCTTTCCCGACAAGAAGGACGTCGACCGCAACTACGTCGAGTGCGCCAAGGCGCTCATCGAGCACGGCCGCTACCCGGGGCTGGCCACGCACGACCCGGTGATCATCGCCGAGTTGTCGGCGTGGGCGAAGTCCAATGGAATCGGTGCCGACAAGTTCGAGTTCCAGATGCTGTACGGCGTGCGGCGTGACCTGCAGGAGCAGATCGTGCGCGAGGGATGGGGGATGCGCGTGTATGTGCCGTTCGGCACGCAATGGTATCCCTACCTGATGCGCCGCCTCGCCGAGCGGCCGGCCAACGTCTGGTTCATCGCCGGCAACCTGCTGCGCGAGACGTTCCGACGCCGTTAGTCGTGGGCCGGTTCATTCCCCCCGATCACTCCAGGGGCGACGAGACCACCGTCGGCGGGTACGCGCTCGTGCACGGCCGTGCCGCGGCACTCGAGGGACCCGATGGCCTGTCGTATTCGCTCGAGGTGCTGACCGACGAGACCGGCGACGCCGTGCGTCCGTACGGGGCGTACGTGGTCTTCCTGAAATGGCGGCGACTGGGGGAACAGGGAGTCGCGGGTCACCTCGAAACCGGGTTCCTGGCGTACGCCGACAGCGCGCAGGAGGCCCTGAACCTGGCCGGCGACACGCCGCTCGTCGAATGCCAGCGCCTGCTGGACGAGCTGGTTATCGTGCGCGACGGCGACTCCGGACGACGATGGTTCGATGCGATGCGCGACGAGGACGGCGAGTGAGCAACGGCACCGGCCGGCAGGGCGTCGTGCTCAGCGGAACCGGAGGCGTCTGGCGCGTCCGTTCGAGTGATGGCACCGAACGGGACGTCTCACTGCGAGGCCGGCTGAAGCAGGAGGACAAGTTCGAGAAGCTCGTCGTTGGCGACGAAGTGGACTTCGAGGAAGGCACGCGCGGTGACGCGTGGAGCATCACCCGCATCCATCCCCGACGCACGCGGCTGGCGCGGCGCGCCCCGGGCGGACGGCGTGGCGAGCGCATCGTGGTGACGAACGTCGACCAGGTGGTCGTGGTCTTTGCGGCCGCCAAGCCCGAGCCGCACGTGCGCATGATCGACCGCTTCATGGTGATCGCCGAGGGCAACGAGATCGTCGCACGCCTCGTGCTGAACAAGGTGGACCTGGTGGACGGCGCGTCGGGGGTGGACGCGCTGGCCAGCGACTACGAGCGTGCCGGCTACCCGGTGCATCGCACCAGCGTCAAGCAGCACATCGGGCTTGATGAACTGCGCGCGGTGCTCGTCAATCGCACGTCGGCGCTGACCGGGCCGAGCGGCGTGGGCAAGTCGTCGCTGATCAACGCGCTATATCCCGGCCTGAACCTGCGGGTCGGTGAAATTTCGGAATCGGTGAACAAGGGGCGCCACACGACGGTGGGCGCGGTGCTCGTGCCGCTCCCGGGCGGCGGCTACGTGGTGGACACGCCAGGCCTCCGCGAGGTTGGCATGTGGGGGCTTCCGTCGGCGGAACTCGACCAGTGCTTCCCCGAGTTCCGTCCCGTGCTCGGGCACTGCCGCTTCCAGGACTGCCATCACCTGACCGAGCCGGCCTGCGCGGTGCGTGCCGCGGTCAGCGCCGGGAAGATCTCAGCGGCGCGACACGAGAGCTACGTGAAGCTGCGCGCGGAACTTGCCGAGCTCGAGAACAGGTACTGACGAGAGTACGACAGAGTACTACAGAGTACGACAGAACACTGCGGAACCTCACGGACACGAAACATCGGTCCAATCCGCGGTGTTCAGGCAATGTCTCGTATGTTCGTGCGTCCCGCGCGAGGGTTCCATGCGCCTCATTCTCAGCGTCGTTACCGCCTCCGCAGTCCTTGCATCCGCGCTTGGCGCGCAGTCCGATGGCCTCGAGCTCGGCATTGCGCACTTCAACGCACGCCGGTGGTCCGACGCGCACGCGTTCTTTGCCAGCGCCGCCAAGGCGCAGCCCGGTAGTCCCCACGCCGCCTTCTGGCTGGGCAGGACGTTGATGGCCGAGAACAAGCCCGGCGATGCCGAAGACTGGTTCGGGAAGGCCGCGCAACTCGACGTGCGCAGCAGCGAGTACCAGCTGTGGGTGGCGCGCGCCATCGGCCTGCAGGCGCAGCGCGCCAGCAAGATCAGGCAGCCGTTCCTCGCACGACGCACCAAGACGGCGGTCGACAGGGCGATCGCGTTGGACCCGAACAGTGTCGAGGCTCGCGAGATGCGCTGGCAGTTCTACATGCTGGCGCCGGGCATCATGGGAGGCGGCCTTGACCATGCACGGGAGGAAGCGGCGGAGATCATGCGGCGCAACCGGTACCGCGGGCAGTTCATCGCCATCCAGATGGCCGCTCGGGCCAGGGATGACGCGATGGTCGAGCGGGCGCTGAAGGCAATGGTCGCCGAGTATCCCGACTCGCTGCGACCCGCCAACTCGTATTCCAGCCTGCTGGCCGATCGGGGACGCGCGACCGAGGCGTTTGCCGTCGTCGAGGCGTACCAGAAGCGCCGCCCGGCCGACCCGGTGGCGCTCTACCAGGTGGGGCGCGTCGCGGCAGTCACCGGGCAGCAGCTCGATCGCGGCGAGGAGGCGCTCCGGAAGTACATCGCGCTGGCACCTCCGCCAGGCAGCGGCGTGCCCACGCTCAGCGCGGCGCACTTCCGGCTCGGCGCCATTCAGGAGAAGCGTGGCAACAAGGCGGCGGCACGCACCGAGTACGAGCGTGCCGTGAAGCTCGACGGTCGCAACGACCTCGCCAGGCAGGCGCTCGCCACGCTGAAGTAACGCGTCCTGGCGCGACCGCCGTTCGGCGGGCGGTGGTTCCTTCGGGTGGCGCCACGCGCCTCGTTATGGCATCATGGACCCATGGTTGACGCGTCGCCCCCCGCGGACATCAGTCCGGAGTTCAGTCAGTCAGCACTGGACGCATTGGACGATGTGCACCGGTTTGCCTGGTCGCTGGCCCGCAATGCGGCGGACGCCGACGACCTGGTGCAGGAGACGTTCCTGCGTGCCTTCCGCTCGTGGCGCACCTTCCTGCCCGGAAGCGACATCCGGCGCTGGTTGTTCACCATCTGTCGCAATGTCTATCTCCGGGCGCGGGAACGGGAACAGCGGTATGCGCCTTTACAGGATGACGAGGGCGAGACGATTCCGGCCGTGGAACAGCGGGCGGCATGGTTGCGGGAGGGGGTGGACGTTGCCCTGCTTCGTCTCGACCTCAAACCGGCGGTGGAACGGGCGCTTGATGCGCTGCAGGAACCCTTTCGGTCGGCGGTCATATTGGTTGACCTGGAAGACCATTCGTACGACGATGCATCGGCGAT
>ERZ1292633.5611-Hain-H41-02um-R1-5611-length-11260-cov-5_pt1 | contig 11260 bp, 11 predicted proteins | sample MGYA00564406_ERZ1292633 | MGnify/ENA primary metagenome ERZ1292633 (study PRJEB36523, sample SAMEA6512639) | groundwater metagenome | collected 2019-01-08 | study: AquaDiva: Metagenomics assemblies of 32 groundwater samples
CCCTTGTCGCTCGGAGGCAGTAATGACATTGCCAACCTGTGGCCCAAATCAGCAAAACCCTTTCCCGGATTTTATGAGAAAAATATCACTGGAAATTATTTGCACCAAGAAGTTTGTGCTGACCGTATTTCCCTGAGTGTGGCTCAGAAAAGGATTGCTAATGATTGGGTTTTAATTTTTAATACAATAACTTGCTTGTGTGATTTTTTTTTGGGGGGGTGTCTTTGTTTGTGTGCTGCTGAAATGAAGTATGTACTGCAACGACTATTTATTTCATCGATCACTTGTTCGTGGTCATGGTGGTTGTCGTTGGGGTGTTGGGTCTGCCAATGGGGACCGTATCGTTCTGGGCTCCGTACGCTGATCCGTACCTGAAACCGATCGATCGTTGGATCCGCTGGGGAAGCGCTGGTCCGCCGTCGCCTCGCCCGCCGGCCGTGATCCTCATCGAGGAAGAGGCGAGGGAGGAACTCGCCGAGGAGGTCGAGTCCTCGCCCGTTCCGAAGGTCGCGAAGGCTACCCCGCCTGTCCAGCCGGCGCGGGGGGAGACTGCGACCGAGGCGGAGCGACTTCAGTCCGCGTCGGATCCGACCGCGATGGCTGGGGAACTCATGGCCGCATCCGCCACACTTTCGAAGCCGACGGTCTGGCAGGGCGATCCGCGCGATCCGCCGAAGGGCCTCACCGTGGTCTCGAACGCGAGCGCGCTCGACATGCGTTCGCTGAAGGCTGGTCTCGAGCCGGTTCAAGACGAGATCGAGCTCTGCAACTGGGACGACATCCGGCGGGCGACCCCGGAGCAACCCAAGCGTTCGGGCATGCTCGAGTTCGATTACATCATCGGCCTCGATGGGCACGCGACCGTCACCCGGGTCCGCAAGGACACGATGCGCCACCCCGAGCTCACGCGGTGCGTCACCGAGGCGATCGGACACCTCCGCGTCATGGCCCCGAGCGCGCCGACCACCATTCGGCACCCGCTCGAGTTCCAACAATTCTAGCGATCGCTCATTTTCTTCCGGCTCCTGCGTCACGACGCGCGGGAGCTCAACTGTTTTTATACGTTATGCATGTTTGTAAAGTTTGACAGACAACCGTTGTTTCAGGCGATAATAATCGGCGTATTTTTGGCGTGTTTGTCAGAAAAAGTTTTCAACCAGAAGGTTTGACGGGAGAGACTTTTCGAGGTAGGTTAGAAAGACGCTATGCTCACCAAAAAAGATTTACAACAAATTCGTGAAGTCGTCCGAGAGGTGGTGCGGGCGGTGGTGAAAGATGAGACCAAGGACTTCGTCCGCAAGGATGAATTGAAGCTGGAATTTGAAGCTCAGGGCGTTCTTATCCGGGAGAGCTTCGAGGAAGTTCAAGGTCAGTTTAATGTAGTCAATTATCGGATCGACGGGCTTTACAATGCGGTCGATGGGTTTGTGAAACGCATTACCCGACTCGACGACGAATACGAGGTAATCAAAATACAAATGGCACGGTGGGAAAAGTATTACCCACTCCCGCAAACATAACCAAACACCAGGCGCCCATGAAGGACACCTGGTGTTTTGATTTTGTATCGATGTTATGCGGCGGGTTGGGAGGGTGGTTCAGCTGGCGTTGACGAGTTTACTTTGCGTTTACCTTTCAACGAATCTTTGAGCGCTTTACCTGCTTTGAACTTAGGCACGACCACTGCCGGGATGTCGATCGTCTCGGTTGGTTTTTGTGGATTGACTCCTTTGCGACCAGCGCGTTTGCGGGCCGAGAAGGTGCCAAAGCCAGCGATGGTCACTTCGCCCCCGTTCATGAGCTCAACCGTCACCAACTCTTCAAAGATTTCAATCACTTCTTCCCCCGTTTTTTTGGGGAGCGAGAGGCGCTCAGCGATCTTCGCTCCGAGTTCTGCTTTGTTCATAGTGATCTAATCTTAGCACTTATCGGGCGTATTCCACAACCCGGGTTTCGCGGATGACGGTCACTTTGATTTCTCCAGGATACTGGAGCTCAGATTCAATTTTTTGAGCAATGTTTTTTGCGAGCTGGAAGGAACCGTAGTCGTCCATGGCTTGTGGTTCCACAAACACGCGGATCTCGCGGCCAGCTTGAATGGCGTAAGCCTTTTCAACTCCTGGGAAGCTGGTCGCAGCCGACTCGAGTTCTTCCAGACGTTGGATGTATTGCTCCAAGCTGTTTTTGCGCGCGCCTGGACGGGCACCAGAGATGGCGTCGGCGGCTTTGACAATCGTGCCTTCTAAGGTGCGCGGTTTGTCTTCGTGGTGAGCAATCGACTGATAGCACAAGTCTTCGGGGAAGCCGAACTTTTTCAAAATGTTATAGCCGATTTCTGGGTGAGCGCCTTGCATGTCGTGGTCAACGGCTTTGCCGATGTCGTGGAACAAGCCGCCTTTTTTACAGGCAAAGGCGTCGGCGCCGAGTTCCTCGGCAATCATACCTGACAAGGTTCCCACCTCGATCGAGTGCTGCAACGCGTTCTGCCCATAACTCGTGCGGAACTTCATGCGGCCCAAAATGGAAACCAATTTAGGGTCGATAGAAGACACGGGAATGCCCAAGGTATAGAGTGCTTCTTCACCAGCCTTTTTAATTTCAACAGCCAAATTCTTTTTGGCTTCAGCTACAGCTTCTTCAATGCGCGCTGGGTGAATACGGCCGTCAGCGATCAGCGACTCAAGCGCGCGTTTACAGACTTGGCGGCGGATTGGCGAGAACCCGCTGATCATAATTGATCCTGGAGTGTCGTCGACAATAATCTCGGTACCTGTTTGATGTTCCAAGGCTTTGATGTTGCGACCTTCTTTACCAATGATGCGGCCTTTCATTTCATCTGATGGCAACTCGACCATGGTGGTCGAAGAGTCCACGACGACAGACCCAGCCATGCGCATAACCGCAAGCGACAACACATCGCGCGCTTTGGTTTGAATTTCTTCTTCGCCAACGTCGGCAAGTTTGCGAATGCGGCTCGCCACGGCATCCTTTTGTTCTTCTTCAACCATGGCCATAAGCCGTGCCTCAGCTTCGACTTTGGACAAGCCAGCGACTTCCTCTAACTTCTTTCCCTGTTCTGCGCGCAAGGCATCCACTTTGGCGCGCGTCTCTTCGATTTGTTTGGTCTTCTCTTCGAGCTTAGTCTTCTTGTCCTCGAGCTCTAACAGTTTTTGGTCAAAGGTCGACTCACGCTTCTCCATGCGCTTCTGGGTCTCGGTCAGTTCGCGGCGACGGGCGTCTTCTTCTTTCTTTCCTTCCTCAACCATTTTCAACGCCTTCTCCTTGGCTTCAAGAAGAATTTCGGCTTGCTTGGTTTTGGCTTCGGTCACGATCTTTTCGGCATTGGCTTCAGCACCCTGCATCTTTTTCTGGGCCACCATGGCGCGGACAACGTATCCGCCAAGAGCTCCAATCAAAAGACCCACGAGCGCCAGCACTAGTCCTAATGTAGACATAGTTCAGGCTCGCGGGCAGAACACGAACAACGGCGAATGGTTATCGCTTTAATGATCCGGCTGTTAATCGTCCTACGGTGGATGAAAAAGCGGTCATATATTCGAGAATATCGTCGTTGCTGGCTCAGCCCGTCGAGAATCAGTGAGTTACTTCTTGGCTTAGCTTAGCACAAGGAGGCTTATTCTTCAACCCCTAGATTTCTGAGCGATTTATGCCAATCCCCCCGCTCTAAGGCTTCGATGAGGGAGGCGTCTTGGACCGAAAGTCGACCGATGGCTGTACGCCGCAGTTCACTCACATAGCCGCCGACGCCGAGTTTCTCGCCTAAGTCCCTCGCGATCGCACGGATGTAGGTACCGCTTCCGCAATGGATGCGGACCTGGATCGAAAGAGGGAATTGATAGGTAGATGGAAGTGGAGACAGTAGCTCAAACGATTCAATATGAACCTGGCGAGGTTTCGCTTCGATGGTCTTGCCTTCACGAGCGAGTTCATACATCTTTTTTCCTTTGATTTTGATCGCGGCGTACTGAGGGGGGATTTGTTCGATGTCGCCAAGGAAGGATTGCATCACCACCCCTAACCCCTCAGGAGAGAGGAGGGGAGGGTTATTTGCGGGAGTGATTTCACCTTCAGGATCATCGGTGGTCGAAGTGGCGCCGAGGACGAATGTTGCTTCGTACACTTTATCCAATCCAACAAACTCAGACAGTCGGGACGTGGCGGCACGGCCGACGCCGACAATCAAGAGCCCTGTGGCAAAGGGATCAAGGGTACCAGCATGCCCCACCCGACGTTCGCCGGTAATCCGCCTAACAGCATCAACCACATCATGTGACGTCATCCCGGCAGGTTTGTGGATCAAAAGAAATCCAGAGTTTTCCATAGATAAGAGTTCGTCTTCATGCTATCATATGGCCATTATGAGGGGGACTAGGAGGCCGTTTTTTTTCGGGATGCAGGTGAAGCTCGTCATGAGTTTTCTCTTTTTTGGCTTGGTGATTTCCGCGATTGCGGCGATCTTTTTTTATCTGACCCTTGAAGACGTGGGGCAGAGTGACCGTTTTTGGGTAGTGGTTGCTAATCACACCACAGGACTCCTTTTACTCGTCTTGCTGATTCTCGGCACGGCGTTCCTTCTTGGCCGCCGCCTTGCTAATCGTTTGAATCAAATTACGGACACGGTTCGCGCCCTCCAAGTTGATCCTAAACATCGCCCGGAGCATTTGAACGCGCTTACCAAATATTTTCCTCGGGTCGTCCGCGATGAGTTTGATGCTTTGCTCGACGCGGTTAAAGATTTCACGACCCGTCTTTTTGAGCGCGAAGAAAACTTGAAGCAACTGGTCAGTGAGCGCAGCGTGATGATTGAGAAAAATAATCAGATGTTGCGACATTTTTTGCACTACACCTCACACCGCCTACGCACTCCGTTAAATCGTATGCGCTGGTCGGCTGATATTTTGAAGAGCGAGGAAAAGGGCACATTGAACGCGGCTCAGCGGGAAGTGCTCACAGAATTAGAGATGGCGTTGTTGTCCGTGATTGAACTTTCTGATGATCTGCTCGAGTCCTTAGCGCTCGAGGACAAAAAGGTTACTCCGGGAGCGGTCGAACGTGTCGATCTTGTTGAGATTATCGATTCTGCTGCTGGCGATGTCTCTGTCTTGGCTCGTCAGCATCAGGTGAAGCTCACTTGGAAGCGTCCTAAGCAGACGGTGTTCGGATTTTTGAAATCGAGCCGCGTCCATTCCGCCCTTATGAATCTTTTACAAAACGCGATTCTGTACAACAACGAAGGCGGAGTGGTCACTATTCGACTGGAGAAAGTAAAGGCCCTTACCATGCCCCAAGGCGCGCGCGGCTGGAACGTGCCCATGGAGCATGGGCCCTTTGCGGTTGTGACTATTACTGATAATGGCATTGGTGTGCCCCCGGAAGAGCGATCGCAATTGTTCGAGCGTTTCTTCCGTGGTCGCGACGCGCGTAGCCGGTGGGTTGATGGGGAAGGGATTGGCTTGTCTGTGGTGCGCTCGGTGGCGGCACAGCATGGTGGGGCCTTGTGGTTTGCTCCAAATCCAAAAGAAAAAGGGAGTGTGTTTACCCTCACGTTGCCTGTGGAAGAGTAGTGGGAGCGCATGTTGCAAACCCTTTGCCCATGGTATGATTTGGTTGTATGAATAAGCTGCGGGTGTTGATTGTTGAGGATGAGCCAGCGCTTGCTGAACTCTACAAGCAAAAGTTTGAGATGGAAGGATTCTCGGTTCATGTGGCGACTGATGGGATAGAGGCGATCGATCACGCCATGCATCATTTGCCGGACATCATTCTCCTCGACATTCTGCTCCCGAAAAAAGATGGCTTCGCGGTGCTGAAAGAACTTAAGCAGGAGACGAAAACCAAGCACATTCCGGTGGTGATCTTGTCGAGTTTGGGACAAGACTTCGAAATCAAGAAAGGAAAAGATGAGGGAGCCGAAGATTACCTCATTAAAACCGAAGCGACGCCGTCCGATGTGGTCAAAAAAATCAATGCTATTTTGAAACGCTCATAATGTATGCCAAAGACAGACACCAAGCGGACGATTTTGCTGGTCGAAGATGATCAGTTTTTACAAAAAGTGCTAAAGCAGCGCCTCGAAAAAGAAATGCCCTACACGATTGTGGTCGCGAGTGATGGTGAGGAGGCGTTACAAAAAGTGGCCGAACTTTCTCCGTATTTAGTGCTTCTTGATATTATTATTCCAAAGAAGAGTGGCTTTGAGGTGCTCAGCGAACTCAGAAAAAATCCAGCAACCAAGACACTTCCTGTTGTGGTCCTCTCGAACTTGGGGCAGCAAGAGGACATCAGGCAGATGCAAGATCTGGGAATCAAAGATTATCTAGTAAAAGCTGATTACTCGCTCTCCGAAATGGTCGAGAAGATTAAGAAGCACGCCGAGGCGATTTGACCAAAGTTTCCATGAGCCTCTCAGCACAAGAACTCAGTGCGTTACTTGTTGACTCGGGGTTTTTGACAGCCGAGCAACTTCAAGCTGCGCTCAACGATACCGAAACGAACGGTGGTTCGATCGAAGAGACACTCATCAGGACCGAGCGGATGACCGACGATGAGGTCAGCCGCTTGTTTGCTGATGCCTATGGGGTCAAGTTGGTGGATTTGCGCAAGACCGAGATTGATCCTGAAGCGGTCAAAGGGATTGCCGAGATCGTTGCCAAAAAACAACAGGTGATTTCCTACGGTTGGAAAAATGGTAAGCGGCAACTGGCCTTGGTCGATCCGCGGAACGTCGAGTTGATTTCGTTGCTGCAGAAAAAGTTCGGCGAGGAGTTGGAAATTGCCTACACCTCACCAGCCAGTTTGAACGAAGGACTGACCGTGTACAGCTCGGACACGCACCGGGCGGTTGGTGAGCTGGCAGAGAAGCTGCAAAAGCAGGGCGAGGCAGCGGTCTCGCGCCAAGGTTCGGCGGCGCAGGGGTTGCTGATCCAGATGGTTCAGAACATTTTGGAATACGGTTACGATAACAACGCTTCCGACATTCATATTGAGCCGCACGAAAAGCAGCTCTTGGTCCGCTATCGTATTGATGGTGTGCTCCACGACGTCTTTCACTTATCGAAGGCGCTGCATGAACTCGTGGTCGCGCGCATTAAGATTTTGTCGAACCTTAGAACAGACGAACACTTTGCGGCCCAAGACGGCAAGTTCCGCGCCTTTTTTAGCGGGGTGAAGACGGATATTCGTGTGTCGATTTTGCCGATTGTTGAAGGGGAAAAGATTGTCTTACGTTTGCTGTCTGAGCGCGGACGCACATTTACGCTTGAGAGTTTAGGATTTGCTAATCGCGACTTGGAAAAAGTGAAGGCCGCTGCGGAAAAGCCCTACGGCATGATTCTTTCCACCGGTCCGACCGGCTCGGGAAAAACGACTTCGATGTATGCGGTGCTCAAAATTTTGAATCAACGCGATGTCAATATCGCGACGATTGAAGATCCGGTGGAATACGATATTGACGGCGTCAACCAAATTCAAGTCAACAATCGCACCAACCTTACCTTCGCTGCTGGACTGCGCTCGATTGTGCGCCAAGACCCGGACATTATTATGGTTGGTGAAATTCGTGATGCGGAGACGGCCAACATTTCGGTCAATGCCGCCATGACCGGTCACTTGGTGCTCTCGACCCTTCACACCAACGATGCCGCGACCGCGCTTCCGCGTTTGGTCGACATGGAAGTTGAGCCATTTTTGATTGCTTCGTCGGTCAACGTGATTATTGCCCAACGTTTGGTGCGCCATATTTGCAAAAGTTGCATCACGAGCCAAGATTTGGATCTCACTTCTTACAAACGGAGCATTCCCGCACCATTGCTTGAGAAGTATTTTGGGGCCAAAGAGTCGGTCAAAGGGTTTTACGGCAAGGGCTGCAAGGTTTGTCACCAATCGGGCTTTGTCGGCCGCTTGGGTATTTTTGAAGTGCTGGAAGTCAGCGACAAGATTCGCGAACTGATTACTGCTCGTGCCAACGCGGCCGAAATTACCAAAGTCGCCATCGCCGAAGGGATGACCACCATGCTAGAAGACGGTATTCGTAAAGTGACTGAAGGGGTCACCACCCTTGAAGAAATCATGCGCGTGGTGCGCTAACCAAACCAGGAGGTATGAAATTTGTTTATCAGGCAAAAACCAAAAAAGGGACAGCGACCACTGGTGAAGTCGAAGCAGAAAATAAAGAAGCAGCGCTTCGCGAACTCATGGCCCGCGATCTGGTGGTTGTGTCGGTTGAAGTGGAGAAGAAGCGTCACGACATCACGCTCTTAACACATGTGTCGGTATTTGAGCGAGTCATTTTTACCAAGCACTTAGGAATCATGTTGAAAGCGGGGGTAGCGCTCGACGAAGCTCTTCGGATTGCTGAGGTTTCGAATAAAGGGGCACTCCGTGGGATTATTGCGAAGGTCCGACGGGACGTGGAAAGTGGCGAGCGTCTAGCAAACGCGCTCGCTCGGCATCCGCGGGCATTTTCAGAATACTACGTGAACATGGTCAAGGCCGGCGAAGAGAGCGGTAACCTGGCCGAAAATCTGGAACAGCTGGCGATTCGATTTTCGAAAGATTTTGATCTTCGACAAAAGGCGCTTTCGGCCATGCTCTATCCTACTCTAGTGGTCGCCCTCACGATTGGACTCGGAGTGATCGTAGCCTTCTTTGTCCTCCCGCGTTTGTCAGCGCTTTTTTCTGCGTTCGATTTTGAGCTCCCGCTCAGCACCCGGATCCTCATTTGGATGTCGCACGTCAGCGCGGACTATGGCGTGTGGATTGCTGGGATCGCGCTCGTCCTCTTTGTCCTTTTTGTGATTGTCGTGCGCCTAAAGGTTTCACGCCCCGCGGTCGATACGGCTCTTCTCCATTTACCTGTCATTAAGAAAATCACTCGCACATTGAATCTGGCCCGTTTTTGTAACATCTTGGCCTCGCTGTTAAAGAGTGGCTTGCCCATCAACCATGCCCTCGCTGTCACCGAACAAGTGGTCGGGAACGTGAAATTCAAGCGGGCGATTCACGAAGCGATCGCGCGTGTTGATCGGGGCGAGACGTTATCGGTCGCCCTTTCCGGCCATCAACAATTGTTTCCACCGTTTGTCCATCGCATGATTCAGATTGGCGATGAGACTGGCAAGACCGAAGACGTGTTGTTTTATCTTGCGGAGTTTTATGAAAACGATCTTGATGTCACTCTCAAAAATTTGTCGACCGTTATCGAACCAGCGTTGCTTGTGAGTATTGGTGCCTTGGTGGCGATTTTAGCCCTGTCGATTATCACCCCCATTTATGGCTTCATTAGCGCGATCGGTTAAGGGGTTCACGCTTATCGAGGCGGTGTTGGTGGTCGCGGTACTGACCTTGGTGGTCGGCGCCACGGTGCCGAAGTTCAGCGCTTTTTCCGAGCGCTATCAAGTAGATAATAAAAGCGATGAGCTCACCCAACTGCTGCGCATTGCCCGCAACAAATCGATGATGAGCGAAAGCGACAGTCCCTACGGCGTTCATTTGGTGACCGGCACGGCCGGGAGCTTCACGTTATTTAAAGGCGCCACCTACGCTACACGCGACACGAGTTACGATGAAGAAGTGCACACCTTGCCGAATGGAATAACGCTCGGCAAAACCGTGGCTGCGAGTGATGTGGTGTTTACCAAAGTCGAAGGGTCAACCAGCAACGCGGGCAGCATCACCGTTGCTCTTCAAGGAACCACGGTCACGCACACCATTTCCGTTAACTCCGCCGGGATGGTGCAATTGGATTAACTATGGATCGACGGGGACAAAGTATTGTTGAAGTGATTGTGGCGATTGCTATTTTGGCGATCGGGGCTTCGTCGATCATTATGCTCGTGCTGTCGTCATTTCGTGGTGGCCTTTCTGGTGGTCGGCAGACCGAAGCGGTGTCGTATGGGCGAGAGGGGTGGGAAGCGACCCGCTCGATTGGCACCTCTGCCTACAATCATTTGGTGAACGGCACCTATGGGCTTACGGATGCTTCAGGGGCGTGGGCTTTTTCGGGGAGTTCGGATACCAACGCAGATTACACACGGGCCGTTGCGGTGGCTGATGTTAATCGTGATGGCTCAGGAGCGATTGTTGCAAGTGGTGGCAGCAAAGACATTCAAACTAAACAAGTGACGACCACGGTCAGTTGGCTCTCGGGCACCGTCGCCCGCACCTTAACGTACGTCGACTACATTACCAATTGGGACAGCCGTCAGTTTTTTCATGATCTTTCTGCTCATTTCAACACGGGCACCCAAGCGAGTACGCAAGTGTATACCGACGCCGATAGCGACGGGGCAGAGGGGCTCGCGACGACTCCGCCGATTGCCTGGTACTGCGCTGAAGTTGAGGGGGGTATTGATGACACGGGTAACGCCGCCGCAGTCGACGTCGTGGTGAATGGAAATTTTGCGTATTACGTGACCAATGTCGATAGTGCTGGCCCCGAGTTTTTAGTGGTGAATGTCAGTGACCCCGCGAGCCCGGCAACCGTTGGATCATTAGAACTCGGAGCGAGCGCAACCAGCGTTTCAATTTCTGGGCAGTTCGTGTACGTGACCACGGATAGCAACAGTGCAGAGCTCATGGTTGTAAATGTGACCACGCCGACGGCACCGACTCTTGCCGGCACGTTGAATCTGGCCGGGAACGTTGACGCTCTCGACATTTACGCCACTGGATCGCGAGCGTACCTTACCCGTTCGGTCGTTGCCTCAGGCCCGGAGTTTTTTATTTTGAATATCTCTGCTCCCACGACTCCGTTTACGATTAGCTCACTTGATCTCGGGGCCACCTCGCGTGGGGTGCACCTGTCAGGGGGTTTTGCTTTGGTGGTTACCGATGATGCCGCCGCAGAGTTTCGGGTTATTGACTTGGCGGTCGAAGCAACACCGAGTGTTGTTCGTAGCGTTAACTTGGCGGGGAGTGCAGCGGGAATGGAGTTGGATGTGAATGGCAGTTATGCCTATGTGGTCACGGCGAACGACGCCGCGACCAGCGAATTTTACGCGATCAACATTTCTGTTCCGGCTTCGGCGGCGGTGAGCGGATCCACCGACCTTGGCAATGGTGCAAATGCTATTGAAATGGATGGCACGTTTGCGATGATTGCCACCGGAACGGCGGGTCGGACGCTACAAACGGTCGATGCCTCAACACCTACAGCTCCGACGTTGTCAGCGAGCCTTAGTATTTCAGACTTCGGTTACAATGGGGTGTATTGGAATGGCTCGCGTTTGTTTGTGGCCAC
>ERZ1292633.5612-Hain-H41-02um-R1-5612-length-11258-cov-6_pt1 | contig 11258 bp, 6 predicted proteins | sample MGYA00564406_ERZ1292633 | MGnify/ENA primary metagenome ERZ1292633 (study PRJEB36523, sample SAMEA6512639) | groundwater metagenome | collected 2019-01-08 | study: AquaDiva: Metagenomics assemblies of 32 groundwater samples
GAAATCACGACGCTATCAGAGCCATCACAATGCCGCATAAGTCAACTACAGAATGATTATACAGCCCTTTTCGCGAAAAACGGCCAGTGAATCACTCCCGTTACGAACACCTGGGCCAGAACCACAAATTTCTTCCTCTCTACCGGAAGGTAACAGTGCAACTGGAAAACGGAGAGCGCGACGAAGTATAACGCTTCACTGGGCGGCGCTTTTTGCGTTGAAAGGTTCATTGCGCTATTCCGCAAATTTTGCTGCGGTCCTCGGAAAGGCAAGTCACGATCGCGCAACGCTGAGAGAAGCGTATTCCAAAGCGACCGTCCCGAACAATGCCTTACACGTCTGCGTGGCGGTACGAAGACACGATGTTTGGTTCATCGTCGTGGTACCTGGAAGCCATGGTCGCGACGTCAATGAGACGTCCAGAGCAGCGACGGCGATGTCACCTGGTGTTGCGATGGTCCACTGCCGCGCGCGCTTCACCTGTGCTGATGGACACGGACCAAGGAAGTGCTCTAAGAGAAAGTCGGCCAATCTGGTCCGAACGCGAAGTACTAACGACATCCACACCAACGAGACCAAAAAATGGCCTCTACAACAGAAGCTTGCCCTGGCCAGTCCCGGAATGCATGAGGGCGAAGGGAACCTTCCGTGGGGATGCTCTAATACCGCTCGTAGCTTTCTGATATGCGGGTCATGAGATCCTATTGCACTTGTGCCAATCCACACACACGGTCTATCCGATCACCTGCAATGCTTCCGTATCTATCGGAAGGCGTGATGAACGCACGACCTTCCATCCATTTCACTCCCCCGCGGCCCTTGTGCAGTAAGAGGCTTCTGCTCAAAACAAAAAAGGGAACAAGCCATATATCAACACATGGGCATCCCCAAATTTGCAAGTTGGATCGCCAAAAAATATCCATCCGGAGTCTTCTTGAGCCAACTTCCTGGGTCCGTGGCCACCACCACCCCTGGAAGCGGAGGTACCACCGAAGGCGCGTCGCCCTCCCTTCCTCCCCCTCCACCTCCAACGGCGGCAGTGTCGGCGCTCTACATCGACCTCAACGGCGTCATCCACCCATGCTGCCACAGCGAGGAGGACGCGTCGGTCGCCCAACGCACCGAGGCCGAAAAGCTGCGTTCCATTTGTGCCGCGCTGGATGCGCTTGTGCGCGACCAGCGCCCAACCCAGCTGCTGTACATCGCGGTGGACGGCGTTGCTCCCCGTGCGAAAATGAACCAGCAAAGGACGCGCCGCTACATGGCTGCCTACGGGCGCCAGCACGGCGCGCTCGACATGGCCATTCGAGAGGGCACCGATGAGGAGCCCATCATGCACGACGACGACGACGACGACGACGATGTGTCGATGATGCAGCGACGACTTTCCGAGGAGCCTGGAGGACCCAACGGCACCGGAGGGGGGCGCGTGCACACAGGGTGCATCGGCGGATCGGACAAAGGTTTGAGTTACGCTCCCGCGACGACGGGATTCACCGCGGCCGAACTCGCTTCGGCGGACGCCGAGCTGGAGGCCGTGCGCCGAGAACTCTTGCTCCACCCGTCCAAAGGTGTCCGTCTGTGCGCCGTCACGACCACTCCCCCGGGAGCGACGGTGGCCGGCACCATCTCCGACGTGCCGCCGCATCTCGACGAGGCGTCCAGCGACGATATGTGGATCCGCACGCCCTCCGCGATGACCGATGCCCCCGCGCCGGCAGGTGGAGAGGCGGTGGCGGAAGAGGAGGACGATGGCGGAGAGATGCCGCGACGGGGCGCCCCTGCAGAAGGGGACACCGCAACACCGAGTGGCGCCCCGGGCATTCTATTGACGTCCCCGCCAGCCGGGAAGGGCCTCTCCGTTCCCCACCACCCGTCGACCACTAACACAACAACGATCTCATCCTCACCGTTGCGCGCCGCGGGCACCACGGCGGCGCCCAACGGCGCCCCCACGTCTGGGCAGACGTCGTCTCCGTCGTCGCCGCCGTTCGATTCTAACTGCATCAGCCCTGGCACCGCCTTCATGATTCGCGTTAGCGACACCGTCCGAGAATACGTCTCGCACAAGCTGGCGACTCTGCCCGCGACCCATCCATGGTGGCACGAGGCCCTCACGGTGATCATGTCGGACGTGTCGTTTCCAGGGGAGGGAGAGCACAAGCTCGTGGACTTCATGCGCGCGCAGGGAACGTCGTCGTCGTCCCCCTCCTCGCATCCTACCACGACCACCGACATGGTCAGCAGCGCTCTTCCGTCCTCCGCCATCCGGCTCAGCCGTGGAGGCGCCACCCCGCTACTGCCTGCCTCGACCGCGGTCGCCCCGCAGATTTCCGGCAACCATGTCATCGTCGGGCTCGATGCGGACCTCGTTCTTCTGTCGCTGACCTTGCATCTCCCGAATGTTTACATATTGCGCGATATGGAGCGATCCGCTCCGGCGTTGTTGTCCGTCGTGGAAGGGGGCGGCCCCGTGGGAGCGGCGCATGGGTCCCCAGCCGGAGAAGCGGAGGAGGCAGGTGACGCTGAGGACGAAGACGACGACGCGGCCGGGGGATCGGACGACGACGAGAACGATGCGGCCGCCGAAGAGGACGAGACAGGGGGCACGGCCACCGATGCAGCTCGCGGTGCATCATCCAGCGCCGTGGCGGCAAAGTCGGTCGGAAAGCGGGAGAGCCCGAGCGTCGCTGCGAGGCGGTCGCCGCAACCGCCGAAGCAACAGCACGACGCTCTAGCAGGAAGCTCAGGGCGTCCCGCATCCGGCTTCCCCTCCAAGGGTCAGAATGCACCTAAAGCCTCCCGCGGCGCCTCCACGACGGTGTCTCCTTCGGTGAGCCCCGCTCTAGCGCCACTGCCCTCGCCGCTCGCGCCGTTCCCGGCGTTGGCCGCGCCCCCTGTCACCGGCGGCCCGTCATCGCATACGCCTCACGACCGTCGTTCCCCACTCCAGCCACCGGTGTCAATCGCGGGCACGGACCACCCCTCGCACACCACGAGCCACACTACGTCACGTTGGTCGCGGCAGCGCTCGAAGGTGGAATTTCTCGACGTTGGGGCGTTTGGCTCCTTCCTATGCGCCGAGGTCACTTCCGTGAGCGTGCAAATCCACGGTCCGTCGGTCTTCGCCCACCTGGCGGCTCACACGTCGAACGTGCTCAACGACCTCTGTGCGCTGGCCTCGTTCATGGGCAACGACTTCCTTCCCAGGCTGCCCTCGGCGTTCTGCGGCCTCGGCGCCCTCGACAACATCATCGAAGTGTACGTTCATCACGTGGTTCCCACGCAAAGGTTCATCACCCGCTTCGACGGCAGTATGGACTTGGAAGTGTTGCAAATTTGGCTGAGCGGTTACGCGAGAATCGAAAGTGTGCTCATGAGGCATGCGGCGCTCGTGCGGGGTGGCGGACGCGCGGTGCCGCGACGACCGGTTGGTGCGGGCGCTCCTCATCCGACCGGAGGAGGACTATGCATGTTGCCGCCTCCTCACCGATCGTGGGGGACGATTGTCTCGGGACCGGAACGCATCGCGACCTCCGCGATTGGCGGTTACGTCGACGAGGATATCTGGATGCGCACGTACCAGCAAACAACCACGTACCGGAGGAAGAGCAATGCGACGACGCCTGCCGCAGACAACAATATTCGTCAAGGCGGTGGGTGCTACCGCGGGCGGCCCCAGCGAATTGACGCCCTGTGCGACGCGTACATCAAAGGCATCCGGTTCGTGTGGCGCTACTACAGCACGACGTCGAAAGCCGCAAGCTGGTCATGGTGCTATCCCGCGCACCACGCCCCGTGTGCGTGCCACCTCGCAGACTTTCTCAAAGATTTGCTAACACTGTCCGATGCCGAGGAGAGGATGAAGTCGTCTCCGTTTACGGTCGAGCAGATAGCAGCGTATTCTAGTGAGGCGCCACTGGAGACGCAGCCGCCATCGCCCGTCACTCAGCTACTGTGCATTCTGCCCCCTTCTTCGCGGACGTTGCTACCCGTTGCCCTTCAAGGCATGCTCAGTCAGCACGAAGCAGAGAGAGAGACGACCATGAGGCGCACGAAGGAAATGCAGCTCCCAACCGGTGGCTCAACGGGAGGCGACGTTGCCGCGACGTCCGCCAATGGTTCGGATTACGTCCCCGCACGGATAGTTGGTGTGACCACCCTTACCGATGCTCAGTGGCACGACAACTTTCCGCGCCGTTGGCTAGTGGACATCACGGCGGCGGGCGACAAGGAGCACCTCGCGGTCGCTCAAATTCCCTTCGCGGATCCTCGGCTGCTGGGCACGCTGGTGGCACAGTGCGCCAATCAGTTTACGACCGAGGAGCGCCGACGGAACCAGAACGAAAGCGTCGACACCGCGGGATTTGTGCTCAACCATTCGCTTTGCCGCCGTGCCTACGAAGAGACGGAGGAACGCCAACAAACGCTGCTTCCTCCGCCGAAGATTGACCACGAACCGGGGAGCGTGGAACCGGGGAGCACTCGACCGGCCACGATGGACGCGGCTCCGTTGGCGCGGACGGTGCCGCCGCCGCCGAGCATCAAAGCGACCGTCCGTTTGGCATTGGACTTGCCACTCTCCTGGGGGGAGCAGGGAGGAGCAACGGGACGCAACGGGGAGCACTTCTCGACACAACCAACGGCGGCGTTTCCCAAACTGCTCGTCCAAGTGCCGGTGACCTACCGCACGCGCGCGTACCCTGTCGCGGGACCATCCGTTCGACTCTTTGGCGGCCTTCCGCAGCTGCCGCGGGAGTGGTGCAACCAGGCGCTGGCGTCCATCCTCGCCGCTCCAAAGCGGGGAGGACCCACAGGAGGGGGCTACAGCAACGCCGCCGCATCGGCGGTCCAATCGTTTCTTGATGTCGTGGTGCTGGTGTCCGTGTCGTGCGGATTGCTCGCGATGGCGACTGCCTGGGTTGACGAGGCCACTTGGCGAGGAGGGACTTCCTCCCGGCTCCCCCCTCCGCATTCGAAGGCGAACATCAGCTGCACTAGAGGTGCCAACGCAGGCGGCGACTCCGCCACGATGACCACGGCAGGTTGGGGGCAATGGGGATGGACGCGAAGCGATCCGGCGGAGTCGATCGTCCCCCCAGCCGCCGCCCGCGTCGTGCCTTCGTCAGATGGGGCAGCCGCAACCGCCGTTCAGGAGGAGCGGTCAACACCACCGTCTACCACCACCGTGCTGCGCAAGATCATTTCCGGTTTCCTGGCTCCAATTGCGGATCTGGCGAATGCCCCAGCGTTAGCAACGACCTCACTCTCTCTCGTCTCTGACTTGACCGCCTCTTCCTCTTTGACGACAGAGTGCGCCGAAGGACCCATCGCCGTTCGTCAGTGGTTAGCATGGGCCGCCGCGTCCTTCCGGCGCGGACTGACCGTCCTGTATCGAGTGTTGTTGCGCCCATGCCTTCTGGGGTCCGCGCTCTGGGCGCTGGCGGCCGCGATTTTGGCCCGACCGGCTGCCCCAGTGGGCCACAAGCGTAGTAGCCATCCGCGAGACAGCAATACCAATGGCGAATTCTGCAAGCGCAACGTCCCTCGCCTTGGGCAGTTGGACTACGTGTGCCCGGCGTGCTCGTCACTTAATTTCGCGAGGCAGGCGACGTCTTGCTTCGTGTGCTCGGCAACGTTCCTTCCCGAATCGGCAAATTGGGCGTCTTCGTGGCCAGGACCGTTCAGGGTCCGCTCGATGCTTGGGAGACAGGATGCTACTTGCGAGGGGAGGTCCACCGGACCGGCCCCGCACCTAATGTGCGTCTTTTCGTCGCGCATGTCGGCGGACAATGTGGAATCGTTTGACCCGGATCACGTCGGGGACAGGGGGAGCAAGCAAAAGCTGTGCGTGATCGATTGAACGGAAAGAAAAATGGGGTGGCCACACATTTTTTCTTCGTGAGGTTGGCGGAAGCTGGAGCCGCGCGCGGGTTGAGGTTTATTGTTTTTTTCTGGCGTTATTTTTTGGCACACTCCCTCCCTTCCTTCCTTTTAACACCACTCACAGAGGGGAAACCCCCCCCCCCCACCCCCTCTCGTCCCCCTTTTTAGTGTCTCCGCGGAATCGGATCCACCGGAGAATCGGATGCAGTCACAAACACCATTTTCAAAATGGCACAAAAACGGAACAAACGCACCCCCCCGTGCCCTTTGCTGAGTCGCACGGTCGTTTGACGGTGCGCCCACTTGAACGGCCAGCAATCCCCTTCCTTTTGGTTGGCCCCCCTCCGTCGAGTGCCTTCCGCCCCCTCCCGCGTCCTTCGCCTTCGGTTCCTCAGCACCGACCCCCTCATTTACCCCTTTTTGTTGTCCCATTGTTTGTCACATGGCCACGGCCGCGCTCGGCATCGTCCACGTGCTCTACGTAGCTCACTGCGGCCCCAGCAAGGCCGCCCCAACGACGGCGGGGGGCAACACCGTGAAGCTGTCGGTTGGCGTGCGTTTCACTGCGGCCACGACGGGCCTCGATCTCGTACGTAGTGCCGTGGACCACTGCATCGCGAAGATGAACGCCCGGCTGGAATGTGAGCCGCAGCGTGCGGAGCTTTTTCTACTCGTCGAGTCTCCCCCGGCCCAACCGACGGCGCCAAACCCATCGTCGTCGCCGACCCACGCGGCCGCCGCGACAGCCGGAAAGCAGCCTGCGCGCACGATGATTCCGCTGAGCCTCATGGGCCGACTGGTGGAAAACCCTAACTTCGTTCAAGTCGTGAAAATGGAGCAGCGCTATGGAGGGCGCGTGCGGGTGGTCATCCAAGCGCCTCATTCGCGCGATGTGGCCGCGCTGACGTCGCGGGAGTCGTCGAGCCCGACAAGTGAGGTGCACTCCATGGGCTCCTTCAGCCTGGGCCGTGGAGGTCGCCAATCCCGCCGCAGCGGCTCGGCCGAACACCACCACCACCAGCCGCAGGGTGGCGCCGAAGACGACGAGGCCCCGCCGATCGCCGAACGCGGCGTTCCGCGTGGCCAACGGGGCGGCGCGCTCGTCGACCTGCCCGAGGAGTATGGTCGGGGCCACAGTTTCCAGCGGCTTCCGTCGTCTCGAGGACAGCCGGAGGAGCAAGAAGAGGAGCGCCGCCAAGAGGCGGCGATGCTTTCTTCTTCTTCTGTGCCCCGAACGACCCACGCGCCGGCCAGTCGAGCCGCGATCGATCTTGCGCTCGCATCGGCACCTGCCGAGCGACGGCCCTCCGGTGCTGCGCGCGTGTTGGTCGTATTCGTCACGCCGCTTGGAGACCGCATCGACGTGCCCATCGACTTGCTGCCTCAGGAAACGGCAGGCAGCGTCATCTTGCGTGCCGAAGCCGGAATGAGGGAGGTCGTGGAAGCCTCGGCCGACCCTCAGCACGCCGCTTTGAAGTCCTCGCTCGCGGCCCTGCGCATGCCCGCCGTGTCCGCCAGCGCGGCAAACGGCTATAACCACAACTGGGTGCTGATATTTCGTCGCAAAGACGGCACCCAACGTATTTTCGCGGCGACCGACGCGATCCCCCTGCCATCCATCCCCCCCGGGGCGCCGCCCCCGCTGCTCCATCTCGTGCACGCGCAGTCGCTCCCCGTGCTCCTCGGCAGCCGTGGCGGCTTGTCGGCGATTGGGCTTGCGCAGCCGGGAAGTCCTGGTGGAGGTGACGATGACCGGCGTCCGCAACGTCATTCCGCTCCGCGCGAAGCCGCCGAGGTGGGAGGAGGAGGAGGAGGAGGCGGAGGAGAGAGCGGGGACCGACGAGGCGACGAGACAGATCCAGGCAGCGCCGCCACGATGTTTTCTCCCATGTCGCCCTCCGCTCCCGTCCCGTCGATGACGGTGGACGCTGTCGTCACCAGCCCTGCCACGAAAACGACGCAAGCCGTGGCGCTCCTTGCGGACATCGAATCCGCGACCTTCGACCTTCAACGGGCCACGATCGACGAGGCGGACGCGAGGCGGGAGGCCGAGAAGGCAGCGGCGAAGGTTGCCGACGCACGGCGGCAGCGCTCAGAAGTGCAAACCGTCCATCTCGATTGGCAAGCGACGGTGAACGAAGTGCAGCGACTCCGAGAGCAAGTGGCCGCCTTTCAGGCAGAAGTCGCCGCACAGCGAGAGCGGGAACTTGACCTTCGGGAAAAAATTCATCGTCTCGATCGTAATTCACTCTTGTAGCTTTCTCTCCGAGGAAAAAATCCTCCCTTCCGCGCAGAGGTGCACACGGATTCTCTCCTTTGTTGCTGCTGCACGACGCACCCTGTGTGACACCACCAACGGATCCCTCCTCGCCCACTCTGGTCAAAGTCGGGTGCCATTTTTTCCCCCCCACCATTCTAAACCACCCGGATGCGCGCCCGGCCTCAGTCAGCGTCGCCGCTTGCTTCTTCGAATCACGTGCAGCGCAAGTTGCTTGCCGCGTCACGAGCCGCCGCCGGGACCCCAGAAGAGGTCGCCGCCCCCGCTATGACGGTTCGACCTCATTCCGCGGCCCCGGCCGCGCCTGGAGGATCGAACATTACCGTTCCGTCCGTCGGTGTGTCCTTTCACGGTCCGCCAGCCGCCCCTGATCCCGATAGCATCCAGGTGTCGCTGGCGGACGCCATCGAACGTACTGACGCCATCGTGCTGGAGCTGCGCGCGCGCGGAGATCTTCAAGGCGCTGCCCGCATTTCCATGTCGGCCTTGTCCCTCCGGCGTCGCTGCTTCGCGCGGAACTCCTTCGAATCCGCGGCGGCGTGCTACCGACTGGCCGCCCTGTTGTTCAATGGCAGCAAGTCGGCGCTGGATGAGCAAGGCGATTTGCAGGTGGCCGGGGCGCTGCTGCAGGCGATCGAGCCCGTCTTGATAGAGGCAGCCTCGGTGACGCGTGACTGGCTGCGCTCTCGCCGCAGTGGCGAGGAGGAGCCGGGCCAGGAGGGTCACAGTGTCGTCCACCACCACCCAAACGGCCAACCATCCGCGGCGACGACTTCCTCGCCGGCTTGCCGGCCGCAAACAGCCTCTCCGTCGTCGCACGCACAGGTGCCCCCTGCTGGTCGCACCTGCACGCAGCAATGGTTTGCCTTGGACATGAAGGTGCAGCTGCTGAGCCTTGATCGACTGGCGACCCTGGCGCTCGTCCGCCACCGCGAGGGGAATCATCGACGGGCGTTGATGTTCTCGCGGGCCGTCGTGGACGCGCTCACCGTCATGCCACATGACGCCGCCGCCGCCGCCGCCGTGATGCCGCGCCGAAGGCTCACCGTGGATGCGCGAAGGAAGGAACAGGTGAACGACGTTGACGTCGACGTGGACGGAATGCACAGGACCCCAAGCGAGCCTTCATCGTCACTGCACAGTGGGGCCCCACCGTCAGGCGAGCGCCAAATGTCGCAACCGTCGCGCCGCCTTCCCGCACCCTTTTCACTTTACCACGCACTCTGGGAGCGCCCTGCCGCATGGCTTAACCACGCGGCGATCCTGTCCGCTCTAGGGTCGCCAGATGACGCGCTCGCCGCCTCCTTCATGGCATACAAGGCGTGCAACACGCTGGTCGATGCGGCAGCCTCGACAAGCGAGGATCGCCGCGATACGGGCATGGCCGCGTCTCCGGCAACGGCGCATCTTCTCACAGAAGTTGGTGGCGGCACCGAGTGCCCCAACAGCCACAACTCGGGCGGCGTGCCCGCGATCAGCAAAGGCGCGAAGGACTACGTCTCAGCCGCCATGGCACTCGGTCACGCGCTGTGGGCCTGCCGACAGGCGGGGGACGCACCCTCACCGTCTACGGCCACCGGTAGAGGTGATGCCTCCAAGGAGATCGATTTCCAGCCGCGGACTGCCGCGGCCGCATCCTCTGTCTGCGAAGCTGGCACCGTTCAAGATCGAGATGGTGCGCTGGTGGCGCTCTACGCCACGTGCCAGCAGCAGCACCAGTGTTGGTGGCTGCGGGATGTTGATCCAACGACAGCGGCGGCAATCGGACAGCAGGGAGGCCTCTCTCCTCTCTCCTCCCTACTCCCCCCGGACGTTCGGGCAGCGCTGGTCACGAAGTGGCGAGGTCTGCTGGCGCTCTCACTTCGCTCGGTTGCCACATGTCAACGTTCTCTGGGCCAAACTCACGCCGCGACACTGACCTATCGAGTTGCGTTCAACGCCGCGACGGACGCGCTGGGGCCCACACATCACGTCACAGAGGCGTGTCGCACCGCTTTGGAAGCCACCCAGGCAGAAGAGAATCGCCAGCAGGGGCCACCGACACGGCGCGGCCATTTCACGAGAGAGGTACCCGCCTCCCAAATGGGCCGGCATCGGCAGGGGGTTGCTGGCGGGCCCCGTCCCGCTCGCATCGCCAGCCCCTTTTCAGTGCCCCATTTGCGCCAGCGTGACATTGGGCGCACGTCCCCGGCGTCTTCCATGCTTTCGGCGAAGACGGAGGCCGACCCTTCGCGGGCCACGACGACTTTGCCGACGACGACATTCGCGGTGGAGGCGGCGCAACGGCGGCGGTTACGCGGCCGCCCTCCATGGGACCAATGCTTCACCAACCGCTTGCCGACGCCGCTGAGCGCGATGGCTTTGCGGCGGGACGACGACGACGACGCCGCTGACGACGCTGAGCCGCTGCGATCATCCGGGGGGGCGCCCAAAGGGGGCCGTGCGGGCTCATCGCAGAGGGACCGGGCCACGTTACCGCTTCCCGTCGCGAGCTCGCCGTCATCATCGTCCGTGTCGCGGCGCCCGTCACGACACGACGATGGGGGAAGCGACACGGATGGGAGGAGCCATAAACACAACGATAGGGCACGGATGCGACAAGGTAACAGCCACCGTGACGACGCGTCGAGGATCCATCACGCCGTCGTCGGTCATGATGATGCGTCATCACGACGTATGCGCCGTAGACTCGAGGCGGGGGGCGATCGGTCGTATGGCCCCCCGCCTCAACCCGCCCCCGTGGAGGTGAACGCTCCGATCACGCTCCACGACTTGGCCTATTTGCGGACCGTGCATAAGGTGCGCCACGATCGACGGATGATCATGTCGGTGTCGGGAGAGACAGACATCCGGCGCCTCTATGGTTTGACGTCGTGAACGTACCGTGCAAAAGAGAAAATGACAACGCCATGTCGAGCCCAAAAGAAATGTTCGCGTGTGCGGTGAGCTCACGAAAGGCGTGTAGATTCCCCTCTCCACCTCCTCCTTTCCGCTCCGCCGCCTTCCCGTCTTTTGTCTCATTTGCACCGCCCCGGCTGTACCCCCCAATTCCGACAGCGTCGAATCAGCCTGAGGGTGGGAAAACAAAACCCAA
>ERZ1292633.5613-Hain-H41-02um-R1-5613-length-11258-cov-4_pt1 | contig 11258 bp, 12 predicted proteins | sample MGYA00564406_ERZ1292633 | MGnify/ENA primary metagenome ERZ1292633 (study PRJEB36523, sample SAMEA6512639) | groundwater metagenome | collected 2019-01-08 | study: AquaDiva: Metagenomics assemblies of 32 groundwater samples
TACCGCAAAAAAGAGATTTAAAACCCAATTCGTTAAGGTAGAACTCATACTTTAACTTTAAATAATACAGCTTTTATTCATTTAAAACCCAATTCGTTAAGGTAGAACGTGAGATGAAAGTTGATTTTGTTTCTTCATTAGTTGCATTTAAAACCCAATTCGTTAAGGTAGAACAAAAAACACTAATTGATTTAAAAGTCAGTTAGAAGATATTTAAAACCCAATTCGTTAAGGTAGAACTATAAAATAAGGCTCACTTTTACCTTCTTTTGTACGATTTAAAACCCAATTCGTTAAGGTAGAACAATGATATAATAATAACTTAATGTTAGAAATCTTTATTTAAAACCCAATTCGTTAAGGTAGAACCACCTACAAAACCATTAACACATGGTGAATCTAATTTAAAACCCAATTCGTTAAGGTAGAACAGGTCTACCTACTCCCTTTTTTTCTGGAATAAAAGCATTTAAAACCCAATTCGTTAAGGTAGAACTTCATTCTAGCGTTAATTTATCAACTATCACAGCAGGATTTAAAACCCAATTCGTTAAGGTAGAACTAATATTTTGTACTTCATTTTGTATTCTATTTATAAATTTAAAACCCAATTCGTTAAGGTAGAACGAATTATTATAATCAAAATTTAATTCTTTTAATTTCATTTAAAACCCAATTCGTTAAGGTAGAACACCTTTTGCAAGTCCTGTCGGACCTTCAATTATTTTATTTAAAACCCAATTCGTTAAGGTAGAACAAGTTTAGAGAAACCGAACCATTAAGGGTTTTGTATAATTTAAAACCCAATTCGTTAAGGTAGAACCCCTCAATCGAGGCACATTAAAACTATATCACCAAAAGTATTTGAAGTAAAGAACTTGAAGCAAATCCACATAAAAAAAGCGACATGGCTCAAATGATAGTTTTTTGCAGTGAAAGAGCAATTACCTTTTTTTAACTTTTTAGAAAAAATACCTTGAAATATCATAGAATCTCAATTACAATCTTATTATGCTTTCTTATATTAAAATGCAAAACATATAAATAATGGAAGAAAAAACAAATTCTAGGATAAACTTTGATGCCCTAAAAGTCAATGGGATAAAAGTAAATTATTTTTTAATTTGTCCAAGAAAGCTTTGGTTTTATGACAAAAAAATAAATATGGAGCAAAATTCCGAAAAAGTAAAAATAGGTAAAATACTTCATGAAAACTCATATAAAGAAAAAAAGAAAGAAGTAATGCTTGACGATATGATTTGCATTGATATTGTTGATAAAAATACAATAAGAGAAGTAAAATCATCAGATAAAATGCAAGAAGCCGATACAATCCAAATCCTTTATTATTTATATTATCTAAAGCAATTTGGAATAATAAAAAAAGGTACTATAAACTATCCAAGCCAAAGAAAAAGAGAATTTATTGAATTAACAAATGAAAAAGAGCTAGAAATAGAAAATATTTTAATTGAAATAAATAATATTTTAAAACAAAAAAAGCCTCCTGAATTAATAAAAAAAAGTTACTGTTCAAAATGTGCCTATTATGAGCTTTGTTTTGCATAATGAGAAGATTTTATATAAACTCCAATGGAAGAATAAAAAGAAAAGAAAATTCTATTACTTTTGAATTTGAAGAAGGAAGTGAAATAAAAAAACGAGATATTCCTATAAATGATATAGATTCTATTCATATTTTTAGCGAAGTTGATATAAATACCAAAGCCTTAAATTTAATCTCTCAATATGATATTACTATTCATGTTTATAACTATTATAATTTTTACTCTGGTAGTTATGTTCCAAGAAAAAAAAATGTTTCAGGTATTTTATTAATAGATCAAGTAAAATATCATATAGATCCAGAATCTAGGCATTATTTAGCAGTATCTTTTATAGAAGGTGCTATTTTTCATATTATTCGTAATTTAAGAAAAAATTCTCTTCCAACAGAAGACATAGAAGATTTAGAAAAAAATTTAGAAAAAATATTCACTACCAAAACAACAGAAGAATTGATGGCAATAGAAGGAAATACAAGAAAAAAATATTATCAGTTATTCAATAAAATAATAAAAAATAATGATTTTTTCTTTAATAAAAGAGGTAAAAATCCACCAATTGATCCAATAAATGCTCTTATTTCTTTTGGAAATTCTTTAATGTACAATTCTGTTTTATCAGAAATTTATAGAACTCAATTAGATCCAACTATTAGTTATCTTCATGCACCTCAAGAAAAAAGATTTTCTTTATGTTTAGATTTAGCTGAAATTTTTAAACCTTTAATAATAGATCCTATTATTTTTTCGCTTATCAATAAAAAAATGATTAATAAAAGCGATTTTGATATAGATTTAGATTATGCTTATTTAAATGAAGAAGGAAGAAAGAAATTTTTAAAAGCTTATGAAGAAAAAATGGAAGAAACTATAAAACATCGTAAATTAAATAGAAATGTGTCTTATAAGTATTTAATCCGTTTAGAATGTTATAAACTAATAAAACATTTCATTACAGATGAAGTTTATAAACCTTTTAAGGCATGGTGGTAAAAAATGGCATACACAAATTTTACATTTGATGATTTAAAAAATAAATTTGGGATTGATAATAATTTAAAAAAAATTTTTGGAAATATAGAAAATATAAAAATATCTAGTTTTTTAAAAGAATTATTAGAAATAAATAAAATTTTACCTATAAAAACTGAAAAAGCAAAATCTGAATATATAATAGCTCCAATATTAACTGAAATAGTTAGAAAAAATATAGAGACAATAACAGTTTATTCTGGAGAAGTTTTAGATGCTAATAAAAAAGAAGGTCTCTATGGCGAGTGTGATTTTATTTTAGCTAAAAACAAACATACTTTTAATGTTAGTTTTCCTATGATATGTGTTGTTGAAGCAAAAAGAGGCGATATAGATTTAGGAATCGCTCAATGTTCTGCTCAAATGGTAGGAATAAAATTTTTTAATGAAAAAAATAAAATAAACTTAAAAACTATCTATGGTTGTGTTACAAATGCAAATGAATGGAAATTTTTAAAATTGGAAAATAATATTGTTTTTATTGATGAGGAATCATATTATATAAAAGAATTAGAGAAAATATTAGGTATTTTTCAATTTATTATTAATGAATATAAAAAAAATGAAAAAGATAATTAATTTATTTAAGAGTGAATAAAATGCCATTTGTGATAATAACTTATGATATAGAAGAAACTAGAGTCAATAAAGTAAGAAAAATATTAAAAAAGTATCTTTATTGGTCTCAAAATTCTGTTTTTGAAGGTGAAATATCTGATAGTTTATTAGAAAAATGTAAATCAGATTTAAAAAAAGTAATAAAAACAGATTATGATAGTGTATATTTTTATGAAATTCCAAATCCGAATAATATAAAAAAGAATGTTTTTGGAAGAGAAAAGAATTTAGATGATAATTTTATTTAGGTGTAATTATGGCTTATACAGATTTTAGTATATTTGATGTTTCAAAACAATTTAACATTAGTTATAAAAATGAATCTCTTTTTGAATTTGATAAAATAGAGTCAATAGAAGCTAGTGATTGGCTTATAGAGAGTCTTAAAAAAAGTAAGTTATTTTCACTAAGAAATGAAAAATCAAAATCTGAATTAATTATTTCACCTATTTTTGTTGAAGTAAAAGAAAAAAATATGGATAAAATTTCTATTTTTTCTGGAGAACATCTAAATATAGATAAAAAATTACGTTTATGGGGTGAGTGTGATTTTATTATAACGTCTGAAGCAAATATTCCAGAATTAGTTGCACCAATAATTGCAGTTGTTGAAGCAAAAAAAGGAGAAATAGAATTGGGTTTAGGGCAATGTTCTGCTCAAATGGTAGGAATAAAAATGTTTAATGAAAAGCATAATACATCTATTAAAAAAATTTATGGTTGTGTTACAACAGGAAAAGAATGGAAATTTTTAAAATTAGAAAATAATATAATGATAATAGATAATGATAATTATTTTATTGATAATATTCCCAAGATATTGGGAATTTTTAAGATTATTTCAAATAATATATAAAATTAGAAAACAAAAATAATTTCTAAAATCAATAAAAAAATCCAGAAAAAGTAAAAGTTAGGTGAAACGTTTCACCTAACTCAAACCCTCTATTTACGTTAATAAATAATGTTTATTTAATACAATTTAATATTTTTTTAAACTTAATTTTAATTTTTCCGTGTTCTTTATAAAAAATAAATAAACAAAAAATGAATATAAGCATTGACAGGTAAAGAAATGTTTTGTAATATTCCTTTAATATTTTTAAGGGCTTTAAAAATGAGAATAAAAATAAAAATAAAAACTAGTAAGTTGCCTCAGCTTTATAATCACCGTTTTTTAGCATTAATAAAAGAAGCTATAAAACTTGGAGATCCTAGTTATAAAGATGAATTATATGCTAAAAAAAATCCTCGACCTTTTTGTTTTTCTATCGCTTTGCCACCAAAAAAAGAGATGAAAGTTGAAAAATTGCAAATAGATAAGAATTTTACTATTGATGCTAATGTTTTTTACTTCAAAGATATTTATCCTTTATTAACTATAACTTCTTGTGATTTTGCTTTTCTTATGAATTTGCATAACGGATTGATTAAACTTAAAAAATTTAGATTTAGTTCTGATGAAGATATGTTAGTAAATGGTGAAAAAATAGAATTAGAATTAGAAAGTAGTATAGCTATAAATAGACCTGAAATAAAAAATAACGAGATTATTTTTAAAACATTATCACCTATTTTAATACAAGATTCTAATGACAAGCCTTTTTTACCAAATGATGAAGGTTTCAATGATCTTTTTAATGAAATACATAATAGAATTTTTCTCAATAAAAATATTAAAGGTGAAGCATTGTATGAAAAATTGGAATTTATTGATATAAATACAAAAAAACAAGTTGTAAAGCATACTATAAGTGAGTTTAGAGAAAAAACTAAAAAACCTTTTATGTATTTGAATTGTTTTATTGGAACTTTTAAAGTAAAAGGACACCCAAAAGATTTAGAGCTTTTATACAATATGGGTATTGGTAATAGAACCTCTCAGGGTTTTGGTATGGTTGAGGTTTTAACTTAATGGAATCTACAATTATAGAAAATAAGTTAGAAAAAGTCTATTTAGGTGATTGGCTTTTTAATGCTGGAATATTAGGGTTTTTAAATATAATTCGAGAAGAAAAAGATTTAGAAACCTTAGAAAATATAACTATAAGTGAAAATTATATTGAATTTGATAGAAAAATTCTTGAAGATTTTTCTCAAAAATACTTTCAATCTGCTTTTGAGCAATATGGTAGATACAAGAGATTAACTATTTTATTTAATGAAATAATTGATAAAGTTAATAAATTAGATTTAGAAAAAAAAGAATCTGAAGATTTGATAAAAGACTATCATAAAAAAATTAAAGATAATACTGCTTTTAGTCTTATGAAAGATAAATTAAAAACTTATGATATAAAAACTCCTGAATTAAAGGAAGTTAAAAAAGATAAAAATTTACTTATAGATTTAATAAAAAAAGTATTGGAGATAATGAAAAATGATTACCAAGATTTTTTTGAGAGTGATGTTCAAATATATCTTAGAAATATATATGGTCAAAAAAGTTTTCTTAATTTATCAATAAATAAAGATAGATTTAATAAGTTTAAATCTGATTTTGAAGATAATTTAGTTAATAATTCAAATAAAGAAGCTAAAAAAGTAATGTGTATATCTTGTTCAGAAAGAAAAGCTAAAAAAGATGCTAATTTTGATACTGGTTTATCTCCTTTTTGTGGTGTTAATTCTGATGCAAAAAACTTTTTTTGGAACTTTGATACAAGATTACCATTATGTGAAATATGCGAACTAATATATTTTTGTTATTTTGCTTCTTTTACAGATATGGGAAGTAAAAAATTTTATTTTGTTAATCAAGATACATCAATTATAGATATGTATAAAGCTAATAATTTATTAAAACAAACTTTGAATAAAAATATAAAAGAAAATTTATTAATTGAGTTTTTTAGTGAGTTAATACTTTCAAAAGAAACACAAAAAGCTAATTTTTCATTGCAAAACATATCTTTTATAGAAGTTAATTTGTCCGTTGAAATTTTACCTAAAGTTTATTCTTTTAATATTTCAAAAGAAAAAGCGAAGTTTTTTAATGATAATAAACAAAGATTTGAAAAATTAGTTAAAGCTAGTTATTCAGGTAAAGATTTTTATAAAAACATTTTGATAGAATCTATCGATCTTATATTAAAAAATAACTTTAACTATAATTATCTTTATAGACTATCAAAAATGCGTAATAATCCAAAAGAATTTAAGCCATATTTTAATACATATCACTTACAAGAGTTAAATTTATTAATTTTCGATTTTATTGAAAAAGTTATTTTAAGGAAGGAAAAAATGTCTATGGAAAATAATGAATTATGGGCAGTATATAATAAAGGATTGACCTTTTCAGAAATACTAAAAAAATCTAATGCAGAAAATAAATTATCATCTATGTCTTATAAACTGCTAAATGCTTTGAGAATAGGAGATATTAATTCATTTCTTGATGTTGTTATGAGAGTACATATATCATATAGTCAAGAAGTTCCATCTATATTTATAAAAGCTTTGTCAAGTAATGATAATTTCTATCCTATCGGATATAGCTTTGTAAATGGTTTATTAGGTAAAAGATATGAAAAAAATGATGATAAAGGAGTAACACATGAGTAAAGGTTTAACAATAACAATAGTTTTTGATGCAATGAGTCTAAACTATGGGGAAGGTTTAGGAAATATTTCTGAACTAAAGAAATTATCAAAATCTGGTGATGTTTTTTCTTATTTATCAAGACAAGCAATAAGATATGATATTTTTAGAATGTTGAAAGATAATTTTTCAATGGATGTTGAAAGTTCAGCAAAAAAAAATCCCTTAACAGAAAAAAATACTGTTATTCAATTTGAATCTACTTCTAACATAAAAGATTATGCAGAATTAGACCTTTTTGGTTATATGAAAACTGTTAAAGATAAAGGCTCTGTTACAAGATCTGCTGTAGTAAGATTTAGCCCTGCAATATCATTAAGTTCATATATGAATGATATTGAATTTGGAAGCAATAAAAACTTTGCAGATAGAACAAACTCAAATCCAAATCCTTTTCAATTTGAACATCATACTTCTTTGTACTCTTATACAATGACAATAGATTTAGATAAAATTGGAATTGATTCAAACGATAATATTAATATTGATAAAACAGAAAAATATGGTAGAGTTTCTAAAGTTTTAGACGTTATAAAAGTATTAAATAGAGAAATAAAAGGAAGAATAGAAAATTTAAATCCTCTTTTTGTTATCGGTGGTGTTTATGATATAAAAAACCCTTTCTTTTCAAATAGAATAAAAGTAAATTATGACAAAGAAATAAAAAAATATTCTATAGAAACAGAAATATTAAAATCAACTTGTGATATGTCCTTTAATGATATAAAAGTAAAAGATCATACTTCTATAGGTTATGTTTCAGGTTTTTGGAAAAATCAAGATTCTTTTAAAGATATATCTGAATCAATCACTATAGAGAACTTTTTTGCTAAACTAAAATTAGAAGTAAAGAAATTCTATGGAGTATAATAATGAGCTTAATTACAATAGAAACAAATGAATTGAAAGATTTAATTGATGAAAGAATAAAAGAAATTTTTTCATCTGATAAAGAAGCTTTTTACGAATTATTTTATGAAATAATAGAAAATAATGTTTTTAAAAAATCAATAAAAGAAGCAAAAAGTAAGAAAAAGAAGCTTTCAAATACTATTGCAGAAGATTTTAGAGAAGCTTTTAATGAAATAGAAGAAATTAAACTTGGTAAGAGAAAGCCTAAATTAGCAAGAGATTTTCTAAATGAAATCTAATGTTATTGTTACTAAAAACTTTGAGAAAAATTCTAAGAAGCTTTTAAAAAAATATCCTTCATTAAAAGATGATATTAGTGATTTGATATTAAAACTAGAGGGAAACCCTAGAATTGGTATTCCAATAGGAAATAATATATATAAAATAAGAGTTAGTATTAGTAGCAAAAATAAAGGAAAAAGTGCTGGAGCGAGAGTTTTTACATACTTAAAATTAAATATTATGATTGGAGAAACTGATATTTTTTTGCTTAATATTTATGATAAATCAGACATATCTAATATTTTAAAAGAAGAAATAAATCAACTTATAAAAGAGATAGAAGAATAAAATATGAAAGTTTTAAAAATAAAATTAAATCAAGTTTTTGCAAATTATAGAAAACCAATGTCTTATAATTATGTTGATACTTTTCCTTTACCTCCTTTTTCAACAATAAAAGGTTGGTTTCATAATATTATAGAAGCAAAAGAATATTATAATATGAGTCTTTGCATACAAGGGAATAGTTCTTCTATAGTTCAAGATATGCAAACAATGATAAAATTTGACAGAAAAAGAGGAGAAGGTAAAACATTAATAAAAGATTTTAATGCAGAACTTTCTCAAACACCTGTTTATGTTGCAAATATATTTAATATTGACTTAAATATATACTTATTAGCTGAAAAAAATTTATTAGAAAAATTTAAAACTAATATATTTACAAAAAACTATCCATCTTTAGGACGTTATGAAGATCTTGCAAGAATTGATTTTGTAGACTTTGTAGATTTAGAAGAAAAAACTTTTTCTCCATTTGATGAAGAACAACAACATAATATCGATTATGGAATTTATATAACAAAAAACAAAGCAATTGATTGTGTACTTAAAGGTATAAATTATAGATTACCATTTAAATATGAAAATATAAAAGAAAATGATGGACTAAGAGTATTTAAAGAAAAAATAGATACTGTATTTGTAGATAATGGATTAATTGATAGAGGAAATTTTTTATTTGATAATCAAGATAATAGAATAATAGAGCTTATTGGTGATTTTAAGTAAAATATTTTTATAGGTAAGATAAATTTGACTAAAATATATGCAAAAAGTTCTAAAAAACAAAATAATGTTATTACAGAAAGCTTACAAGAACATACAGAAGCACTTTTAGAAAATCTTGAAATATTAAAAAAAGTTTATTCAAAAGAAATAGATGATTTAAGTATCAATTATATTTGGCGATTATTAGAGTTAGCTTGTGTTTATCATGATCTCGGTAAAGTATCTGATCATTTTCAAAATAAAATACTTAAATCTATAAATGAACCGATAATAAAAATAAAAAAGGGATTACCAGAAGATGAAATTCCACATAATTTTTTATCGCCTGCTTTTTTTAGTTTTATTGAAGATTCTGAAATAAATAATCCAGATAATCCAGACTTATATTATTTTTTATTTTATGCTGTTTCTTTTCATCATGATAGACCTCAGAAATTTTTTAAAGATGATTTAGTTTCAATAATAAAAAATGATCTTCAAAATAAAATAAATTACTTAGATTGGATAAAAAAATTTAACCTTAATACTAGTAAAAATTTAAGAAGTAATTATTTTATACTTTTATCTCAAACTCAAAATAATCCAAAATATGATGCTGTAAAAAATAAAAAAGAATATATATTGCTAAAAGGCTTATTACATAGATTAGATCATTCATCTTCAGCACATTTAAAAATCGAAGAAGATAGAATAGAAAATACTAATGATGTTTTAGTTTCATACTTAAGAAATAAAGGTTTTGAATTAAAAGATTTTCAAAAAAATGCAGAAAATTATCAAAATAAAAGTATTATGCAAATAGCTTCTACAGGAATGGGAAAAAGTGAATTTGCAATGAATTGGATAGGTAAAGATAAAGCTTTTTATGTATTACCCTTGAGAGTTTCAGTAAATGCTATGTATGAACGTTTTTGCTCTGTTTTTGGTAAAAATAATATAGGGTTACTTCATAGTAACAGTCTTGTTTATGGAATAAATGATCTAAATGAAAAAAATCTTATAGATGAACTTTCAGAAGAAAAATTAATGATAGAAGAACATATTTATAGAATAGATTTATCAAAACAATTTGCAATGCCAATAACTATAACAACAGCAGATCAGATTTTTACATCTGTTTTTAAATGGAAAGGTTATGAAAAAATATATGCAACCCTTATGTATTCAAAACTTGTATTAGATGAACCTCAAAGTTATTCGCCTGATATTTTGGCAATGATAATATGTGCATTACAGCAACTATCAAAATTAGGTTGCAAATTCTGTTTTATGAGTGCAACAATTCACCCTTTTATAGTCGAAGAATTAAAAAATTATTGTGAAATTTTACCACCAGAATATAATAAACAAAAAAAACATAAAATTTATCTTGATAATTCAGAAAATGGAATAATAGATTTAAAAGATAAAATTATTTTAGAATATAAATTAGGTAAAAAAATACTTATTATAGTCAATACAGTTAAAAAAGCTCGTGAATTATATAATTTACTAAAAATAGATGGGCTAAATATTAAATTAATTCATTCATATTTTATTCAAAAAGATAGAGCTAATAAAGAAAAAGAAATAATGGATGATTATAAAAAAGATGAAACTATTATATGGATAAGTACCCAAATTGTAGAGGCTTCTGTTGATATTGATTATGATATTCTTTTTACAGAACTTTCTTCTATAGATTCATTAATACAAAGAATGGGAAGAATTTATAGAGGTTTAAATAGAGAAATAGATGAAACTTTTGAACCAAATATTATTATAGCTACAGAAAATCCATCTGGGGTTTCAAAAAATGATAAAAGTATCTATGATAATTGGATTGTAGAAAATACAAAAAGGGTTTTGCAAAAATATAATAATGAAATAATTTTAGAAACAGAAAAACAAGAAATGATGAATAATGTTTTTGAAAATATAAAAGGTGAAAATAATAATTTCTATAAAAAATATAATGGTTACAAAGATCTCATAAATAATGGCTTTGAAGCTGATAAAAAAGGGAAAGCTAAGCAACTTTTTAGAGATATTACAAATATAACTATTATTCCAAAATCTATTTATGATGAAAATAAATTTGTTATTAATGACTCTATTTTAAACTTGAAAAATAAAAATACAGAAAAATCAGAAAGAATAACAAAAATAAAAATTTTGAATGATTTTACTGTTAGTTTACCATTTTATTTTGTTAACTCAAGTATAGAAAAATTAGATTCAAAATCAGGTATTTG
>ERZ1292633.5614-Hain-H41-02um-R1-5614-length-11257-cov-5_pt1 | contig 11257 bp, 12 predicted proteins | sample MGYA00564406_ERZ1292633 | MGnify/ENA primary metagenome ERZ1292633 (study PRJEB36523, sample SAMEA6512639) | groundwater metagenome | collected 2019-01-08 | study: AquaDiva: Metagenomics assemblies of 32 groundwater samples
CATGATGCTCGAATATTCATGGTATTCAGTGATATCCCCTGAAGGATGCGCGGCTATTCTCTGGCGCGATGCCGCCAAAGCCCCTGAAGCGGCCGAGGCGCTGAAAGTCACCTCCAGTGACGTGAAAGAACTCGGCATCGTCGATCGCGTTATTCCCGAACCGCCGGGTGGCGCCCACAACGATCCCCAGGCGACGGCAAATGCCGTCCGCGATGCGATTCTTGAGTCACTTAATAATATCTCCTCAAGGCCGATGGACGAACTGCTGGAGGCCCGACTTGAGAAGTATCGCCGGATAGGTGAATTCGACGAACCGGTCTGATTCGGTTATTGACATGGAAGCACACAATTTATCATAAAGGTTATGCATGAAACTTTCTAGATTTTGCGACGAACATCTTGTCACGTTCAATATCAAGGCGAAAACAAAGCCGGATGCCATTAAGGAGTTGGTTGCCCTTCTTGCCAACTCACCGATGGTAAAGGACGGCGATCAATTGCTCACTGATATCACCGAACGTGAGAATCTCGTGACCACCGGCGTTGGCTATGGAGTGGCATTCCCGCACGCGAAAACCAAGGCCGTCAAGGGCATCGTTATTGGATTCGGACGCTGTAGCGCCGGAATCGATTTCGACGCGATGGATCACAAACCGGTTAGTCTCTTTTTCATCATTGCGGCTCCCGAGGATGCCATTGGCGCGCACCTCAATGTTATGGCCCGTCTTTCATTCCTGATGAAATCCGAAGAGAATCGTCAGAAGCTGATGACTGTTACTTCTCCCGGCGACGTTCTTGCACTCATGGATTTCGTAGACTGAGGACGTGCTGTTGACTAAGAAATTGCAGGTTAGATGAATCGTTTTGGCGCGATGCTTTCGGCCAGGAGGCGAAGCCTTTCGCTTGGAATGGTCATTTCTCTTTCCCTCCTGCTTCTCTATGGTCCTCCGACCATCCCCGATCTCATTAATCAGGCATTTATTCGCTCTATTTATTACCCGTTTTATCAAATGCAAATCGGCTTCAGCCAAATTACTATTCGGTCATCGGTGAACGACCGGTTACAGGAGGCCCTGACCGAGTCGTCACTGCGAATCTCCGAGCTGGAGGAGATGCGCCGCGAGAATGAACGGCTTCGCGAGGCATTGGGATTTGAGCCGCCGCCAGCCTATCACCTGACTCCGGCTAAGGTTGTCTTTGTACTGGGTGATCCTGTTCCGACAACCGCTACCGTCAACAAGGGAGCGAGGCATGGTATTGAGGCCAATCAGGCGGTCATCGATCGATACGGCCTGTTGGGAAAGATCATCGCTGTCAGCGGTGATAATTCGACAGTACAGCTTCTGACAGATCCTTCCAATCATATCGCCGCCCGAAGCGCTTCAAGCCGGGAAATGGGAATTATCAAATACTCCGTATCACGAGGTCTGTTCCTCGACAATTTCCCTGTCGAAGGAACCATTAAAGTTGGCGATACAATCATCACTTCCGGACTTGGGGGAGTCTATCCGCCGGGGTTACTCATCGGCGTTGTTTCAGGAGCAGAGTATCCAACCGACCGGCCATTTTGTGATGTCAGCATACGTACCTTCGTGAACATGCACGCCATCGAGGAACTTTTTATACTGAAGGTAGAACGGCGATGACAAGATTCCTTCCCTATCTCATCTACCTGCTCATCATTGCCGGTCACGAGACCCTCACCAGAGATGTGACGAGTATTTTTGGCGCTTCGATCAATCTGGCGGGTATCATGGTAATCATGGTTGCCGTGTTTCAAACCGAGATGTCCGCTATTTGGTTCGGCTTCGTAGCCGGATTGGTAGTTAGTACCGGTCAGGTTCAAGTCATGGGATGGTATACCATGTCGCTCGGGCTTTTGGGGATGGCCTCCTATCATGTCAAAGAGAGCATGAATATCGAGTCCCTCTATTCCCGGTTGGCAGTCCTTCTCTGCGGCTTAATTGCCCACAATCTATTTATGTCCTTGGTCCTTAACCCCGCGGAGTTCTTTCACTTGGTCTGGTCGTGGGCAATTCCGGGGGGAATCTATTCCTCGCTGGTCGCCTGGCTTATTCTGATGATCAGGGACGGCTCATTGAGTCCCCGCAGTTTTCGGTCGATATTCTAATTACCTATGGATCAACATCGACTGTCCCTCGAAGACCGCCGCAACCTCCTGCTTGGAGTTGCCGGCATCGCCGTTCTGATTGTATTCATCGGGCTAGTTAAATTGCAGATTTTTCAGCATTCAACGCTGAAAGAACAATCAGAAAACAATCAGCTTCGTATCGAACCGATCGTTCCCAAGCGCGGTGTTGTGTATGACCGCGAAATGCGTGTCATCGTTGACAATCGACCGTCCTACACTCTTTCGGTTGTTCCAGCCGAGGAGCGAAAATCGATTACGATCTCCAACCTCGCCGATCTCCTGCGTATTGATTCAGCCGAAGTCCGCAGTCGTATTCGGCGAAACATGACCTCGGTATATCAACCTGCCACCATTGTGAGAGACGTTGAATTGAACCATCTGGCCGTTCTCGAAGAACAGTCTCTTCGATTCCCGGGTGTCACCTATCAGATGGAAAAAGTTCGTCGCTACACTTATAGTCTCGGGTCGGAGGCATTCACCGGCTATGTAGGTGAAGTAAGCGAAGAAGAAATGAAACGCGCCTCAGGGCGCGTCGATTATCGCCTTGGGTCGATGATAGGGAAGAAGGGAATCGAAAAATTCTATGATTCACTTCTTAGGGGTCAGGAGGGGACTCAATATATCGAAGTCACCGCTACCGGGCAGGCCATAGGGCCGTACAGCGCCCGTCCACCACTGCAACCGGTTCAGGGGACTGATCTCGTCACCAGTATCGACATCGATCTCCAACGGGCCTGCGTCGCTGTCCTCGACTCTTTCTGTTGCGGAGCGATTGTGGCCATAGATCCCCGAAGCGGCGAGATTTTGGCGTTGACGTCCTATCCCAACTGGGACGCTAACATGTTTTCGTCGGTTGTTCCTGAGTCTTCATGGAATCGCATCATTGCCGATAGTTCTCATCCTTTGCTCAATCGCCCCCTCAATGGGCTGTATCCCCCAGGCTCGACTGTAAAGTTTATTGCGGTCGGCGCGGCGCTGGATTTGGGATTGGTTACCGAGAACACCTTGCTCAAGCCTTGCGGCGGCGGCTATCAATTTGGTAACCGCTTCTTCAGGTGCTGGGAAGAAATGGGACACGGCGCCTTGACCGCTGTCCATTCCCTCGAACGTTCCTGCGACACATATCTCTACCAGGTGGGGGTAAAGCTTGACGTTGATGAGCTTTGCCGTTACTACAAAGCCTGCGGATTCGGCGCCTTGACCGCAGTTGATCTTCCGAACGAATCGCCGGGACTAATACCTTCCTCGGAATACTTTGACAACCGCTATGGCAAAAATAAGTGGACCAAAGCGCTCGTGCTCAACCTGGCGATTGGCCAGGGAGAGGTTCTGACGACTCCGATTCAGCTCGCCCAGTTTTTCTGCGGGCTCGGTAACAATGGTGTGGTGTTTCAACCCCACATGGTGACGGCAACGGTCGGTCCCGATGGAGCACGCACAAATATCGCTCCGACGGTGGCATTCACTCTTCCGTTCAAGCCACGCACCCTTGAGCTTCTCAAGGAAGGGGTTCGCCTGGTAGTGGAAGGGGATGGCGGCACCGCCCGGCGTCTGCGCAACAAGTTGTACTCTATCGGCGGCAAAACCGGAACCGCTCAAAATCCCCATGGCGACAACCATTCCTGGTTTGTGGGCATGGCGCCGCTTGAAGCCCCCGAGATAGTAGTATGCGCAATTGTGGAAAATGCCGGCCATGGATCTGATGTTGCCGCGCCGGTTGTCGGTGAGGTCATTAAGGCTTACATGGAAAAAAAGCTGGGAATCAAGAACCAACAGCTCACCGCCGTGAATGCGGGGACGCCGCAATGACAATTCAATACAAGAGTCTCGACTGGAAGCTTATTGGCGCCGCAGTTGCCTTGTCACTGATTGGCATCTTCATAATCTACGCCGCTGGATACTATGAACAATCGGCTTATCGCCAGACATTTTATGAGCGGCAGATGCTGTGGTTTCTTCTGGCAATCGCGATTTTTGCGATCATCATCCATATTCCGTTCCGGTTCTTTGATTTTGGAGCCTACCCACTGTATGGTCTCGCGCTTGTATTGCTTTTGCTTGTGCTGGCGATGGGGGATACCCGGCTGGGAGCGACGCGATGGTTTTCGATTGGCGGTGTTTCGTTTGCGCCCGCCGACGTCGGTAAACTGGCTCTGATATGCACCCTTGCCAGATTTTTTTCATACACCCGTCTGCCAGTCACATCAAAACGGCGGCTGGCCCTTTCATTTGCATTGACTGCGGTGCCGGTAGCATTGATTCTCAAACAACCCGATTTGGGAACATCCCTCGTTTTCTGGGCCATTCTTATTCTCATGTGGCTCTGGTCAGGCCTTTCTCCCATGATTTTGGCCCTGCTTTTGTCACCGGTGGTCTCGCTTATCACTGCCTCGCACTGGCTGGCATGGGCGATTTATATTGTCGTACTGCTTGTTGTCCTTTTTGCATACAAGCCGGGCCTGACATTTGGCGTGGTGATTGTTATCGCCAATCTTGCCTTCGGGAGCTTTCTGCCGTTCATCTGGAATCGCCTTGCCGATTACCAGAAAATGCGCATCCTTGTCTTTCTTGATCCGGGTATGGATCCGCGCGGGGCAGGGTATCAGATCATTCAGTCGAAAATAGCCATTGGCTCTGGTGGAGTACTGGGAAAGGGATTTCTCGAAGGGTCGCAATCGAAGCTCGACTTTCTTCCCGAACGGCATACAGATTTTATCTTTTCAGTGCTGGGGGAGGAGTTCGGTTTATGGGGTTCGCTGGTCGTGGTTGGCATTTTTGCCTTCCTTTTTTATCGCTGTATCCGCATTGCGGTGCGCTGTCGTTCCCCTTTCACCTCAAATATCGTGATTGGCGCCATGGCGGTGATTCTCTTTCAGTTTCTCGTCAATGTCGGCATGACCCTCGGCATGATGCCGGTGACAGGACTGCCACTGCCGTTCTTGTCCTACGGCGGCACCTCGCTTGTCATGTTTTGGATACTCATAGGACTTATTATCTCCGCCGAATATCGCTGGCAGGAATACTGATTTGTGATTGTCTTTTCCTGACGAATCCGCTTTCTTCGCCGGACAGATGTCGGTACACCCAATATGACAACCAGCTCACTTCATACCCGCTTTTCTCCGGTCACCGTGGTAGCCGCGGGAGCGACACTGCTCAGTCTGACGCCGATGTTCACCAAAAAGCTCGGACTGCACGGCATTGGTCCGACCGAAATCGGATTTTGGCGTACACTGATTGGCGCTCTTATCTTCGCGCTGTGGATAGCCGTGTCAGGGAGAAGCTTCCTCCTGCCAAAACGAATTGCGCTTTGGTCACTTCTCGGTGGCGTGTTGTTCGCTGGTGATCTTTTCAACTGGCATCGCTCGATTCTCATCGTTGGTTCTGGTATGGCTACCATTTTGGGAAACACGCAGGTTTTCGCGACTGCCATTCTCAGCTATTTCCTTTTCAAAGAGAAGCTCACCCTGCGATTTGTTATTGCCGCACTTCTGGCGGTGGCGGGAGTGGCTTTGCTTGTTGGATTCGGAAGTGGCATCGCCTTTTCCACTGAGTATTTGGCTGGTGTCATATTCGGCCTCTTAACGGGAATCTTTTACGCCAACTATCTCATTGCGCTTCGCAAGGCCGGGTCGAGAAAGCCGCGCCCCGATTTTGTCGTGGTCATGGGCTATGCCTCATTTGCGACTGCAGTCACTCTGGCGATCATTTCGCTTTTCGAGCACGGCATCCCGGCACTGCCCGACACATACGGTCTCGCCCTGCTTGTGGGGCTGGCCTTGGTTGGTCAGGTGGTGGGGTGGTGGATGATATCCAGCAGTCTGCCGCATGTCCGCGGAGCCATCAGCGGCCTCATGCTTCTTATTCAGCCGGTAGGTGCGACAATAATCGGCGCTATCGTATTCGGCGAATCACTTCGGGCCTTACAAATATCGGGCGCAATCATCACCCTTGTCTGCATCTATGTGGGGTCCTCCGGTTCAGCCGAATCGAGAAGACCCGCGTCATAAAAAAAGCGGCCCAGATTGAGCCGCTTCTTACGAACAAATTCTTTCAGTTCATCAACCGACGAGCACCTTTTCAAGACGCTCGGCAATGTAATCGCATTCGTTCTCGCCGATGGTCAGTGGCGGAGAAATGCGGATCGTGTGCCCGTGGCTGTCGTTGCACATCATGTGCAGGTCGAGCAGTTTGCGGCAGTAGACCATGGCGTCGCCATTGTTGACTTCGATACCGATAAAAAGACCGCGGCCGCGCACTTCTTTGACATGTGAAGAGCGGGAGGCGATATCATCTATCTTCTTCTTGAGAATCGCACCCATGCGGACAGAGTTCTCGGCCAGCCGTTCATCGATGATAACATCAAGGGCGGCAACACCAGCGACACAAGCGAGAGGATAGCCACCATAGGTTGATCCGTCCCGACCGGGCTGGAATACCGCGTCCATCACTTCGGTGTTGGTGACATAGCAGGAGAGAGGGACAAGCCCGCCAGAGAGGGCCTTGCCGAGGATGATTCCATCGGGAATCACGTTTTCATGCTCGAAGCAGAACATCTTGCCAGTGCGGCCAAGCCCGACCTGAATTTCATCGAATATCAGAAGGAGATTGTGTTTATCTGCGAGTTCGCGGAGTGATTTCAGGAATCCCGCCGGTGGGACATACATCCCGCCTTCACCTTGTGACGGCTCCACGAGAATCGCGCAGGTGTTGGGATTGATTGCTTTCTCAACGGACGTAGCATCTCCGAAGGGACAAGTCACAAAACCGGGGGTGAGAGGGCCAAATCCCTTCTTGTATTTTTCAGAGGTCGAAAACGACACGACTGTCGTTGTACGTCCATGAAAGTTGTTGTCGAATACGATGATCTCCTGTTTTCCATCAGGAATGTTCCGATGGGTGTGACCATAGGCGCGGGCGCACTTGATGGCTGTTTCTACTGATTCCACGCCGCCATTTTTTGGGAGAACTTTATTGCCCTTGCTTCCAAAGCGCGGGCCCATTTGCGGAACCAGATTCGCAAGTTTGTGAAGAAATATGCCGAGCGGATCGGTGTAAACGACGTTAGAGATTACCGAACCATAGCTACCCTGAAGGGCGTCAACCATCGCTCGAACGATTTTGGGATGATGGTGTCCCTGATTGGCGGCGGAGTAGGCCGAGAGGCAATCCAGCCAGCGCTGGTTTTCCAAGTTGTAAAGCCAGGCACCTTCGGCTTTGCGTACGATGAGTTTCTGGCGACCGTAGTGGTGGGCGCCGGTTGTTCCCTCGTAATCGATGATCGTCTGGTCGGCTACCGACGAATAGCCAAGCTGAGACTGTGGCATGGTATGAATTGAGCTCATTGGTGAGATTCCTTTATCGTTAGAAAAATGATCTATATCGAAGTGATAATCTTAGTCATTATAATTATCTTATCAACAAAAGACAAGCCGCCGGCAATGCCGGTTTGGGGGCGATTCGTAATGCGCTTACCGGCAATAAGTTATACGCAATTGCGTCGAGCGTTGCTCGTGAGATTTCGGCTCCAATTCGTGCCCTCTTTCCCCCCCCCCATAGTCTGGCGCTTGTTGAAAAAGCGGATGAGAAGAGTTTTCGTAAAATGTCATTCCAGACAAATCACGCCGAAGGCGTGATGCTGAGCGGGAATCTATCTTCTCTTCCAACAACTTAAGATGGGCTCCCGCTTGCGCTCCGGCAAAAGCCGGAGCTTGCGGGAGTGACATTCATAAGGGTGCGGTGCGAATTGGAGGTCTTTCAACAAGCCATCCGGTGCGAGTTCATTAAAAAGACCGCCTGCGGGGCGGCCTTTTATGGTGTTCAATTCTGCGGCCTGTTACGTCGGTTCGGTCTTTCCCTTTCTTTTCACGGTTCCTGTTTTTGATTGGGCGATTTGTTGTTCAGAGTTTTCAAGATCACTCCGATTCATTCCACTACCGATCAATCTAGCTGAGAAAATTTTCTACTTGCACTGGTGCCACTATAGCGAACGCCGTAGTCTTTGGCTTCCAGTTCGGCATTAAAAGTTTCCAGTCTCGCATGGACAGCTCGTCATGTCTCATAATCCCTTGGTTCTGATTGCCTGCGACAGAGTGAATCTCAAGAATGTGGAGATCAGGTTGGGCAGTTCTCGAATTAGTCGCTTGCAGACCCGGAAGAGAGAGTATGAGTGCAGTTATGAGAGCTGTCATCGTAATTCCGTTCCTTTCGGGCAGGTTGACAATTGTTTGCCCGTGCGGGCGTCATAGACACCTATTGCAACTACCGAGCCAATTCAGCGATTTATGTAACATGTTGTAATGTAATGAATTATGTGCGTTTAGGGCTTGCAATCGGTATGCAGAGACGTTCTCAATGTGTCATCGAGTTGCATTTCAGTCTGCGTAGGGTGGAACCTGAAGGGTTCCACCTCTTGTGGTCGAAAGATGGCAGAACCCTTCGGGTTCTTCCCTACGAAGAGTCGGGATTGGGTACCCAATCGAACAAATGGCCATGTGCCATACCCCAAGGATACAACGCGTCATTTTGCCTGCCATTCCTGCCTATATTGGTAATCTATGTCTCTGCAATCGGATGAAGTAAAATCGCTGGCCTACGCCTCTGGATTTGATTTGTGTGGAATCACCTCGCCTGAGGTCATCCCGGAGGCAGTAGAGTCACTCCGGCAGTGGCTGAACGACGGGAATCACGGGGAGATGTCGTGGATGACCTCCCAATCTGAGCGGCGCACCGATCCCCGCGCCATACTCCCCAGCGCCAAATCGATCATCATGCTGGGTTTGAACTACTTCCAGCCGAACACCGAAAAGCGATCTTCCTCCGAAGGTCGCGTTTCACGCTATGCCCGAGGGCGGGATTACCACAAGGTGATAGCAAAGCGTCAGAAAGCGTTTGTCTCCGCCATGAAGGAACGACTCGACAGCAATAGCGTCGAATCGTTTGTCAGCTACGTCGATCATGGTCCGCTCCTTGAACGAGCCTACGCCGCCAAAGCCGGGCTTGGCTACATCGGCAAAAACGCCATGCTCATTAATAAATCGTTCGGCTCATGGATTTTTCTTTCCGCGATTATCACGACAATTGACCTGTTGCACGACGACTCCAACAGTGTCAATCACGGCCGGTGCGGCGAGTGCCGTCGTTGTATTGATGCCTGTCCCACCGGTGCGATCATTCGCGATGGCATCATCAACTCGCGACGGTGCATCTCCTATCTGACTATCGAACGACCATCTACGATTCCGAATGATCTCGCGTCACAAATGGGGGAGATGCTCTTTGGGTGCGATATCTGTCAGGATGTGTGCCCGCACAATGGCCGCGCAAGCGAAACCCCGCATCGCGAACTGCTCGGCGCATCCGGTGTCGGAGAGTTCATCGATACGCGCACAATTTTCGCACTGGAAAGCCGCGAGCAGTTTCTTGCCCTAGCCGCAGGAACTCCGCTGACCCGTCCGCGACTCGAAGGGCTCAAGCGAAACGCCTCCATCGTCCAAAAAAATAATGGGTTGTAACAATTTCACTTCCGGCTTGCCTGCCGCAACTCCGTTTGCTACACTTACCGGCAGATTCATGCAGACTAACACCAAACAGACGAGCAATGTGTCATGGCGCAGATAGCCCCGTCGGTGCTCGCCGCCGATTTTTCACGCCTCGGTGATGAAATACGCGACGCCGACTCAACCGGCGTCGACATGTTTCACCTCGACATCATGGATGGCCATTTTGTCCCGAATATTTCGTACGGTCCGGCCATTGTCGACGCCATCGAAAAAACGACCGAAAAATATCTCGACGTTCACCTCATGCTTTCCGAGCCGGGCAACTATTTCGAGCCTTTTCGCAAGGCCGGGGCGGATAATATCACATTCCACATTGAGGTGCATCCTGATCCCACCGAACCGGCGAAGATTCTTAAGCACATGGGATTGCAATGCGGCATTTCTCTCAATCCCGATACGCCGATTGACGCCGTCTTGCCATATTTGCGACAATTTGATTATCTACTGGTGATGTCGGTGCATCCCGGATTTGGCGGGCAAAAGTTCATCGAGACGGCGTTAAACAAGATATCCGTGGCGCACGCCTATATCAAAGAACACAAACTGCACACGAAGATTCAGGTTGATGGTGGCGTCGACGCCGACATCGCTCCACGGGTCGTAAATGCCGGCGCTGATATTCTGGTGATGGGTACCGCCTATTTTAAGTACCACAATCGGCGTGAATTAGTCGAATTCATTCACGGGTTGTAGACTCTCATGTTTCTCGGACACTTTGGCCTTGCCTACGCCGCAAAACGAGTAGAGCCTCGCGTCCCTCTCTGGGTGCTGTTTGGGGCAACCCAGCTTGTCGATATCGGATGGATGTTTTTCATCCTTTTCGATCTTGAGCGGGTCGAAATCTCACCGGGTATCACCGACGCTAACGCCCTGAATTTTGTCGACTACCCCTATACGCACAGTCTGTTAGGTGCGTGCGTCTGGACCGCTCTGGCAATGATTGGGGCATGGTTGTGGTTTCGCACTCGAAGTTTGTCTCTCAGACCGACTGTCGTCATTGGCTTGATCGTGCTTTCTCACTTTTGGCTCGACGTCATAGTCCACCGTCCCGATCTGACACTCGCAGGGGAGAGGACAGCGACACTCGGCTTTGGGCTTTGGAATAGCATTCCGGCGACGCTGATTCTTGAATTGGGAATGCTCGGTGCGGGGATGTGGCTGTACTATAGCGCGACGCGCCCAGTCTCAAACGGGGGAGTGTGGGGTCAGATTGTGTTCATGACAGCGCTCACTGTGTTGTGGATACCGTCGGTGTTTGGGTCTGTCCCACCGAATACTGTAGCGATCTCAATTACTGGGATAGTCACTACTCCCATGATTCTGCTAACAACGCATTGGCTCGAGCGAAAACGAGTGACGGTGTGAAAACTCCTCAACTTGACTTGGGCTGACGAAGGCGTATATTTGGCAACTATTGGCAGTTTGGCTGGAGAGATTTGGCTGGTCTGCCGATGGGTACATCATCTTCTACTGGGAGATCGTCCAACGGTAGGACATACGGCTCTGGACCGTAGAATCGGGGTTCGAATCCCTGTCTCCCAGC
>ERZ1292633.5615-Hain-H41-02um-R1-5615-length-11257-cov-4_pt1 | contig 11257 bp, 12 predicted proteins | sample MGYA00564406_ERZ1292633 | MGnify/ENA primary metagenome ERZ1292633 (study PRJEB36523, sample SAMEA6512639) | groundwater metagenome | collected 2019-01-08 | study: AquaDiva: Metagenomics assemblies of 32 groundwater samples
ATAATCTGTCGTATTCTCTAAATCAACACGGCTTTCATCCAAGAGAATAAAATAAGATAAACCGAACATCCATCGATTTTCTTCTAAAAACGGCTGCCAATAATTACGCTCTTTCTTTTCGACGTCAGAAAGAGCCTCTTGAAATTCCTCTAAAGCCTTTTTTCTTGATTGAACAAGTTTAAAAGTAAGAATCTTTTTATCTAAATCTGGATACTGATCTTTAAATAAAGAGAAAACCATTTCCTTATCCTTACTTGATTCCAATATTCGCTTCAATAAATCAATCTTCATTTCATCATTGGATAAAATCACCGATACATAATCTTGGGATAATACGTCTGCGCCTAAAAGCTCTTCGTTAGCCTTAATATATGCAGCTAACTTTTCCAAAGACTCCTTATCCGAAATCGTAAAACCACTATTAGTTACAATATCTTCTTCAGTCCATGACTGTTCATTATTTTCTTCTTTTATTTTTTTAAACTTAGAAAACTTCAATGCGTAATGATGAGTTTTATTTTGAATTTTATCCGATATAAAAGTAGCCTGAATCTCAACAAGATAAATTACCCTTGTTCTTTGAGAAAGCTTTTCAGCATTAATAAAAATGGGATCAGGAAAACCAAACTCCTTTGCTCTCTTAATTCTAAAATCGAAGAAACTTTGAGCATCCATAGATATCTTTTACCCACGCCCCTCCCTCACCCTCTGCCCTCCCCCGGTATCCTCAACAACGTAGCCCATCTCCGCGAGCGCATCCCGAATCTCATCACTCTTCTTCCACTCTTTCGCCAAACGAGCGCGAGCGCGTTCATCGAGCAACTTCTGCGCCTCGTCGGTAATCTTGATTGGGCGTGCGACAACATCTTCAAGCGCAAGGCCAAGAACTTCGTCCATTTTCAACACCGTTGCAGATTTAATTCCCGGAGGCATGGTTTCGTTGTGCACCACTCCCCAAAAAATCGCGAGCGCTGCGGGAATATTCACATCATCACGCACACAATCCATAAATGCCGTCATCGAAGCTTCATCAGCATCAAGCGGCTTTGCCCATTCACGAACCGTATCAATAAGCGTATTAATAGCATTTTGAGATGCAAGTGCTGCTTCAAACGTAAAGTTCATGTTGGTGCGGTAATGCGCGCCAAGTAAAAACAAGCGGAATGCACGGGCGCTAATACCCTTTTCCGCAAGATCATCAAGCGAATACGTATTGCCAAGTGATTTACCCATCCTTCCCCCATCAACGAGCAAAAATTCATTGTGCATCCACACATTCGCCTCAAGGCATCCGCGTGCAGCATCAGTTTGCGCAAGCTCATTTTCATGGTGCACCGCAATGTGGTCGATTCCTCCGGTGTGAATATCAAAGGGCACGCCTAAGTACTTTTCACTCATGGCAGAACACTCAATGTGCCAACCAGGGAAACCAACGCCCCAAGGAGATTCCCATTCCATTTGGCGCTTGGCGTGAGATCCTGACGATAGGAAGGATCCTTCGGTCGACGATAATTCTCCCTCAGGACCGGCAACTAGCCGGTCAGGATGACACGTCGCCACATCGCTCAACTTCCACAACGCAAAGTCACTCGCACTTCTCTTCTCTTCATTCACCCCAATACGTGCACCTTCTTCTTTTTCTGCAAGCGCCTGACGAGACAAACGACCGTACGAAAGAAGCTTTGCCGTATCAAAATAGATGCCATCGGAAATACGATATGCCAAGCCTTTTTCTTCAATGGCTTGAATCATCGCAATTTGTTCGGCGATGTGATCAGTCGCCCGTGGCATAACGTGCGGAAGCTCAATGTTGAGCTTGCCCAAGTCCGCAACAAACAAGTCGGTATATTGTTTTGCAATATCCCAAGCCGTTTTTCCTTCACGACGAGAACCTTTCTCAAGCTTATCTTCGCCCTCATCTCCATCGCCCACCAAATGCCCAACGTCGGTAATGTTCATGACATGCGTCACTTTATAGCTTTCAGCTTCAAGAAGACGACGCAACGTGTCGGCAAAAATGTAACTGCGAAGGGTGCCAATAGATGCCCGGTCGTACACGGTAGGGCCACACACATACAAACCAACCACACCAGGTTTGATGGGCGTAAACGGATCTTTCGAACGAGTAAGCGTGTTGTAGAGAGAAATCATATTTTCGCGTATTTCGTCATCCCGGCGAAAGCCGGGATCCAACGTCTATTTATTTATTTTTTGAATCCCAAACATAGCGAGACGAATACAACAGGCAAAAACTATTGCTGAGAATACCGGAGCAAGATAAAACAAAACTCCCGTTCCAAAACTATCACTCGCACCAAAAAGCTGCGTGAGCAAAGCAAAAGGAAGCGCAAAGAACATGCCAGGAATAATGTACCAAGAAAAAAAGGACTGATTCCATCCCCCTTCAAAAAGAAAAGATTCAAGCGTACCCCCTCCAAGACCCAACATCCCTAAAAGAAAAAAAATGGCTGGGATAGCCGTAAAAACAAAGCTTCCTAACCAAAGCTTCTGATTAAACGAAATGGGCTTCATAGACCTGGGCATCGTATCCTGAAAATCCCCGCAAGGAAAGCGCATGTTCACAGATATACAAAAACCTTCCGGGCGTTCGTTCGGAAGGTTTTTGCGTTACCTGGCAGAAGTTTTCTATTTCTTCACCTGGATAAAAAAAGTATAACATGACTACCACATGGCGCAAAACTCGCAATCCATCTCATCCCCAGGAGCCCACGCCAAAAATTTCTGTTTGTGAGAGAATGCCTAAATAAAATTGCTTCTATACATATGCCAAAAGAACGAGAGGGCCATGACCCAATACAGGAAGCCCAAGAAACAGGCGCAGCACTTGCCAACCAAAGAAATGCAGAACTTGCAGCAGCACAAGACAAAGCTACAAGAGAAGCTTTAAAAAAAGGCACAACAACCCCCGAAATAATCACCGCAAGCGCGGCAATAGCAGAATCAAAACGTGACACAGAGCCAGAGGCCAACGAACGCTCAGAAAAAGAAAAAGGAAGACGAAAGACATGCCTCAGCGCCATCCAAAAAAAACTCGAAGCGAGAGAAACACCCATAGATGAAGCGAGCGCATTAATTCTCTCAATCATCATGGAAGGAACACCGGGTGAATGGAATGAATACGACCCAGGATACCTCGATCTCGGAAAGGTAGAGTTCGACCCTTCTACACAAACGATCACTATTCGTTTTGAATGTTACGGAGAAATAATTGGAGAACGAGTTATCACACTTGCTCGTACATAATAAAAAGAACGCATCCAATAGGGTGCGTTTTTTATTAATTACCCAACTCGATGATTCAACTCCTTCAACAACTCTTCTTCTTTCTTACTCAATTTCTTCGGCGTTTGTACTTTGATAATAACAATGTGATCACCCCGTCCACTTCGCGCACCAGGAACACCCTTACCTTTTAAGCGCAGTTGATCACCTGACTGCGTACCCTGTGGAATCGTAAGCTCTCCTTTTCCATCAACCACATCAACCGGTACTTTATCGCCAAGCGCTGCCTGCGTAAAGCCAATTATTTTCTCCGAATAAAGCGTCACGCCATCACGACGAAAACGATTGTCCGGCGTAACCCGAAGCTGCACGTACAAATCTCCTGACTCTCCCCCTTGTACCGCTTCACCTTCACCGCGTACGCGAAGCTGTACACCGTCATCAACACCAGGAGGAATATCTACGGTAAGCGTTTTGCGCGTACGAGCCGTTCCACTGCCATGACATTCAGTACATGCTTTCTCGGCCTTCTCTCCCGTTCCCTGACAATCAGTACACGCAACCTGCATGCGCATGGCGCCAAGGAGCGTTTGCTGCACCTGTACCGTGCTTCCTTTTCCTTTACACGTAGTACACGTTTGCATCTTCGTTCCCGGCTCTGCACCAACACCCGCACATCGCGCACAATGCGCCGTTTTCGTAAGTGGAATTTCTTTTGTAACACCAAATACCGCCTCTTTAAACGAAAGCGTTACGGCAACTGCCAAATCCTCCCCCTGACGCCTGCGCTGGCGACGACCTCCACCCCCACCAAACATGCCTCCAAAAATATCTCCAAACTCTTCAAACATCGATGGGTCAAATCCGCCAGGAAATCCTCCCCCGAAACCACCGAAACCTTGTGGCCCTTCACTTCCAAATTGATCGTACTGCTTTCGCTTCGCATCATCGCCAAGCACCTGATACGCCTCATTCGCTTCTTTGAACTTATCCGCGTTTCCCCCTTTATCAGGATGGTGTTCATGCGCAAGTTTACGAAAAGCACGCTTCACATCATCTTGTGAAGCGTTTTTATCAACCCCTAATACTTTGTAATAATCTTTAGACATACTTATTTCTTCACCTCAACATCAATCACATCGCCCTTTTTGTACGTATCGCCTACACGAGGCACTGAAGACGAAGTACTCGCCTTCTTCCCATCTCCCATGAATACACGCCAAAGCAAACGAGCGATAGGCAAAAGCACAAGCGCTCCAAAAGACCAATTATTTTTTGCAAAGTTTTTGATTCGAGTGAAGAGGGGCATATAAGTTGCGTCACTCCGGGCTCGACCCGGGGTCCATCGTTCGTTATTTTTAAATTAAGCACCTTTCTCCTCAGCAGTCCATTGTACCAAACGCATCGGCTCTCCTCCCTCCATGCGAGCCCAAAACGTATATACGCCAGCCCTGGGAACCGGAAGCGCAAAACGCAACACCGCTTGTGTAATTGGTCCCTTTACTTTTGCTTTCATTAAACGACCCTTCTCAAGCACGACATTATTTTCATCGGTCAAATACACCTCAAGCTCTGCTTCCGCAGGAACTTCAGAAAACTTTGCCGCCAAAATTCCTCGCACACCCATCGGCGAATCAGCCTTAAACGTCGTTTTATCAAACACGTGCATAAAACTATGCAACCCGTTACTTGAAACGGTCGAGAACTCACAAAGTAACGCGTAGTCAATGTGCATATTTGGGGAAGATATGAAGGAATGAAGTTATGAAGAGACGGTGTCATCCCCTCGGGCATAGCCCTACGGGCGAGCCCGACGCCAGGAGGGATCTCCTACCCGCAAATATCTGGTGGATCCCTCACGTACGTTCGGGATGACAAAGACTACGTACTGGACGCATCCTTAAAGTCTGCATCCTTGGGAGTTTCACCAGATGCACTTTCAGCCGCACCTGCACCTTCTGCGCTAGCCCCTTCTGCTCCCGCCGTTGCACCAGAAGCCGCATCAGCACCCGATGGATTTTGCTGGTACATTTTTGCACCAATTGCTTGCGCTGCTTTAGAGAGTTCATCAGCAGTATTCTTAATTGCATCAAGATCTTCTTTGTCTTTCACATCCTTAAGAGCAGTCATCTTTGTTTCAAGATCCTTCTTCTCTTCTTCAGAAACCTTATCTTTATAATCGTTCAACATCTTTTCAACGGTGTAGATGGTAGCGTCCGCGATATTGCGAGCCTCAATAAGCTCCTGCTTCTTTTTGTCTTCCGTTGCATGATCTTCCGCATCTTTCTTCATCTTCTCAATTTCTTCTTTGGAAAGACCAGAAGAAGAAGTGATGGTGATGTCCTGCGATTTGTTCGATGCTTTATCGGTTGCCTTTACCTTCAAAATACCGTTCGCATCAATATCAAACGTAACTTCAATTTGAGGAATACCACGAGCAGCAGGAGGGATACCCTGCAAGTCGAATTGACCGAGTAACTTGTTGTCCGCAAACATGGGGCGTTCACCCTGTGCAACACGAATGGTTACCGCCGGCTGGTTGTCGGAAGCCGTAGAGAACACCTGCGACTTTGATGTTGGAATGGTGGTGTTACGCTCAATGAGTTTGGTAAACACGCTTCCCATAGTTTCAATACCAAGCGAAAGTGGTGCAACGTCAAGAAGAAGAACATCCTTCACATCCCCCTGCAACACACCCGCCTGCACGGCAGCACCAATGGCAACTACTTCGTCTGGGTTTACCGAAACATTTGGTTTTTTGCCAAAGAAATCTTCAACTTTTTTAAGCACAAGTGGCATACGGGTCATACCTCCCACCATAACAATTTCACCTATATCAGATGCGCTCATCTTTGCATCAGCAAGGGCTTTCTTTACCGGTTCAAGCGTCTTTTCTACAAGCGGAGCAACAAGTTCCTCGAGCTTCGAGCGGCTCATGCGAAGCACCAAGTGCTTTGGACCTTCTGCACCAGAGGTAATAAATGGCTGATTGATTTCGGTTTCCTGTGCAGTAGAAAGCTCAATCTTTGCGCGCTCTGCGGCGTCTTTAATGCGCTGCATTGCAAGCGGATCACCAGAAAGGTCCACTCCTTCCTGTTTCTTAAACTCATCAAGAATATAACGCATGATGGTCAAATCAAAGTCGTCACCACCAAGATGCGTGTCACCGTTCGTTGCAAGCACCTCAACCGTTCCCTCGCTTACATCAAGCACCGAAACGTCAAACGTTCCTCCACCCAAATCGTACACCATGATTTTCTGACCAACCTTTTTATCAAATCCGTACGCAAGTGCAGCAGCCGTTGGCTCGTTGATAATGCGAAGCACTTTCAATCCTGCAATTTCACCCGCATCTTTCGTTGCCTGGCGCTGTGCATCATCAAAATAGGCTGGAACGGTGATCACCGCTTCAGTAATTTTCTCACCGGTCTTTTCTTCTGCATCAGCTTTCATTTTCTGCAACACCATCGCAGAAATTTCTTGTGGCGTGTATTCAGCATCTCCAAGCTTAATCGCAACACCCTCACCACGCTTGGTAATGGTGTACGGCATCAACTTAATGTCACGTTGCACCTCTTCGTCAGAAAAACGACGACCAATCAAACGCTTAATGGAGTACAACGTGTTCTTTGGGTTCGTTACCGCCTGACGCTTTGCGGGAACACCAACCGCTCGCTCTCCCGCTTTGGTTAAACCAACCATTGAAGGCGTAGTGCGCATACCCTCCTTATTTTCAAGCACCTTTGGCTGACCACCTTCCATAACGGCCATACAAGAGTTCGTTGTACCAAGATCGATTCCGAGAATTTTAGACATATATGTTTAGTGAAGATTTTACAGATAATTACGGATGTAACGGATGTGAAACGTGTCATTCTGAGGGAGTTCCCATGCCGACCGAAGAATCTCTCTTCCTTTGCATCTCCTGCTCACGCAACGTTTTAACAAACATGAACACACAAGCAAGTTCAGCGATTATCGCAATTGCAATAAGCTGAATGCGATAGCTATCAAATTGTTCCCGTGATATCTCTACATCAAACGATCCAATCATAGTAACTACTTCTGAAGGAAGTGGCGGACAAACGATATCCACCGGACATGGTTCCGCAAGACGCTCTCGAAAACGAGTAGTGAGACCTAGTACCTCAATTATTGAACAGCACACCGCAAGAATAATGTAGGCAATAATTTTTCTTTGAGATTCAGACATAGAGTTTTATATGTTTCATGTCATCCTGACGTAAGGAAGGATCTCCCACTTATTCTGAGCGGCCCTAGTAGATCTCTCCTAGCGTCGGGATGACAAAAGGCACACATACGTTATTCACTCACAATCACCTTACTCGGCCGGAGCACGACGTCACCAAGCTTCCAGCCCCTCACCAGCTCTTCAAGCACAATGCCCTCCACAGTCCCTTCAACATGCTTTGAGCTCGCGGCCTCATGAAGCTTCACATCAAACGGTTTTCCTACGGCTTCGATTGCTTCAACACCCAGGCCGCTGAGTGCTTCGGCGAATTGCCGATCAATATGGCCAATGCCCTGATACCACGTATCAAATTTCTTTTTAAATTCTTCAGAGCATTCGGTCACATCCGGAACGTATTTGGTTACATAGCCGAAGTTGTCGACTACTGCGAGCAAATCTTCCGCAAGGTTTGAACGAACCCGACGACGATCTTCATCACGTTGCTGTGCAAGTTGCTTCTGCGCGTTCTCGTAATCAGCGCGTGCACGCTGCCAACCTTGAAGATAGTCATCACGCTCTTTACGCATCTGTTCGAGCGCGTCTTCTTGCGGAAGACCAGTGGAAGGAGGCGTTGAAGCAGTATCTTGCGCTTCAGGAATAGGATTCTGTTGTTCGTCTTGCATATGTATAGTTATTCGTCATGCCGGACACCGATCCGGCATCCAACGTCTTCATGAAACGCTGGATCCCGGGTCGAGCCCGGGATGACGTGAATTACGTCAATAATTTCTTATTCCCCTCAATAATCGTTTTTGCCTGTGAAAGAATCGCCATGTTGCGCGGATAGTCCATACGAAGCGGTCCTACGATAGACATAACGCCCTGCGTGCCGTCAGGCAATCGATGCCGCACAACAACGGACGCAAGATCAGGACCAAACGGATTCTCTACACCAAGCACCACTTTCACATCATCTCCTGCAACGCGGAGCATCTTTTGCAATGCTCCATCAAATTTTTCAAATGCACTTGCAAGCCCTTCAATTGCTTCTTCGGTCCGAAAATCCGGTTTACGAAGAAGATTTTCTACACCAACCGTTGCACTCCACGGTCGCGATGTTGCCACCATCACCGCCTCACCCGAGGCTTGAGCGACATCTTTCGCAAGTGCGTGAAGTCGTTCTTCCATGGTCGGCGCACGCGTAATACGCTGCACCGTAATGGTCACGTTCATAATCGGTCGTTTACGAGACTCCTCAGACAAGTTCGCAATGTAGTAACGATACGCCTGCTCTGTAGGAATACGGCCAGAAGACGTGTGCGGCTGGGCAATGTACCCGAGCGTTTCAAGATCACTCATATGGTTTCGCACCGTTGCAGAAGAAACGGTCAAACCAAACGTATCGCAGAGTTCTTTTGAGCTCACCGGCTGAGCGGTTTGCACATAGCGCTCCACAATGAGCTTTAAAAGTTGGGCAAGACGAGGTTCAAGAGCCATAAAAACACATTAGCACTCCCTAGTATAGAGTGCTAATGGTGGGTGTCAAGACTGCGTCATTCGCTCACCCTGTGCCCTACGCGCTGCAGCTTCTGATTGCGCACGCTCTTGGAGTGCTCGCTTTGCTACAGCACGCGCATCAGCAAGTATTCGTGGACGCTCACGCGCGCTCATTGCCGCAGTTTTAGGTACAGGCGTAACTTCTCTCACTACATGAACTTCTCCCGTATGGTTCTTTTGTAATCGTTCCATGGTAATCATCTGGTCATTCGTCCATCCAGAAGCACGAAGAAGAGCATTTCCTTCTTCAGAGATATTTCCATCAGTATCAAAAACCTTCCCATCGGCAACAAGCTCCTGCCTCCGAGCTTCCCAGGGATCAGAGTGAAGAATTTCTCCTCGATTCATATTCATACATCTAAAGTTTGATATTTTTTCGCCATTTCATGCCAACCCCGTTTTAACAACTTCGTCTTTTTAAGTAATTGGGCAAAATGCGCTCCTCCCAATATCGAAGGAACGATCACAAAATGTGCACCTAAAGCATAACACCGCGCCGCATCATCAGAATTCTTTACCGTCACAACCACGAGCGTCTTAGAGCCTCGTGCCTGCACAAAATCCAAAATATCGGCATTCACTTCCATGTCGGGAATAGTAGAAATGACCATCTTTGATTCATGAATACGCGCAAGCTTAAGCACATCCTCACTTCCCGCATCACCGTACATCACCGGAATGTCTCGATGCTTTAAATCCTCAACAACGCTCGGATTAAAATCGATAATCAAAAAACGCGAAGCAACATCTTCCATCATCGGATAAATCTCCTGTCCCATCCGATCAAAACCAATTAATACGATTTGCGCAGAATGCTCTCCTTCGCCTTCGTTTTCAGAAGTGGTTCCCCGAAGCCACGGGATACGATGTGCCAAGAATTCAAAGATGCGTTCATTGTATGTAATGAGGTAAGAGGAGATTGCAATCGTAAGAAGTCCAACCATCGTTGCAAGCGGCAATGCATCCGCGGTAATAAGTCCCGCCGCAATTCCGCCACCAATAAGAATGAAAGAAAATTCACTAATCTGTGCAACCGTTGTTCCTGCCAAAAACCCGGTACGCGGGTGGTAACCCATGAGTTTCATAATCACAAGCATGATGATGGGATTTCCAATAAGCACAAAGCTTGCAAATGCAAGGCCCGGCAAAAGCAGTGAAGAAATATTATCAATATTTAAGTGCGTACCGAGCACGATAAAGAAAATGATAAGGAAGAAATCACGTACCACACGCACGCGTGCTTCAATTTCATGTTGAAATCCTGTTCCTGCAAGCGCAACGCCCGCCATAAGCGCACCAATCTCAATACCAAACCCTAAAATCTGCAAACCACCCGCAACCGCAAAGCACCATGCAATCGCCATCAAAAACAACAGCTCCTGGTTTTTCGCTGCAAAGGCAAAAAGTTTAGGAATCGCAAACTTAGCCAAGAACCACAAAATTGCAACGGCAGCAATCGCTTTTATAAATGATCCCGTCACCATATCGGTCACCGTTCCCCCCGCGCCATATGCCGAAAGGAACAATAGCAACACCATGGCAATAAGATCTTGCACGATAAGCGCACCTACGGCGATGCGACCATACAATCGTTCAATATCTTCTTTATCCGTAAGCATTTTCACGATAATAATCGTGGAGGAGAATGCGAATGAGACACCTAAAAATACGCTCGTCCATCCACTGAACCCAAGCAACTGTCCAATGCCCCATCCGGCCGCTGAAGTAATGAGCATTTGCGCAACGCCCGAGGCAAGCGCAACAAACCCCACATCTTTAATATTACGCCAATTCAAATTCAATCCAACAATAAACAACAAAAACGCCACGCCCACGCGCGACAACGTTTCAAATACATCAGCCGACTGGGCAAATCCAAGTGCCGCAGGGCCAACAATAATGCCTGTCAAAATATATGCGATAACAAGCGGCTGACGCAGTGCATACGCAATAAGCGAAAACACTCCTGCCGTCATCATCACTGCCGCAATTTCCAAAAAAAGCTCTGAAAACATACCTCCAATGTTAGGAGAAGTATAACAGATGAAGAAGGGTCATCCGAAACTTATATTACGCAAATTCGCCCGCATTCTCTCAAAACTTGCATTATTTCAAAAAATGGCGTAGTATAGACAAATTCTAATATGAATACATTCTCTCGGGGCGGTGGTTTTGGTGGCGGTTTTGGTGGTAACAAAGGGCCAAAGCGCTCCTTTGGTGGTGGTTTTGGTGGCGGATCCCAAGGTGGGTCTCGCGGTGGTTTCG
>ERZ1292633.5616-Hain-H41-02um-R1-5616-length-11257-cov-4_pt1 | contig 11257 bp, 8 predicted proteins | sample MGYA00564406_ERZ1292633 | MGnify/ENA primary metagenome ERZ1292633 (study PRJEB36523, sample SAMEA6512639) | groundwater metagenome | collected 2019-01-08 | study: AquaDiva: Metagenomics assemblies of 32 groundwater samples
ATTCGCACAGTCTTTACCGATTTTGCAAAAGGCATCCTTGCTAATGCCAATAATGCTGACGTTCACTATCAACTTTTCTTAACTTATTCCCGATTGAAAAGAAAAGCCGATGCAGATAATGCGCTTAAAATATTCAAACAACTTTCGGAGCAAAAGTAATCAGCTTTTAGAAAACTCAATTTGGTCAATATAAATCCGTCCGATTTTCGGTTGGCTGGTAATATCGTCAAAAACTATAACAAATTCTTCAAATGGCTTCGTTTGGTTATCGCTAAATAAGCGTTTATCTAAAGTCAATGAAATTTTCTGCCATTTATCAGTGATAGTTTCCACTAAAAATGTGGCTTTACCTTTCTTTTTATCTTTGATTTCTATTTTAATTTGCGGCGTGAAACCTTTTTTGACATCGCCTTTGATGAAAAAACTTAACGTATCAAATTCAACCACCTTAGCCGAACTCATTTTTAGCCAAAACCCATTAAAGGCAGGATTTGGGGAATCAACATCGTAATCCAATTGCAAAGATTTTCCGTTTGAATCACCTAAAGCATCATCTTTCGCAAAAGACATTTTACAGCTTTGAGTTGAATCATTTGAATCCTTGTCCCACGTGCCGAAAACCTCGTCTAAATTTGTCTTGCTCTTATTAAAATCAGCGACGATTAGATTAATTGATTGTGCTTTTATAAAAAAAGCCGAACTTAGAATGAATACTATTAAAACTAAATTTCTCACAAAAAATAAAACTGTGCCGAAATCTGCTTGAGAAACTCAATCAAATCCCGGCACAGTTCCCCCACGAAACTAGAAGCTGAAACGAATCTGGAATTCGCCAACTCTTCCTGATAAACCATTCGTTGCAGTTCCGAATTGTGCCGCATTTACGCGAATATTATCCGTTAAAGCATTGAATGGAGCGAGATTTAATGTATTGAAAACATTGAAGAAATTGAATCTAACGTCAATATTTGCATTTTCACCCAAAAATCCCATACTGCCCAAAGCAAACTTCTTGGCAACTGTCATATCAACCGTAAAGTAGCGCGGACCTCGAAATGAATTACGCCCAACCCCCGGACGACTTTGGAATGGATTTGAAGAATTATAAGCTGTTCCAAATACCGACGAGCCGGCAACTCCGAAAACCCCAAATTGTCTCAGAAAGTTTTCGTTTGAATTAGCAGCAGGTTGAAGTCCCGTATAAGAAGATGGTCGCGGATCGCAAAACTGATTACTACTTGTAGTATTACCGTTCAAACATCCAAAGATTCTTGGAGTCCAAGGAAATCCGCTGTTCCAAGTAGTAATTCCGCTGATTTGCCATCCACCCAATAATTTACCCGCAACGGTTGATTTATCTCTAAAGAAAGGAGAGTCCCAAGTCGCACTTCCTGTAATTGCGTGGGCAACGTCGAAATCCGAAGGACCTCTTTCTTCTTTTTGGTCAACCGGAAAACTTTGGTTGGTGCAAGCACAAGGCGATTCAAATGATGAAGTATCAATGCTCTTGCTCCAACGATAATTGGCATCGAAAGAGAATTGATTCATAAAACGACCTTGCAGACGTGTAATCATCGCATTGTAGCTTGAATTTACATCGCCACTGGCAAAATAAGCTGCTCCAATTCGAGGATTCGTCGTAGTCATAATATGCAACGGAAGAATCCGCACAAAATGACGACCTTGGCTTCCCGAATACCCGATAGTTGCCACAACATTTTTAGAAAGTTCGTATTGACCTTCCAATGAATAACGGAAAACATACGCTGTGTCTAAATCTTGCGGTGAGCCGTAAATTTCTGCCGAACCTGTATTCGGTAATCCTGTGGCAGCATTTGTTCCACCACCGAGATTCGGATTTGCAGGATAACCGAAAATTGTTCCATCACTACTGGCAACGTAGGTAATCAATCCGCCGACGAAGGGTGTTGCCCAATCTTCCCCACCTGCTGCACCTGCTCCACCGCAACAAATACCAAATAAAGCACCGTTTGGTGTATTTCGTCTGGCATTGGCTAATAAAGCATTTGGCAGACGATCAAAACCCATTCCGCCACCACCACGAATGACAAGTTTTGAATCAAACATATTCGGACTCCACGCAAATCCCAATTGTGGTCCGAAATTGTTCCAATCTTTCTTGTAGAGTTCTTTATTCGTGACTATTCTTGCACCGGCTAATCCGCCGTTTGCATCAAGCTGTAAATTTCCTAAAACTCCATTTGAAGCTGTCACGGGAGAATAATAGCTCCAGCGCAATCCCATATTTAAGGTTAGATTAGGACGAAATTTCCAATCATCCTGCACGAAAAATGCCATTTCACTGGTTGTGAATTTGGTATTATTCGCAGTTGGTTGACCATTCAAAGTTGCCGATACTTCTTCAAAAATCGGCGTATTATTGGCAAAATTCCAAAGCCGATGGAAAGAATAAAGTGGTCTTGCGCCACCAACTTCACCATTACTATTTAAATCACGACGATATTCGCCGCCAATTTTCAGAATATGGTTTCCCCTAACCCAAGTTAAAGTGTCTCTAATATCTATTTGCTTTTCATTAATAACACCCGGAGTGTTCAATCCGCGAGGAAAACCAAAGCGAAGCCGATTACTGAAAAATCCTTCAATTTCGATTCTCGGCAAACCTAAATCTGCGCCTGGATTTGATTCGGTTTCATCATAACCCCAACGAGTTATATTCACCCGTGCTTCATTGGTCATTGTGGATGAAATATTTCGGTTGTAAATAAAACCCAATAGGAATTGTAATCTTTCTGAATTTATATCAGCTTGCGGACGACTTTGAGCATTGTTATCGGAAACTGTTGCCGAGTTCGGAACGAAATAAGAAGTAAAGGTTAGTTTATCTTTTTCGGTCATTTGATAATCAATTCTGGTATTGAACTGATTGCCTCTGAAACTATTTGCACTTGCTAACTGTGCCCATTGAACATCAGCAACGCCATCACGAACTGTTGCTTGTGAAAAAGGCACATAGGAACCATTTGTTCCAAAGATTGAACCGATGTCCATTCCATTACCGACTATTGTGCAGGCAACAAAAATTCCTTCACAATTATCAGCACCATTCGATACAGGAGCAATAATTTGCACCACACGCGGCTCAATGCCTGCCGACTGCAAAACTCTGGCGGAAATTGAATTAGGACGAGAAGCAATTACGGCTGAACGCCAAGCTGAAGTCTCAATTAACGAATTAAAAGTATTAGCCGAATTTTCTTTCAAACCTTCATATGTAAAGAAGAAAAATAGCCGATCTCTTAAAATCGGTCCGCCAAAACTTCCACCGTAAGATTGATATTTTCGCTCAACTCTTTGCGGTCCTGAAGTTGTCAGCGTTCCAACTCTGGTCGGCATTTGATTGAAAGCATTTAACCTCGGATCATCTATTTTGAAAAATCCGCTGCCGTGCCATTGATTTGTGCCATTTTGCGAAACTACTTTTAGTTGAGCTCCGCTATTGCGTCCATCTTCTGCCGAATATGTAGAAGAAGTAACAATAAACTCTTTAACACTTTCTTGACTTGGTGTAATAACTGCACCACCGCCCCAAGTTTGGCTATTAACGCTTGTTCCATCAATTTGATAATTATTTGAGGAAACACGCTGTCCATTAGCCGAAATCGGTTGGACATTTTCAGTTGCAAAAATCGAATTATTTGAGCCACCGGGACCGCTTGTGTTGGGTAATCTTTGCGAATTGCCGCTGCCATCGCGCGCGCCCGTGCCAAAAACTCCCGGAGCTAATCGTGCTAATTCAAAAGGATCGCGTCCTGATTGCGGGAGAGCTAAAATATCTTGTGTCGTAATTGACTTTCTGATATTCGCATCTTCCGTCTGCAAGGCTTGTTCACCGGCTTCAACCGTTACAGTTTCAGAAATTACACCTGCATCTAAAATCACATCTAATCCCTGTAATTGTTCGGCATTAACTACAAAGTTGTCTAAAACCTTCTTCTTAAAACCGTCTTTTTCCGCCGTAATTCTATATTTTCCCGGTGCCAGCCCTGAAAAACGATAAAATCCGCTATCGGTAGCAATTGTTTTTTGGGTTTGGTTGGTATCAAGACTGACTAATGTAACTGTTGCTTCGGGAATTACTCCACCGTTGTTATCAGTTACAGTTCCTTGAATACCCGCCTTAAACTGGGCAAAAGCAATTACACTCAATCCCATAATTATCAGTCCGCAAAAAATCAAGCGAAATGATTTAGAAATGCCTTTCCGCATTTTGGAAACCTCCAAAGCAATATTTTTTTATATTAAAATGACCTAATTTTTAGTATATTTAAGATGACCTGATTTAATTCTTCGACTTTTGAAAAGGATTCTTTTCTGCAAAACTGTAAATTTCATTAATTTGTTAGTATTGACCGAATCCATTAAGTAAATCGTTTTAGTAAATCGTTTTAGTGTCAAAACGATTTATAACATTATGTTTTCTTTTTAGTCAAGTAATTTTTAATCCATCTAATAAATAAAATTAATGTCTAAAAAAAATTCGTCCTTGATTTGAGTTAATTGTTTGTGAGAAACTCTCTTCCGTGCCAATGAAAAGTCAAAAAAACAACCCCAACAGCGATATTAATGGCAATCAACGAGGTATTAGTTTAAAAGAGCTTGCCAGCCATCTTGGTCTCTCTATCACTTCACTTTCGCTCGTTTTGAATAATAAACCAGGCGCAAGTTCAATTCCGCAAGAGACTAAAGACAGGATTTTTGAAGCCGCAGAAAAATTTAATTATCGTCCAAATTATTTTGCCCGTTCGTTGCGGGCACAGCGGAGCTTCACGTTCGGAGTTATTGTTCCCGAATTAAGTGACGGTTATTCAGCAATGGTTTTAAATGGAGTTGAAGCTGCCCTTGCTAAAGAAGGATATTTTTACCTAACGACCAGCCATTTGCACCGTGATGATTTGCTTTCACATAATCCGCAAATGCTTATAGAAAGGCAGGTTGAAGGAATAATTGCAGTTGATACGCCAATTCGATTTGAAACAAATCTTCCGGTTGTAACGGTTTCAGGACATGAAAAAATTGTAGGTGTCAACAATGTAATTTTGAATCACCAACACGCCGCCGAGCTTGGGGTTGGACATCTTTTCACACTTGGACATCGAAAAATAGCTTTTATCAAAGGACAAGTTTTCAGTTCGGATACAGAAATTCGCTGGGAAACTATTACTGAGGCAGCACAGAAACGAGGAATAAAGATAGAGAAAGAGTTAATTGCCCAGCTTGAAGGCGACATTCCTTCCCCTGAAATCGGCTATGTCGCGGCTAAAAAAATTCTCTCCAATAATAAACCTTTCACTGCCCTCTTTGCCTTCAATGACATTTCGGCTATCGGAGCAATCAGAGCTATTCAAGAAGTTGGGTTGCGTGTCCCGGAAGATGTTTCGGTTCTTGGGTTTGACGATATTTACGCAGCCGCCTTCCACAATCCGGCTTTGACCACAATTCGCCAACCACTCTTTGAAATGGGGAAACTTGCCGCTCAAACTTTGCTTAAACGCCTCGCCCAAAAAGAAGAAAATAATGACATTCCAGCGACTTTAACGGCAGAGCCTGAACTAATAATTCGTAATTCTACTGCCGCCGTAAAGAGATAGCCCTTTTATTTCGACAAAGTTATTTTAAATTTTTCTTCGATATTTGGCATTAAGACAAATATTTTCAGACATTGTAGAAATTTTCTTGTTTTTGAGCGGTTGATAAATTACAATACTATCTAAGTTTTGGAATTGATACTTTTTCTAAAGCAAAAACCTTTAAAAATTAGCATAATTAGTTAATTTTTGTTGACATTAAGGGTCAATTCGTGTAAAAAATACAAGGTATTACTTTTGGAGAAATCCATTGATTAAAAATTGAGGAAAAACCTAAGTCGTAAGTTTTGCAATAATTTAACAGAAATATAGCTTCTTAACGGCTCTATACTAGGAGGAAAATTCAAATGCTCGGCAAAAATATTATGCACAAATTAACATCGTTAATTTTAACTATCACTATTTTTTGTATCTCTTCGATGGTTGCTTTAGCCGGAACTAAAGATGTTACCGGTGAAATCACCGCAACCGGAACAGTTACCGTTAATGGTCAAACTGTTGTTTCAAATTCTACCCTTGTTTCAGGTGCAACAATTGTTACCGGAGCAAATTCAACCGCTATCATTAGTCTTGGTAAAGCCGGACGAATTGAAGTGCTTCCCGAATCAAGTTTAACATTGAGATTCTCAGAAACTAGCATCACAGGTGTTTTGGAAACCGGTAAAGTTCGCGTTGCCAACAACCCAGGCATTGCAGCTACCGTAACTACACAACATACTGTTGCAGTTGCTGATGCAGGTCAATCAAATGTATTCGCTGTTGAAGTTTGCGGTTGTGAAACCCAAGTTTCAAATGTTTCAGGTTTAGTTACAATGAGACAAGGAAGCAGCAGCAAACAAGTTGCCGCAGGAACAGATGCCACAGCAGGTAATCTTAATCAAACAGGTTGTAAACCTTGCACCCGCCCAAATCCGAACCCAGGTGTTTTCCCTGTAGCCGGTAACGGATGGTTAGCTCCATTGCTTATCGCAGCCGCAGGTGGTGCAGCAGCAGCTATTTTCTTAGCTAAAAACGGTCTTGAAGATACTACAATTGGTGGAACCACCAATGTTGTTAGTGGAATCAGATAAATATTTCTGAACATTGGCATTTGATTTTCTGAGTGTAGAGTGTTCATACTATTATGCGAGTCATATAAAAATGGCTCGCATTTTTCTTTGAGTTCTTTGTGAATCTTTTAACAAACTAACGATATTATTAAAAATTATGCACATAGCGGTTATAGGAACAGGTTACGTCGGATTAGTAACAGGTGCTTGTTTTGCTGAATTTGGCGTGGAAGTTACCTGTGTAGATGTAGATGCCAAAAAAATTGAAGGTTTGAAAAATGGCGTGATGCCAATTTATGAACCCGGTTTGGATTCTATTGTTGAAAAAAATTATAAAGCCGGTCGCCTTCATTTTACGACTGATATTAAATCGGCTGTTGAACAGGCATTGGTAATTTTCCTTGCAGTTGGAACACCTCCAAAAGATGATGGGTCTCCCGATATGAGCTATTATCAGCAGGCAGCTCTCGATATTGCCAATTCGATGAATGGCTATAAGGTTTTAGTTACAAAATCTACTGTCCCAGTAGGAACAGGTAAATGGTTACGAGAATTTGTTGCTGAAAATCAAAAGACAAAATCTAACTTTGGAGTTGCTTCTAATCCTGAATTTTTGCGTGAAGGGGCGGCAATTGATGATTTTATGCGTCCTGATAGGGTTGTGGTTGGCAGTAATGAGCTTGATGCGATTGCCATTATGAAAGACCTTTATCGTCCGCTTTATTTGATTGAAACTCCGATTGTAATAACCTCACTTGAAGCAGCAGAACTCATTAAATATGCGGCAAATGCTTTCTTAGCCACTAAAATTACTTTTATTAACGAAATTGCTAATCTTTGCGATGCAATCGGCTGTGATGTTCACGATGTAGCGCGCGGAATGGGAATGGATAATCGTATCGGGCGTAAATTTTTGCATCCGGGTCCGGGATATGGCGGTTCGTGTTTTCCGAAAGATACCAGAGCATTCACCAAAGTCGGAGATAAGTATGGAGTTGAAACTTCAGTTGTTGATGCGGTGATTGAAGCAAACGAAAGACAGCGTGAAATGATGTTGCCTAAAATTGAAAAATTAATTGGCGATTTGAACGGAAAACATATCGGGGTTTTGGGACTTTCTTTCAAACCGGAAACTGACGATATGCGCGAATCACCGGCAACTGACATTATCAAAGAGATGATTAAACGGGGAGCAACGGTTAAAGCATTTGATCCGGTTGCTATGGAAGAAGCAAAACATTCTTTGCCGGATATTGAATACGCCAATGATGAATACGAGGCGATTAAAGATGCTGATGCTTTAGTTATTGTGACTGAATGGAATCAATTCCGGGCATTGGATATGGATAAGGTCAAAAAACTTCTTAAATCACCCAAAATTGCTGACCTTCGCAATATTTATGAGCCGAAAGAAATGAAAGATCGCGGGTTTGAATATATTGGCGTAGGAAGATAGAGAAGATTTAATGTAAAAAAAGGTAAGATTTCGATATATTGAAATCTTACCTTTTTTACTTTCTGCTGGTAAAATAATACACTCCGTCAGTTATTTGGTATTCGAGTATTGTTTTTTTGAAAATCAGATTTTGAATTAAACAACTACAATGGTTACAATAAAAAGCGAAATATAAGCTCACGCTTTTATCTTCTTCCATAATAATATATGAGTTTAACAACAACAGTTTTAGTAACCGGCGGGGCAGGTTTTATCGGCTCAAATTTAGCGGATGAACTCATCCGTCAAGGCGCAAAAGTCAAAATTATTGACAGTTTAATCACAGGTTTTCGGGAAAATCTTGAAGAATTAAATGGCGATTTTGAGTTTATTGAAGGTGATTTGAATGACGATAAAAAATTGCGTCAAGCACTAGAAAATGTTGAAATTGTTTTCCATCAAGCGGCAGTTCCCAGTGTCCCCCGTTCGGTTGATAATCCGGCAGAAACTCACGATGCTTGTGTCAATGCGACCTTTAATGTCTTACTGAAATCAAAAGAAGCCGGAGTTAGAAGAATTGTCTATGCTGCGTCAAGTTCTGCTTACGGTGATCAGGAAGTTTCACCAAAAGTTGAAACAATGCGTCCTGAGCCACTCTCGCCGTATGCAGTTGCAAAATTAGTTGGCGAATATTACGCACAAGTTTTTTATCGCTCATACGGGCTGGAAACTATTTGCTTGCGCTACTTTAATGTTTTTGGTCCTCGCCAAAATCCATCGTCGCAATATTCAGGCGTGATTTCGCGTTTTGTTGATGCACTCTCGAAGGGAGAACAACCGATTATTTACGGTGATGGTGAGCAAACCCGCGATTTTACATACGTTGCGAATGTAGTAAATGCCAACATTAAAGCCGCCAAAACTAATATTGGAATTGGCGAAGTTATCAATACTGCCAATGGTGAAGCAATTTCCTTAAATGAACTTTACCGAGTTTTGCAAGGTATTTTGGAAAAACAGCATGTCCAAATACGCTATGAAGCTCCACGCAATGGCGACATCATTCACAGTCCGGCTGATAATTCTAAAGCAGTTGAATATTTAGGCTACGAGAAATTGATTGGTTTGGAAGACGGGTTATCCAAAACTATTGATTGGTGGCAGAAAAGTCGGTTTAACAAATAAAATTGAAAAGGCTTGCCGATTTGGGAAGCCTTTTTAATTACTAATCTTCAAATTGTTTTTTCAAACTTTCACTATAAGGCGCGCGGGCGACACCTTTTTCAGTAATAATTGCCGTTACTAAATGATTCGGCGTTACATCGAATGCAGGATTACCGATTTCAATTCCCTCAGGGGCGAGTTGAATACCCTTGATATGCGTCACTTCCCTTGCATCGCGTTCTTCAATCGGAATTTCTTCACCTGTCGGACAATTTAAATCAACCGTTGAGAGCGGCGCGGCAACGTAAAACGGAATGCCGTGTTCTTTTGCTAATACAGCAACCATATAAGTCCCGATTTTGTTAGCAACGTCTCCATTAGCGGCAATTCTATCCGAGCCGACAACCACTGCCTGCACTCGTCCTTTCTTCATCATATAACCCGACATATTATCGGTGATGAGCGTGACAGGAATGTTATCTTCTTTTAATTCCCATGCTGTCAGACGCGCACCTTGCAAATAAGGACGGGTTTCATCAGCAAAAACGTGAATATTTTTCCCCTGATTTACCGCACCGCGAATTACGCCGAGAGCAGTTCCCCACACACCGCCTGTTGCTAAAGCTCCGGCATTGCAATGAGTTAAAACGGTAGAATCATTTTCAAGTAATTCTCCGCCGAAAGAAGCAATCAGACGCTGTGCCTCAATATCTTCTTCGTGAATAGTTTTAGCTTTATCTAGCAGAATTTGTTTGATTTCTGAAATTGATTTTCCTTCAGCTTTAGCTTCAGCAAAAGTCTTTTTCATCTCATCAATTGCCCAAAAAAGATTGACAGCGGTCGGTCGGGTTTTGCCTAAAACTTCGCCAACGTAGTCTAATTCATCCTCGAAATCAACCATATTTGTTCCGACAAATTGTTTTGCTCCAAGCGCAATGCCATACGCCGCCGAAACCCCGATTGCAGGCGCACCGCGAACCACCATATCACGGATTCCATCAGCAACTTCCGTATAAGTTTTTAAAGTCAACCAAGTTTCTTCAGTCGGCAAAAGACGTTGGTCGAGCATTAGCACGCCTTCATCACTCCATTTAACAGGTATAATCATTTAGTTATATTTTCCTTTTCAGAATTTTCTTCAATGATACCTCAAACTGAGGATTACTTTCGAGTGAAGACAGATAAAATAAAAAAACTCTTCAAAAAACTACCTGTTTTATGCTAAATTTTATTTGCGTTTACAAAACGCTGAACATTCTGTGAAATTCACCCACGAATGAAATGGATACAAAAAAAGAATATTGTTTAATTGTAGAAGGAAATTATTTGGACGAATCTGATGCCGAAGAAGCTCTTCGTGAACCTTTTATTGATGATTATGTCAATAATACCGGCAGTTTTCGGATTCATAACTTTAACGAAATTGAGGTTGCCGGAGGTTTTTCTATCGGAGATTTTGCCATTGCTATGGTCGAAGACAAAGTTTTTGAGATTACCAGCAATAAATCCGGTCGCCCAATTAGCGAACATAAAGCGAAGCTCATCGCTGAAGCACTAAAAAGACAAGATATGTTTGATGAAGTCCGTATAGAGCCTTTGGAATAAACAAGTTACTTTATTTTGAACAAATCCCTTTAGCAATTTCGATTTTACGTTTTTGCTAAGAGGGATTTTTTTTCTTATAATGGCACATCTTTTTTCTTTGTTGTCCCTTCCAACAAGGCTAATTGTAATGGGAAAAATTGATTACTTTGACGGCAGAGTCGTTGTTAAAGTTGGCGATATAACCTGCGAAGATGTTGATGTCATTGTCAACGCTGCTAATGCAACTCTGCTTGGCGGCGGAGGTGTTGACGGAGCTATTCACAGGGCTGGCGGTAGAAAGATTTACGATGAATGTTATCAAATTCGTCAAATCCAATACACAAAAGGATTACCGAGTGGACAAGCTGTCATAACTTCCGGCGGAAATCTGAAAG